>Ga0070731_10001053_pt1 | contig 30595 bp, 24 predicted proteins | sample Coa_R1_2_FD_66448 | JGI IMG/M metagenome (GOLD analysis project Ga0070731, IMG submission 66448) | Surface soil microbial communities from Centralia Pennsylvania, which are recovering from an underground coalmine fire - Coalmine... | ecosystem: Environmental > Terrestrial > Soil > Unclassified ... | reverse complement strand
GCGTTGATCAGATCGGCGTCCTCCTCGCCCTCCCAGGGAAAGGGGCCCATTCCCATCATGCCGTTCTCGCTTTGCAGCTGCACGCTCATGCCTTGCGGGATGAAGTTCGACACCAGCGTCGGGATGCCGATCCCGAGGTTGACGTAAAACCCGTCCTCCAGCTCGGCGGCGGCGCGCTTCGCCATCTCGTCGCGTGTCCAGGGCATGACCTCGCTCCTCCAATGGCCCTAAATCGTCATTGCGAGCGAAGCGAAGCAATCCCGGTCCGGCGGAGTCGAGCCTGGTCGGGATTGCTTCGTCGCTTCGCTCCTCGCAATGACGGCTCGGATATTAACTTCCCCGCTTCCTGACCGTGCGCTGCTCGATGCGCTTCTCGTATGACGGATAGTGCACGATGCGCTGCACGAAGATGCCCGGCGTGTGGATGTGGTCGGGGTCGATCTCGCCGGGCTCGACCAGGTGCTCGACCTCGGCGATTGTGACCTTGCCGGCGGTCGCCATCACCGGATTGAAGTTGCGCGCGGTCTTGCGGTAGACGAGGTTGCCCTCGCGGTCCCCCTTCCAGGCGTGGACGATCGCGAGATCGGCGACGAGGCCCTGTTCCATCACATAGGCCTCGCCGGCGAACTGGCGCAGTTCCTTGCCCTCGGCGACCAATGTGCCGACGCCGGTCTTGGTGAAGAACGCCGGAACGCCGGCGCCGCCGGCGCGGACGCGCTCGGCGAGCGTGCCCTGCGGGTTGAATTCGAGCTCGAGCTCGCCCTTAAGGTAGAGCTCGGCGAACAGCTTGTTCTCGCCGACATAGGACGAGATCATCTTGCGGATCTGGCGGCTTTCCAGGAGGAGGCCGAGCCCGGCGCCGTCGATCCCGGCATTGTTAGAGACGACGGTCAGTCCTTTGACCCCCGAGTCGCGCACCGCCAGGATCAGCTTTTCCGGTATGCCGCAGAGGCCGAAGCCGCCGGCCATGACCATCATCCCGTCATGCAAGAGGCCGGCCAGCGCCGCTTCAGCGTTGGGATATACCTTGTTCGCCATGGCTTGGCTCCTTGCGGTTCCGGCACGGCCGACGCGTGCCCCGGTGATAGTGCGGTCGCGGCCCGGCTGTCAATTTGCCCCCGGCGTCGCGACCGGTTTCACCCCGAGTTTCTGCCGCGTCGCCTGATCGACGACGCCATCGACATTGAGTGCGTTCGCCTTCTGGAAGCGCGCGACGGCGGCCGCGGTCGCGCCGTCGTAGTTGCCAGTCTGCGGCGCGGCGATGTGGGCGGCGGCCAGCGCGTGCTGGACGGCGACGACATCGGCGCCGCTCATCGCCGGCGCGGCCGGCCGCAGATCGCGCGGCTGGCCGGGCGCCGGGCCGCCGCCGGCAAACCACGCGGTGACGTCGTTGCCGTTGACCGTGATCAGCTTCTGCAGCGTCGAAGCGAGGTGAAAATTGAGCCGCTTGCTGCCGTCGTCGGCCTTGGCCGGTGTGCCGATTTCCTGCAACAGCGGCAGATAGGCGGCTGGCGGGGCGTTGCCGACGAGGCCGGCGAGCGCGTCGAAGCCACGCACCGCGACGTCACCCTCGGCGCTGTATCCCAGCGGCGACAAGGGCGAGCCCTTGGCTTCGCCCTTGCCCGAAATGCCGACATCGTTGGTGTCGACGGCAAGATCATAGACGCGCAGCACCGGCTTCAGGGTCGCCGCGGCCGCGACTGCCTGCTGCTGGGCCTGCTGCTTGTCGGGCTCGCTCGCCGCCGCGCGCATCTTGCTGGCGGCTTCCAGAATGTTGCGCAGCGCCGCTGTGCCGACATTTTCGAGGCCGAAATCGAGCTTTGCCCGCTGCGGCACCTTGCCGGGATCGAGCAGGGTCGGCGCGACCGACAGGCCATCATGCTGGAGGGTGATCCGCAGCGCGGCGCTCTCCCCCGACAGCCCGGTCAGCGCGCCGCCGAGGCTGGCCTTCTTGAGGGCGACCAGCGGGCTGCCGCCCGATGCCCGCACCGTCAGGCCGGCGAGCGTCAGCTCGCCCTTCGCCTCGCTGAACATCGCCATGATGCTCGGCAGCAGCTCGAGCGAAGCGTCGAGCCGCTTATCCGGCGGCAGGTCCTGCCGGCGCAGCGCATCGAGCCGGTCGCGCAGCTTGTTGAGCGCGACGAGATCGGGGCCGGCCGAGCGGGCGTCATAAGCGATGCGGTCGATCGCGCCGCTGGTCGGGCCTTGCGTCGCGAAGAATTCGACCTTCTGCAACTCGAAGGCGATCGGCCCGGCCCAGCTGCCATTAGGGCCGGCGACGATCTTGTACGAACTCGCCAGCGGCCCGAAGCTGACCCAATCGCCGCTCGCCTTGTCGTCGATCCGCGCGCCGGCGAACGCCAATTCGCTGGCCCGCACGCGGCCCGACCCGGCATCGATCGTCGCGCTCGCCGTCGCGTCCTTCAGCGTCAGATTGATCGCGGCGTGGTCCGGCGCCTTCAGCACCGCGTTCTGCGGAAGGACGAACGCCAGCTTGCTCGCCCCGTCGGGCGCCGGCGTCCGCCGGACCTCGACATGATCGAAGGTCACCGCGGCGCGCTTGGCGGTCGCCTTGTTCGGCTCAGCGCCAATCGAGATCCGGGCGTTGGTGAAATCGGCGATCGCCGCATCGCCCTCCATGCGCAAATCGACGTGGTCGGCGCCCTCCCATTTGACGATGCCCTGGGTGTCGGCCCCGAGTTGGTCGAGGAAGTGGTCGATCTCGGTCTTGAATTCCGGCGCGGACGGCTCGGCGGCCCCGGCCGGAGCGGCGAAGGAGAGGCACAGCACCAGCGCGGCGGCTGTCGGTCCGAGCTTGATCCGCATCTTTCAGTTCCATCTTGTCTGGGCGAGGCCGTCCGCCACAAAGGAAACCCATCCGGCCGCTCGCGGCAATGCCGAGCGGCAAAAAAAGAGGCCGCCCGTGGGACGGCCTCAAGGATGAGGGGAGGATGCCCATAAGGGCGACGCGCGTTGGAGAAGCGCGTAACCGCACCCTAGCCGACGACCATCACCAAAACGTTAACCGTGGGCGAGGGCGGCGCGCCATGGTTGCGCCGGCCGCGGCGAGCGGGCCGCCCCCGGCGGGTCCGGCACCCCCGCTCGTAGAAAACCCTTGCATCGCCGCGAGGCTCGGCCTGAAATTACCGCGAGGCTGGGGTGCTGTCCCGGTCGGCGGCTTGGCCGCTCGCGTCGGCAGCTGAGATCAGACCCACTGAACCTGGCCGGGCATGCCCGGTGGAGGGAGTCCGTCATAAGCGCGTCAATTGCTGTTCCATCGCGGCGGCCGCGGACGATCGTCATCGGCGCCGGCGTCATCGGGCTCGGTATCGCCTGGCGTCTCGCGCAGGCCGGCTGCCGGGTGACGGTTTACGACCGCGGCGAAGCTGGCCGCGGTGCCAGCTGGGCGGCGGCCGGCATGCTGGCGGCCGCGGTCGAGACCGAGCCCGGCGAGGAACCGTTGCTGCCGCTGGCGCTCGAAAGCCAGCGGATGTGGCCGCAGTTTGCCCGCGAGCTCGAGGCGGCCGCCGGCATTCCGGTCGAGTATCGCGACGAAGGCACGCTGGTCGTCGCGCTCAACCGCGACGACGCCGCGCAGCTACGCCATTCCTACGAATTCCAGAAGGCGCTCGGCCTCGACCTCGAATGGCTGACCGCGGCCGCGGCGCGCGAGCGCGAGCCGCATCTGAAGCCCGGGCTGGCCGCCGCGGTGTGGAGCCCGCGCGACCATCAGGTCGAGAACCGCCTGGTCGGCCGGGCCTTGGCGCTTGCTGCCCGCGGCGCCGGCGTCGAGCTGGTCGAGCATTGTCCCGTTCGCGAGGTGATCCTGTCGGGCGCTCGCGCCGGCGGCGTCGTCACCGAGCGCGGCCGGGACGAAGCAGAGTTCGTCGTGCTGGCGGCCGGCGCCTGGTCGCGCGAAGTGGGGGGCATCCCGCCCGAGCACCTGCCGCCGGTGCGCCCGATCAAGGGGCAGATGCTGGCGCTGCAGATGGACCCGGCGGCGCCCTTGTTGCGCCATGTGATCTGGCTGCCGCGCGGCTATCTCGTGCCGCGGCTCGACGGCCGCCTCGTCATCGGCGCCACGGTCGAAGAGCGCGGCTTCGATGCGCGGCTCACCGCTGGCGGCCTGTTGGCGCTCATCGAGGGCGCCTGGCGCGCGGTGCCGGCGATCGAGGAACTGCCGGTTGCCGAGACCTGGGTCGGCTTCCGGCCGGGTTCGCGCGACGACGCCCCGATGCTAGGGCCGAGCGGTCTCGACGGGCTGGTCATCGCCACCGGCCACCACCGCAACGGCATTCTATTGACGCCGGTCAGCGCCGCGACGGTCAGCACCTATATACTGCGTGGCCGGCTGCCCGACATCGCCCGCCCGTTCTCGCCCGAGCGCTTCGCCGCCGAGCCGGCGCCGGCGCGGTTGGCCGGCATCGCGGGGGCGCGATGACGCGGTTGCGCATCAACGGCGAAGAGGCCGAGGTCGCGGTGACGACGGTTGCCGAATTGCTCGCCCTTCGCGGGATCGACCCGCAGGCGCGCTTTCTCGCCGTGGCCGTCAACGGCGCCGTCGTGCGCCGCGCCGAATGGCCGGTCGCAGCGCTGTCGCCGGGCGATGCGGTTGAGATCGTGCGCCCTCTGCAGGGCGGCTGAGCCATGCGGTGCAAAGAGCCTTCGGGGGAGGCGTGTCGTGATTGACCCCAACCTCGCGGCGGAAATCGAATCGTGTAGCTTTCTGTACCTGCGCGAACTGCGTGAACCGCGTGAGAAATCGGTTCTGCTCGTGTTGGATGAGGCGATAATCGGGGCTCCAGCACCGAACGTCACTATCGGTAACAAAACTTTTAATAATCTGTGCAATATTGAAGTAAATACCATCAGCCGCGCATTTGAGTTGTTATGGGACGAATATATCGCATACTCTGTCCGAAACGAATCTTTTGCCCAGCCCGGCTTTGGGGAAGAGATACTGTCCGGACATTGCCTTTGCGTATATACGAAATCTCATTTCTTGGATTATATCGCAAAAGCGACGTGGGGCGACGCAGATTATCCCGGTCTATTGTTGCACGTTGGTGTTCGTTGTCTTAACCACGTTGTAGACGTAGCTTCGATTAAGCCGCCTAAGATCAGGCGTCTCCGATGACAAGGAAACATTCCATGCCCGATCCGCTGATCATTGCCGGCACCAAGCTCAAATCCCGGCTCTTCGTCGGCACCGCCGGCTACCCCAACCAGCAGGTTCTGCTCGACTCGCTGGCGGCGACCGGCGCCGAGCTGGTCACCGTCTCGATCCGGCGGGTCAGCCTCGACGGCTACGCCGAGAGCCTCGTCGACCTGCTCGGCGACCGCTACCGCATCCTGCCCAACACCTCCGGCTGCGTCACCGCGCGCGACGCGATCCTGACCGCCGAATTGGCGCGCGAGGCGCTCGACACCAATTGGCTCAAGCTCGAGCTGATCGGCGACCGCGAGACGCTCTATCCCGATGTCGAGCAGCTGGTGCGCGCCGCCGACGAGCTGGTGCGCAAGGGCTTTATCGTCTTGCCCTACTGCAACGAGGACCCGGTCGCCTGCCAGAAATTGGCCGATGTCGGCTGCGCCGCGGTGATGCCGCTGGGTTCCCTGATCGGGTCCGGCCGGGGCATCGCCAACCCGGCGGCGATCGAGCTGATTTGCGCCCGCAGCCCGGTGCCGGTGGTGCTCGACGCCGGCATCGGCACCGCGTCCGACGCGGCCTACGCGATGGAGCTCGGCTGCGACGCGGTGCTGGTCAACACCGCGATCGCCAAGTCGCACGATCCGCGCGGCATGGCGGCCGCGATGCGCGGCGCGGTCGAGGCCGGCCGCCTGGCGCGGCTTGCCGGCCGCATCCCCGAGCGCGACTTCGCCGAACCGTCGAGCCCGCAGCTCGGCCTCGTCGGCTCCTGATCCGCGCGCTTGCCCGGCATCGCAGCCCTCGACGCAGCCGACAGCAGCACAGCGCGGCCGTGATCGCCGCCCTGCCGCTCTACGACGACAACCCGATCCGGCGCGCCCCGGTCGTCACCTATTTCCTGATCGGGATGTGCGTCGGAGCCTTCCTGTGGCAGCTCGGCCAGCCTCCCCGGACCGTCGCCTACCAATTCGGCATGGTGCCGGCCGTGCTGTTCGGCTACCGCGAATTGCCGCCGCGGCTGGCGGTTATTCCTTCCTGGGCGACGCTCTTCACCAGCATGTTCCTGCACGGCGGCTGGCTGCATCTCGGCGGCAACATGCTGTTTTTGTGGATTTTCGGGAATAATGTCGAGGATTTGCTGGGGCGCGCCCGCTATCTGTTGTTCTACCTCTTATGCGGCATCGCCGCGGCCTTGGCCCAGGCGCTCTCGGCGCCGCATTCGCAGATCCCGATGATCGGCGCCTCGGGCGCGATCGCCGGCGTGCTCGGCGCCTATCTGCTGACCTACCCGCGCGCCAACGTGCATTGTTTCGTGTGGATCGTGATCTTCTTTTGGATCGTCACGGTGCCGGCCTGGATCCTCCTCGGGTTGTGGTTCGCGCTGCAACTGGTGAGCGGGCTGGAGGTCGGCCGTTCCTCGCCCGGCGTCGCGTTTTGGGCGCATGTCGGCGGTTTCGGCAGCGGCATCATCCTCTACCTTTTGCTGCGCCAGCGGGCGGTCGAGCTTATGCAGCCGCAGAAGACGCCGATCTGGGCGACGCTGCCGCCGAGCGCCCTCGCCGGCCGCCAGACTTTCCACCGTGGCAGCGTCCCCGATGCCGGCCCGCGCCGGCCCGGTGGACCGTGGGATTAGCGCACCGGCCGTCGCTCAGCGGATCGGCGGCGGATTGACCCCGGCGGGCAGCGGCAGCCGGCCGGTCGCTTCGGGCGCCGCGACGCCCGGCGCTTCGGGCGCGGCGGCTTGCGGCGCGGTCGCCGGCGGACCGGCCATTTGCGGCCCGCCCGCCGCCGGCGCGCCGGTGCCGGCTTCACCAAGCGCCGCCAGCAGGCTGTCGCTGACCCGCGGGTCGATCGCCAGGCGCCGCGTCGCCTCGAAGCGGATGATCGCGTCGCGGGTCGCCGGGCCGACGACGCCGTCGGCCGGGGCGGCGAGCAGGCCGAGCCGCTGCAGCATCGTCTGGACCAGCCGCACCGGGTCGGCCGAGCCGGCGGCGCTCGCCGGCGGCCGCCCGGCGCGCCGCGCATACGCCGCCAGCGCCTGGCGCGTCTTCTCGGTCATCACGCCGTTGACCGGACCGGGCGCGTAGCCCTCATCCTTCAACTGCTGCTGCAACGCCGCGATCGGGCCTGGTGTGGACGCTGCCGCAGGGGCCGCCACAGGGGCCGCCGCAGGGGCCGCCGCAGGGGCCGCCACAGGGGCCGTCACCGGGGCTGCCGCTGGCGCGGCCGGCTCGGCGGCGGGTGCGGCGGCCGGCGGCGGCGCATCGGCGGCGAGCGCGGCGGCGTGGCCGGCCGTCACCGCTGCCAGCAGAACGATCCACAGTGTCGCCTTACGCATGTCAAAATCTCCGGGACCAATTCGTGGCTGCCGTCGTTGATATGGTGCTTCGCGCGCGGCGCGTGAGATGGGAGGGGAATGTGGCCGGACCGAGGCCGACAGGGCACAGCGCGACCCCGGTTCCGCCTGCCCGCCGCAAGGCGCGGACGGCGCCCTCGCCGCGCGGCTGATGCTCGGGGTGTTGCGCGGCATCGCCCGCGTCGCGTTTATCGCCATCATCCTTGTCGCGGTCGCGCTCGGGAGTTTCGTCGGCCTCACGCTGGCGCATTTCGGCCGCGACCTGCCCGATTACCAGCAGCTCGTCGATTACGTGCCGGAGACCGGCAGCAAGGTCTACGCCGCCGACGGCAGCCAGATCGGCGAATTTGAGAGCGAGCATCGCATCCCGGTAGCGATCGCCAAGGTGCCGCCGATCGTCATCCGGGCCTTTCTTGCCGCCGAGGACCACGATTTCTACAGCCACCGCGGCGTCGATCCGGCGGCGATCCTGCGCGCCGCGCTGTCGGACGTTCTGCGCTTGCAGCGCGGCCAGCGGCCGATCGGCGCGTCGACGATCACGCAGCAGGTGGTCCGCCATTTCCTGCTCACCAACGAAGTCTCGATCGCGCGCAAGATCAAGGAGGCGATGCTCGCCTATCGCATCGAGCGCACCCTGAGCAAGGACCGCATCCTCGAAATCTATCTCAACGAGATCTATCTCGGCGCCGGCGCTTACGGTGTCGCGGCCGCCGCCGATACCTATTTCCAGAAGCCCCTCGACCAGCTGAGCCTCGCCGAAGCGGCGCTGCTGGCGGCGCTGCCGAAGGCGCCCAACAACTATAATCCGCTGCGCCACCCGAAGGCGGCGCAGGCGCGGCGCGACTGGGTGCTTTCCAGCATGGCCGAGCTCGGCTGGATCAGCGCGGCGCAGGCGAGCGCGGCGACAGCCGAGAAGCTGGGCGTAGAGCTGCGCGCCGCGGCCAAGCCGGAACCCGAGCATACCGGGTATTTCAGCGAGGAGGTGCGGCGCGAGCTGATCGGCCGGTTCGGCGAAAAGGCGGTCTATGGCGGCGGCCTCCGCGTACGCACCAGCTATTCGGCGGCCTATCAGCAAATGGCGGAAACGGCGTTCCGTCGCGGCCTTGTCGAATACGACCGGCGGCACGGCTGGCGCGGGCCGGTGGCGCACTATGCGACCGGCGCGGCGGCGCAGGCCGCGCTGGCCGGCCTCGCCGAGCCGCCCGGCCCGGCGGACTGGCAGCTCGCCGCGGTGACCGGGGTCGATTACGCCGGCGCGACGATCGCGCTGCGCACTGGCGGCATCGGGCATCTCGCGCTCGCCGAGCTGCGCTGGGCCCGGCGGACCGAGCCGGACCAGCGGCTCGGCGGTCCGGTGCGCAGCGTGCGCGATGTGCTGGTTCCCGGCGACATCGTGCTGGTCGAGCCGGTCGCGGCCGCCGCGCCCTCGCGCTATCGCCGCCGCGCGGCGCCGGCGAGCTATGCGCTGCGCCAGATCCCCGACGCCAGCGGCGGCTTTGTCGCGATGGACCCGAAAACCGGGCGGGTCCTCGCCCTGGTCGGCGGCTGGTCCTATCGCCAGAGCCAGTTCGACCGGGCGACGCAGGCGATGCGCCAGCCGGGCTCCGCCTTCAAACCCTTTGTCTACGTCACCGCCCTGGAGAACGGCTTCTCGCCGTCGAGCAGCGTCGAGGACAGCCCGATCTCACTGCCGCAGGGACCCGGCCTGCCGGAGTGGCAGCCGGCGAATTATGAAGGCTCCTATGTCGGCGAGACGACGCTCGAAGACGCGCTGGTCCACTCGCGCAACCTCGCGACGGTGCATGTCGCGATGACGATCGGGCTGCCGGCGATTGCGCGGACGGTCCAGAATTTCGACGTCATGGACAAGATGCCGCTCTACTACTCGATGACGCTGGGTGCCGGCGACACGACGCTGCTGCGCGTTACGAGCGCCTATGCGATGCTCGACAACGGCGGGCATTGGCTGTTGCCGTCGGTGATCGATCTGGTGCGCGACCGCAACGGCCGGGTCATTTATCAGAAGGGCGTCGCCGGTTGCGCCGCCTGCTTTGTCGCGGCCAGCGCGCGCGGCGCCGAGGCGGGCGGACTTTATCGCGCCAGCGGCCGGCCCGACCCTGCCGCCGTCGCGGTGCCGAACGCCGCCTTCGCCGACAACGCGGTGCTGTACAAGCCGACCAAGCCCGACCCGCTGGTCAGCCCCGACGCCGACAACGAGATCATCTCGATGATGCAAGGCGTCGTGCAGCGCGGTACCGGCATCGAAGTTTCGGCGGTAGGCAAGCCGCTCGCCGGCAAGACCGGCACGACGAGCGGGTGGACCGACGCCTGGTTCGTCGGCTTCTCGCCCGGCCTCGTGGCCGGCGTCTATGTCGGCTTCGACGAGCCGCGCACCTTGGGAAGCGGCGAGGTCGGCGGCCATGTCGCGGCCCCGATCTTCCGCGATTTCATGCTCGCCGCGCTGAAGGACCAGCCGGCGACGCCGTTCGCGGTGCCGGCCGGCGCCTATAGCGCGGTGGCGAGCGCACAGAGCGATGCGACGGACGACGACGACGACGCGGCGTCGTCTCAGCAGGACAACCCGGGCCGCGACGACGACGGGGCGGCGTCCGATCAGGATCAAGCACACAATCGCGGCGCCGCCGCACCCGACGCAAGAGACGCCGATCGGGCCTCGCCCGATTATCCCGCCGCGCTGCCGCGCTGGCCGGGTAACGCCGCGGCGCGGCAGCCGGCCTATGCCGCGCGCGCACCCTATTACGGCGCGTACGGCGCGCCAGGGGGACCCTATTACCCCGCCCCGGCCTACCCCGCCCCGGCCTACGGCGCCCCGGCCTACGGCGCGACGCAGCCGCCGGGCGGTGGTTACGGCTATCCGTCCTATCCGCCGGCGCCCGGCTGGGCCGGCCGGCCGCGCGCCGGGACGGGCGGCCTCTACTGATCGCTCGGCGGCGCCGCCCGCTGCCGCAACCGCGCCAGCCACGCCTCGACCCGGCGGCGGTTGACCCCGAAATCCTCCCTGCCGTAGCGCGCTCTACTATAGAGGGCGAGGCTCGCGCGGTCGGGTCCCAGCGCGATGCACTGGGCGATGACGATGTCGGGGAAGCCAAAGACCGCCGAGCGCTGGATCGCCACGATGCGCCGGCGCCGCGGTTCGGCCAGCACGATGACGCTGCGCGGCTCGCTCGCCACCAGGCGCATGACGGCCTGATAGAGCCGGTCCGCGTCGGTCGCGAAAATCGGGCTCGGGGCGGCCGTCGCCAGCGCGCAATGGCCGGGCGGGCAGGCGAGAAAGGCGTTTTGCGGCAGCGGGCCGCGCAGCTCAACGACCGCCACGTCCTCCCCCGGACGCAGCCGGCTTTCGGCGGCGCGCTCCATATAAAGCCGCAGGAAGAGGCCGGCCGCGCCGATCGCCAGCACGAGGCCGAGGAGGCCGATCGCCATGGCGCGGAGAAATCGCACGCGTCGCCGCGGCGTGTCGAGGGGGCTCATCGGGGCGCAGGCTAGCGCGGGACCGGGACATTGGCACGGCCGTTGCGATGACCCGTGTCCCGAGCGACCCGCTGATCTATCGATTCTACGAACTGGTGCAGGTCTACGGCACGACCTGGAAGGCGCTGATCGAGGAGGAGTTCGGCGACGGCATCATGAGCGCGATCGATTTCGACATGGCGATCGAGCGCCAGCCCGACCCCAAGGGCGACCGCGTCAGGCTCACTCTGTCAGGCAAGTTCCTGCCCTATCGCGAATATTGAGCACGCATCGGCCCCGCCCGGCCCGGCCAAACGCAGACTCCAACCTTTAACGTTTCTTTAATAATGGTTAATAGGGCCGTTTAATATTTCTTAAGAACGATTTTTATTGCATTCCCGCCCTCGTCGTCTACCCTCCGCTGCGACATGCTATTGCCCGCCTCTAGGCGAGGGGGCGTCTCGGCCGCCTGGCCGGAGGCGCCCTTCGGCGAGGCTTACGCGACTAATAAGGGAGACGACGACGATGGCAAGCGCGACCTGGAAAGCCACCACGACGCCTGACGACTGGAGCAACGCGGCCGAGTGGACGGGCGGCACCGGGCCCGGCGGGATCGCCGGTGTGAATGACACTGTGGGGTTCAACGGCAGCGGGACCTACACCGTGACGGTTACCGCGGCGGAGAGCGCCAACACGGTCGCCATCAACGACGGCAACGCCACCCTGTCGATCACCGGGGCCGGGTCGCTGGCGGTCACCGGCAATATGATCAACGATGCCAACCTCAATGTCGGCGCCAGCGGCACCGGCGGCACCCTGACGGTCGGCGGCCAATTGATCAACAATACCGGCGCCATCGTGCAGATCGGCGCCAGTGGCGGGACGACCGCGGTGACCTTGACCAACGGGCTGGTCAATGGCGCGGCCATCACCCTCACCGGCGCCGCGACGACCCTCACCTCGGCAAACTCGGTCAGCAACACCGGCGGCATCACGGTCGGCGCCGGTTCCACCTTCCAGCTTACCGGCACGGGCGCCAAGGGCACCTACACGCAGAGCGGCAGCGGCACCACCACCGTTGCCGGCACCTTCAGCGCCGCGGTCATCACGATCAATGCCGGCACCTTTACGGACAGCGCCGCGTTCAGCGCTAACAACCGCACCCTTACCGCCGCGACCGGCGGGTTGATCACGTTCGCCAGCCTCAGCAACCTGTCCGGCACCACCCTGACGGGCGGCACCTACGTCGTCAGCGGCAGCGGTTCGACGCTGACCGTGCAGAGCGGTGGCATAACGACGCTCGCCAGCGGGACAAGCGTGACCTTGAGCGGCGCCGGCTCGATCTTCGACTCCGGTACGACCGCGAGCCAGATCGACAGCACGCTGACGACGATCAACTCTGGTGCCTCGCTCAGCCTGCTGGCCGGCCGAAGCATCACGGCGACCAACGCGCTGACCGATTCCGGCACGCTGATAGTCGGCACCGCCGGCACCGCCAGCACCCTCAACGAAACCTCGATCACGGTCGCCAGCGGCGGCGCGCTGACCGTCAACGGCAGTTCGACGCTCACCGCCGGCTCCGCGATCTCCGATTTGGGGACGCTGACGGTCGGCGGCACGGTCACCGGTGCGGTGAATGTGGGTTCCGGCAGTGCCGGCGGCACTCTCGTGCTTACCCCCGGCTTCAGCCTCGGCGGCGGCGCCACAGGCGTCGGCACCGGCGCCAGGGCTCTTGTCTTGGGCGGCACGACTGCCGCCGCGCTTACTTACGGCGGAGCCATCAGCAACTTCAGCTCGGTTACGGTCAATGCCGGCGCGAAGTGGACGGTCAGCGTAAATCCCTTGACCGGGCTTCCTCCGGCGCTTACCGGCAACGGCAGCTTGAGCACCCTGACGCTGACCGCCCCGGGTAGCACCGGGCTCGCCGGCGTCAGCAATTTCGGCACGCTGAACCTGGCGGCCGGCAGCAGCACCGTGACCGTCAGCAACAGCACGCTGAGCAGCAATGCGCTGACGATCAACGACGGCGCCAGTGGTCACAACACGATACTCTCGACCGATTCGATCGGCGGCCGGACGCTGACCTATAATGCCTCCTTGGCACTCGACGTGCTGACCGGCGGCTCCGAGAGCGACGTCGTCAACGTCACCGCCGCGACGGTCTCCGGCGACGTGCTGACCGGCGGCGCCGCCGGCACGATGAACATCACGAGCGGCGCGGGCAACAACACCATCAATCTGTCGGCTGACAGCAAGTTCGGCACGATCAACCTCGACGCCGGCACCAGCGCGACGTCGGTGAACAACACCGTTACGGTCGGCGCCACGACGCTGACCGGGGCGGTGATTATGAACGCCGGCGCCTTCAGCAACAACAACATCTCGTCGAGCGTCACCGGCACCGCGACCACGGCAAAAACACTGACCTACAATGCCGGTACCGGGATTGACACGTTCACCGGCGGGACCGAGGCCGACATCGTCAAGGTCAGCGCCGCGGCGGTCACCGGCGACACGTTCAATGGCGGCGGACTGAGCGGCGTCAACACGCTGAACCTGAGCAGCGCGGGCACCTTCAGCCTCGGCGGCGTCAGCAACTTTGGCGTTATCAATCTCGCCACTGGCACCAACACGGTGACGGTCGCCACCGGGACGCTGAGCGGCACCACGTCGTCGACGCCGGTGGTCATCAACGCCGCAGGCGGCAGCACCAACACAATCCTCGCAACGGGCGCGGCGTCGGGGTTCCTGACCTACGTCGACGGGACCAACGGCCCGACCACGTTCACCGGCGGCACCGGCGGGACGACCGAGACCGACGTCGTCAAGGTTACTGCGGCGGGAATGGCCAACGGCGACGTGCTGACCGGCAGCGTTCTGGGCACCAACACGCTGACGGTGACCACCGCCGGCACCTACAGCCTCGCGAGCGTCAGCCATTTTGCCACGGTCAATTTGTCGGGCACCGGCAGCGTCGTCACCGTGGGGACCTTGCCGGCCGGCGGGCTGACGATCAACGGCACCACCGCCAGCCACAGCACGATCAACGCCGCCGGCGTTTCGAGCGGCGCGCTGACCTACAACGCCAGCGCCACCCCCGGCGACGCGTTCACCGGCGGGACCGGTGAGAACGATACGGTCAACGTCGCCGCGGCGGCGATCGGCGGCGACACGCTGACGGCCAACACCACCGGCGCCAGCGTGCTGAACGTGAACACGGCCGGCACGTTTACGCTTAGCGAGACCGGCTTCAAGACGCTCAATTTCAAGTTCGGCACCGCCAATACCGCGACCGTCACTAACACGATTACCGCCACCAGCGGGCAGATCACTGGGAAGACGGTCGACAGCACGTTCGTCCAAAACAATTGGGCCTTCACCACCAACACGCTCAACCTGACCAGCGGCGGCACCCTTGATCTCTCGAACGTGAAGGGCATCCGCACCGTCAATCTGGCGCCGGCCGGCACCTCGGTGACCGTCACCACCACAACCCTTACCGGCACGGGTGTTGCCCCTGTCATCCCGATGGTGATTAACGGCAGCGCGACAGGCAACGACACCATCAACGCCACCGGCGCCGCCGGAGGCTCGCTGACCTTCAACGCCGGTTCGGGGAGCGACACGTTCACCGGCGGCACCGCGGACAACGATCTGGTCACGGTCAGCCTGGCCGGGGCCGGCACCGACACGCTGACCGGCAGCAGCGCCGGCACCAACGTGCTGACGCTGACCACCGGCGGCACGCTGTCCCTGCCGTTCGCCCATGTCAGCAATTTCGGCACGATCAACCTGGCGAACGCCAGCAGCAGCATCTCGATCGCCTCGGGCGCGTTCGGCAGCAGCAATAAGCTGACCCTCGCCGACAACGCCCTGGGCGGTAACAACGTGGTAGTCGCGAGCGGGACGGTTGTAGGCAACATTTTGACTTACAACACCGGTATCGGCTCTGACTATTTTGCCGGCGGCCTCGAGAAGGATCTCGTCAACGTCAGCACCAGCGGGCTCAGCATCGACACGTTACTTGGTGGTAGCAACACCGGCAACGCGCTGACGCTGAGCAATGCCGGCACGGTCAACCTCAACGGCGTCAGGGGTTTCGACACGATCAACCTGAAATCCGGCAGCGGCAACGGTGTTACCGTCACGGCTGGAACGTTGTTCGGCTCGGCGCCCGGCGCGGCGGTGGTGATCAACGGCGGTGCGACAGGCAACGACACCGTCAACATCATGGGCGCCAGCAACCAGTACGCGACCTTTGTCGCCGGCAACGGGGCTGATAACGTCACCCTGAGTTCGGAGAACGATTCGGTGCGATTTACTCTGAGCACCGCCGGCGTCGTCACGATCAGCGGGTTCGCCGTAAGCAACGACAACCTGGTGTTCTACGGGCAGAACGGGGTAAGCGGCGGCTTCACCAACATCATCGGCGATACCACCAACGCCTCGACCCCTCAGCCGCTGAGCACGACCCCAGCTGACTTCGTGTCGGCTGCGACCGTGACCTTCAACGGGGTGAACCATTTCGCTTACGACACGGCAAACGGCCAGCTGTGGTATGATCCAACAGCCACCGGCAGCAGCCAGCATGAGGTGGCCGTCCTCAGCAACCACGCCAACCTCGCCAGCAGCAACCTGCTCTTCATCCACTGACGGGCGGCACTCGCGAAAAGGCCCGGGGGGCGGTTCCCCCGGGCTTTTTCTTTGACTGGATTGCGGCGATCGGGAGGGAGCGAACCCCTGTTCCCGTCACCCCCGCGCAAGCGGGGGTCCAGAGCAAGCGACGGTGGGTTGCCCCTGGATTCCCGCGTGCGCGGGAATGACGACAATCCGATCCGGACGGCGGCCCGCGTTCAGCCGCCGATCGCGCCTTGGGTGTTGACGTAGATCGCGTAGAGCGAGTGGCTGGCGGCCATGAAGAGGCGGTTGCGCTTCACGCCCCCGAAGCAGAGGTTGGCGCAGCGTTCGGGCAGCGCGATGCGGCCGATCATCGTGCCGTCGGGGGCGAAGATCGCGACGCCGTTATGCTCCTCGCCGCCGCCCCAGCCGCACCACAGATTGCCCGCGACATCGCAGCGGAAGCCGTCGGGCGAGGCGCCGGCGAGGTCGGCGAAGTTGCGCGGGTTGGCGAGGCTGTCGCCGTCGCCGACGACATCGTAAACGCGGATCGCGCGCGGGGTGGCGCGCGATTCGACGATGTAGATGCGCCGCTCGTCGGGCGAGAAGCAGAGGCCATTCGGGAAATTGATGCCCTCGGCGACGATCGTGGTGCGCCCGGTGCGGCCGTCGACCCGGTAGACGTTGGTCGGCAGCTCGGGCTCGGCCTTGTTGCCCTCGTAATTGCCGAGGATGCCGAAGGCCGGGTCGCTGAACCAGATCGAGCCGTCCGACTTGACGACGACGTCGTTGGGCGAATTGAGCGGCTTGCCCTCGAAGCGGTTGCAAATGATTGTGATCGTGCCGTCATGCTCGGTGCGCGTGACGCGGCGCATGCCGTGCTCGCAGGTGACGAGGCGGCCCTGGCGGTCGCGGGTGTTGCCGTTGGCGTTGTCCGACGGTTTGCGGAAGACCGCGGTCTCGCCGGTTTCCTCGTCCCATTTGAGGATGCGGTTGTTCGGGATGTCGCTCCACAGGAGGCAGCGCAAATCGCCGAACCACACCGGCCCCTCGCTCCAGCGGCAGCCGGTGTAGAGCCGCTCGAGGCCGGCGTTCATCGGCGGCTTGATCGCGTCGAAGCGCGGATCGAGGGTGATGATTGCCGGGTCGGGATAGATCGACGCGGGCTGCCATCCGGAACTCGGAGTAGTCATGGGGGCGGCTCCCTGAGGGTGTTCGGCGCCGGCAGATGCCGGCCGCCGCGAGGATCGGATTTTTCCGGCGGGCGCTCAAGGGGGCAGCGGGCTCGCGGCGCCCGCGCGATGCCGGCGCCGGGCCGGCGGTTGTGCGCTAAGATGCGGCGATGCCGTCTCCTCACAGGATGCCGCGATGAGCCAGCTCGAGCCGATCCCTTATCCCGACGCCCAGATCCGCGCGATCCTCGAACGCGTCAAGACGATCGCGATGGTCGGCGCCTCGTCCAACTGGAACCGGCCAAGCTATTTCGTGATGAAATACCTGCAGGGGAAAGGCTACCGGGTGATCCCGGTCAACCCCGGGATCGCCGGCCAGGAGCTGCTCGGCGAAACGGTCTACGCGTCGCTGCGCGAAATACCTGAACCGGTCGACATGGTCGACGTGTTCCGCCCGTCGTCCGAAGCAGAGAAGATCGTCGAGGAGGCGATCGCGATCCACGCGCCCATTGTGTGGCTGCAGCTCGGCATCCGCAACGACGACGCCGCGGCGCGGGCCGAGGCGGCCGGCATCGAAATCATCATGAACCGCTGCCCGAAGATCGAGTTCGGGCGGCTGGGGGGCGAACTCTCGTGGAGCGGGGTCAACAGCGGCATCATCCAGAACCGCGCGCCGCAAGCCCCGCGGCCGCGCCAACCACGCGAGCGGCGGGCGTCGGCCTCGCACAACCAGAGCTACGGCTTCGAAACGCTGGCGGTGCATGCCGGCGCCGCGCCCGACCCGGTCACCGGGGCGCGCTCGACCCCGATCTACCAGACAACCTCGTACGTCTTCGAGGATGTCGACCACGCCGCCTCGCTCTTCAACCTGCACAATTTCGGCTACATCTATTCGCGCCTGACCAACCCGACCGTCTCGGTATTGGAAGAGCGCATCGCCAGCCTCGAAGGCGGCCGCGCCGCGGTCGCCGCGGCCTCGGGGCATGCCGCACAGTTTCTGGTGTTTTTCACGCTGATGTCGCCGGGGGACGAATTCCTCGCCTCGCGCAACCTTTACGGCGGCTCCTTGACCCAGTTCGGCCTGTCGTTCAAGAAGCTCGGCTGGCAGTGCCATTTCGTCGACCCGACCGACCCCGAAAATTTCCGCCGCGCGCTGACCCCGCGCTGCAAGGCGATCTTTGTCGAAAACCTCGCCAATCCCGGCGGCATCGTCGTCGATATAGAAAAGGTCGGGCGGATCGCGCACGAGGCCGGCATCCCGCTCATCGTCGACAACACGCTGGCGACGCCCTATCTGTGCCGGCCGTTCGAGTGGGGCGCCGACCTGATCGTCCATTCGACGACGAAGTTCCTGGGTGGGCACGGCGCCGCCTTGGGCGGCATGGTCGTCGAGTCGGGGAAATTCGATTGGTCGCAGGGCGACCGTTTCCCGTCACTGACCGAGCCGGAGCCCGCCTATCACGGCCTCAAATTCTTCGAGAATTTCGGCGATTTCGCCTTTACCACCAAGGCGCGCGCCGTGGCGCTGCGGGATTTCGGCCCGACGCTGTCGCCGATGAACGCCTTCCTGACCCTGACCGGCATCGAAAGCCTGCATGTGCGGATGGACCGGCACGTTGAGAACGCAAGAAAGGTGGCCGAGTTTCTGGCGGCACACCCGCGCGTCGCCTGGGTTTCCTATGCCGGGCTGAAATCGAGCCCGTACTATGAGCTGGCGCGAAAATACCTGCCGAAAGGCCCGGGCGCGGTCTTCACCTTCGGGGTCAAGGGCGGCTACGAAGCCGGCACGAAGCTCGTCGAGAGCGTGCGGCTGTTCTCCCACCTCGCCAATATCGGCGACACCCGCAGCCTGATCCTGCACCCGGCCTCGACAACCCACCGCCAGCTGTCCGACGCCCAGCGCGAGGCGTCCGGCGCCGGCCCCGATGTCGTGCGCTTGTCGGTGGGGCTCGAAAGCGCCGAAGACCTGGTTCGCGACCTCGACGAGGCGCTGGCTGGCGCTTGAGCGGCAGCGCGTGTCGCCCCGGCTGGCCGGCCTAGCAAAACTGCCGCGCAAACAAAACCGCTTCGTCCTCGCTATAGAATGAGAGGTCGAAAGTGCCGCGTGCGCCGCTCCTGTCGCCTCGGTCGAACAGCACCAGGCGAACCCCATTGCCGTCCAACCAGATCCGCATCGCGCCCAGGAAATCGCCGAGCCATATTCCGGGCGGAGGTTCGACGTGGACCATTCGGCTGCTTGAAACTACCATATTGCCGCTCCTCGCCACGTTCGCTAACCGTAGTCGCGTCGACCGGATGGCGGCAGTTTCGGAATGTACCTAAAGGCTCCGGCTGGCATCGAACGCTTGGGTTAACAAACGGGGGAGAGCAGCTGATGGCGCGGATCGCGGTCGGCGGGTTCCAGCACGAGACCAACACCTTTGCACCGCAGCGCGCGACCTGGGACGATTTCGAGCGGGCCGATGCGTGGCCGGGGTTCGTGCGCGGTGCGGCGCTGATCGATGCCGTACACGGCTACAACATCCCGATCGCCGGGGCGGTCGAGGCATTGCGCGCCAAGGGCCACGAGCTTGTGCCGCTGTGCTGGTGCTCGGCGCCGCCGTCATCCTATGTCGAGCGCGATGCCTACGAGCGGGTCGCCGGCGGCATGCTCGAAGACCTCGCGGCGCAGGGCGCGGCCAAGCGACTGATCGACGGCATCTACCTCGACCTGCATGGCGCGATGGTCGCCGAGCATCTGGAGGACGGTGAGGGCGAGCTCTTGCGCCGCATCCGTGCCCTCGTCGGCGAGCAGGTCCCGATCGTCGCCAGCCTCGACTACCACACCAACATGACCGCGCAGATGGTGCGGCACGCCAGCGCGATGGTCGGCTACCGCACCTATCCGCATATCGACATGGCGGCGACGGGCGGCCGTGCTGCCCTGCTGCTCGACCGTCTGCTGCGCGAGCGCCGGCCGCTCCATAAGGCGTTCCGGCAGATCGATTTCCTGATCCCGTTGGTGTGGCAATGCACCGAAGCGGAGCCGGCCCACGGCATCTTTGCGCTGATCGACGACATCGAACGCGGCGCGGCTTCGCATAACCAGGGCATTGTCGCCGTCACCCATACGCCGGGATTTCCGCCGGCCGACATCGCCGATTGCGGCCCGGGGCTGGTCGTCTACGGCCACGACCGCGAGATGGCGGAAGAAGCGGCCGACCGCATCGCCGCCGCGATCCATGCGCGCGAAGCCGATTTCGCCGGCAGGCTGTACGACCCGGACGAGGCCGTTCTAGAGGCGTTGCGCCTGTCACAGGGCGCGACGAAGCCCGTTGTGCTGGCCGACATCCAGGACAATCCCGGCGCCGGCGGCACCTCCGACACGGTCGGCCTCCTCGGCGCGCTGATCGCCCATCGGGCCAGCGGCGCGGTGATCGGCATGATCGTCGACCCGGAAGCCGCCGCGGCCGCCGTGGCGGCGGGCGAAGGCGCGCCGTTGGGGTGCGGCGTCGGCGCCAAGATCGGCTTCGCCGGCGAGCTGCCGGTGACGGCCGACTGGCAGGTGGTGCGCCTCGGCAGCGGCCAGTTCACCGGCAGCGGGCCGATGTATGGCGGCGCCCGCTTCAATATCGGACCGATGGCGCTCGTCACCGACGCGGCAACCGGCGTCTCGGCGGTGCTGGCGGCAAAGCGCATCCAGGCGGCCGACCAGGAGATGTTTCGCCATGTCGGGATCGAGCCGGCACAGGTGCCGATCCTGGGTCTCAAATCGACGGTGCATTTTCGCGCCGATTTCCAGCCGATCGCCGCGGCGGTGTTGTGCGTCGTCGCGCCCGGCGCGCATGTCTCCGACCCGGCGATGCTGCCTTACCGCCATCTGCGCCGTGGCGTTCGCCTCCATCCGCTCGGGCCGGCGCGGGTCTAATTATCGAACCTCAGGGGGATGCCGCGATGATCATCGATACGCACGCCCATGTCGTGCCGCGCAGCATGCTCGACGCGCTGCGCAGCGAGAAGCGGCTCTTTCCGTCGGTTACGCTGCATGCCGAGGGCGCCGCGCCGCGCATGGCCTTTGCCGGCGGAGCGCCGGGGCGGCCGATCCAAGCGCGCCTCGCCGACCTGGCGCAGCGCCGCGATTGGCTCAAAGCAGCGCGGGTCGACCATCAGCTGGTCGGCGGCTGGACCGATGTCTACGGCTACGAGCTGGCCGCCGAGGAGGGCGCCGATTGGGCGCGCTTCTACAATGAACACATGGCGCGCGACGCCGCCGAATTCAGCGCGCTGACCGCGCTGGCGACGGTGCCGCTGCAGAACGGCGCGATGGCGGCGCGGGTCCTCGAAGAGGCGCTCGATGCGGGCTTCAAAGGCGCGATGATCGCGACCCAGCCCAAGGGTACGGGCGGCAATCTCGATGACCCCGACCTCGACCCGTTCTGGGAGGTCGCCTCGGCGCGCGGCGCCGCCATTTTCCTGCACCCGCACTACATCTGCGGCGACGAGCGGCTCGCTGGCTACGATCTGGTCAACGCGGTCGGACGCCTCGCCGACTCGACGCTGGCGGTCGCGCGGCTCTTGTTTTCGGGGCACCTGACACGCTTTCCGGGGATGACCCTCGTGCTGTCGCACGGCGGCGGCGCGCTGCCCTATGCGCTCGGGCGCCTCAAGCGCAATCGCACGATCCACCCGGACTACGCCGACCCCGAAGCGGGCTTTCGCCAACTCTATTTCGATACCGTGCTGTTCGAGCCGCGCGCCTTGCGCTTTCTGTGCGATGTGACGGGCGCCGACAAGGTGATGCTCGGCTCCGACTACCCGTTCGGTATCGGCGATCCCGATCCGACCGCGGTGGTCGACGCAACGCCGCTGACGGCGGCCGAACGCGAGGCCGTCCTCGGCGGGAACGCCGCCCGCATCTTCCATGTCTCATGCGATTGCGGCTCTGCGAGCGCGCCGTAGGCGACAGGGGCGGCCGGCGTCACGCGGCCGAGCGCGCCGGCTCGGTCGGCGGAGGAGCGACCGTGCGCTCCGCCGGGAAGGCGATGATCACCTCGGTCCCCACCCCCACCGAACTCCTCAGCGAAACCGTGCCGCCGTGCAGGTTCATGATCGCCTTGACCGCCGGCAGGCCGAGGCCGGTGCCGTGGTGGCGCCGGGCGAGTGTGCTGTCGACCTGGACAAAGGGCTCGAGCACGCGCTCGAGGTCAGCGGGGGCAATGCCGATGCCGCTGTCGGCCACCGTGACTGTCGTGCCGGATTTGGGATCGAACCGTCCGACGATGCGAATTCGGCCGCCGGGAAGAGTGAATTTCACGGCGTTGCCGATCAGGTTGAAGAACACCTGGCGCACCTTGCGCTCGTCGGCCCGCAGCAGCGGCAGATCGGCCGACAGGTCGACATCGACTTCAAGCTCGGCCTTTTCGATTTGCGCTCGGCTGGCTCGCGCCACGGCGCGGATCGCGGCCGAGAGATCCATGACCTCATCGTGCAGTTCGAGCATGCCGGCTTCGGCTTTGGTCAGGTCGAGAATGTCGTTGATCAGCTCCAGCAGGTGCGAGCCGCTTACGTTGATGTCGTTGATGTACGAGCGGTATTGCTCGTTGCCGATCGGCCCCATGACCTCCCGCTGCATCAGCTCGGCGAAGCCGATGATTGCATTGAGCGGGGTGCGCAGCTCGTGGCTCATCGTGGCGAGGAATTGCGACTTGGAGCGGTTGGCGCTATCGGCCTCGTCCTTCGCCAGCCGCAGCGCCGCCTCGTAGCGGATGCGCTCGCCGACATCGCGCACGACGCTGATGATCTCTTCGGCCCCGGTCTGCGGGTTTGGCGACCGCGTCAGGCTGGCCTCGACCCAGATGTAGCTGCCATCTTTGTGCTTCCCGCGGTAGACGATCGGCGGGTGGTCGCGCTCCCGCTCCACCCGGGCCACCGCTTCGCAGACCCCCGGAAAATCGTCGGGGTGGATAACCTGTTCGGCCGACATCGCCAGCGCCTCTTCGGGCTCGTAGCCGTAGAGCGCGCGACAAGCCGGCGAAACGTAGCTCCGCCGCTGGGTTTGCGGGTCGAAGCGCACGATCATGTCGCCCGAGTGCTCGGCGAGGAGCCGGTAGCGCTGCTCGTTGTCGAGCGCGGTGCGCTCGGCCAGGTCGCGGCGCCGCAACTCGTGGAGGAGCGCCAGCCCAAGCCCGATCGCGAGCGCCGCCAGCGCGAAGATGACGATGGCGATCACGATCGCCTTCTGCCACCACTGCGCGAGCACGGTTTCGCGCGCCGTGCCGACCGTCAGCACAAGCGGCAGATCGCCGATCTGGCGATAGGCGAAGAGCCGCTCGACGCCGTCGATGATCGAGGTCGCCGTGAATACCCCGGACTTGGCTTGCGGGTAATGGCGGAACAGCGCGAATTTGCCGAATTTGTGGCCGACCAGGTTTTCGTCATAGGGCACGCGGTCGATCAATCTGCCGTCGGCCCGGAACAGCGCGAGCGTGCCGCCCGCGCCACGATCGACAAGCGAAAACAGATAGTTGAAAAAATCGAGCCGCAGCGTCCCGACGACGACGCCGGCAAAGCTGCCATCGGGGTGGTCCAGACGTCGGCTCAGCGGGATCGACCACAGGCCGGTCCGCGGGTTCTTAAAAGGCGCGCCGACGAACAGGCCCAGGCGGGGTTGCTCCCGCTGGGTGCGGAAGAAGGCGCGATCGGCGAAATCTTGCTCCGGTGGCGAAAGGTTCTGCGAGTCGACCTTTACCCGGCCCGCTTCGTCGAGCACTTTGATCGGCCCCAGGAAGCGAGCGGTCGCGGCATGGTCGAACAGCACCTCGTTGCGCATCGTCGGGGTCAGCGCGCCGATGCCCGGCAGGCGCAGGCTATTGACCACCGCCTGCAGCGACAGGTCGTAAAGCTCGATCGTGTGGGTAATGTCGTGCTCGATGGTCGACGCGACGTTTTCCGACGATTGGGCCGCATGCTCCCAAGCGACGCGCCTTGCGTCCCACAGCAGCCAAGCCGTCAGCAGCATGACGCCGACGAGAACCACCGCCGCGCCCGCAACCAGCGGCCGGGCCGGGGGCGCGCTACGCCGGGCGGCGCCGCGGCGCAACCCCGGCAAGCGCCACCCACTCCACAGTTGCATCGCTGTCTCCGTCGCGAAGTCCCACAGTTTTCGCGCGATTTGCTTAATAATCAATGGACGGCCCGGCTGGCTGCCCGTTCCGGCGCCGGCGAGGTGCCGCCGACCGCGCCGCGCTGTGCGATTGACGCGAGCCGGTCGTTGCGCCATTTCTTCTAACGGAACAACCGGTTCGGATTAGGCAGGAGAGCCCGGATGAGCGTTACCGCGATGAACCACTTTACCGTGTTGAGCGACGACCTAGAGGCGACCCGCGAATTTTATGTCGATTTCCTGGGCGGGCTGAAGGTCGGCTGGCGCCCGCCGTTCCAGTTCCCCGGCTGGTGGCTCTATGCCGGCGAGACCCCGATCCTCCACGTCATTCACCGCGACCACCTCCCCGAGGGCGACCGCGCCGGGGTGCTCGACCACATGGCGTTCAGCGCGAAGGATCTGCCCGGCACCGTCGCGAAGCTGAAGAGCCGCAACATCGACTATGAATTGCGCCGGCTGGCGGGAGGCGGCATCTGGCAGCTGTTCTTCCTTGACCCGTGCGGCGCCAAGGTCGAGTTCGACTTTCACAAGGACGAGGTGGCGCCGGCGGGCCACGCCGAGGCCTGAGGCGTCTTCGGGCTGAACGGGCTGGGTCATCGCGCGCCAAGAGCGGCGAGGAGGCCGCGCACCGCGGCCTCCGGATCGCTTGCGCGCATGATCTCGCCCATCACCGCGATGCCGCGCGCCCCGGCGGCAAGACAGGCGGCGACATTGTCGTGGCCGATGCCGCCGAGCGCGACGATCGGCCCGGGCGCGAGGCGTGCCGCCGCGGCGAGCGCCTCGAGCCCGACCGCGGGGCCGTATCCAGGCTTGCTCTCGGTCAGGAAAATCGGGCTCAGCGTCGCGTAATCGGCGCCCGCCGCGAGCTGCGCCGCGGCCTCGGCGGGGGAGTGCGCCGAGACGCCGATCAGGCCTGACGGCAGCCGCCGCCGCGCCGCCCCCGGGTCGCCGCCGCCCGGCAGGTGAACCCCGTCGGCGCCGGTCGCGACGACCGCCGCGATATCCTCGTGCGCGGTGACGGTGGCGCCGTATCGATGCCCAAGCCCAACCAGCGTGCGCAGCAGCGCGCGGCGCTCGTCGCCAGGCAGATCCTTCTCGCGCAGGCTGAACCAGCGGCAACCAGCCCGAAACGCCGCCTCGGCGGTCGCCGCGAGCGGCAGGCGCGCCTGGCGGCGATCGGAGATGACGAGGAACGGCGGATCGGGAAGCGTCGTCACGCCGTCGCCCGCCCGCGCGCGCCGGCGGTAATCGTCGCCATCCTCAACGCCATGGCAGCCTCCGTACGCCTCTCCCGATTATGGCGCAGATGGGCCTCTCCTGCCATGCGCGCGCTCTGCCGCAAAGCCTTGTCAGCGTGCCGATCTTGGGCGATGAAAGCGGATGAAGAGCAGCCACCGCCTTCGCGCCCTGGTGACCCGGCCGCACGCCGAGGCCGGCGCGCTGTCGCAGGCGCTCGCGGCGCGCGGCATCGAGGCGATCGTCGAGCCGCTGCTCGACATCAGCTACCGCAACGATCCACCGCCCGATCTGGCCGGGGTGCAGGCGGTTTTGTGCACCAGCGCCAACGGTGTCCGGGCGCTGGCGAGATTGTGCGGGGAGCGCGCGGTGCCGCTGTTCGCGGTCGGCGACGCGACCGCGGCGCGGGCTCGCGCCGAGGGATTTCTTCGGGTCGAGAGTGCCGGCGGGGCGGTCCCCGATCTGGCGCGCCTGGTGCGCGAGCGGCTAAGGCCAGCCGGCGGTCCGGTGCTGCAAATCGCCGGCACCGCGCTCGCGGGCGATCTTGCCGGCGAATTGCGCGCCGCCGGCTTTACGGTCGAGCGCGCGGTGCTGTACGAGGCGCGCCCGGTGGCCCGGCTGAGCGCCGCGACGGCCGGTGCGCTGGCCGCCGGCATCGTCGATTTCGCGCTGTTCTTCTCGCCGCGCACGGCCGCGATCTTCGCGCGGCTGGCCGCCTGCGCCGGCCTTGTGGATGCGACAAGGTTCAGCGCCGCCGTCTCGATCAGCGCCGCCGCCGACGCGGCGCTCGACCCGCTGCGCTTTCGCGCGCGCTGCATCGCCGAGCGGCCACACCAGGAAGGCCTGTTGGCGGCGCTCGACGGCCTCTTGGCCGAGCGGCAGTCGGCATGAGCGAGCCGCGGGAAGACACCCCACTGGCAAGCGAACCGCCGTCAAGCACGCCGGTTGCGCCATCGGCGCCGCGCTGGCGGGGCGTTGCGTTCGCGCTGGCCGGCGCCTTGCTGCTCGTCGTGCTGCTGGTCGTGAGCGGTCCCTACTGGGTGCCGCTGCTGCCGTGGGACGCCGGCTCGCGGCCCGACGACACGGCAATCGCCGCCCGCATCGACCGGCTGGCGGCCGCCCAGCAGCAGCAAGCCCAGCGGCACAGCAACATCGAGGCGGCGGCGGTGAATGCGGCGCTGCAGCCTTTCGAGCGGCGGCTGGCGGCGCTGGAAGCGCGACCCGCCGCGCCGTCGGGCGACATCGCCGATCTGCGCGAGCAGTTGGCCAAGCTGTCGCGTGCCACTGCGGACCTGGAGGCGCGCAGCGCGGCGCTCGACAAAATTGTTCAGGCCCAGACCGCCGCCAATGGCGATTTGACGAACCGGCTCACCGCGCTCGACAAGACCGTCCGCGACCAAAGGGCGATCGATACGTCGGAAGCCGGCCTCGTCGTGGCGTTGCTGCAGATCCGCGACGCGGTGGCGGCAGGGCGGCCGTTCGCGACGGAATACCGGGCGCTGATGGCGCTTGCCCCCGGCCGGCCCGATATTGCGGAGGCTGCGGCGCCACTGGCGGAAAGCGCGGCGAGCGGCGTGGCGAGCCATGCGGTGCTCGCCGCGCAGCTGCGCGAGGTGGCAGTCTCGGTCGCCGCACCACCGGCGCCGCCCGCCGCAGCGGGCTGGACCGACGCGGCGCTCGCCCGTTTGCGCGGCCTGGTCACGGTTCGCCGCATCGACGGCGCCGGCAACCCGGCCGGCCCGGATGCCGCCATCAAAAATGCCGAGCGGGCGTTGGCCGGCGGTGATCTCGGTGCGGCGGTAGCCGCGCTTGACAGGCTGACCGATGCCGCGGCGCAAGCGGCCGCGCCGTGGCTGCGCATGGCGAAAGCGCGCCTGGCGGTCGAGGCGGCGCTGCATCGCATCGAAGCGCTGCTGCTGGCGAAAGTGGGGAACCCGGCCGCCGCGCCTACTTCGCCCAACTGACGATGCGCGCGTTGATCATCGCGTGGCGGGTTGTCGTCGGCCTCGTGCTGATCGCCGCGGTGGTCGCCGGCGCGGCGTTTTTCTCCGATCATCCGGGACGGGTCGAGATCGTCTGGCAAGGCTGGCAGGTCGACACCTCGGTCGGGGTGCTGGCCGCGGCGGTCGGGCTTGTCGTCATGCTCGGGGCGCTCTTGGTAACGCTGGTCGGCGCACTGCGGCGCCTGCCGCGCAATTTCCGGCGCCGCCGCGAGACGCGCCGCCGGCGCCGCGGCGAGGCGGCGCTGACCAGCGCCGTCGTCGCGCTGGCGGCGGGACAAGCGGCCGAAGCTCGGCTCGCCGCGCGCCGCGCCGAGACGCTGCTCGACGGCGCGCCGGTCGCTCTGCTGCTTGCCGCCGAGGCGGCGCAGCGCCTGGGCAAGACGGCGGCGGCTCGGCGTGCCTACACGGCGCTGCTGGAGCGGCCGGAGAGCGAGTTTCTCGGCCTTCGCGGGCTGATCGGCCAGGCGCTGCGGTCCGGCGAGGACGACACCGCGCTACGCCTCGCAGAACGCGCCCGGCGGCTGCGCCCGGACGCGCGCTGGCTGGTCGACAGTCTCTTGGTGCTCGAGGCTCGCGCCGGCGATTGGCAGGCGGCGCGCGATACCCTCGCGGTGGCGGCCCGGCGGGGGTCGTTGCCGGAGGAGCGCGCCCGGCATCACCAGGGGGTTGTGCTTTACGAGCTGAGCCTCGCCCGCGAGCGCGACGGCGCCTCCCGCGAGGCGGCGAGCCTGGCGGCCAGGGCACAGGCGCTGGCCACGGATCTCGCGGGGCCGGCCTGTCACCACGCACGGCTGCTGATCGCGCTGGGGCGGCGGCGCGCCGCGGCAAAGGCGATCGAGCGCGCCTGGCGCACGGCGCCGCACCCCGACCTCGCTCGCCTCTATCTCGAGATCAATCCCGATGCGACGCCACTTGGCCGTGCCGCGGCGCTGCAGCGTCTCGCCGCGCACAACCCGGAGGCCGCGGAAAGCCACCTCGCGATCGCCGAGGCGGCCCTGGCGGCCCGGCTGTGGGGCGAGGCGCGGCGGCATCTCGGGCTCGTCGCCATGTCATCGCCGGACGCCGCGTCCGCGGCGCCGTCACGCCGCCTGTGCCTGTTGATGGCTCGCCTCGAAGAGAGCGAGAACGGCGATGCGGCGGCGTCCCGCCAGTGGCTCGACCGTGCGCTGGGCGCCTCGCCCGACCCTTGCTACGTGTGCAGCCACTGCGGCGCCGAGAGCGCGCAATGGCAGGTGCTGTGCCCCGAGTGCGGCGGCTTCGACACATTGCAGTGGACCGCCCCTCGGGTGCAGCGGCCGGCGGTCGCGGCGAGCGCCGACGCCAGCGCCCCGCTGATGCTGCCGGGCCTTGACGCGCCGGCTCGGCCATCGCCGCCGAGCGGCTTGGCGGCGACGCCGCAATCGGATAAGTAAGCCCCCTCAGGCCGGCGCGAATTTGCCCCGATAGCTCAGCGGTAGAGCACCCGCTTCGTAAGCGGTAGGTCGTCTGTTCAAATCAGACTCGGGGCACCATCCTTTCAAGGGGTTCTACGATCATCTGGGGCTAATAAGCGGATCAGGGTAGCAAATGGGGTAGCAAAACCTGAGCGGTCGCTTGTTCATCAAGAGGCCGCTCGGAGCCGATCCACGCCGAGATGGGCTCGGTGAGCACAGCGCCGACCTCGCGGGACGCGCTCTGCTGTTGTGTGAGACGCTCGAAGGGGCGAGCCTGCTCCAAACGTCATAAGCCAGAGTAGGCCCTTACCGTGGTCACCACCCGACTAACTAAGCAGCCGAACGGTTATTTTTGCGATGAGGGAGCACCAAAAGCTCCATTATGTACCGCGATTACATCTACCCGGGCACTGCTTGTTCCATCGCAAAACCGAGTGGCTGGCTCAAAGAAGGTAATCGTCGGGTATATGCGTGAAAGATCAATCCAGTATTCTGAAAATCCCCCACATATGTCTGTTCCTACAAGCGTTGCGGTGTAAGTCCAGTCTTTTTGGGGTAAATCTATTCCGCCACAGTCAGTTTTTTCGAACCGCACCGGTATCTTCTTACCCGGAGGATTAGGTGAAACCGTAAAGCTCGTCTGACAGCTCATTATTCCTATCTGAGGCATTTGCGTTTTGAGACTCTCAATCTCGGCCTTATAACTGCCCAACGCCTGTCCGATAGCTGACAGTTGCGCCTCCGCGCATTGCATAGGAGGCATTTTGTCGTTACAAACCGGGTCGGCATAAGAACAAGTCGTCGATATAACAATTATCATGAGGATTATCAGATTCAGTTTTATTATGGAAAAATAGTTTTCTTGTATCATTGAAGTGCAAGCTCCCAAAGATGGTAACGTTTTTCGTAGGCGAGCGCACTTTGAAGTACTGAAATTTTTACGTCCTTATTCTGAATTGTGCATGCGGTCATTGCATTGAACTCTAGGAAAGCCCTATAAGATTGCATCGTTTTTTCGATAGTCCAATTTTTCTGATCGGACATCTTTATATCAAAGAGACATTTTCCGTTGTCATAAACGGTCGAAAAATTTCCTGGCTGGATAGCAGGACAGGAACGCGCCTGCTTGTTGAATAAATTAACTAGCTTGTCTCTTATGCCTCCAAAAATACGAAAATTATTATCAATGAATTGCTGCGCTTGTTCAAAGGTAGAAGTAATAGCGCAGTGATAATTGTCAAATGCGTCGTCTGCTACATTTTTTATATCGTGGCCGATGTGATCAGCATCGCTGTCAGCTTCTTCCATTGCTCGTGTTAGAATTTCGGCAATTCGATCTTCATGTTTTACGCTGAGTGCGTCCACCCGGTCAAGAAATAGAAGCTGGTCTTGGAGAACGTGGTCAGAAGCTTCTTCAACCGCCTGCTTTACGGGATCAGCAGCACTGCGAAATTTAGATGCTATACTGTCGTCAATTCGTTGGTTGGCATGCCAAATAACATCGCAGCCCCCACTTAAGCATGAACCAACTTCCCGGGTAATGTTGCCGAAAAGGCCACCGGAGAATGATAGCGTGGGGACGACACTGAGTGTCGTCGCGACTGCTGCCGCGATCAAAGACTGCGTGACTGACCGAGCCTTCGTTTGCATCCGCAAGCTGACCCAGCGACTGGCCATTAATTGATAGAGTAACAGTCGTTTAGCAAAATCACCAGTAGAACCTCAGAGCCCGTCCTGAAAGAAGTTGAGTCGGGAGGGGCGGTTGTGATTCGATATCTGGTGCCAGGAGTTGGAGGGGGACACCAGATGTGGACGAAGGAAAGCCGAGCGCGGTATGACCGATCCAGGCTGCGATTATCCGAGTGATCTGACAGCCGGCGAATGGGCGATCCTTGCACCGCTGATCCCGCCAGCGAAACGCGGCGGTCGCCCGCGCGAGGTCGACATCCGTGCGGTGATCGGCGGGTTGCTCTACGTCCTGGAGACCGGCTGTCCGTGGCGACACCTGCCCAAGGAT
>Ga0070731_10001052_pt1 | contig 30699 bp, 29 predicted proteins | sample Coa_R1_2_FD_66448 | JGI IMG/M metagenome (GOLD analysis project Ga0070731, IMG submission 66448) | Surface soil microbial communities from Centralia Pennsylvania, which are recovering from an underground coalmine fire - Coalmine... | ecosystem: Environmental > Terrestrial > Soil > Unclassified ... | reverse complement strand
GGATGACGCACAAGGTCGCGATGCGGCGCGCGCTCGCCGAGGCGGGAGTCCCGCAGCCGCGGTTCGCGGCGCTGCGGACGCTGTCTGAGCGACGGCGCGCGGCCGATGAGGTCGGCTTCCCGGCGGTGCTGAAGCCCGCCGACTCCGGCGGCCAGCGCGGCGTCTTCCGCGTCGACTCGCTCGATGACGTCGAGACGCACCTGCACGAGGCGCTCGTCGCGTCGCCGACCGGCGAGGCGATCCTCGAGGAGTTCGTCGACGGAACGGAGATGAACGGCATCGTGATCGCGCGGCACGGCGAGGCGATCCCGCTGACGCTGTCGGACCGGCTGCGGCCGCCGGGGATCGGGTTCGGTGTCGGCTGGATCCACGTCTACCCGGCCTCGATCTACGGCGACCAGCTAGAGGAGTCGGAGCGTGTTGCCGTGCACACGGTGCGCGCGCTCGGCCTCCAGACCGGGATCGCATTCCCGCAGCTGATCGCCGCGCGCGACGGGCGGGTCGTCGTGGTCGAGTGCGCTGCGCGCGTGCCCGGCGGGCAGATGGCCGACCTCGTGCGGCATGCAGTGGGCGTCGACCTGATCGAGGTGCAGCTGCGGATGGCGTTGGGGGAAGATCTGCCCGACGAGCTGGTGGTGCCCCGGTTCCGGCAACCGCTCGCGATTCGCTTCCTGACTGCGTCTCCGGGCCCGCTGCCGACGGGGCGCGTCGTACGCGTCGGTTCGCTCGAGAAGGTGCTCGCGTTTCCCGGCGTCGTCCAGGCCGAGACCTACCTCGAGCCGGGCGAGGTGATCCGCCCGGTGCGGCTCGACGACGACCGGCGCGGCTTCGTGATCGCAGTGGCGGACACGAACCTGCAGGCGCTCGAGCGCGCCGAGGCGGCGGCGCGGCTGGTCGACGTCGAGGTCGACGCCGCATGAATCCGATCACCGTCGTCGTGACGGCGGCCGGCGCGCCGGGGACGGCCGCGCTCCTGCGTGCGCTGCGCGAGAACGGCGAGCGGGAGGTGCGGCTCGTCGGCACCGACATGTCGGAACGGTCGGTCGGCCGGCACCTCTGCGACACGTTCCATCTCGTTCCGCCAGGCTCGGACGCCGGCTTCGCAGAAGCGGTCGCGAAGGTCGCGCGGCTCGAGGGCGCCGACGCCGTGCTGCCGCAGTCGTCGCACGACCTCGAGGGCCTGGCGGCGTCGGTCGACTCGTTCTCGGACGCGGTGGTGCTCGTCTCGCCGCTCGACGCGATCCGCCGCTCGAACGACAAGGCGGAGACGTACGCGCTGCTGCACCGGCTCGGCGTTCCCGCGCCTGCGTATCGGCGCGTACGCGGCGGTCGCGAGGTCGAGGCGGCGGCGACGGAGCTCGGGTACCCCGAGCGTGCGGTCTGCTTCAAGCCGGTGTTCTCGTCCGGGTCGCGCGGCTTTCGCGTGCTCGATCCGTCGGTGGATCGAGCACGGCAGCTGCTCGAGGAGCGCCCGGGGTCGGTCGCGATGCGGCTGGAGGAGGCACTCGAGCTGCTCCCGGCCGAGGGAGGCCCCGAGCTACTGGTGATGGAGCTCGCCTCGGGCGGCGAGCGGACGATCGACGGGATCGCGAATGGGCGCGAGGTCGTCCTCGGCCATCCGAAGACGCGGGAAGGGATGCGTGCCGGCCTTGCGATGTACTTCGTCACCCTCGCCGACGACGCTCTCATCGAGCTCGCCGACCGCGTCGTCGCCGAGCTCGGAATCGAGCACTTCTTCAACATCCAGCTCGTCGGCGAGCAGGTGATCGAGATCAACCCGCGCATCTCGACGATCGTCTACCAGGAGGATCTGAACCTGCCGTACCTCGGTGTCAAGCGCGCGCTCGGCGAGATCGGAGACGAGGAGCTACGGGCGCTGCGCACGCGCGTGCGTCCGGGCCGGACGGCGCTCCGTTACTTCGACCAGCTCGAATGGGACGCGTCCTAACGGCGGTGTCAGACGCCGCCACAAAAGTGTGACGAGATCGTCACGAAAGTCTCACGGAAGCGACGAAAACCCTGCTTCGGGCCGCACGTCTGTGCGCGAGTTCGGGGTCAGACACCGTGATGAGACGGTGACGCTCCGGGTCACGCACTGCCCCGTCAACGTGGCCGGGATTCCCTGGGAGAACGTGCTGGCGCTGCGGCGCCAGGGCGTCGACGCGCGCCTCGTTGTCTTCGAGCGCGGCCGCTTGCACCCCGAGGCGGACTGGTCGCTCGACCGGCGCGGCGGCTTCGCACGGCGTCAGCTGACGCAGTGCCGCGCGCTTGCGAGCCTCCTTCCGCGGACCGACGTCTTCCACTTCTACTTCGGCCTCACGCTCGTCCCGAAGTCGCTCCAGTTTCCAATCCTGCGCGCCACACGCAAGAAGAGCGTCTTCCACTTTCTCGGCTCAGACATCCGCGGCAAGACGCGGGGCGAGCTCGCCTACGGCCACCGCGCCGACGCGCAGATCGTCGGCTCGTACGACGCGGCCCGCTGGGTGCCGGAAGCGTTCGTCGTCCCGCCGGGGCTCGACCTGCGCTCGTACCAGCCTCGACCACCCAGCGACAACCCGCGTCCGCTCGTCGTGCACGCGCCCTCGAACCGCGCGAAGAAGGGGACGCAGTCCGTGATCGACGCCTGCGCGCAGCTATCTGTCGACCTCGACCTGGTCGAAGGCGTTCCGCACGACGAAGCGCGCGAGCGCTACGCGCGGGCAGACATCGTGATCGACCAGCTCGAGGTCGGCTGGCACGGCGTCTTCGCGATCGAGGCGATGGCGTTCGGCAAGCCGGTCATCGGCCACGTCAAGCCGGACGTGGTCGAGCGCAGCGCCGAAGCCTTCGGCGTCCGGCTGCCGATCGTGCCTGCCACCAAGGAGACGCTCGTCGACGCGCTCCGCCTCTTGATCGACGATCCGCGCCTCCGCCGCGAGCTCGGCGCGACAGGCCGTGCGTATGTCGAGCAGGTGCACGACATCGACCGCGTCGCCGACCGCCTCCTCGCCGTTTACCGTCAGCTCTGACGCCATGCCGAGCGCGCGAGGGCGCGAGCGCGCACGGCGGCGACGGTCGGATGATGTTCCGCAACCACACCGCCTGCACGCCGTCTACGCTGGACCTCCGATGCCGGCAACATATTTTCCGACGGAGGCGCGGGCTCGACCCATGCCTCCGCCAGAGATCCGACTGCACCCGAGCGCCAGATCGAATCACCCCACCGGCGGCCGAACTTCAAGGCGAAGACGGGGGCTGACAGGGGAAACGTGGTGTCCCTCGTGTTAGCGCACGAGCTGAAGCGCCTTGCGCGGCACTCGGCGATCTATGGGATCGGCGGAATCGTCTCGCGCGTCCTCGCGGTCATCCTGCTGCCGCTCTACACGCACTACCTGCCGCCGAACTCGTACGGCCGGGTCGAGATCGTCACCGCGGCGACGGCCGTGCTCTCGATCCTGCTCCAGCTCGGGATCTCGAACGCGTTCTTCCGCTTCTATTTCGACGCGAAGGAGCCGGCAGAGCGCCTCGTCGTCGTACGCACGAGCTTCTGGTTCACGATGGCGATGGCGACCATCGGGCTCGTGCTCGGCCTCGTCTTCGCGACGCCGATCGGCCACATCTTGCAGCTCGGCCACGATCCGGAGCTCGTCCGCGCCGGTGCCGTCGGCCTCTGGGCGCAGACGAACTACCAGCAGCTGACGGCGCTCTTCCGCGTCGAGGAGCGCTCCGTCGCCTACGCGATCGCGAGCGTCGTCAACGTCCTGATCACCGTCGCCGCGATGGTCGTGTTCGTCGCCGTCTTTCACTGGGGAGCGGTCGGGCTCGTCGTCGGCAACTTCGTCGGGACGCTCGCGGTCTACTTCGCGCTCGTCGCGTACCGGCGCGAGCAACTCGGCCTCCAGTTCGACCGCGGCCTCTTCCGCGAGATGCAGCACTTCGGCCTGCCGCTCGTGCCCGCAGCGCTTGCGCTCTGGGTGATCAACTTCGTCGACCGGCTGTTCGTCGCGCACTACAACGGTCGCGGCGAGGTCGGCGTCTACTCGGCGGCGATCAAGGTCGCGTCGGTGATCACGTTCGTGATGTTCGCGTTCCGCACCGCGTGGCCTGCGTTCGCGTACTCGATCGAGGACGACCGGGAAGCGCGTCGCACCTACGCCTTCGTCCTCACCTACCTGCTCGCGCTCGCGTCGTGGCTCGCGCTGGCGCTCGGAGCGCTGTCGCCATGGATCGTCTCGGTGTTGACCGCGGCGCCGTACCAGCGCGCCGAGAAGGGCGTGCCGATCCTCGCGTTCGCCTTCGCAGTCTACGCCGGGTACACGGTGCTCGCGATCGGCAGCGGCCGCGCACGGCGGACGCAGTTGAACTGGGTCGTCACCGGCATCGGCGCTGCGGCGAACATCGGCCTCAACTTCTGGCTGATCCCGCGCTACGGCATGGTCGGCGCAGCGATCTCGGCGGCCGCCGCCTACGTCGTCTTGTTCGCGGCGATGACGCTCTACGCGCAGTCCGTCTACCCGGTGCCGTACCAGTGGCGACGACTTGCAACCGCGGTCGGCTCAGCGGTCGCGCTGACCGTCGCCGCGCGTGCAGGGCACCTGTCGCTCGCGCCGTCGTTGCTGCTCGTCCTCGCGTACCCGCTCGCGCTGCTGCTGCTCGGCTTCTACCAGCAGGCCGAGCTGGCACGGCTCCGGCGGCTCGCGCCGGGCTGGTAAGCGCCTTAACGAGACGCTGACTCCTCCCTTACCGCTTGCCCTTCGACGGGCGGTACGGATACCGGCTGCAAGCAAACCGAGGGAGGCGACATGAAGACACGCTGGCTGAAGGCACTGCTCCTGGCCCTTGCAGCACTCGCAATCGGCGCCGTGTTCGGGACTGCGCGCAACGGCGAGGCTCGCAGCGCGGCGGTTCCGACCAACTCCGCACCGCCGGTGATCTCGGGGACGACACAGGTGGGTTCGACGCTGACGACGACGAACGGAACCTGGACCGGCTCCCCGACCGGCTACGCCTATGCCTGGAGCCGCTGCGACGAGACCGGCGCGAGCTGCTCGACGATCAGCGGTGCGACCGCTCAGACCTACACGCTCAAGCAGGTCGACGCCGGCAACACGCTGCGGGTGGCGGTGACCGCAACGAACTCCGACGGCTCCGCGGCCTCGACTTCCGTGCCAAGCGCGGTCGTCGCGACCCCGCCTGCCCCGCCCGTCCCGGCTGCCACCGGCTGCCCGGCCGGTACCGGCACGATCGCGATCGGCGACCTGGCACCGCCTGCGCGGCTGGCGATCGACCAGCAGACCATCACGCCCGGCGTGGTCACGCCGTCGACGAGCACGATCCAGCTGCACGCGCGCGTGACCGCCTGCAGCGGTCGCCCGGTGCAGGGTGCGCTCCTCTACGCGACCGCCGTGCCGTACAACCAGTACTCGGTCCCACCCGAGGGCACGACCGCTGCCGACGGAACGGTCAACCTGACGATGACGCAGTTGAGCGGCTTCCCGGGAGCGCGCCACCAGCAGCTGCTCGTGTTCTTCCTGCGGGCGCGCAAAGACGGCGACGACATCACCGCCGGCGTCTCGTCGCGCCTCCTCGTCTCGTTCCCGGTGTCCCTGAGGTGAGCGCTACGTCGCCTCGAAGGCCGCATTCGCGGCCTCGAGCGCCTGGCGCAACGCAAGCGCGCGGTTGGCGGCGTTCACGACCGCGCGCAGAGAGGCCGTGACGATGCTCGGGTGGAGGCCGACGCCCCAGACGGCGTCGTCGTCGACGTCGGCCTCCACGTACGCGGCGGCGGTCGCATCGGCGCTCGCCGCCATCGCGTGCTCGTGGTAGTCCCGGATCCGGATCACGATCCCGAACTGGCGCTCGAATGCGTCGACGAGCGCCGCGATCGGCCCGTTACCGAGCCCGTCGATCTCCTGACGCTCGCCGTCGACCGTCACGACCGCCGCGATCCGGTCTTCGTCGAGGCCGCTCGAGTGCGTGTAGGAGACGAGTTCGTACGGGCGCATGTGCGCGAGGTAGTGCTCGTGGAAGACCGCGAGCAGCTCGTCGGCGGTGAGCTCGTCGCCGCGCGCGTCCGTGATCGCCTGCACTCTCTGCGCGAAGTCGACCTGCAGTCCCCGCGGCAGCTCGAGGTGGTGCTCGGTCTCCATCAGGTACGCGACGCCGCCCTTGCCCGACTGCGAGTTGACGCGGATGATCGCCTCGTACGTGCGACCGAGGTCCATCGGGTCGAGCGGCAGGTAGGGGACGTCCCAGAGCTCGGACTGCGAGCGCTGCTGCGCGTACATGCCCTTCTTGATCGCATCCTGGTGCGAGCCGGAGAACGCGGTGTAGACGAGCTCGCCCACGTACGGGTGGCGCGGATGGACCGGCAGCTCGTTGCACTCCTCGACGATCCGCTTCGCCTCGTCGATCTGCGACAGGTCGAGGCCGGGATCGACGCCCTGGGTGAGCAGGTTGAGCGCCAGCGTGACGAGATCGACGTTGCCCGTGCGCTCGCCGTTGCCGAACAGCGTCCCCTCGACCCGGTCCGCACCCGCCATCAGCCCGAGCTCCGCTGTCGCGACCGCCGTGCCGCGGTCGTTGTGCGGATGCACCGAGAGGATGATCTGGTCCCGCGCCGAGATGTGACGCTGGAACCACTCGAGCCGGTCCGCATAAACGTTCGGCGGGAACGCCTCGACCGTCGTCGGCAGGTTGACGATCATCCGCTCGTCCCGTGTCGGCCCCCATTCGGCGATCACCGCCTCGCACACCTCGAGCGCATAGTCGAGCTCGGTGCCGTGGAAGCTCTCCGGCGAGTACTCGAAGACGATCTCCCCGCCTGCCTGCGCCGCGAGCTCCTTGCAGAGCGCGGCGCCGCGCACGGCGAGCTCGCGGATGCCGTCCTTGTCGAGCCGGAAGACGACGCGCCGCTGCGTCTCCGAGGTCGAGTTGTAGAGATGCACGATCGCGCGGCGCGTGCCTTCGATCGCCTCGTATGTGCGCTCGATCAGCTCGGGGCGTGCCTGCGTGAGCACGGCGATCGTCGTGTCAGCCGGGATCAGGTCGTCGTCGACGAGCCGGCGAACGAAATCGAAGTCGGTCTTCGACGCCGACGGGAAGCCGACTTCGATCTCCTTGACGCCGAGCGCGAGGAGGAGCTCGAACATCCGCTGCTTGCGCGCGGCGTCCATCGGCTTGACGAGCGCTTGGTTGCCGTCGCGCAGGTCGGTCGAGCACCAGATCGGCGCGCGGTCGACGACGCGATCCGGCCACGTGCGGTCGGGCAGGTCGACGGTTTGGTACGGACGGTATTTCCAGTGCGGCATGGACACGGCAGGCTCCTTCGAAGACGGACTTCTCCCTGGGTGCGGGAGCGCAAGGACGGGTATGTCGCGCGGTCGCTTCCCCTACCGGGGAAGGAGCAGGCCGAGCAGGGCCGAGAGCTTCAAGGCGCGCGGAGCAGCCATCGATCGCACGATAGCCGAGTCAGGCGACCGGCGCCACCGGCTTGGCGAGCGGCTGCTTCGGCGCGGGCTTGGTCGCGCCCCCGGCGAGCAGCTGGCGGCACGTCAGCATGGCGTCGCGGAAGCTGTTCGCGCCGCCGCCGCCGAACCTGCCGCGGCCGAAGCCCGGCCCGGATGAGCCGCCGAGCTCCCGCACGCAGTCGCGGAGCGAGGACTGCGAGGCCTCGGCCTGCCCCTGCCACTTCTTCATCACCGCCGCCGGCACCTTGTCGCCGCAGGTCTGCAGCTCCTGCTGGGCCGCGACCGTCTCATCGAACCGGCTCGGGTAGCTCGGCTGCGGCTGGAGCCCGTTCGCGCTCAGGCAGGCGTCGAACGCCGCCATGCTCGGCGCGTCGGCCGGACTCGAGCTCCGCTTCGCGTACGTCGCGAGCGCGAAGAAGCCGCCCGCTGCCGCCACGGGGATCAGCGTCGTCGCCAGCACCGGTCTGAGCCGCTTCCATGCCTGTTGGTCCACTGGGCCGGACTGTTGCACATCGAGCTCACGACGGCCAGCGCCCGACCGTAGGATCGTCACTCGTGCCGCGGCGCTGGCAGGACCTGCTCGCCCTCCTCGGCTACGCGGCGGTCTCGTTCGCGTACTTCGGCTGGCGGCTCTTGCCGCACCCGGGCCGCGTGCTGACCGGGTTCGGGAACGACAACCAGATCTACGTCTGGTCGTTTGCCTGGTGGCCGCATGCGATCGGCAGCTGGACGAATCCGCTCGTCTCGCACGCGCTCTACGCACCGGACGGCGTCAACCTGGCCTGGACACTGACCGTTCCCGGGCTGGCGCTCGTCTTCTCGCCGCTGACCGCGGCGGCCGGGCCCGTCGTCGCCTACAACGTCGCGGCGCTGCTCATGCCCGCCCTCGGCGCGTGGACGGCGTACCTCCTCTGCCGCTACCTCACCGGCTCGCTGTGGGCCTCGCTCGTCGGCGGGTACCTGTTCGGGTTCTCGCTTGCGATCCTGCGGCAGCAGCTCTTCGGGCACCTCCCGGTGACGGCGGTCTTCCTGGTGCCGCTGGTCGCGCTCGTCGCCGTCCGGTTTGTGCGCGGCGATCTGGACGCTCGCGGCCTTGCGTGGCGGCTCGGCGTCGTGCTCGCCGCTCAGCTCTGGCTCTCGACCGAGTACGCGCTCACGCTGACGATCTTCTTCGCGCTCGCGCTCGCGCTCGCGTTCGCGCTCATGCCCGCCGCGCGCCCGAGGCTGCAGGCGGCGCTCGTTCCGGTCGCAGGCGGGTACGCGGTGGCCGCGGTGCTCGCCTCGCCGCTGATCGTCTACGCGCTGCTCGGCCTCGTCCCCGGCTGGACAGTCGACGCGAGCGGCTCCGGCACCGACCTGCTGAGCTTCGCGGTGCCGAGCCACCTGGTGGCGGTCGGCGGCTCGAGCCTCGTCTCCGTCTCGTCCCACCTCGCGGCGGGCGGCGCGAGCGCGTATGTCGGGTTGCCGACGCTCGTCGTGATCGCCTGGCTCGCTGTCGCGAAGAGGCGCACCGAGTCGACGCGCTTCCTCGTCGCCGCGTTCGTCGTCGCGAGCGTGCTGACGCTCGGAACGGATCTGCGGGTCTACGGGCACCGGCTGATCCCGCTGCCCTGGGACGCCCTCGCCCACGTCCCGTTCTTGAAGGGCGCGCTGCCGTTTCGCTTCGCAACGTACGTGTCGCTCGCCGCGGCCGTCACGGTCGCGGTGTGGATCGCCTCGACGCGTGGGCGTGTCTACCCGCGTCCCTACCTCTTGCCGGTGCTGGCAGTCGCGGCGCTCGTCCCGGCCGTCTGGCGGACGACGTATCCGTCGTTCGAGCCGACGCATCCCGACCGCGTCGCCTTCTTCACGGATGACCTCTACCGGAGCTGCCTCGGCCGCGGCGAGACGCTCGCGATCTTTCCATTCGGCGGCGGCGGCTACTCGCTCCTCTGGCAGGCGGAGACCGGCTTCGCCTTCGACCTCGCTTCCGACGGCCTGCAGGCGCCGGTTCGCTTCGGGAAGCCGTTGAACAAGTTCGACGCCGACCCCGTGGTCTACGACCTCAACTGGGCGGATTTCGGCCACCCGACGATGGTCCGGCTGCTCGCCTTCGCCGCGACCCACGACGTCGACCGTGTCCTCTCGGTGCCGAGCGGCGGCTACCCGAGTGCGGCGCAGATGCGCAGCTTCGGGCCCGTGCAGGAGGTCGGCGGGCTGCTCGTCGCGCCGGCGTGCGGCCGCCCGTCGCTGCAAACGCGCAACCTCGCGCCGTACGTCGAGGCGGCGCAACGTCTGGACGCCAACATCGGCTGGTGCACCGGCGTCAACTACACCTCCGTTCCCGAAGGACTCATTCCCGCGGGCCCGCTGCGCGCCGCCCGGCACGCGAATTTCATCGAGGGGAAGGGCCTGACGTGCCTACCGCCCCCCGCGGGCTACAAGCGCGAGGGCTTCGCCCCCGCAGACCTCGGTGTACCGGCGAACACGTATCCGTACTACTCCCCGTAGCGCGCCCGGAGGTCCGCCGAGGCGGCCGCAAACCACTCGCCCAGGGCACGCAGGCCATCGGACAGGGTGGTGCGCGGCAGCCAGCCGAGGTCGCGCCGGATCTTCGCCGGATCAGCGACCCACGTCGTCGTGTCCCAGCTCCGCGCGGGCATCGTCCCCCAGCGCGGTTTCGGTTCGAACGAAAACACGTCGCCCGCAATCTCGATGAGCTCGGCGAGCGACGTCTGGATCCCGGTGCCGACGTTGTAGATCTCACCGCCACCCGCGCGTTCCGAAGCGACGAGATATGCGTCGATGACGTCGTCGACGTAAACGAAGTCACGCGCGATCGTCGGATCCACGAGCGGCGGGACGCGGCCGCCGCGGGCTGCCAGGGCGAGTGTCGGCAACAACCGGCCGGGCGCCTCGAACGGGCCGTAGACCGAGTAGAGCCGGAGCGTGGAGATCCGCATCTTCGCCTCCTGCCCGCGGTAGCGCGCGAGCATCGTCGCGGCCGCCTTCGCCACCCCGTAGTCGCTGTTCGGTTTGGGTAGCTCGTCTTCGGAGGGGGCGTGGCTCTTGAACCCGTACTCCGACGACGACCCGGTGTTGACGAAGGCCTCGCAGCCGTGGCGACTGCCCGCATCGAGCAGATGCAGGGTTCCGAGCATGTTCGTCGCGAGAATCCGCTCCGAATCGATCTGCCACGAGTACGAACCGTGCGCGGCGAGATGGAAGACGTGGGTCGGCGCAATCCTGGCGACGACGGAATAGACCTGCTCGGCATCGACGATGTCGGCCGCGTGCACGCGCACCTCGGTCCGGATCGTGGCGAGTCTCCACCGGTCCGAGCCAGGTCGAACGAGCACGTGAACCTCCCACCCAGCGCCGAGCAACCGGCGCACGAGGTTCGCGCCGACGAATCCGGCGCCTCCGGTGATCAGCGCTCGACTCATCGGTTCCAGCCAAGCTCTTCTGGTTGACTACCTCGCATGCCCGCGTTGAACGGAGCATCGTTGGCCGCGCACATCCGAAGGTCGACGATCGTCACGTCGAAGCGCGCAAACGTCGGCCACATCGGCTCCTGCCTCTCGGTCGCCGACATCATCGCCGCACTGTATGGGGGTGTCGTACGCGGAGAGCCAGCCGAGTATGACCGCGATCGCTTTGTCCTGTCGAAGGGGCATGCGGCGCTCGCCCTGTACGCCGCCCTCAACGGCGTCGGGCGGCTCTCGGACGCCGACCTCGCGACCTTCTGCGACGATGGTTCCGAACTCAACACGCATCCGGCGCACACCGTGGCCGGCGTCGACTTCTCCACCGGATCCCTCGGGCACGGGCTGTCGATTGGAGCCGGTGCCGCGCTCGCCGCGCGGCTCCAGGGCTCGAGTCGCCGCGTTTTCGTCCTCGTGAGCGACGCCGAGTGCAACGAAGGCGCCGTCTGGGAAGCCGTCATGTTCGCAGCGCATCACCGGCTTGGGAACCTGATCGCGATCATCGACGCGAATGGGCAACAGGCGCTAGGCCTCACGACCGACATCCTCGATCTCGCTCCGCTCCGCCGGCGCTGGGAGGCATTCGGCTGGGACGCCAGCGATGTCGACGGGCACGACGTCGAAGCTATCGCGACGATACTCGACCGGACGGACACTCGCAGCGGACCTCCCCGCGTACTCGTCGCGCGGACGGTATTCGGCAAGGGCGTGTCGTTCATGGAAGGTCAACTCGCCTGGCATTACCTGCCCCTCTCGGATCACGATTACGAGCGCGCGCTCGCGGAGATCGGGTGAGGCGCGAGTTCGTCGACGCGCTGGTCGGCGCCGCGACGGAGGACGACCGAATCGTCCTCCTGACGGGCGATCTCGGGTTCAACGCGCTCGAGCCGTTCGCCGAGCGCTTTCCGGAACGATTCTTCAACGTCGGTGTGGCGGAGCAGAACATGCTCGGAATCTCGGTCGGTCTCGCGGAAGCGGGCTTCATCCCATACGTGTACTCGATCGCCACGTTCGCCACCATGCGACCGTACGAGTTCATCCGCAACGGGCCTGTCCTGCACGAATTGCCGATTCGCATCGTCGGAATGGGAGGCGGGCTCGACTACGGGCACAACGGCGTCACGCACTACGCCGTCGAGGACATCGCGCTGATGCGAGCGCAGCCCGACCTGACGATCATCGCGCCGGCCGACGGCGGCCAGACGCGAGCAGCCCTCGCGGCCGCCGGCGACCTCCGGCGCCCCATCTACGTCCGCCTCGAGCGCGACGACACTGCCGTGCCGGGACTCGGGGGACGGTTTGGACTTGGTCGCGTAGTGCAGCTTGGGGTCGGCTTGGACGTCCTGCTCGTCGCGGTCGGCAGCGTCGCCCACGAGGCGGTCGCCGCTACCGAGCTGCTCGCACGAGATGGGATCGAAGCGACCGTGGCGATCGTCTCGAGCTTCAACCCGTCCCCGGTCGACGACCTCGCCGACCTGCTCGCACGAATCCCGGCAGTGCTGACAATCGAAGCGCACTACCTCGATGGCGGCCTCGGCTCGTTCGTCGCCGAGGTCATTGCCGAGCATCGTCTCGACTGCCGGCTCGTCCGCTGCGGTGTCAGGCGAATGCCCCGGCGCGGTGGTGGCGGCCGGGCTCACTTGCTTGGGGACCACGGCTTGAGCGCACAACAGCTCGCGGCGACGGCGACGCGGGCGCTCTCGTTCGTCGCGTGACCGCCGCAGGCGAAGCGCTGACCTCGATCATCCTGCCGATCCGCAACCAGGAGGATCACGTCGAAGGCATCCTCCGTGGCTACCTTCGTGCACTTGCACCGTTACCGGGAGACTACGAGCTCATAGTCGTCACGAACGCATGCACTGATCGATCGCCTGAAATCGCAGCGCGGGTCGCCGAGGCCGGGCCGCGGGTCCGGCATGTCGACCTCGAGGGCGGCGGCTGGGGCCGCTCCGTCAAGGCGGGCCTTCGATTCGCTCGCGGCGACCTCCTCTGCTACACGAACGCGGCTCGAACGACCCCGGAGATACTCACCCTGATGCTCGCGTATGCACTCGCGTATCCGGAAGTCGTGTTGAAGGCGAACCGGCGCACTCGCGAGAGTCGCCGCCGACGTCTTGGGTCTCTGCTCTACAACCTGGAGGTGCGCGCCCTCTTCGATCTCTCCGCGTGGGACATCAACGGCACTCCGAAGATCTTCCCGCGCCGGTTCGAGAAGCTGCTCGAGCTGGCCCGCGACGACGACTTGATCGATGCCGAGTTCAACGTCGTGTGTCGCCGTGAGGGTTACCCGATGATCGAGGTGCCGATTCTGGCGACCGAACGGCACGGCGGACGCTCGACGACTGGTTACCGGTCCGCGCTCCGCATGTACGTCGGAGCGTTCGAACTTCGCCGCGAGCTCCGGGCGGGCGACGCTGGCTGAGTCGCTCCGCGCGGCGCACGATCGCGCCTGGCGCGACCCGGCCGCAGTCGTGAGCGGGCTCGTCGACGCGCATGTCGACCAGCGCTTGTTGCACGTGCGGGTGCGAGGCGACTGGTGGGGGTTGCTCGATCGGCTGGGCGTGACGCTGCTCGTCAGCCGCGAATACGAACACCTGCTGGTGGCGTTCACCGTTGACCGGGGGCGGCCGCGCATCTCGTTTCTACCGCTTCCCCATCCGTCGGGAATCGCAGTCGACCGGACGAAGGGGCGCGAGCGTGTACTCGTCGCGAGCACGCGCAATCCCAACCAGCTATACGAGTTCCGGCCGGTTCGCGGGGACGGGAGTCCGCTGCTGCCTATCACCTCGAGCTTTTATCCCGGTTCGCTCTACCTCCACGACCTCGCCTTCGTCGGCGGACGGTTGCACGGCAACGCCGTCGGTCAGAACGCGGTCGTCCGCTTCGACAGGCGAGGTGACGTCGAGCGAGTTTGGTGGCCGCGTTCCGTCGAGATCGACGGCGAGCCGGATTTCCGGCTGAACTACCTTCAGCTCAACTCGATCGCTGCCGGGGCTTCGCTCGCGACGTCGTTCTTCAGCGCGTCTGCGGCCGAGATCACCCGGCGTCGCCCGGGTCACCGCTCCTTCCCGGTCGACCGGCGCGGCGTGATCTTCTCCGGCCGGACGCGGGAGCCCGTCGTTCGCGGTCTCACGCGACCGCATTCGGCGAGGCTGAAAGACGGTCGGCTCTGGGTGAACAACAGCGGCTACGGCGAGGTCGGGATTGCTGAGAATGGAGGGTTCATGGCCGTTGGCCGTCCCGGCGGCTGGACGCGGGGGCTCGCGTTCGCCGACTCGGTCGCATTCGTCGGCACCTCGCGCGTCATCCCCCGATTCCGGCAATACGCCCCAGGCCTCGACCTCGACGAGAGCACGTGCGGGGTGCACGCACTGGACACGACCTCGGGGCTGGTGCTCGCTTCGGCCACGTGGCCCGCCGGAAATCAGGTCTTTGGAGTCGAGTGGATTCCGCGCAGCGTCACACACGGCTGGCCGATTCCAATGGGACGGCAGCAGCAACGCCGGCTTCGCGAGCTCTTCTATACGTTCCGGCAATGAGTGATTTCCGCCTGCTCATGATCAGTGCGATGTACGAGAACGGCGGCAACACGACGCAGCGTCTGCTCGACGGCCATCCAGAACTCTTCGTCTATCCGTTCGAGTCGCAACTCGGCACTCGCTTCGTGAACGATCACCTCACGTCCCTGTTTCCGGTCAAGTATCGCTGGCCTGTGTTCACGCTCGACGCGACTCCAGAACAGGACTATGCAGCGATCATCGACGAAGAGACGAAGGTTCGTGCCCGCACACCCGGCGTCAGCAAGTTTCGCGACCATGCATTCGAATTCTCGGACGACGAGCGGCTCGATCGGTACGTGGAACTCGTCGGCGAGCTGGGACGCTCGAGACCTTCGAACGTCGAGGCGTTCATGCGTGCGACGTTCGACGTCTGGAAGAACCATAGACCGAGCGGGCGGGAGGAGATCTACGTCGGCTACAGCCCGGTCGTCGTCGTCGACGCCGAGACGATTCTCGACGAGCTTCCGCGCGCCGACGTTCTACACGTCGTACGCAATCCGTGGTCGGCGTATGCGGACACGAAGAAGCGGCCCGTGCCTCTCGCGCTTCGAAGCTACATGCTGCTCTGGGCGCTCAGTCAGTACATCGCACTGCAGGTACGCGCTCGGTATCCCGACCGCATGCACCTGTTGCGGCTCGAGGACGTCCTCGCCGACCCTCGAGGCGTTCTCTCGGCCGAGCTCGGACTCGAGCCGGCCGAGTCGCTGGCCGGACCGAGCTGGAACGGCACCCACCTCTCGGAGGTCTACCCGTGGGGAACGATCAGGACGCCGACGAGCCAGGCGAACCGGGCGACGGCGGACGAGCTGTCGAAGGCTGAGCAAGATGAGATCGCTGCGCGCGCGGGGCCGCTCCTGGCAGCGCTCGGGTACCAGGGCTTCCTGCCCGGCGCGTGAGCACCTCGCGTCGACGGACCGGCTGGCTCCCGCTCCTCGGCTACACGGCGATCTCGTGCGGGTACTTCGGATGGCCGCTGCTGCCGCACCCAGGTCGAGCGCTCATCGGGTCCACGCAGGACCCGCAACTGTTCGTCTGGGCGTTCGCGTGGTGGCCGCACGCGATCGCGAACCTGACGAACCCGTTCATCACACATGCGGCCTACGTTCCCACCGGCGTCAATCTGGCGTGGACGGTCTCCGTGCCGACGTTGGCGCTCGTGTTCTCTCCGCTCACGGTCTTGTTCGGACCCGTCGTCTCGTACAACGTCGCCGCCCTCCTCATGCCCGCATTGGCGGCTTCGACTGCGTACCTGCTCTGCCGGCAGCTCACGCGCTCCACGTGGGCGTCGCTCGTCGGCGGCTACCTCTACGGGTTCTCGGGCTCCGTCCTGCGCGAGGAGGCGTGGGGGAACCTGCACGTGACGGCGATCTTCCTCCTCCCCCTCTTCGCACTCGCGGTCGTCCGTTTCGTGCAGGGCGGATTGAACGGAATCGGGCTTGCCTGGCGCATCGGAGTGCTCGTGGCGCTTCAACTCGGAATCTCGACCGAGTTTGCATTGACGGTCACGTTGATGCTCGCGATCGGGGTTGCCCTCGCCCTCTGGCTCGTTGCGGGTCGGCGACAGCGGATCCGAAGCTCGCTGCGTCCCATCGCCACTGGCTACGTGCTGGCGGGAGTCCTGTCCGGGCCGCTGCTGGCATTCGTCGCGCTCGGCTTCGTCGCCTCGTCGATCGTCCCGCTCGCGGGCACGAACACCGACCTCCTGAACCTGATCGTCCCGACCCAGGCAATCGCGATCGGCGGCTCCGCTTTCCGGCATGTCTCAACGAAGCTCCCCGATGGCGGAATCGGCGTGTACCTCGGGCTCCCCACGCTGGCGATCGTTGCCTGGTACGGGATCGCAACCTGGCGCAACAGGTGGACGAGCTTCCTGCTCGCAGGCCTCGGGGTTGCGACGCTCTTTGCGCTCGGGAGTGCGCTCCAGGTCGACGGGCGGCGGATCCTCCCGCTTCCCTGGGCCGTCGCCCAGCACCTTCCCGCGCTCAGAAATGCGCTCCCGTTCCGGTTCGGCGCCTACGTCTCCCTCGCCGCTGCCGCAATCGTCGCGCTCTGGATCGCAACGCGCCCGGCGCGTGCGTTCTCGCGACGGTACCTCCTTCCGGCGCTCGCGATCGCCGCGGTCGTACCAGCTGCCTGGCAAGCCCGGTACCACGAGCGCCCGCCCCAGTTCGCATTCTTCACCGACAAGCTCTACCGAGCGTGCATTCCGCGCAACGAGACCGTGACGATCTTCCCGTTCGGAGGCGGATACGTCTCGCTGCTCTGGCAAGCGCAGACCGATTTCTGGTTTCGCATGGCAGAGGACGGCCTGCAGCCGTATCCAGTGCGCGGGAAGCCGCTGAACACATTCGACGCCGACCCGATCGTGCGGGCTTTCGTCGAATCGGAGGTTGCGCAGCCCACGACCGCGACTCTGTTGGCGTTCGCCGCGCGGCACCACGTCGACCGTTTCATCTCGGTTCCCGCCTATGGCTATCCGAGCGCGGCCCAGATGCGGAGCCTGGGCTCGAGCGAGCTGATCGGCGGCTTGCTCGTTGCACCGGCATGCGGACAACCGTCGCTCACCCGGCGCGACCTGCGCCCGTACCTGATGCAGTACTCCCACAACTCGAACTCGAACATCGGCTACTGCACCGGCGCCAACTTCATCGCGCTTCCGGCGACGCTCGATCCGGCGGGGCCGATCGCCGGCGCCAAGCACGCGAATTTCGTTGCCGGACAGGGACTGACGTGTGCGCCGCCTCCGGCTGGATACGCTCGACACGGATTCGCAACGCCGGCAATGGGGGAACCGGGCAATACGTATCCGTACTACGCGCCGTAAGAGCAAATCGCGGCTCTTCTCCTCTAGGGTGTGTGTCAGGCGATCACGCGGTAGACCTGGAACACCTCGGCGTACTCACGGTTCACGTTGATGCCGTGCGTGTGCGCGAGGTTCCACACGTATTCGGGGTTTGCGTAGCGCCGGTGCTGCTGCGATGCGTACTTGCCGAGCGCTGCCACCTTGCGCTCGAGGTGGCGCTTGTCGAGCGCGAAGTACGCCTGGTAGGCGAAGTCGAGGTTGTTCCACGGGATCTCGTAGCCGAGGATCGTCGTGCGCTTGAATGCGCGCAGCCCCTCGGCCGCGACCGTCTGGTGGTCCTGGTGGATGTCGTGCAGCGACGGCTGGAAGACGATGTCGGGCTCCCAGTCGTTCCAGAGCCCGATCAAGAGCTCGAGGATCTCCTGGCGGTGCTCGGGGAACGTGCGCACGTCGAAGTCGTGCACCGTCAGGTTCTCCGGCGGGATTCCGAGCTCGCTCGTCGCCTCGCGCACCTCCCGCGCCAGCGTGTCCGGCGCGAATCCGTCCGGCAGCGAGCGCGTTGCGATCGAGAATGCGACGTAGCGCACCTCGGCACCCGCCTCGACCAGGCGGGCCATCACGCCGCCGCAACCGAACTCGCCGTCGTCGGTGTGCGGGGCGAGCACGAGCGCCCGCTCGGGCGTGAAGTTCACGCCTGCTCGACCTCGCGCCACGCGACGGCGGCGAGCGCGAGTGCGCCCCAGAAGAGCGGATCCTCGAGCAGCGAGTCGTAGAAGAGGCTGTGTACCACGATCGCGACCAAGGCTAATCCGAGCGCCGCCCGGGCGCGCCCGGTGGCATCCGCGACCGGGTTGCGGCGGAAGGCGAGCACGAGCCCGGCGACGACGAGCCAGACGAGCAGGGCGAGGCCGGGCAAGCCCGTCTCCGCGGCGACGGTGATCGGCGTGTCGTGCGAGGCAGCGGCCTTGGGCTCCTTGCCCTTGAGGCCGGTGATGCTCGCGTAGCTGAGTTTGAAGCCCCCTGCGCCGACGCCGACCAGCGGGTGATGGCGGACGAGCTTGAGTCCGTTCGACACGAGCTTCGAGCGTCCGTCGGTCGCGGACGAGAGCCCAGCCTTGCCGATGATCCGGTGACGGATCTGCGGCACACCGATCGTCACGACTACAAGCGCGGCGGCGGCGACGAGGAGCGGCACCAGCGCCCGGCGGCGCCAGAGCACGGCGAGCGCAACGACGATGCCGGCACCCAGCGCGACGAAGCTCGACTGGGAGAACGACGGCACGAGCCCGAGCCACGTCACGACCGAAACCGCGAGCGCCGCCCACGCGAGGGGCCCGCGTACGAAGAGCACGAGCACGAGGCTCACGAGGATGGCGACAGCGAGGAAGCGACCGTAGATCGACGGGTCGTAGAAGACGGAGTTGACGCGGTAGAACCAGCTCGACGGCGCATACGCGTTGTCGACGATCACCTTCGGGTTCCAGAAGATGTTGCGCGTCAGGTACTGCCAGTCTCCGATCAGCGCGAAGACGACCGCCATCCCGACGAGCTGCACGCCGAGCGTAGCGACCCAGCCGACGCTCCAGCGAAGCCGCGACAGCGAGACGGCGAGCAGCGCGAACGGGAGCACGTAGAAGAGCAGGTACTTCGCACCGTCTTGCTCGCCTGCGCGCAGCGTCCAGAGAAAGGTGACGCCCGTCCAGCCGACGAAGAGCCCCAGCGGCCAGGCGAGCGGGCCGAGCTCGTGCGCGCGGCGACTGAGGCGTCGCTCGCGATGCCGCTCGAGAGCTGCGGCCGGCTTCGCCGGCAGCGGCGTCTCAGCGTCGCCGAAGAGCTCCCAGGCGAGCGCGACGACCGCGCCGGCGACGACGACGTACATCGGCAACAGCAGGTTGGCCGGTGTGTGCCCGATCGAGACCGGAATGCGCGCCGGTGCGCACGCGAGCACCGCGACCGCGAGCAGCCAGGGAACGCGAACGAAGAGCCAGCCGAGGCCGACCGCAACCACAGCACCCACGACAGCGGCCGCGGCGTACGCGCGATGGTGACCGGCAGGCGCCAGCCAGATCGCAAGCAGCGCACAGCCGACCACCCAGCCCGCGAGGCCGGCCAGCCGCCACGAGCGGGGGCGGCCGAGCACGAGCAGCGTGACACCGAGCGCGCCGACAGCGCCGCCGGCGCGCGCAAGATCCGCCATCACGCCACGACCACCAGCGCCTTGGCGGCGTGGCCGGCCGCTTCGACGTAGAGGCGATACACGCCGGGCTTCTTCGGGGCGTGGAGTGTCAGCGTTCCGTGTCGCGCCTGGCCACGACCGCGGTTGAAGAGCCAGCTCACCGTCGGCGCGTCGGTCAGGACGAGCACGGAGAAGCGCGCGCCGGGCCGCGCCAGGATCCGGCCACGTCCGAGCTCGACGTAGCGCACGGCGACGACGGCGAAGGGAAACGGCTTGGCGCGGTTGCCGGCGAGATCCTGCGCGGAGATCTCGAGCACGTGGTTGCCGGCGCGCGCGAGCCGGCCGTGGATCTTGCCGCTCCACCGAAGGACGCCGTGCAGCGGTTCCTTGTACGTGAATTCGACCTGCTTCCCGTCGACGTACAGGATCCCGTGGGCAGGCTCGTTGACGCGATAGGCGATCGTGAAGACCGAATGCCCCGGAACACCGGGCGAGATGTGCGTGTAGATCCGGTGGCGGGCCCGCACCACCGGCGGCTTCGTGTCGATCGTGATCGTGCTCGGCAGCCGGAACGTCCGGTGCGGCAGCTTGACGACCGGCTGGTAGCCGCCGTCCGGCAGGGTCAGGCCCGTCGCGTCGACCCCGGAGAACGCCAGGTGCACCGGCCCGGCGGCGAACGTGCGACCGGGCACGATCGTCGCGACGCGCCTGCCGTCGCGCTCCATCCAGACGGTCAGGTGCTCCCGTTTGCGGAGGCGGAAGTCGATCGTGGCCTCGGCGGTCCGGCAGTTACACACCGGCGAGAAGACCTTGGTGATCTTGGTCTGGTAGATCGGGCTCTTCTCGAGCTTCGCGCCCTCGGTGAGGGCGAACGCGCCCGCCGTGGCCGCCAGCAACGCCACGAGAAAGGCGGTCGGGGCAACCCGGGCCACGGCCCGGCGATTCTACGGCGTCTACGCCGGGTCTTCGGCAGCGAGCCGACGCATTGCACGTCGGCGGACGCGGCGAACCTGCCGTACGCCCCAGAAGGCGAGCCCGACGACGCCGATCCCGAGCGAGACCGCGATCACGTAGTTCGCCTCGGGGAAGTCGACGAGCTTGAGGCCGGAGAGCAGGAGCACGATCCCGAACGAGATGCGGAGCTCTCGGTCGGGAACTCGAACCGAGAGGTGCGAGCCGAGCAAGACGCCGGGGATCGAGCCGACGAGCAGCCACGCCATTGCGTGCGTGTTCACGTCGCCGTGGATGAGGTGCGAGATCCCTGCCACCCAGAGCAAAACGGCCGCGTGGAACATGTCGGTGCCCACCATCTTCTGCGCGGTGAGCGGGTAGGCGAAGAGCATCGCGAGCCCGAAGAACGTTCCCGATCCGACCGACGTGAGGCCGACGACGAACCCGCCGGTAGCGCCAATCGCAACGGCGAGCGCGCGGTCGCGCGGCCGGAGGAGGAACGGCGCGTCGCTGCCGCGGCTCTTCATGAACGTCCGGCCGAGGAATCCGAGCCCGCCGAGGATCAGCGCGCCGCCGACCAGCTTCTCGAGCGTCGTCATGCTGTGGTCGCCGACCGAGTTCGCGACCTGGACCCCGACGAGGGACAGCGGCGCAGAGCCGACCAGCATCCAGCACGCAAGCCGGGCATGGACGGTGCCGAGCTGCCGATGACGGATCGCGCCGAACGACTTGAACACGGCGCCGTGCAGGATGTCGGTGCCGACCGCGACTTTTGCGTTGAAGCCGAAGAGGAGGATCAGGATCGGCGTCATCAGCGAGCCGCCGCCCATGCCGGTCATGCCGACGAGGATCCCGACGAGCAGGCCGGCGAGGCTGAACTCCCACGTCATGTGCGCGCCCCCGGGATCGGGCAGGACACGAACGGCCGGCCGCTGAGGCGGCGGCCGAGCTTGTAGGCCTCGCAGCCGGTGCAGAAGCCGGTGGCCGCGGCGAGCAGGGCGAGCGCGGCGACGATCGCCGCGAGCGCGGCGCCGACGACCGTCGCACCGAGGCCGTCCGCGACCGAGGCGGCGGCGAGGAAGACGAACCCGATCATGTTCGCCACGCGCGGCGGCCGCGAGTCCTCGAGCGGCCCTTCACCGAACCGCGGCTGCACGAGCGCGAAGTACGCGACGCAGGTGAGGCAAAACCGCCGGCCGAACGTCAGCCCCGAGGCCAGGTTCGCAGCGAGCAGGGCGAGCAGCCACCACCAGCCGGTCGCGAGGGCGACCACGGAGACGACGCCGACCACCGCCTGGTTGAAGCGGGGCGCGCGCGAGTCGATCACGTCGAGATCACGCCACGGATCGACCGTGCGCGAGGTCACGACGCGTCGGTCACCATCCCGGCCGCGACGGTGTCGTTCGTAGCTTCGTCCATGAGGATGAAGGCGCCGGTCTCGCGGCTGCGCGCGTACAGGTCGACGGCCAGCGGCTCGGCGAGCCGCAGGCGCACGACGCCGAGGTCGTTCAGCTCGAGCCGCTCCGGCGACGGTCGGTGCTCGAGCGTGTGCATGTCGACGACGGACACGAGCTCGCCGACGCTCGCGCGTACGACCCGTGTCGTGTGCTTGACGAGCAGCTTCGCGCCCGGCTCGAGCGGCCGCTCGCTCATCCAGCAAAGCTCGGCCTCGAGAGCGCGCGCGACAACCGGTGGCCGCTCGGGGTCGGCGAGCAGGTCGCCGCGGCTAACGTCGACGTCGTCCTCGAGCCTGATCGTGACCGACTGCGGCGGAAAGGCGGTCTCGAGCTCACCGTCGGCGGTCTCGACTGCTGCCACCCGCGTGCGGTGACCGGACGGGAGCACGACGACGTCGTCGCCGGCCCGCCAGACGCCCGCCGCGACCTGACCGGCGTAGCCGCGGTAGTCATGGTGCTCGTCCGCCATCGGCCGGATCACCCACTGCACCGGGAAGCGCCGGTCGGCGAGGTTCCGGTCGGCGGCGATCTCGACGGTCTCGAGGTGCTCGAGCAGCGTCGGCCCGTCGAACCACGGCAAGCCCTTTCCGCGGTCGACGACATTGTCGCCGCGCAGCGCCGAGATCGGGATCGCGCGGGCGTCGTGCAGCCCGAGCCGTTCGGTCAGGGTGCGCAGCTGCTGTTCGATCTCTGCGAAGCGCTCAGCCGAGAAGTCGACCAGATCCATCTTGTTGACTGCAAACACGACGTGCGGGATCGCGAGGAGCGCGGCGATGTAGGAGTGGCGGCGCGTCTGCTCGACGACGCCCTTACGCGCGTCGACGAGGATCACCGCGACCTCGGCCGTCGAGGCGCCGGTAACCATGTTGCGCGTGTACTGGACGTGGCCCGGGGCGTCTGCGAGCTGAAAACGCCGCCGCGGCGTGACGAACGAGCGGTAGGCGACGTCGATCGTGATTCCCTGCTCGCGCTCCGCACGGAGGCCGTCGGTGAGGAGGGCCAGGTTGACGTAGCCGTCGCCCCGTCGGACCGAGGTCGCCTCGATGTGCTCGAGCTGGTCGGCGAGGATCTGCTTCGTGTCGTAGAGCAGCCGGCCGATCAGCGTCGACTTGCCGTCGTCGACCGAGCCCGCTGTAACCAGGCGGAGGAGCTCCGCCTGCATGAGTTGCTCGTCCAGTCCGCTGCCGGACTTCAGTCCGGCTCCCGGGATTGACTCGAGTCCGCTGCCAGACTCCAGTCTGGCTCCGGGGTCGCTAGAAGTAGCCAACGCGCTTCCGATCTTCCATGGCCGCCTCGCTCACCCGGTCGTCCGCGCGCGTCTCGCCGCGCTCCGTGACGTTCGTGGCGGCGATCTCGGCGACCACCTCGTCGATCGTCGCCGCCTGCGAGACGACGCCGCCGGTACAGGTCATGTCGCCGACGGTCCGGAAGCGAACGAGGGCCGAGAACGCGATCTCACCGGGGTAGCGCTCGACGTAGGAGCTGACCGAGTAGAGCATTCCGTCGCGCCGGAAGACGTCGCGCCGGTGCGCGAAGTAGATCGGCGGGAGTTCGAGCCGCTCGCGCGCGACGTACTGCCAGACGTCGAGCTCGGTCCAGTTCGAGATCGGAAACACGCGGACGTGCTCACCCTTGCGGACGCGCGCGTTGAAGAGGTTCCAGAGCTCCGGACGCTGGGCCCGCGGGTTCCACTGGCCGAAGTCGTCGCGGAAGCTGAAGATGCGCTCTTTCGCCCGCGCACGCTCCTCGTCGCGGCGCGCGCCGCCCATCGCCGCATCGAAGCCGTGCTCGGCGATCGCGTCGAGCAGCGTCGTCGTCTGGAGCTGGTTCCGCGACGCGCGCGGGCCCGTCTGCTCGACGACGCGGCCGCGGTCGATCGACTCCTGCACGCTTGCGACGATGAGCCGCTCGCCGAGCTCGGCGACACGCCGGTCGCGAAACTCGAGCACCTCCGGGAAGTTGTGGCCGGTGTCGACGTGCATGACGGGGAACGGCAACTTGCCGGGCCGGAACGCCTTCTCCGCGAGGCGCAACAGCACGATCGAGTCCTTGCCGCCGGAGAAGAGCAGCACGGGCCGCTCCAGCTCGGCGGCGACCTCACGCATGATGTGGATCGCCTCCGACTCGAGCTCGTCGAGGTGCGAGAGCGTGCGAACGCCGGCCGAAGCGATCACGCGGCGACCTCGTTTTCGAGCAGCTCAAGCTCCTCGAGGCGACGCAGCGTCAACCGGACCGACTCCTGGGGCGTGCGTCCGACGGTCTCGAGCCGCAGCTCGGCATCGAGCGGCTCCTCGTAGGGATCCGAGACCCCGGTGAACTCGACGATCTCGCCCGCGCGCGCCTTCGCGTAGAGCCCTTTCGGGTCGCGGCGCTCGCATTCGTCGAGCGAGGTCGCGACGTAGACGAGCACGAACGACGACTGCTCCTCGACAAGCGCGCGCGCCTTGCGCCGCGCCTCGTCGTACGGTGAGATCGCCGAGACGACGACGGCGGCGCCGGCGCGTGCGAGACGGGACGCGACCCAGCCGATGCGCTCGATGTTCGTGTCGCGATCCGCCTTCGAGAAGCCGAGGCCCTTCGAGAGGTGCGTGCGCACGACGTCGCCGTCGAGCCGGTCGACGAGCAGGCCGCGCCCCTCAAGCTCGTCGGCGAGGAGCCCGGCGATCGTCGACTTGCCGGCCGCCGAAAGGCCGGTGAACCAGACGACGAATCCGGTCACGCGGTCTCCACGTGCAGGCCGCATTCGGTCTTGTCGAGCCCGGCCCAGCGGCCCTCGCGCCCGGCGCCGGGCTGCGTGCAGTGCGTGCACCCGATCGAGGCGTAGCCGCTGTCATGCAGCACGTTCACCGGCAGGTCGCGCTCGCGGATGTAGGCCCAGCAGTCCTCGTCCGACCAGTCCGCGAGCGGATTTGCCTTCCAGAGCTCGTGCGTCTCGTCCCAGCCGAGCTTGGGCGCGTTCGCGCGCGTCGGCGACTGGTCGCGGCGCAGGCCGGTGATCCACGCATCGAGGCCGGCGAGCGCGCGTCCGAGCGGCTCGACCTTGCGGATGGCGCAGCAGAGCTCGGGCTTCCGCTTCCAGAGCTCGTCGCCGTGCACCGCGGCCTGCCGGCCGAGCGACGGGCCCTCGAAGATCTCGATCGTGGTTCCGTAGCGGCGCTCCACCTCGCGCCAGACCGCGTACGTCTCCGGGAAGAGCACGTGCGTGTCGAGCGCGAAGACACGGGCGCGCGGCTCGACGGCGAACAGCATGTCGAGGAGGACGCTCTCTTCTTTCTGGAAGGAGCAGGCGAGCGAGACGCGGTCCGAGAACGTGTCGAGCAGCACCTCGACGATCCGCTCGGCCGGGAGCGCCTCGTAGTCGAGCTCAGGCAGGTGCGCGGTCGGCAAGAAGCACCTCCTTGAGGGTGTCGCCGCGAAGGCCGAGGCGAAGCGTCTCGAGCGGGATCACCTCGTCGGGCGGGATGTTGCCGAGGTTGACGTTCGGCCCGAAGTGCCGGACGAACCACGCCTGGCTCGCCTTCGTCGGCGCCTCGAAGATCAGGTCTTGTACAGCGATCTCGTGGACGATCTCGTCGACGAGGCCGGTGCGCATCTCTCCCGTCGACCGGTAGATGCCGGCGGTGCCGCCCTCGCGGCCCTCGGTCACGACCTTCCACGCGCCAGCTGCGAGCTCGTCCTTGATCCACTCGACCCATTGGTAGGGCGCGTAGACGACCTCCGCGTCCTTCGAGCCGACCTCGGAGATGACGGTGAAGTCCCGCGCGAAGTCGGCGATCAGCTCGAGCTTGCGGTCACGCGGGATGTCGACCGTGCCGTCCGAGATCTCGACGTGCGCGAAGCGATGCTCGACGAGCCAGCGCTTGTAGTCGTCGAGCCGGCCGCGTGCGTAGACCGCCTCGAAGAGCGTCCCACCGCAGACGACAGGAGTCGCGAACGACCGGTACAGCGCGATCTTCTTCTCGAGGTTGTTCGTGATGTAGCCGGTGCCCCAGCCGAGCTTGACGATGTCGACGAAGGCGCCGGCGGTGTCGAAGAGCCCTTCGATGTCGCGCAGATTCAGGCCCTTGTCGATCACATGCGTCAGGCCGTCGTCGCGCGGCTTGCCCGGCCGGGCGGGCAGGTCGAGAAAGCCGTCGTGAAAGCCGTTAGAGCCGGGCAAAGATCTCCTCCAGCTTCTTGGTCGCCGCCGCCTGCACGTCGTGGTAGAGCGAGTTGCCGTGCGCGTCGATGCCGACGGTCAGCGGGCCGAAGTCCTTGACGCGGAACTTCCAGAGGCACTCCGGCATCAGCTCTTCCCAGGCGACCTCTTCGATCTCCTCGATCTGCGTCGTCTCGAGCGCCGCCGCACCGCCGACGATGGCGAAGTAGACCATTCCGAGTCGCTGCATCGGCTCGATCGCCTCATCGGGGAAGCCGCCCTTGCCGCAGATCGCGCGCACGCCGTACTGCGCGCCGAGCGGCTCGGTGAAGCGAACCATGCGCGCGCTCGTCGTCGTGCCGATGCAGAGCTTCTCGTAGCGGCCAGGGCCGACCTTGCGGACGTTGGGCGCTGTGTGGAGCAGGAACGCCCCCGCCAGGTCCATCGGCGGCGCGATCCCCTGGTCGAAGATGCGGATCTGCGTCCGATCACGGATGCCGATGATGTGCCCCTGCACGGTGACCTCGTCGCCGGCCCGCAGCTTCAGGATCTCCTGCGGGTCCGAAACCGGGAACCTGACCTCGTGCGTGGCCATCACGCGGTCCCCTTGCCCGGCACCAGGGCACGCGAAGGCGGCGACCAGGAGGTTGTGCCCCCACCCAGGGTGGGGATGCCTCCCGCCACCCTCACGGTCGATTCTACGGCGCGGGCGGGCTCTCGATTGCGCCGATTCAGGAACGATTCGTCCACAGCTCTCCTCTCGGGACAGTCGCGCGCCATCACGCCTCCCGGTCGTACTCGATCTCGCCGTCGGGGCCGATGTGGGCGCTCGCCCGGCGCGCGGCCCAGCACTGGTAGTTCACCGCGACCGGATTCAGCGTCATGTGCGTGTCCGCGTGCTCGATGTGGCACTGGAGCACGGTGACGTCGCCGCCGAGACCCATCGGGCCGATGCCCGTCTCGTTCAGCAGCTCGAAGAGCTCGTCCTCGAGCCGTGCGACGAGCGGATCGGGATTGCGCGTGCCGATCGGCCGCATGATCGCCTCCTTCGCGAGGTACATCGCGTAGTCGGCCGAGCCGCCGATCCCAACGCCCACGATCCCCGGTGGACACGGCTTGCCGCCCGCGCCGACGATCGACTCGAGGACGAACTGCTTGATCCCCCGCACACCGTCGGCGGGAACGCACATCTTGAGGAAGCTCATGTTCTCCGAGCCCGATCCCTTGGGCACGCACTTGACGTCGAGGCCGTCCCACTCGGTCACGAACTCCCAGTGCACGATCGGCAGCCGGTAGCCGATGTTCGGCCCAGTGTTCTCGCGCGTGATCGTGTGCACCGCGTTCGAGCGCAACGGATGCTCGAGCGTCGCGCGCGCGGTTCCGTCGCGCAGCGCCTCGTAGATCCGCGCCGGGTGCAGTGGGAACCCCTCGCCGACACGCGCGTGGTAGACAGCGATGCCCGTGTCCTGACAGACGAGGTTCCGTTCACTGTCGGCGACGTTGACGTTGCGGTGGATCGTCTCGAGTACCCGCCTGCCTGCCACCGACGTCTCACGCCCGCGGGCCTCGTCGAGCGCGTCCCGAAGATCCTGCGGGATGTCCTTCAGCGCCCAGACGTAGAGGTGTGCCGCCGCGTCCTCGACCGCCTGCTGCAGATCGACCGCTACCGAGCTCACGCCGCCGCCTTCGTCGCCGCTGCACGTCCCGCGCGCCGGCCGAACACCACGCACTCGAGCAGCGAGTTGCCCATCATGCGGTTGCGTCCATGCGTTCCGCCGGCGATCTCGCCGCACGCGTACACGCCGTCGACGGTCGTTTCGGCCTCCGTGTCGATGACGAGACCCCCGTTCTGGTAGTGGAGCACGGGATAGGTGAAGACCCTCTCGGTGAGCGGGTCGATGCCGGCCCCGCGATAACGCCGCAACATGTACGGCAGCGAGATCTCGGCGTCGGCCTCCGAGATCCGCGTCGTGTCCAGGTACACGGCTGGACGTCCGTCGGGCGTCTGCACGCCGCGGCCCGCTTCGACCTCGTCGAAGATCGCCTGCGACACAGCGTCGCGGGGGCCGAGCGAGTCCGTGAACTCCTCGCCGTCGGCGTTCAGCAGTACGGCACCGTAGGCGCGCGTGGTCTCCGGGATCGAGTAGCCCTGCATGTTCTCCGGCCACGCGCCGCCGTTCGGGTGGTACTGCAACGCATCGAGGTCGCGAGCCTCGGCGCCGAGGCCGAGCGCCAGCTCCGTCACCTCGCCGGTCGCACCCGGGTGGTTCGTCGACAGCTCGCCGCGCTCGCGCGCCACGCGGTAGCAGCGGCCTCCGGCCGACAGGACGACCGTCGCCGCGTCGATCACGTGCTCGCCGCACGTGGCGCGCCAGCCGCCCAGCGTTTGCTCGAGCTCGCGGAGCGGCGCCCGCTCGAAGGACGTTCCCGAGCCCGCCGCCCAGGCGTCGCGCAGGGCCTTCGTGATCGCGTGTCCGGTCCGGTCGCCGACCTGGAGCAGCCGCTTTGCGCTCGCGCCGCCGCAGCGCGCCAGGCGGTAGCCGCCGTTCTCGCGCGTGAAAGCGACGCCGAGCTCCTCGAGCCAGTGGATCGCGCTCGGGGCCTCGCTCGTCAGAACCTCGACGAGCCGGAGGTCGGCAGTCTCGTGGCTCGAACGCCAGACATCTTCGGCGTGCTGCTCGGGCGAATCGTCCTCGCCGAACGCCGCCTGGATGCCACCCTGCGCCTTCGCCGAGTTGCAGGACTGCAGCGATCCCTTGGCCGCGACTGCGACCCGAGCCCCGGCCCGCTCGGCCGAGACTGCCGCCGCGAGCCCCGAGGCGCCGCTGCCGATCACGAGGACGTCGAAAGACGGTCCGGCGGCCACGAGCGCACTCTACCAGCCTGTGCCTAATCCTGTGGATTACCGATGCTTATCGAAAGTTCGGTCAGTAGACCGAGCGCAGGAGCGACTCGATCTCCTGAGCGCTCGCCGGACGAGGCATGTTCAGGTTGCCCGGCCTCGCCGCAGCCGCGCTCGCAACCTCCGGCAGGTCCTGCTCCGGTAGGCCGTAGTCTCGCAGCCGCCCGAAGTCGGCGAGGCGCGCGAGCTGCTGCACGGTCGTGCCGCTTAGCGCGTCCTCGAGGCGTGCGACGGCTTCCGCCTCTTGTTCGCCCGCCAGGCGCAGGCCGAGCGGCAGCACGAGCGCGTTCATCGCGCCGTGCGGCAGCCCGTAGCGGCCGCCCAGAGTCTGCGCGATCGCGTGCGCGACCCCGAGGCCGGCCAGCGCAAGCGCCTCACCGCCGTACGCCGCTCCACGGAGGAGCGCTCGGCGGGCGGCCACGTCGCCTGGCGCCGCGACGACCGCCGGCAGCGAGCTTGCGATCAGCCGTGCTCCAGCAAGGGCGACCGCGTCGCCCGCCGCGTTGCGACCGCGGACGTAGAGCGCCTCGGCGCAATGGGCGAGCGCATTCATGGCGGTGCCAACGGTCTCGGAGCGCGGCAGGCCGAGCGTCAGCCCGACCTCGTACACGATGCCGGCAAGGTGTGCGCCCGAGCCGCCGCCGACCATCCGGCGGTCGGCGCTCCGCACACCGAACGACGACGTCCACTCTGCGCCGGAGTACGTCGTCGGCACGGAAACGACCGGCAGTCCGGTCGTCGAAGAGGCGAGCTTCGCCGTGTCGATCGCCGAGCCGCCGCCGACGGCGAGCACCGAGTCGGCATCCACCGGAACCTCGATGCTGTCGGACGGCACCTCCGACCACTGCGCCACGCGCGGCACGTCGAGCGCCGTCCACCGCTCGCTCGCAACGAGTAGCGGTCGCTCGAGCTCGAGCTCGGCGAGCATCGCCGGCAGCTCGGCGAGCGACCAGCTGACGATCACAGGTGCCTGCGTGCGAAGTCGATGAACGCGCGTGCAGCGCGTGTCTCGGCGCGACCGGTCGCGCGCACGAGAAACACGTCGCGCTCGAGCTGGAGGCCCTTCACGCGCACCTCGGCGAGTGTGCCGGCTGCTAGGTCGGCTTCGACCGACCGGCGAGAGATGAACGTGACTCCGTAGCCGGCGCGCACCGCGCTCAACACCGACTCCTGCAAACCGAGCTCGTAGCGCACGCCGAGCTCGCGCAGGCGAGTGCCGCTCTTGCGGAGCTCGTCCTCGAGCAGCTGACGCACCCCCGCGCCCTCCTGCATCACGATCAGGTTGTCGTCGCGCAGCTTGTCGACGGTGATCGTCGTGCTCGCGAAGCGATGGTCGGGCGGGCAGACGAGCACGACCGGGTCCCGGAAGAACGGCTCGAACGCGACCCCGCGGTGGCGGCGGGCTGCACCGACGACGCCGAGCTCGAGCTCGCGCGCCGCGACACGCTCGACGATCGTGTGCGTGTCGAAGACCCAGAGCGTGACGTGGAGCCGCGGGTGCAGCGCACCGAACTCGCAGAGAAGCTGCGACAGGACGATGCCGCCGGGCCCGGTCGATGCACCGATCTCGAATGTGCCGGTGAGCTCCTCATCGCCGTCGTGCCCGACCTCCGCCACGAGCTGCTCCTCGAGCGCGAGCAACCGCTGCGCGCCGCGATAGAGGCGAAGGCCCGCCTCGGTCGGCTCGACGCGTCTCCCGGAGCGGTCGAGCAGCTGCGTCCCGAGCCTCTGCTCGAGCGCGCGCACCTGCAGGCTCACCGCAGGCTGCGTGACGCCGAGACGCTCGGCGGCCTGGGAGAA
>Ga0070731_10001051_pt1 | contig 30726 bp, 27 predicted proteins | sample Coa_R1_2_FD_66448 | JGI IMG/M metagenome (GOLD analysis project Ga0070731, IMG submission 66448) | Surface soil microbial communities from Centralia Pennsylvania, which are recovering from an underground coalmine fire - Coalmine... | ecosystem: Environmental > Terrestrial > Soil > Unclassified ... | reverse complement strand
ACGTCTACCGGGCCAGCGACAAGTAGTGCATCTCTTGTGACCAGACTGTGACCGCTGGTCCTGTCCGGCGTCCGGCTACTCGGGCAAATAACCCCTTCACCTGGACTTCCAGAGTGGAGGTGATGGGACTATGTTCGAACCCCTCCTGGCCCGTTGACCTGGGTGCTTCTGCCGCGAACGGCTGAAATCGACTCCAAAATCCACCGCTTGCGCCGCCATCGCCCATGCCAGAGGAAGTGATGAGACTACGTTCGAACCCCTTGTTTGCGGGCAGTCCGACGTCCGAGATTGCGTGGTCCATTTCTCGATATCTACAAGGTGCGTTGGCTCCATCCCGGCAGAGAACCTCTCCGAGCTCGACCACTCGGGGATCATGCCTCAGGGGTGGTTGAGAGCGCCGGCAGCAGGTCTTGATCAAGCCCAGGTGACCGACCGCAGTCATCGCGCATATCCTCAGCGGTCGTGATTAGTGCGGAGCTGCCGGGCGACAGCGAGACGAAGTGGTCCGAACGGGAGCTGACGAGTCGCCTGCGGGACTACGAGAAGGAGTTGCGCGCCGCTGGGTTGAGCGACAATACCGTGACCACTTACGTTGGCCGAGCAGAAACCTTCGTCAGGTGGTTGACGGGTCGGTATTCGCCTGTGGGTCCAAACGCGGGCTCGGCCGCTCTCGGTGCGCCGAAGCATGTCTCCGTTGGTCAGGGTCTACTGGATGAACTTGCCCACACTCTCGACGTCGACGAGATTTCTCGGTATCTGGCTGGCTACGCCGCCGTCACTGGCTACGACTCGTCTCTCAATCGCCTTCATGGGGCGATCAGTGGAGAAGTACCTGACCTTGACGTCACAGCGGATCGGGTCGCCGTGATCGAGTGGCTAAGAGGGTGGGGGTGCCGACACCTTCGGAAGACGGACACGACCAGAACCTCAGATGTCCTCGGCTGCTGGTGGCAGAAGTGGAACACGGCTTTGCCTGCACCATCCGTGCTGATTACTGATCTGTCCGAGACGGATCTCACAACGAGTGCGAGAGCATATGAGAGCCTTCGGTCTGCACCCGCGGCTGGGCGCTCACTCGGGAGCGGCGAGGTGGACGTGCTCTTCGGCGATACGGCCGCCGCCAAGACGATGTTCGTCGTGAAGCCCCAGGCATTCCTTCCGTGGGACGAACCCATACGAGTCGCCTTTGGGTGGACTGGAGGCGGTGCTGCGTACGCTGACTACCTTCGGCGATCCTCCCACACGCTCGTCAGCCTTGGATCACGGCTTAATGTTCCGGTCGCACAACTCCCCACCCTGTTCAGCCGACCGGCATCCACCCCCGCCAAGATCATCGACGAGTACCTCTGGGTGAAGGCGACGCGCGGTCTGTAGTCCCGAGGACGCATCAAGTTGCGTCATGGCACACCCACCGGTGAGCACATTTTACATGCTCTAGTTCCGTTTTCCAAAGGATAGAGCCGAAGTTTGCCAGGCCGCATCCGTCTTGGCATTGGAAGACCCAAAGGCAACCAGCGAGCCGCAAGTGTAACCTTCGCCTCTGTGCCAGCAATTGGGCTCAACGCGATGAACCTGGGACGCCACCCCTGAGCGTCCCGGTGTAGATCCACCAACAGAGGCAGGGGCCTCGCCATCCTCGTGGCTGTTCGACGGCTACGAGAGGGAGGCCCCTGCAGTGGATGAACGTACTTCGGTCGCAGTGTTCGGGTTGCCGGGGTTCCGGCTGCTCGAGGTGGTGACGGTCGACACAGAGCTCGAGTACGTGATCGAGACGACGGCGAGCGTGGCGGGTTGTGCGACGTGCGGGACTCTCGCCAGGGCCAAGGACCGCCGCGACGTGGTGCTTCGAGATCTGCCCCATGGCGAGTGGCCGGTTCGACTGCGATGGCGAAAGCGCGTGTGGAGCTGCCCCGAGCCCGACTGTCCGGTCAAGACCTGGACCGAGGCGTCGTGGCTGGCCGCACCCCGCCGACACCTGACGAACCGTGCTCGAAGCGAGATCTGTCGTCGGGTCGGCGAAGAGAACACGTCGGTGGCCCGCTGCGCGCGGACCTTCGGCGTTGGCTGGCACGCCGCGTGGGCTGCCGTGGTCGACGTCGGGACGCCGCTCGTCGACGACCCTCGGCGCAGCGAGGGCGTGCGGGCCGTGGGGCTCGACGAGACGATGTACCTGCACGCCCGCAGAGGTCGGCGCCGGGTGCTCGTGACCGGGGTGGTCGACGTCGACACCGGACGGCTCCTCGACGTGTGCTGGGGACGAGAAGCCAAGGATCTGCGCCGCTGGATGGCCGGGATCGATCCCGCGTGGCTCTCGCAGGTAGAGGTCGTCTCGGTCGACCCCCACGAGGGCTACCGTTCGGCGGTCGTCGGACCAGACCCCGTGACTGCCGAGCCGTCGCCATGGGCACACGCCACCATCGTCGTCGACCCCTTCCATGTCGTGCGCCTGGCCAACCAAGCCGTCACCAAGTGCCGCCAGCGGGTGCAACAAGACGTCTTCGGTCACCGAGGCTGGCAGGGCGATCCCCTCTACGGCATCCGCCGGCTCCTTCTCGTGGGCCACGAGCGGCTCACCGAGCCCGGATGGGAGCGGCTGCGCAACGGTCTTGATCGCGGGGACCGGACCGACCAGGTCCTCGACTGCTGGTTGGCCAAAGAGAAGGTCCGCGACGTCTATCTGACCGACGACGCAGAGCTCGCCGCCACCCGTCTCGACGACGCCATCGCATTCACCGCCAGTTCGACCGTGCCCGAGGTGAAGACCCTCGGCAAGTCCCTCAAGCGCTGGCGAACAGCCATCCTCGCTCACCACACGACCGGAGCGTCCAACGGCCCCACCGAGGCGGTCAACCTCACCATCAAGTCGGTGAAGCGCTGCGGCCGCGGGTTCCGCAGCTTCGCCAACTACCGGCTACGACTCCTCCTCGTCGCCGGTGTCGAGTGGCAGACTCAACCGGTCACGAGGTTGCGATCCCGTCCCAGGTTGATCGCGTAGGGCCAGCAATTGACTTCGGCCTAGACGGAATCGGCCACCAGCTAGCTGATCGACTCCTGGCAGTGCCCGAATACCAACGCTCCTACTCATGGGGTGATGTCCAGATCGACGACTTCTGCCTCGACCTCGCTGCCGCGTACAAAGCGACCCCACGCGAGTACTTTCTCGGGACGATCGTGCTCTCCAAGGAAGGGGGCAGTGGCCGCGTCACCGTCATCGACGGCCAACAGCGTCTCGCTACCACCACGCTCCTTCTGGCTGCGATCCGCGACTACTTCGCAGACAACGGCCAGGGCACCCGCGGTGACAACGTCCACAAGAAGTACATAGGCTCCTACGACGACTTGACTGACAGCTATGAACCGCGTCTTTCCCTGAATGTCGATGACGACGCATTCTTCCGAGATCGAATTGTCAACCGCGGCACGGTTGCACCAAGCCGCGATAGCCACGACCTCATCCTTCGCGCCTACGACAAGGTCAAGGCGTTCGTTGCCAGACTTGCAGCCGATGCTGGTACCAGCTGGGAACTAACCCTGGTTGAATGGCGAAAGTTCATCGAAGAAAAGCTTCGCGTTATTCACGTCACCGTGCCGACGGAGTCGGACGCCTACTTGATCTTCGAGACGCTCAACGACCGGGGTCTTGACCTCACGTTGGCCGACTTACTGCAGAATTATCTATTTGGTAAGGCTGGCGCTGCGCGTCTTGCAGCTGTGCGATCGAGTTGGACGAACGCAAAAGCGAACCTCGACAATGATGCTTCGTTGTTTATCACGTTCCTCCGGCATCACTGGTCCTCAGTCCATGGTGCGACCCGCGAGCGCGATTTGTACAAGGCGATCAAGGGGGTCGTGATGACGTCGCAGACGGCGGCGACGTTCGCGAAAGATGTGGAGAAATCGTCCAGGACCTACGCTGCGCTTCTCGATCCGTCGGACGCCTTCTGGAATGTGTGGGGAACGACTACCAAGGAATCGCTTGCGGGCCTTGGGAAGCTCGGACTCGAACAGAACCGGCCACTTCTGTTAGCGGCAGTGAACCACTTGCCCCGCGCCCACGCCAAGCGAGTCTTGAAAGCGAGCGTAAGCTGGGCTGTGCGCGGCCTGATTGTCGGTGGTATTGGCGGCGGTGGTGCTGAACGTGCCTACTGCGAAGGCGCGGTGAATATCAGCAACGGGAGTGTGACTACGGCACCGCAGGTGCTTGCCGCAATTGCCGCAGTCGTGCCGATGGACGCGGTTTTCAAAGACGCGTTCAAGATCGCTCGTGTCTCGAAACACGTTCTGTCTCGTTACTACCTAAATGCTCTCGAACGAGGCAAGTCAGGCGATCCCGAACCCGAGTTGGTTCCGAACGCCAACGAAGACGAGGTCACTCTTGAACACGTCCTGCCCAAGAACGCAGTTGCGGCCCAGTGGCCCACGTTCAATGCAGAAGATCGCCGAAACTATGTCAACCGCTTGGGAAATCACGCCCTACTCAAGCGTTCTCACAACAACGGGATCGGAAACGAACCATTCTCTGTGAAGAAGCCGGTCCTCTACTCCTCGTCTCTCCCGCTCACCAAGGAGATTGGCTCGCAGGCTGATTGGACTCCGGCCGAGATCGAAGCGAGACAGGACCGTCTTGCGAAAATCGCCGTCAGTGTTTGGAAGCGGAATCCGTAGAGCAACGTGCAGGAGGGGGACTGCCGAGACTTGGTTGTCAGTGCTTGCGGCACGTCGGGTTCTCCAGAGGCGTGCGGCAGGAGTCCGGTCACTCCAAGTGGAGAGCTCGCCGATCCCCCCTCTCGGGGTTCGAACAGCGTCTCCGGGTCACGAGGGCCAGGTGTAAGCACGACTGGAGGCGTTGGCGCCGTGCCGGGATGCTCGACAAGACTGAGCGTCGGGACTGTCGGAGGTGCAAGAGGATCCAGACCCGGCAACCGAAACTTGAGCTCGGGGGCTAGTTGGGACCTCTAAAAGCTTCGGCGAAGAATCCCTCGATGCGGTCAAGGATTCCGTTCGACTCCCACGCACTTACTTCGTCGCGAGGGACAAGCAATTTCCATTCGACGTGCTCCAAAGCCTCACGGTATCGGCACCTAATTACTCATCATCATATAGAAGTGCATCACACCTGGTCCATTGTCCCTCCCAATCAATGCTTTTGGACACTTGAACCAGAATGACATTGGCATCAAACTTGGAGGCTACTTTGGTGACGAGGTCGAACATCAATTGATCCTTCGCTGAGACCACGATCGTCTTGGACATAGTTGACAGTATTTCACGGTGAACCGTGAGCATGCCGGTGAGCCCGGACGACGGAGCAAATCTTGTCCGATGCCGTACCCGGATCCTCGTGCTCCCAGATCCTGATCGACGTCCATCCAGCAGCAGTCAGCACGCCATCTATCTCGGCGTCCCGCTGTCTGGTTCGCTGCAGCTTCAAGAGCCAGTAGTCAGCGTGTGCCCGAGGAGCGACCGAGTGCTCGGGACACCCGTGCCAGAAGCAGCCGTCGATGAAAACGGCGACGCGGACACGGCGGAATACGAGATCAGCCGTTCGGCGCAAGGCCGGGATCGGACGCTCGCAAACCCGGTAACGGAGTCCCCTCGCGTGCACGTCGCGACGAACTGCGAGCTCCGGACTGGTGTCCCGACTGCGATTGGCCAACATGGTGGCCCTGGCAGTCTTCGATGAGGCCCAGGATGTTCCGGTGGCACCCAAGCTCAGATTCTCTCCTCGGTAAGGGGACCAGCGGCTCGCCAGAAAGTGGTCTTCACTCGGTCCCCGTTTACAACAAGTGGTCCGTTGGGCTCCCCAGCCTCCTCGGTGGAGTTCGCCTCGTTTTCGGGTAACGGAGCCCTTCGGCCATCGAGTACCCGCACCATGTCTCCTTCGTGTGGAATCCCGTCACCGTCAGCGGAGAACCATGCGGATGGCACCTGGGGGATGATTACCTCCCGACCCGGTGGGACCGTCCCGCGCGATGACCGCAATCGCAGGGACAGCACCTCGACGCCCTGTACATCGCCAGTCATCGGGCTCCCTGTGACCACTCCTTCGACGTGAGACCCGCACGTCTCACTCCAGTCTGGACCAGCGCTCTCCCAGAATGCCTCGCAGAACGGCTTACACTCGCAAAACTGGCAAGCGGTCGTCGACGGACTCGCAAGTTCTTTGAATTCTGAGATTCCTGCGGCGATGTTGTACTCATCTAGGATTCGGCGAGCCTCCACCGCCTCAGCCTGAGCAGCCTCAACGGTGATTACGTTCTCGGCCTGATCGCCGTTGGCGCGGACGATTCGTCCCTTCTCGATCTCGATGCCCGCCTCCCCTGCAAGGAAGGCGTAAAGTGCGAGCTGCCTCCTTTCCCTTTCCGAGAGATCGCCTCCTCTATCGCCGACGTGGCCGGCCTTGTAGTCGACGACCTCGCGTTTCGCGATGTCAACGAAGTCGGGTCTTCCGAAAATGAGCTCGTCCTTGGACGCGTACCAACGCTCGGCACCCCCGGTAGCCCCTTTCTCGTGACCTGCCGCAGCACGACCCTCCGGGCGCTCATCGAATTCGATCGCCAACATGGCGGCAAGCTCCCGCTGTTGGTTGTAATAGGGGAGCCGTACAGGCGATCGAAACTTGATCCTCACGAGCGGGTGGGTACTCTCATACAGCTCCGCTACACGGTCATCGAAGATACGTCGTGCAGCCTCACGCCGTTCATCGTCGGACTCTCCGCTGATATCGCCTCGATGAGCGGCTTCGAGGACGCTGTGGAAGGCGACACCGAGGAGTTGCTCTGGCTGAGGGGGGATGGCGTTCCGATCGCCCCCGATGTGCCATGCAGCCTTCGCTTGACACGTGAGGAGATCTTCGTACAGCGAGGGGGAGATCCTGTCCACGGCCTTCGGCTCCGGCGTCGAAGGGATCAGCACGTCAGTTTCCTCTCGACCGAGGGTACTCGTAAGGGGCACGAACCGCCTGGAAGATCGAGTGGGGGATCACGAATTGGCCAAGCCGCTCGCCCCTGGCGACGGCAGCGGCGACGTCAGACCGCCAGTTCTCGGGGTAGCGGTCCCAGAGCGGGTGGGTCAGAAGAAGGCAGACCTCCACTCCAGAGACCGTCTTGTGCCCGGCTGGCAGACCGTCCAGGTCATCACGCACGAAACCCAGGCCTGCTAGATAGCGGCTGACGAACGAGTGCTGGCCCACCACCATCGAGGTCCAGTGCTCTTGATGGAAGTCAATCGGAGCGTCGGGGTCGAGGGCGAGACGCACCATGTCAAGCCCGGTGCGCCAATCAAGGAGGGGATGGAAGACCATGTTTCCGTAGCCCCGCATGCATCGATGGCAGGACGCCTCACAGTCCTTGCGGTGACGTTCCGCCACGATTTTGGCGAGGAAGTTGCCCTCGGGGTCGCTGGTGAACTTAAGCAGGTCCTCAAGGTGCTCCGGCTCTCCGAGATGCGAACAGTACCCAGCGCCGTTGTCCAGGTCGTCGGACATGAACAGGCGGGCCGACGGCGGGGCGAAGGGGACGAAGAAATCGTGGATCGTCTCGATCCCGAGGTTCAGCTCGTCCTCGCTCACGTCCAGCCACGACGCAGCGGCTCGCCTGAGCAGGAAGCCGAAGGAGTACCACGCGGCTCGCGCCTCGACCACAACCGGATTGAGGCAGATGCCGACTTGAGTTTCCCGGATCTCCAGCGACAGCACGTCCGTCACAGAGATGGAGCTGAGTGAGCTTGTCCGGGGGTCGGCGCCGGCGTCATACCGGACGGTGATCCCGCGTTGGTCGGCCCGAGAGAGGTCTCTCTTGGCCTGCTCGACGGCTTCTTCGACCACCCAGACGTCGGCCCTCTCGACCTTTCTGAAACTGAAGTCGCCGCCATTGTTGTCGTTGATGAGGCGGACCTCTTCCAGACCCGACGCTACGGCGAAATTGCGGCGGTCGCGGTAGCGCCGTGGCCTGTTCGCGATCCTGGCACGCATTGCCCGCGGCGTGAACTCGAAGGCTCCGGTGAACTCCGCCCTCTCGCTGATCGCATGCCAGGTCGTGTAGCCGGGGGGCTCGCACACGTCGACGATGCGGAACTTCCCCCCAGCCAGGGGCGTGGTGCAAAACGGACAGCAACCGTTTGCACGAGCCCGGTCCAGATCCGCGCCCTCGACGAGAGCCTGGCATGACCTGCAGACGCCGACCTGAACACGTCCGCTGTCCAAAGGGTGCGGTTCGGTGACGATCCTGCGTCTCCCATCGACCACTCCCGGCCGGTATTCGACGACGCCGACGGAGGTATGAAGATGATCGTCCTTGACGGTCTGTGCGCCAGGGGCGAACTGGCTGATCGCGACGGCGTCGTCTCGGTCGATCACGTTGTGCGTCGGCGGCCAGTCGTTCGCACGCGGCCACGCGGTGAAGAGCCTTGACACGTTCGTGGGGAAGCCAAACATCGGAAGGAGACCCTTTCCGGCGAGCACCTCGCCGACGGGCACATGGCCAGCCGCACCCGCCAGGATGGCGTTAGCCTCGCCGAGCAGCGAGGCTCGAATCCATCCCACCATGGCGTCCAACTCGATTTCAGTGGTCTGGAGCACCACCTCGCAGATTCGCAAAATCGCCTCGTCGTTGTCGACGATCCACGAATGCACAGCCTCCTGATTCTCTCTCCAGTCCTCAACCGTGCCGAATTCGCCGTGGGGACTGTCGCCGGAGCCGTCTGAGGCGATCCCCTCGAAGGCGCGCCGCAGCACCTCCTTCACCGCCACCCGCCGCGCGATCTCCATCCGACTCACGTCCACGTATGGAGCCGGGGGCGGCTCGGCCGTGATCAGCTCCGGTCGGTCGAAGTAGTAGTCGTCATGGCTTCGGCCTCGGCAAAGCGTAAGAGCGATTGACATGCCGTGCCCCCGCCTCCCGGCGCGGCCCACCCGTTGCTGGTAATTGAAGCGGATCGGGGGCATGTTGGCGAGGGCGATCGCCTGGAGCGAGCCGATGTCAACGCCAGCCTCCATCGTCGTCGTGACGCTGAGCAGGTCGACCCCGTCAGCGTCGGGGATCTCACCGGGGAGGAATGCATTCTGGAAGCGTCTCTGCCTCGTGATTCGATCGTCAGAGTCGGTCTGCCCGGTCACCTCCTCACAGCGCAGGCGAAAAGGCGGCTGATCGGTCTTGGCGAGGTACTCGTAGTAGTCCGTCGGTTCACCGGTGACATTCGCCTGCGTGGCGGCGGGCAGCCGGTCGCGGCACGCGATGCAGGTGCCCGCTGACGCGTGGAGATGCACCCGCCCGCACCGATCGCATTTATGAATGCCGATGTCACCAGCCGCATTCGCCCTCGGCGTGAGCACGATGAGGTCCCTCGTGTTCACGATCCAATCACCGTCGACGGTGCCCTCGAGCCGACCCAGGACGTCTTCCTGAAGCTGCGTCGGGTCCATTCCGTTGTGGTCTGCGACGCTCGCCAGGTAACGACGCACAGCCTCCGGCGCCGCCATTCTGCCCTCGGTCTCGTCAGGATCCCAGTGGAATCTCGTGGCAATCCGCAGCACCGACGCCGCAGCCTGGTCAACCAGGCTCGTCAAACCCGACTCGTCGATCCATAGGAAGCCCAAACGGAGGGCCTCGAAGTCCCGGTTGCCCTCTGCGAACAGCACGTAGTCGATCACCGAGCCGAGCAGAGATGCCTCGATGTCCCTCATGAGTTGCTCGTCCTCCCCACCAATGGGATGCACGTAACCGCGGGGGTTGACGTCCCACTCGACGATCCGCTCCCAGAGGTGCTCACCCCTCCCGGCCACGGACGGGAGCGGACCGCCGGGGTTCATTCCGATCCGGAGAAGGCCCTCGCGCACGCTATGAATCAGGTCACGAAGCGGAGTCGTGATGAGGCCCGCCGGGGGCTGTGGTGGGTTGAGCACGTCTGGGCTTTCGGCTCCGAAGTCGACGTGGGCCGTGATCGCGCCGACGACTTCCCTGGGGAGGCCCCGACCCAACTCCCCCAGACGCTCATTCTCCTCAGGGGTGACCGAGCCCTCTCGTCGCTTGTTCACCAAATCGCGGAACTCCGTGGCGAAGTGAAACTGTTCAAGCGCTTCTGAGTAGCCGGTCTCCTGCGTCTCCTTCGCTTGCTGCAGTCGCGAATAGGCGAGCTGGCGCAGCACGTCCCGGTAGTGATCAAGCTTGACTCCCGTCGAGAGCTTGGCTGCGTCGGCCCTGCTGTCCGAAAACAGGACCAACTTCCTACGCTCAGGGTCGTCCATCTCGCGCATCAGCGAGTCACAGAGGAGTTGGGCGACCCGCTGAAAGCCAGAGCCGAGATCCCTGATCGGCGACGACACACGCCGCCAGACCCAGTTGGCCCCGCAGTGCGGGCACCGTGAGGCGAAAGCGTTGGCGCTTTCGATCGGAGAGTGGAACAGATAGCCACCGAGATCACCGGCGCCGCGGGTGGGAGGTCCGAGCCGCACGAGTCCGTGAGTCGGATGGAGCGCAGCTCTCTTCCACTGCCAGCCAGTCGAGCCGGCCTCCTGCCACGGATTAGTCGAGAGATTCACTCTCTGCCCGCGGCTCGGCCAGAACACGAGGTACTCCTCGTGCGTCCGTCTGAGCGACGCCGGGCGGTCGGGAAGCCGCTCGAGATTCGGGTAATCGGGCGTGAGGAACCACGCTCCATCCTGGCTGTGGTCAGGCGTCTGGTAACCCCCCAGGAACACCTCCCCGCACGGTTCGCAGTAGAGAAGCTCCAGCACTGCCGATCCGCAGGTGTCGCATCTCGGCTTAGGGTCGGTGAAGAGCCTCCCTACTGGAGGCGTCTCCGAAGACCCCCAGGAAGCTCGTCCCGGAACTGGGCAGTCTGGGTTGACGCACGCCCATAGGCGGCCCGCATTGTGGAAGAAGTAGTGGGCTCGGATGGGAAGGGGGGCGTCCCCGCCCGCGCCGGACGCGACCAGTGCTCGCAGCAGGCCCTTCGCTGCTTCCTCAGAGCAGTCAAAGAGTTTTGATGCAATATCAGCGACAGTGAGAGGCATTACTGCTTCGCTGTCATCAGTCGCAGCGCGGCGGAGAGCGTCGAGAAGGCCGGCGTCCTCCAGCGCTGCTCCGAGAGACAGTGGCTTGTGATCCGGCACGAGTGCCGCACGAAGCACTGTCCAATCCTCGAAGTCGGGATCAGCCGTCATGACGAGGAGCGGGGCCGTCTGCGCGACCGCCGCCGCGGACGCACTTTGGTAGGCGCGGCGTTTCCCGTTCACGAAGCGGAATGACTCGGGCCGGCGGCCAAAGAACTGGGAGAGGTACTGACGGCACTCAGCGTTGTCCTCGATGGATGCGCTCGTCGCGATGATCCGCAGTTGGGGGTGGTCGGGATCGAGCTCGATGCGGTCAAGGAGGACTCGTAGAAGGTAGCCGACCTCCGTTCCGGGAGTGCCGCGATAGGTATGCAGCTCGTCGACGACGAGATGGAAGGTGTTGCGCTTGTCCGTCTTCAGCCACTGGCGGGTTTTCTCGAAGATGGGTGCCTCAACCCGGCGCATGAGCATGATGTTGAGCATGCTGTAGTTCGTGATGAGTATGTCCGGCGGAGCCTCCTGCATGTCCCACCTCGACCACATCTCGGAACCATATGGGTTCTGGAAGTAGTAGAGGACATCCTCTTTGCAATCGCCTCGGCGAAAGCTGTCCAGGAGATCCACCCAGCGCTGTCGTACGTCGCCGAGATCCTTCTTGAGCTGCCTCTGGCGATTGCCGTTATCGGGCCTCCCTGAGACCGAGGTAGAGCCGTTGTAACGCCCGAACCAGAAGTGGTGACCCGGACGTTCAGCGGAGAACCACTGCTGGGCCGGTGCAGTGTCGCAGGCCTTGCGGATGCGAACCAGCTGGTCCTCGACGAGGGCATTGAGCGGGAAGAGGAACAACCCTCGCACAGCGGCGGGACGTCCAGGCCCTTCGTGGGAGCGCTGAGCCTCACTCGGCGTCCACTCCCTGACGACGCCTCGCCTTCGATGGCCCTCGCGCCGCCACCAGGGCCGGTCCGGTGCCGCCCCTTCAGGCGGGGACCAGCGCGCCGACTCCTCGACGAGGGAGTCGAACACCGGAACGAGGTAGCACTCGGTCTTCCCTGATCCGGTCCCGGTGGTGACGATCACAGCCTCCCCGTCGCGCGAGAGAGCCCACGATTCGAGCTGGTGATCGTAGAGTTGGAGCTCTGGGTCGAAGAGTCCTCGTCCGATGAAGTCGGCCACCTCGACAGGCGCGCCGAGTTCGTTGGCCGCCTGCACGACTCCCCTCCCTGAAGGTTGGTAGGGCACGACGGGCTCGAACATCGGCAATCGGTAGAGCTCTCCATCGGTGTCAAGAAGCTCGCGGCGCTCAGCCATCAGGGTGTCGTACCGAAGTCGGAAGGGGCTGTCCAGGTAGCGGAGATACGCCAGCCTCGCCGCCTCAAACGGCCTTAGCGGGTCGTTCATTGTCTTACTCCCTGTGGCCGATATGGGATCACAGGCAATGGACAACCGGTGAGGGCAAGCAGCACAGAACCCACGGACCAACGGACACCTGCGAACACCGAGCGGCCATTCTCCCTCGACGGGAGATCTCCCGTGCACAACGCGACCGCGCGCTCCATGTCAGCAGGCAGAGGTGCCGACGAGGGAACAGAGACGATCGAGCTGTCGGGGTCGTATGCGAGCAGGGCGATGGACTGGCTGAAGGCGGCCGCATAGACGGATTCGCGGCGCTCCATCTGGACCAAGGAGCCGTCTGCCTTCTCGAAGGTGTAACGGGGCACTCCCCTGGACGGAGTGAACGCCTTCGCCGAATGCGCTATGTCCCTACCAACCCAGTTGAACGTCGAAAAGTCGTACGACTCGACGCACCAGTTGCGAGGTGCCTGGACGCGTTGGCCTTGCGCCACGCGATCCTCCAAGGTCGGAGCCTGCCGAATCATCCGGTCCGCCGCCTGAGGGACGAACGGGATTCCGGTGCGCTCGGCGACCCGCTGCAAGTCACCGTCCGTCAGGGCGTAGAGCCGAATGCGCGTCACGTTCCACCGAAGGGGCTCCTCGAACAGGTCGATCCCCTCTGCAGTCGCCGCTGCGCGGAGTTGCTCCTTGAGGGTTGCGGTGCGGCCTCCCACGACCACGGCTTGCCCGAGCGAGATCCCAGCGATCAACGGAGCGAACACTCGCCAGCGATTGGACCCACTCACAAAGAACTCGCCCACTCCCGTCATCGACAGCGTGTTCGCCACCCACCTCGGCTTGGGGGGCTGCTCCTCGTGGGCATAGATGTCGCCGACCAAGTCCTTGAACGATTCCCATCGGCCCTGTCCGCGGTGGGTCATCCACTGGATCAATCCGTCGACACCGTTCATCGCATTCTTCCGCAATGTCGACGCAGCCTCTTCGACAGGGCGACGTATCGACCCCATGCCGGTTGGGGATCCCGAACCGGGGCTCGCGCATCCCCCAGACGCACGAATCCGGCCCTGTGCTGCTGCGCCCTTCGGATGGCGTCGCACCACGCTCTGCACTCTGGCGCTGGCGAAGCGTCGAGGGGAGGTGGAGGGTCATAGACAAGGCACATGATCGGCCTCTTTCCGCCGCCGTTGCGCGCGTCGACAGCCCAGACAGCGTTGAAGCCAGTGGCGAAGATCCCCGAATTGCGCGTGCATTCGACCCGGAGGAGTTCCGTGGGGTGGGCCCCAAGCAGCGTCCACTCCCCGCGCGGAACGACTGCCATTACGTGCTCCTCTCCCAGATCGGCGATGAGCGGCGTGCAGCCCTCGCTGATTGCGGCCTCCCTCACATTCATCCGTCGGGTCAGCCTGCCGACCGTGATTAGATGGCTGCCCACCGCCATCATTGATTCGCTCAAGACTTCGCCGTCGATCACCGGGCTCAGGGCACCACCATCGACCTTCACTGCGGCATCGCTTGGCGTGACGTAGATCTTGGGGATTGAGCCCGCAAGCCAGGTTCTGCCTCTTTCGAGCCTTATGCCGCCGACGAAGTCGATCGACACGGTCTCGCTCACCGCAAGGGCTTCGAGGCCGACTGGCGGATCGACCATCGTCTTGGGCGTCACGTTTCTGAACAGGCTCCATCCATCAGGTAGCTCTCCACCTGAGGTCGGCTGGTTCTGGCGCCCCGTGATGGCGTCGAGATGGGCGGTTACGCCGGCCAACATCTCCCCGACGCATAGGACCGCTGACGTACGCTCACGGTGAAGTCCTGGCTCGGACAGAAAGCCGGACGGATCGCTCGACTGAGACAGGGCGACGACGCGGCACGGGGGTCGCCGAAGCGTGAATCCTCGCGTTTTCCACTCGAAGCCATCAACAAGGGCATTCCCGTCCGAAGCCGTGATCAGGATCGAGCTGTAGTAGGGACCGTCTTCCCCTTCAAGGGCGATCCCGTTGCTGGTCTCGAATGAGTCCGGGAAGCCAGCAGGTCGGGATGGAAGATATGAGAGAACCGGAACGTCGCCTCGCTGGAACCATAGGTGGAGCCGAATCGCCGCCTTTCGGATCCCAACACCAGTGTCCACCGAGCCGTCCCACTCGTTTAGGACATCCAGTGCCTGCTCGATCACAGCCTGGCGGCGCTTATCACCCAGCGCCGTCCGGGCATTGCCGGTCAGGCTGGAGTAGCGGTCGAGAGCTCCGCCCATTCTGTTAGGGGAGACTGAGCGGCTCCACGGCTCGAAACCTTCGCGTTCGAACATCACTGGGAGCTTGTCGATGTCGACTTGTCGCAGCAGCACGTGGCGATGCGGGTAGGCGACGTGTCCGCGGTCTGAACGCGGCAAGTCTAAAACTGCCTGCAATTTGTCGAGGACCCAGTACGCGAGATCATTCCACAGTTGGTCGAATTCGTCGGGATCAAATCCTTCTGGAAGGTTGTTGCTCATCAGCCGGCATCCCAGCGCATCACTGAGCGGCCGGTAATAACGAAGCTTCCCGAACTGCTCGTCTCGCTCGGGGTCGCGCTCCTGGTCGTACGCCGCGAGCACCGAGACTCCGAGAAACGCGACGGACTGGGGTATTCCGTCCTCGTCCTCCGACGACAGAGCACCGATCCCGTGACCCTGGCTAACGACATACTGCGAGTACATCGTCGCGACCGCTCTTTTGAAGTCCCTCTGGGAATCGTCCGGCGAGAGTGGCTCGCCTTCCACCTCGTCCAGTGCTCTCGACAGGCTGCTAGGGGTCACGCTCAAAAAGACGTCCTGGTTAGGCTCTGCTTGAAGCAGGAAGAAGTCGGCGAGGACGCGATTCCAGCGCCGGTACTCAAGCGGTAGACCCCGTTGCGCCGTGCCCTCCTTCGTCGCTTCAGCCCTCGGCCCCACCCGCCTGTCCTGCATGTCACATCCTCAAGAGGAACTCGGCTATAGCGAGCGCCACGAGGGGACTGACGGCATTTGCGAGTTGCTGCTGCTTATGTACCAATCCACCACCACCGCCGTTCGCGCTGCCAGCAAAGCGGAACCAGTCGGGGAAGGACTGGAGGCGTGCCGCCTCCCGGAGGGAGAGTCCCCGATGCTGGTCGGGATGCACGAGCATCGACTTGCGGTAGTGCCCGATGGTGACGGCGGGCTCGTTCCAAGTGAGGCGGCGGTAGATGTTGCTGTGGGTCCGCTCGACGTCCGAGTAGTTCGTGAGGAGGTCTCGGATACTCTCCCAGTTACCGCCCTCGGGAATTCGACGGTAACGGTCAATCACGTAGTCGGCATGCCTCGACGTGATGTGGTCAGTTAGTGCCCCTGGGCTGACCCCTCCCCGCAGGCGGCTCAGGAACTCGTTGGATGCGAGTGCGTCTTCGTCAGGCTCGTAGTAGGGGCCGGCGAAGCTTTCGCCGTTTCCCAGTGCCGGCAAATCGCCAATGGCGTCCCGCACGGTCACATGCTCAGCTCTCGTCCCGGGCCCGTGCGACGGTCGTGGGAACGGACCCCAGGTGCTGAAGTCATCATGCCCATAGCCGAGATCCCGGTGCAGGCCGACCACAAAGAACCGGCTCCGGTATTGGGGCACCCCGTACCAGACGCTGTCGAGCAAGCGCACGAATACCTGGTAACCGGCGGCTGCCGTCTGCTCTCGAACATGTTCGAGGACGCTAGATGAGGGCTGTGACAGCTCTCCCTCTTTGTCAGTCCAGAAAATGCCCTGGACGTTCTCCATCACGAACACCCTGGGCAGGAGGGCCTTCACGTAGTCCAGGTAAACGTCGACCAATCGATTGTTGGGGTTGGCGGCGTGCCAGGAGTTGCGGTTCGAGTTGGAGAAGCCCTGGCACGGGGGTCCTCCGATGAGGATGCCGACGCCGCCGGCGTCCTCAGCCGCCGCCCCGACAGTCCTTAGCGACTGGGGATCGCGGAGGTCGACGGGCTCGATCTTCTCCTCGGCGAGGCGGTTGCCAAACCCTAGGAGCCTCGCCGCATCGTGATTCTGGTTGAGGGTGTTCACGTAGATCGGATCTACCTCGCCGGAAAAGATGATGCGGCAGTGTGAACGCCCGGTCTCAGCGAGGAGGAACCCAAGGCCCATCCCCCCGGCACCGGCGAACAGCTCCACCACGTTGACGGCTCCGCCTCCGGGCGCCAGAGCACCCCGCAGATCGGGTTCGCTCTCGACGTGGTCCTCGCGCTCTTGATCATGGCGCTTCGAGAGCTTTATGTTCGCCCGGAAGCGCACCAGGGCCTCCTCGGGCACATGGCCGTTGAGGACTATCCCCTGGGCCCGCCCGTTCCCGTTCGTGTGGGAAGCGGAGCTCGCCAATGCCTCGATTGCCTGTCGCTCCAACTTTCGAACCAGCGGGCGGATCCATCGAGTCCACCCCATTGCGCCGACGAGGGCACGCGAGCTAGGCCGGGTTTGGGCTCGGACCAGTCCGAACAGCGTGCCAGGGTGCACACCGTTGATACCTCCAGTCTCAATCGCGCAGAGCGTCCCGCTCTGTTCGCACCCGAGACTCACCCGCCCCAGACGGGCCACTGAGTAAGACACGCACAAGTCCTCCGAGCCCGCGACTGGGACGACGCTCCGCTCCCACTTGGCGCCTTCGAGGAGATCCCGTACGGCTCTGTGTGAGGCGAGGTCGCACCTTCGACCGCGGGTGACCTCCGTGCTCGGGCGAACTTCAACGATCGCATCCAATCCCCTCTCGCCGAGCCCGGTCAAGAAGGACCCATTCGTGCCGTAGGTCGTCCCGGCTACCACGACGGCACCCTTGGGGCTCCGATCGTCGATCATCGCGAGGGCGAGTTCCGCCCGCTCGTTTAGCGCACCGACGCCGACGCGCAGCACGCGCTCGTCGACGACGTACAGGCCGGTCTTACCGATGCGATGCAGGCGCACGATGACCTCGTCGGAGCGGAGCTCGACGCCGGGCTTCCCCCTTCTTGCCGAACGTGCGGTGTCGTCCTCCACGAGGAGGATGTGATCCCAGTGGTCGAGCGCCGTCGCGGCGACCCGCTGCACGTGGGTGCCGCCGACGAGCCCAACGGAACTGTCGGCCGCTGCCTTGATGCGCGCATCCGTAAGCACCTCGATTTGCGCGACTTCCACGAGTTGCTGGAGGGTCATACACCCGATCGTGCTGCGAGCCTGCAAGATCACCGGCGTCCCCGACCGCTATTGAGACCCGTCGGCTTGGAGTAACCGCGCCGGGGGTGGCTCTCGAACCACTTCATGGCCGCGTCCCGCTTCCAGAGGCGGACGCCCCGGTTCCCCCCGACGACGACATCCGGCTCGGGGAAGTCCGCGGCCCGGCGGATGATGGTGTCGACGCGTTGACGGCTGTAGCCAAGCGCCAGGGCGATGTCCGTCGTCGTCACGAATTCGGGGGCCACGGTCGGTATCCTGCCAAACACGTAGATCCGGAGCAACGATTGTGGGTGAATATTGCGCTAGAGCAACGATATCGGTCAAGACAACCCACAGGTGCGCTCGGCGGACTATGGCCACACACCCCAGAGGTGCTGACCTGGCGAGCGATCGATCGAGTGCGTGGTTGTGGGGGTGGAAGCCGGAGAACAGCGTGGGCAGAAAGTGGTCTCGACAGGCCGTCTGGCCAGGGAGATGACGGGTAGTGCCTTGGCCCCTACTGGGCGGTTCGTATGCGTCCGAGATGGAGGCGAGTCTCCTGAATGAGCGCGCGGAAGGTGAGCGACCATCGGTCTGACTTCACCGACTGGCTTGGTATTTCGTGCTGCCAATACCAGCGCTCGCGGCCTCGCAACACGTAGAGGGAACGTGGGAGCAACTGGCGCCTCGCCGACGGCGAGCTGGTGGGGATTCGGCGGGACCTCTGCGGGTCAGTACGCACGATTGAGCTTTCCCCGGTCTGGCGGACACCGATCCTGAGGCGGCGAGAGTCGTCCCTTGGAAGGATGTCCACATGCCTAGAGCTCATCCACCCGAGTTCCGCAGTCGCGCCGTCGAGTTGGCGCGCGAGCGGACTAAGCCCTTGGCCGAGATCGCCCACGACCTCGGTCCTGTTTGCGCAACTGGGTGAAGCAGGCCGACGTCGACGCCGGCCGCAGAGACGGCCTGACGACCGACGAGCGGGCCGAGCTCGTGCGGCTCCGGCGAGAGTTGCGCACCGCCAAGATGGAGGTTGAGATCCTGCGTCGGGCGGCTGCGTACTTCGCCAAGGAGACGCTGCCGGGCCTAAAATGACCTACACCTTCATCGCCCGGGCCTGCACGGACCTGCCCGTCGCAGCCTGCTGTCGGGTCATGAGGGTGTCGACCTCGGGCTTCTATTCCTGGCAGGCCAAGCCTCTCAGTGACCGTGACGTCGACGACGCCTACCTGACCAACACGATCGTCGACATCCATCACATGAGCCGTCGCTCCTATGGGTCTCCGCGTGTGCATGCGGAGCTGCACCTGGGCGAGGGGATCCACTACTCGAAAAAGCGCGTCGAGCGGCTCATGCGCCAGGCCAAGGTGCAGGGCATCCATCGGCGTCGGCGCCGGAGATGCACGAGAAGGGACCTCGCTGCCGTGCCCTCCTGCGACCTGGTGAACCGTCGGTTCGACCCGGCCGGTCCCGACCAGCTCTGGGTGATGGACGTGACCGAGCACCGGAGCGCTGACGGAAAGGTGTACCTGGCGGTCGTCCTCGATGCGTTCACCCGCTGCGTAGTCGGCTGGTCGATCGCGGATCACATGCGCGCAGAGCTTGTGGTCGACGCGCTCCAGATGGCCGTCTGGAGGCGACGTCCGCCCGCCGACCAGACGATCGCCCATTCCGACCACGGGTCGAACTACACGTCGTGGGCCTTCGGCCGGCGTCTACGCGGTGCGGGCCTCCTGGGGTCAATGGGTACTGTCGGCGACTGCTTTGACAACAGCGTGGCCGAGAGCTTCTTCGGCACGCGCCGGCTCGAGCTTCTCGACGAGCGACACTGGGAGACCCGCAAGCAGCTTGCCCTCGCCGTCTTCGAATGGACCGAGGCCTGGTACACCCAAAGCGCCGCCACAGCTACTGCAACATGCTCAGTCCCGTCGACTACGAGACCGCGCACGCGGCATGATCAGCAACTAACCAACCCTGTCCGCCAGACCGGGGGAAGCTCAGAAACGCTCGTGCGGGGAGCTGTGGGTGCTGGCGGCGTGAGCAACTGGGCCAGTCCGGCTAGCACTGCCCGGTCGGCTACCTGGAGCACTGGTCGGTTGACTTGGCAGCGGAGCGACATGTCAGGTCCCAGGACAAGCCACGTGGATCGACCATCGCGGCGCTCGCCTCACCTTGCTGGTGACCGCGGTGCTGTCGGAGTACGTAGGGTCCATTCCTCTCTGACGTTGCTCGGTTCCTGGCGGGCAGAAGCAGATACGGCCTCGGTACCCTAGACCCGCTATGGATTCATCCTTCTAAGGACCTGCCACTGCAGTCCGATTATCCGCCCGGCGCCAATGTCTGAGAATCTAATCGGCCGTATGTCGCTTGTTGCGTTTAGTAGGAATGTCGGCTCTAACCCGACATCCGCGATCACGCTCAAAACGCTCTCTCCACTTCTTGGCCCCACACTCTCCTGCTGGTATCCGAACGGCTGATTGGTTGCGTATACATTGATGGACGCGTCGATCTCGAATGCGCTGGGCCACAGGATGTGGAACTCAGCGGTCCTGATGCGCTGCCCGACATCCGGAACGATCAGAACCCTATCGATCATTGGCGACGGTCGCGCAGCGAGCTGTGCAGATCCTTCTTGGTCTCGCGTTGCTATCGGAGGATCAAGCACAATTGCGCATCGAACGCGATTGGCAGGCTGCACCTCATCGATTTGGCATGGAGACGATGACGGCTGTAGTCGCTCGACCAAACGGCGATCGGCAGCAAAACAGAGGAACGAGGCATTGCGGGGTCTGGGTGACTCGAAATGCATCTTCCATTGGGCGGTCCATTGTTGGCAGTGACCTTGCGGGGAGATTGACACCTCAACCTGCAGATCCATCGTCTCGACGCCGAGTGCATGAAGTTGTCTCAGGTCTCGCGCCGATCGCAGCCATTGTTGGATGTCGGGATTCAGCGCATCGCGAGCTGCTGCCGGCGTGACATCTCGATCGAGTATTCGAGCGAACGCACCTTCGGCCGGCTCGGTGCCGGTCATCTCCTTGAATGCGACGAGACATCCGGGTTGTAGCCCAAATCGATGTTCATAGAGCGCCAGCGTGTCGGCGGAAGCGCCGTTGTGCCCCTTTTCAAGTCGTGAGATGAAGCCAGCGCTCAGGTGTAGCTCCCCTCCGAACTGTCGAAGGGACAGTCCAGTAAGACTTCGCAGCTCAGCGAGAAGCGCACCGACCCGGGCTCGGTGTGACCTTCCCGTGTAGCCCTCTCTCTTGCCCGTGGAGTTTGGCAAGTTCACTGTTCCATTATCGACGACCTGCCATGGGTCGCAACGTCTTGCCAACACCACCGAGTGATTGTGGGCTCGGTGCTCGAGGTGTTGCGTATGTGACCGGATGGCCAACACACTGACCGCCCGAGTGAGATGCAGGCCTGCACATCGCGGGACTCTTCCCTCGGCAATCCCAGCTTCACACTGCACGCGCTGCAGGTGAAGGAGGGGGAGGTCCGTCCTTGGATCGAATCCCGAGGAGTGCATCGAAGCAGATGTTGGTGCCCCTCGGGCACCGGAAAGGAACACATCCATGGCTTGCCATTGCCGAAACTCGGATGATAGCTCCCCCTTGGCACCCGGAGAAGATGGCTGCGTCGTCAGCCCCCAAGCGACTCGCAGGGAGTTGGCCAGAGAAGCCGAAACCCTTCGGCACCTGCTGACCGCTCCAGCCGTCCTGTCGACGCAGGCGTTGCTGCTGCTGATGCCCTCGTCGAGTGAGCGCCTGCTCATGAGCCTCGCACCGGGGGGCGACCACGCCGCCTTGGTGCCGGCGGAGGCCAAACAGCCCGAGGGCTACGTCACCCCACACACAAACGAGAAGGAGAACCTCAATGGATACCTCTAGTCGTGACCTCGTCGCATCCGACGTGGCGAGCATCTTCACCTCGAGGGATGTGAAGGCCCTCGTGCGGGCGCGGTCCAAGCGAGAGCTGCAGCTCGCCGAGCGGGCATCGCGTCTGGATGCCGACGCGCGCTGGCACCGTCACAAGGTGGAGACCGTCCTCTACGTGACCGAAGAGGACGTTATCTCCGTGGCCAGGTTCGCCAACACCGTGCGGGAGACCGTCGACGGCGACCCGTTGGTGGCGAACCTCGTGTCCCCCATGCTGCAGGACGCCGTCGCCATGGTGCGCGCTGATCTGCGCCAGACGTTCCAGAGCTAACCGTCGGAGGCGTCCGGGGCGCGAGCTTCGGCTCGGCCCCCGGACGCCTCCCGGAAGGAGAAGTGATGTCAACTAGAAAGACCCGACCCAGGAGTTCGACCGGCGCCGCCTCGCCACGCGGGCCGCTTCGCAAGCGCCTGTCCGCCGCGATCCAGGTGCTCGTGCACGGAGAGCGTCCGCTCCAGGGTCCCCTGCCGCCGCTCGACCCCCGCATCGTCGCAGGCATCAACCACTATGCCGACGTAATCGCCGACGCTTACGGCGACCCGCTCGCCGGCTCGTTCGCCCGCGACATCCTCACCGATTCGGCGTACGTGATCGTGGACTCGCTCGGCGATTCCGTCATGGATGAGTCGATGCGCGAGGCCGCCGAGACCGACGCTACGGCGGACCTGCTGGTCCGAGGGAGGAGGGGGCCGACGTGATCGCCCTCATCGTCACCGTGTCGATCCTGGGCTGCGTCGGTGCCCTCTACCTCGTGGTGAGAAGCGGTCGCTGGAGTCCTGGGACCCGGATCCCACCGCGCCACCTGCCGACTGAGCTCCAGCGTCAGGAGCTCGACCGTCTGGCCTTCCAGCACCGGATAAGGACCCGCGCCGTCCTCGACTCGGCCCTCCGTGACATCAAGAAGGTCGCCGGTGAGCACCGCAGCGGTCGGTGACCGACAACGTCTCCGGCATGGCGATCGCAATGCCCGACAGGGCTGCCGCCGGTGCCGTGAACACCAGTGAGCGGCTGGCAACGTGAGCTGGACCGACAACCTCTACAAGGTGCTGTTCCTCCTCCTCGTGATCGCCGTCGTCGCCCGGCTGATCGCAGATGTGCTGGGGCCGGTGCTGCCGTCGCTCCTGATGGTGGCCGTGCTCGTGGTGGTCGTGGTGAGGATCGTCCGAGGGCCGCGCGCCAAGAGGTAGCAGGGAGGCGTTGCGCATTCCACAACGGACTTGTGCTTGACAGAACCCGCACTCAGTGCGATATCGGGGCCATAGCCCCTGTCGGTGCTGAGTCCTCGCCCGACGGAGAGGTCGCATTCATCACGGAGGACAGACCACACGAAGGAGGTGAACCCAGTGAGCCCATCGCGCCCGCGCATCAATCCACGCCACCGCGTCGTCGACGTCGAGCGGCTCGCTGCGGCGATCCTCGATCTAGCCGCCGTTGTCGAGTGTGACGACGACGAGGTCGCTCTCGGCGCACAGATCCACGACCGGCTGGCGATTCCGAAGGAGAAGTCGGCATGACCGGCATCGTCGCCTTCGGACTCGTCCTCGCCGTGCTGTTCGGCACTGCCGCCACGGCGAAGGAGCTGGCGCAGGGGTCGCTGCGCCTGTCGCTCGTCGCATATCGGCTCGGCTTTCCTCGTGAGCTCGACGCCGAGGACGTGGCCAACGCCCTCGCAGGGCTGTCCGGCCTTCTTGAGCCCGTCTGGAAGCGCTGGCTCGCAACCCCCTACGTGATCTTGGAGACCCACGCCACGAAGTCCGGCATCGAGCATTTCGTCCTCGTGCCCGAGCGCGTCGCCGCGGTCATAGAGAACGTGCTCCAGTCGTCCCTGCCCTCGGTGCGCTACGAGCGGGTCGACGTGCCCGACGTGGACGTCAACCGAGGAGTGGAGCACCTGTTGACGTCGGGCAACCGGCCCCTCAGCGTCGACCCGAAGGCGGTGTCCGTGAGCCTGCTCGCCACCCTGGCACCGTTTGGCGAGGGCGAGAAGGTGGTGGTCCAGTGGGTCGTCGCACCCCATCCGCCGGTCGGCACGATCAAGGCGCAGCTGAGTCGCACGAACCTTCTGACCGGGAGCCAGGAGCCCATCGACGGGGACGAGGTCAGTGCGCTCAAGGCCAAGGAGGCGAGCCCGCTGCTGCTCGCCGCCGGTCGCATCGGCGCGCGTGGTCCGACTGCCACTAGCGAGATCGCACGGATTCGCCGGACCGAAGCCGCCTGGCACGTCGCCCGTGCGCCGGGCGTCCACCTCCGTCGACGCTGGATGCCCAAGACCTGGACGGCCAAGGCCATGGCAGCCCGCCGCTCCCCAGTGTCGGTCTGGCCAGGTCGGCTGAATGTCGCCGAGCTGGCCGGCTTCTCGGGCTGGCCAATCGGCATCGTCGGCCTGCCCGGGCTCCGGCTCGGCGGGTGCCGGAAGATCCCGGCGTCACCGGCCATCTCCGAGCGCGGCACGGTGATCTGTGACAGCACGTTTCCCGGCGACGAGCGCCCGCTCGCCCTCGACCTCGCCGCTCGCCTTCGCCACGTCCACGTCCTCGGCCCCACCGGGGTGGGCAAGTCGAATCTCTTGGCGTCGATGGTGATCGACGACATGGAGGCCGGGCGCGGCGTCGTCCTCTTGGACCCCAAAGGCGACCTCGTGACGACGATCCTGGAGCGAGTCCCCGAGCATCGCAGGGACGACGTCATCGTGCTCGACCCCGCGGACGCCGCACCTGTCGGTCTCAACCCGCTCCGCAGCGCCCACGGGGTGAGTGGCGAGGTGGTGGTCGAGAACCTCGTCGGGATGTTCAAGAACCTCTACTCCTACTCCTGGGGACCCCGCTTAGACGATGTGCTCCGCGCGGCACTGCTCACGCTCGCCGGGGTGGAGGGGGCGACCCTGTGCGAGGTCCCGCTCCTCCTCACCAACCCGTCGTATCGGCGAAAGATCGTCGGCAAGCTCGACGACCCGGTGGGTCTGGAGAGCTTCTGGGGTTGGTACGAGGGGCTCTCGGACGCCCAACGCCAGGAGGCGATCGGCCCAGTGCTCAACAAAATTCGTGCCTTCACGGGGAGGCCCACCATGCGGGCGATCATCGGTCAGTCAGCGCCGACCATGCAGATGCGCGACGTGCTGGCCGAGGGCAAGATCCTGCTCTGCTCCCTCGCCTCGGGCATCCTGGGCGAGGAGGCCGCCGCCCTGTTCGGCGCGCTCATCGTGGCCGAGCTGTGGCACGCCACGACGGCCCGCTCGGGCATGGAGGAAGCCCGCCGGAGGCCGGTCATGGCGTACCTCGACGAGTGGGCGCAGTTCATGCACCTGCCGACGCCGATGGCCTCGGTGCTCGCTGAGGCGCGGGGGCTCGGGCTCGGCCTGACGCTGGCCCACCAGCACATGGACCAGCTGACTCCCGAGGCCCGGCACGCCGTGCTCGCCAACGCCCGCTCTCGGGTCGTCTTCCAGCTGTCCTCGGGCGATGCCCGCCTGATGGCCAAGGAACTCGGGACGCTCCTGTCGCCCGACGACCTTCAGGGCCTCGGAGCGTACGAGGTCGTGGCCCAACTCTTCGCCGAGGGGACCACCCAGGCGCCGGCCACCGGCCGCACCCGGGCGCTCGAACCGCCGACAAACGACGCTCGGGCCATCCGGGCCGAGTCCCGCACTCGCTATGGCGTGCCCCGTGGCGACGTCGAGCGGGCCATCCGGGACCGCCAGAGCGCACCGACTGCCGGTCCCATCGGCCGGCGATCTCGCCAAGGAGGTGCGCCATGACGGTGCAGCGCCCAGCCTCCGGTCGGATCGAGTCCGATGCTGCATTGTCCCCGCTCCGGATGCCCAAAGAGGGGAGAACTGCCAACGACTCTCATGGAAGAAGATCCCGAGAAGAGGGGCGTCGCCGCATCACGAAGGCGGATGCCGCAGCCGTCGGGGAGCGCCTCTCGGCCAGGGAGCGGGCCTGCCTCGACGACGTCGCCCGGCTCGGCACCGCCACTGGTCGCCAGCTCGAGCGACTCCACTACGAGCAGACCGAGACGGGTCGCCGCACCGCTCGGATCGAGCTGCGCCGGCTCACCGACCTCGGCGTGCTCCAGCGCCTCACCCGTCGCATCGGAGGGGTGCGTGGGGGCTCACGTGGCTTCATCTACGCCGTGGGGGTGATCGGCCAGCGGATCCTCTACCCAGACCGCATCCGCTACCGGGAGCCCTGGACGCCGAGGCCCAGCTATCTGCGCCACGCCCTGAACGTGAGCGACCTCTACGTTCGCCTGCGGGAGGCCGAGCGCATCGCCGACCTCCAGCTCGTCGCCTACGACGCCGAGCCCCGCTGCTGGCGATCGTTCTTCGGCCCAGGCGGCGCCGTGGTGACGCTCAAGCCCGACGCCTACGTCGTCGTCTACCAGGGCCAGTTCGAGGACCGCCTCTTCATCGAGGTGGACCTCGCCACGGAGGACGGTCCACGCATCCTCGCCAAGGCCCGCATGTTCGTCAACTACTGGCGCTCGGGCAAGGAGCAGGGGGCCTCGGGCGTCTTTCCGCTCGTGTGCTGGGTGACCGAGACCGGCGAGCGCCGTGCCTTTATCGACCACATCCTGGACCGCATCGGGGAGAGCGAGCGAGCACTGTTCACCGTCACTACCCGAGAGGACTTCATCAACCACATCGTTGCCGGAGGCCCATCGGTTCCCCACGAGCAGACAGAACCGCCAAGAGAGGTGAGCCGATGATCTCTATCGACCACCGTGACATCGGTGCCTGGAGGCGCCTCGTCTCGTGCGGCTACCAGCGCACGCTGCCCGCCGTCGGCATCGGCGAGCCTGTCGTCCCGGTCGAGATCCCTCGCAACAAGATCCTCGTCGGCGATGCCGCCGAGAAGCTCAAGACCCTCCCGACGGCCTCGGTGGACTGCGTCATCACATCCCCGCCGTACTGGAACCTCCGCGACTACCACGCCGACGGCCAGATCGGTCTCGAAACGACGGTCGAGGCCTGGGTCGCCTCGCTGCAGACGGTGTTCGCCGAGGTTGCACGGGTGCTCAAACCCGGGGGGGCGCTGTGGCTCAATATCGGCGACACCTACAGCCAGAGCACGAAGAGCGGCGTAGCACCCAAGAGCATGGTCTGCGCACCAGAACGGTTGATTCTCACCCTTGCCGAGGACGGCTGGATCGTCCGCAGCAAAGTGATCTGGTCCAAGACCAACACGATGCCTAACGGCGTGGCCGACCGCCTCAACGTCACCTACGAGCCGATCTACTTCCTGGTCCGCTCACCGCGCTACTACTTCGACCTGACCGAGCTGCGAAAGCCGAGGGAGGTGACGCCGCAGCTGCTGGCAAGGGCCCTTCCGGCCGACGACGGCACCATGCTGACGGACGCCGTCGGTGACCCGGCGCACCCGATCTTGGGGACGAACCCCGGCGACGTGTGGCGCATCCCGACCAAGGGATTCGACGGACCCCACTTCGCCACGTTCCCGCCCGAGATCGTCCGTCGCCCGCTTCTCGCCACCTGCCCCGAGGCCATCTGCACCTCCTGCGGACTTCCCTGGAGACGCACGGTCCGCACCTGGCGGGTGCCGCTGGATGACGGCCCCTCCCGCCAGCGAGACGATCAGGGCTACGTCATGCGATTCGAGCGGGCCTGGAACACCCTCCGCCAGAGGGGCGACCTCGTCCCCTGTGGCTGCGAGGCACCGACCGTCCGAGGCGTCGTTCTCGATCCGTTCTTCGGGGCCGGCACCGTCGGCACCGTGGCCGAGGAGCATGGTCGGGACTGGATCGGCATCGAGATCAACCCCGAATATGCAGCTCTGGCCCGACAGCGCATCACAGCAGCACGAGGTGGACCGTGACCGCCTTTGCCTCGTCTGTGGCATGCGACTCAAAGAGGAGATCTCAACCGGAGATCGCCGGTCGCACCACACAGAGGAGGTCATGTTCATGGAACATGCCATCCGCACCGCCGCCAGCGTGGGGAACGTCACATGAGGACGCTCGCCATCAAGCTGGAGGAGGAACTGCACGCCCAGCTCGGCATGATTGCCAAGCTCGAAGGACTGACGCTGACCGACGCGTTGCGTCAGGCCATCGATCAGTGGATCGACGAGCGCCGCAACAACCCCGAGCTGCAGGCCCGTGCCGCTGCGACCCTCGCAGACATCGACCGCGAGGCGGCCACCCGCAGGGGTGCCATCGAAGCCCTCCTGGGCAAGGAAGGCGCCACCGGGCAGGCCCCGTCACCGACCCGTCGGGGTCGTGGAGCTGCCAAGGGCGACGACACGTCGAGCGAGAGCTAGGCGCAGCAACACAACGGCAGGGGGGGTCCTGGGTCCATTTCGCACCACGCGAAAATCCCAGGACACCCCTCTGCCTCACCCCTCCATGGACATGCACAAGGTCACATTGCACAGAATGCGGACTTGACAATTCCAACCCTTTTTACTATAATATGAGAGCTAAATAGGAATCACGACATGAATAAAGAGACGCTACTTTTGCCCGAACGCCCGGAGATCGATCCGGCGCTCCGTTCGCAGTGGCCTGGTCACGTGCGGATTCGCACCGACTCAGGCCGGCTCCAACTCTACCGGCAACTCGGCCATCGGGCCCTCGACGCCACCATTGCACGAAATAGCAACGGTCCTGAGTTCCGTCCATATCTGCGCAGTAACGACCGGCTGGATGCAGACGATATCCGTGACTTGGAGAGCTACTTCGAGTTCCTCCGCCACCAGTACGGGATCCCCGAGGGCGGCACGGTCTTTCCGAAGCGGGACACGGTGCGCTCCAGCCCGGCCGAAGAGGAGGGCGACGGTGCAGCCTGACGTGGTGGGCAGGCTCCGAGCCGTCATGCCCCATCGACCGCTCGGCTTCCACGAGGCCCTCCGGCTCGCCGAAGAGCAGGCCTGGCTCCTCTTGGAGTTGACCGAGACGACACACCCCGCCGTCCCCGAACGGGTCATCTCGGCGCTGCCTCGGATCGAGGTCCGCCGTCTGGCTCCGTTCCCCACCTCGGGCGCATCCCACTGGTCGAGGGGCAAGTGGCGGGTGGCCATCAATGCGACCGAGCCCACCACCCGCCAGCGCTTCAGCCTGGCTCACGAGTTCAAGCACATCGTGGACCACCGGGACCTCGACACGCTCTACGCCGCCTTCCCGCCCCGAGAACGCGAGCAGATGATCGAGCGGGTGTGCGACTACTTCGCCGGCTGCCTCCTCATGCCCCGTGCCTGGGTCATGGCCGCCCATGCCGGTGGCACCCGACATCCGATGGACCTCGCACAGGTCTTCGGAGTGAGCCCGTCGGCCATGGGCGTGCGGCTCAACCAGATCGGGCTCTCGCGCCCGGCCCCTCGGTGCGGGTCGTCCCGTCATGGGGCCGTGTCCGCCCCGACGAGGTGCCGGCCGCGTGCTCGACCGCGGGAGACGGTCGGAGCGTGGTGACCCGAATCAACACGTAACAAGGAGGGAACGATGGGGAAGCAAACACCAAAGAACAAAGACGAGGAGGTGACGGAGCACATAGAGCGGGCGACCGCGGTAGTCTACCTGCGAGTTTCCTCGATCGGTCAGGTCAACACCGACCGTGACGGCGAAGGGTTCTCGATCGCCGCGCAGAAGGACGCCTGCATCACGAAGGCCGAACACCTCGGTGCCGATGTGCTCGACGTCTACGTCGATGCCGGCGAGTCCGCCCGGAAGGCCGATCGGCCCAAGCTGCAAGAGATGCTGCAGCGCCTTCGTGAGCGCCGAGACGTGGACTACGTGATCGTCCACAAGGTCGACCGCCTGGCCCGAAACCGGGGCGACGATGTCGAGATCACCCTGGCGATCCGCCAGGCAGGAGCCCAGCTCGTCTCGGTGACCGAGAACATCGACGAGACCCCGAGCGGGATGCTCCTGCACGGGATCATGTCCTCGATCGCCGAGTTCTACAGCCAGAACCTGTCGACCGAGATCATCAAGGGCACGTCCAAGAAGGTCCAGCGAGGGGGCTACCCCGGCCTCGCCCCCCTCGGCTACAAGAACATGCAGGATTTCTCTGGCGGCAACGAGCTGCGCTGGATCGAAGTCGATGCTGAACGTGCTCCCCACATCACGTGGGCGTTCGAGGCGTACGCCACGGGCGACTACTCGCTGCGCCAGCTGGCCGAGGCGCTCGATGAGCGGGGGCTCCGATCCAAGGGGACTCCGAAGCGTCCCTCCCGTGCCCTGGGCGTGAATCATGTCCAGCGGCTGCTACGAAAGCCCTTCTATATCGGACGCTTCACCTGGGGTGGCGTCGAGTACCAAGGGACCCACGAGCCCCTCACGACGATCGAGACCTTCGCAGCCGTCCAGGCCCAACTCTCTGCCAAGTGCCTGGCCGGCGAGCGGACGCAGCATCACGAGCACTACCTGAAGGGCACGCTCGCCTGCGGGCGCTGCGGGTCGAGGATGATCTTCAGCCGCAACACGGGTCGACACGGGGGCGTCTACGACTACTTCGTCTGCATCGGACGCCACGGAAAGCTCGTCCCCTGCGACCTTCCCTACGTGCCGGTCGCCGACGTCGAGGACCAGATCGAGCGCTACTACCAAACAGTGAAGCTGGACGAGGCGACTGCCGACACCCTGTACGGCCACATCGTCAAGGCGGCGAAGAAGCGGAGCGCCAAGGCTCTCAAGCTGGCGCAGCAACAGCGCAAGCGCATCGAGATCCTGGAGAGCGAACGCCGATCGCTGCTCAAGGCACACCTGGCCGGAGCGGTGCCGCTAGAACTGTTGGCCGAGGAGCAGAACCGCATCACCGACGAGCTGGCCCAGGCCGGAGTCCTGATGGCGAACTCCGAGGTGCACTGGGAGGAGCTTGAGCGAAATCTCCACCGCGCGCTGGCCCTGGCAGGCAACCTTGGTCCCGCCTACTCGAGGGCCAGCGAGAGAGTCCGCAGACAGATGAACCAGGCGATCTTCGAAGAGATCCTCATCGAGGTCGACGGGAAGGTGATCTACGCACGGATGGCCCAGCCCTTCGCGGCCTTCCACGACGAGGAGTTCCGCCGGTGGCTGGCGGAGAGCGCGACGAACCCCGGACCTCAAGTGGACCGGGGTTCGAACATTGCCACTTTGGTGGAGGCGATGGGACTCGAACCCACGAACCTCTTGACTGCCAGTCAAGCGCTCTACCAACTGAGCTACGCCCCCGGTGCGGACATCCACGTTACCAGCCGCTGCCGGCGCGGCCTCCCCCGAACCTGGCGCGCCGCC
>Ga0070731_10001048_pt1 | contig 30840 bp, 28 predicted proteins | sample Coa_R1_2_FD_66448 | JGI IMG/M metagenome (GOLD analysis project Ga0070731, IMG submission 66448) | Surface soil microbial communities from Centralia Pennsylvania, which are recovering from an underground coalmine fire - Coalmine... | ecosystem: Environmental > Terrestrial > Soil > Unclassified ... | reverse complement strand
GGGCGGGATCCTCCTCGCGCTGCTGATCGTGATCGCGGCCGCCGCGGCGGGCGCGGCGTGGTGGCGCTCGCGACGGGCGTCACAGGCCAGGCTGACCCTCCCGCGGCACGCCGGCTGGATCGCCGCCGCCGTCATCTGCGCGGGGCTGGCACTGGCCATCGTCGTCGGCTCCCACGAATCGTCACGGGCGCCACTGAGCGGCGGCGCGGCCCGCTACGCCACGCTCGAGAGCAACCGCTACGCATACTGGGGTGTGGCCTTTCGGGCCTTCGCGGCCGAGCCGATCCGCGGCGTCGGCGCGGGCGGGTGGGCGGTTTGGTGGCTGCGCTACCGGAAGATCGACGATTTCGCCCAGGACGCCCACTCGTTGCCGCTACAGACGCTGGCCGAGCTCGGGCTCGTCGGGATCGCTTGCCTCGTCGCCTTCTTCGCTGGGGTCGGCCTGGCCGGCCTGTCCGCCCAGCGGGCCAGCCCGGCGCTGGCCGCGGGGCCCATCGCCGGCTTCATCACCTACGCGGCGCACGCTCCGTTGGACTGGGATTGGCAGATGCCCGCGGTGACGCTCGTGGCGATCGTGCTCGCGGGCGCGCTGCTGGCCCAGGCTCAGCCGGCAACCCGCGCGACCGGCACGGCTCGGGCGCGCCGGCGGTCCTTGAACCTCAGGGCCGGGCGCTCAACCAGGTAGTAGCTCAATGCTCCCGCTGTGATCGCGACGGCCAGCGTGGCTGGCGCCAGCCACAGGAACTTGAGCGTCGCGTTCCCGCCGCTGCTCACGCCGCCGCTCAGCTTGAAGGCCAGTGGAGAGTGATAGAGGAAGATCCCGTAGGAGATGAGTCCTAGCCACGCCATGATCGGTGTGGCCAGGAACCGACCGGGCAGGCTGCGGGCAGTCGCCTCAAACGCCGCCGGCAGCGCGAGGCCCAGCGCCACAACCCCGCTCAGCGCGTAGACGGCAAGATCCTGCATCCGGGTTACCGGCGCGAATACTCCAGCCCCACTCAGGCCAAGCCCGCGGCAGATCCCGACGTAGGCCGCCGCCGCCAGCACCCACCCCGCCCAAGCGTACCGTGCGATCAGTCGCAGCGGTCCGGCGGGGCGTCGGTGCCAGCTCACGCTCGCGACCGCCAGGAGCATGCCGGCGGCGAACCAGGCGAACGTGGCCGCGAACGTGTTCGGGGGAACCGAGGGGTGGACGTCGACATAGGCGCGCCATGCCGCACTCGCGACCGCCAGCCCACCTATGACCGCCACCTCGAGCTGCCACCACAGCTGCCGGCCGCGCAGTGCGGACAACCAGGCCAGAGCCAGCGAGATGAACGGAAGCAGCGCGTAGAAGACAACCTCACATCCGAGCGACCAGGCCGGTCCGATCCCGAGGATCTCGGTGTTGTGGCTGTAGTCCTGACCGAACACGTAGTAGACCCACCAGCCGTGACCAAACAGACCCAGGAGCCCGGGATACAGCGCGAGCACCGTCAGGGCCACCCAATACGCCGGGACGATCCGCAGGACCCGACGGCGGGCGTAGTCCCGGAGCCGGATGGGTGGGCCATCGCCCACCCGCGCGGCGAGGAGTGGGCGGTAGAGCAGGAAACCTGAGATCACGAAGAACACAGCCACGCCCACGTTGAGCCGGGCCAGGTAGGGGGAGAGGCCCGCCTCGCCGGTGCTGGCCTCCGAGACCGCCGCGACGTGGAAGATCAGTACCGCCAGCGCCGCCACCGCGCGCAGGCCGTCGAAGAGCGGAAAGCGTGGGTTCCCGGGCGGTGGCGCCACCGCCTCCGGAGAGTGCTCCTCGGCCTCCCGAGGCGGCGCCATCACGGCAGAAGAGCTCACGGCAGCTCAGCCGCGCCCGCCTCAGAGCGCCAGCGGCGCGTAGTCCTGCGGGAACTGTGAGGCGCCAAAGAACCAGTTCTCGATCGCGTAGCGCGGACGGGTCATCGCTGGATCGGTCGCCGTCTGATGCAGAAACAGCTCGTCGAAGAAGATCGCGTCCCCAGGCTCGAAGAGCGGCCGGACGATCGAGTCGCTGCCCACGGCTTCGTCGACCTGTCGCTGGGCGATCGTCCAGTCGTTGGGCGCGTCATCGGTTCCCGTGGGCAGAAAATCCTCGAGCCGGCCGGGATAGATGTCGAGCCCCGGCGCATCCGCGCCGCAGCTGGATAACGCCATCCACAGGTTGAGGGCGCGGACGTGCATGAACTTGCCGTCCTGGTGCCAACGACCGGCGACCCGCGGATCCGCCCTGCGCAGGGTGCTCTTGTGCAGCGAGATCAGCGGCCTCTCGCCGAGATATCCAGCGACCACAGGGAGCAGGTTTGCGCGCTCGAACAGCTCGAGCATCTCAAAGAGCATCCGGGGCGAATCGCCGGCGAGGAAGTTGCCACCCTTCTCGAGCCAGGGCCGGCCGATGACACCTGTCCCGACCTTCGGATCCCACTCCTCGTAGTAGCCGTCCGGATCGGTCCCTTCGAGGCGAAGACGCTCACGTGCCTCCCAGCCCCGCTGGATCTGATCGGCGAACGCGGTTGCCTCCGCTGCGGGGATGAGCTGACGCACCAGGACGCAGCCTGACCGGAGAATGCCCGCCCGCAGGTTCCCGGGTGTGAGCGATTCGGGAGCGACCTCGGAGATGGGCTGCTCCGTCCGCAATCCCTCGGCATCAGGCGCGGCGAGCCCGCCCGAGCCCGAGGCTTCCCGCGTGGCTGCGATGCCGGCATCGTGGCGCAGTGCGACCAGCCGTCGCTCGACGGCGCGGTCCCGAGCCCGTCGATTCTCGGCCGTGAGCTTCGCGATCTCCTCAGAGAGCACGTCGAAGGGCTCCACCGTGGGACCCTCCGGAGCGGCGGGTTCGTGGTGGCGCTCACGTCTCATCACGCCCCTGAGCAACCCCATTGCAGCCATGCTACAGAACCGAATCTGAGGCCCTGGGGCGGCTTACGGCTTCGGAACGCCGGGGTGGCCGGGCGGGCGCGCCGACCGCGGTCGTGCCCGGTGGGACATCGCTCAGGACGACCGCATTGGCGCCGATCTGAGCCCCGGCGCCGATCCGAACCGAGCCGAGGATCTTGGCGCCGGTGCCGATCAGGACGCCGGGCTCGATCACGGGCCCCTGGAGGTTGCCGGCCAGGAGGCCGACGGTGACAAACGGAGCAATGGAAACCGACTCGCCGACCTCCACCCGGCCGTCCAGGACCACCTGGCCATGCGGGAGGTAGAGCCCGGGCGCGACGACCACGGGATCGCCGATCGAGACCTGTCCGAGCGCGATGGCCAGGCGATGCGCGATTCGGGGCAGGATCGGGATGCCGAGGCGCTGCAGCCGCGCTTTGATCCGGTAGAAGATCTGGGCCAGGAAGGCGTCGCTCACGATCGCCAGCCGGGCGATCGTCAGAGCGACGTCCAGCCGCGATGAAAACTCCTGCGCCTCGCCCCGGTACTTCACCGCAATCAGGGCATCCGCAGGCAGCGCGTCTCGGAGGCGAGGATGACGGGCCCGGACGCGTCGCCGGGTTTCCTCCGCCGGCTCGACGCCCACGCCTGAGTTCGTCACAGCGCCTCGGCGATGCGGGGCGCCTCGCGGCGGAAGATCACCACCGCCGCGACGCACACGATCACGTAGATGCCAATCGGCACCAGCATTCGGACGGTGCCGCCGGCCAGCGCGGCTGGGGTCGGAGCGTGCGGGTCAATCACCCAGCGCCGGGCCAGCTCCAGAATCGGGGCCAGCGGATTGAGCGAGACGATGTGACGCATCGTGGGCGAGACGCGCTCGAGCGCGTAGAGCACCGGCGTGCCGTAGAAGAGGGCGGTCGCGGACACCGACCAGATGATTCCCAGATCCCGGAACCGCGGGTAAAGCGAGCTCAGGATCATCGACACCGCGGTGGAGAGCACCAGGAGCAGGACGATGGTGACGATGATCAGCAGCCAACTCCAGCGCGGCGAGATACCGAAGGCCGCGATGAAGGCGAACGTGACCACGAGGTTGAGCACGAGGTTGAAGAGCGACGTCAGTACCACCGCGACGGGGATGACCAGCCGCGGAAACTGGGTTTTGCGCACGATCGACTCCTGGGCGACGATTGACGGAACCGCCGCCGTGGTCGACTCCTGAAAGAACCCAAAGAGGACGATGTTCATCAGCAACAGAACGGGGTAGTGCTGAACTCCGTTCTGGAGGTGAAAGGCCTGCGTGAACACGGCCAGTAGCACGCCGAACAGCAGCAGGGGCCTGCCCAATGACCAGAGGTAGCCCAGGACCGTCCCGAAGTAGGTCCGTTTGAACTCGGTCGTGGCGATCAGGTAGAGCAGATCCCATGACCGCCGCCAGCCTCCGCCCAGCGCGGAGGGGCCGGTCACATCGCGCAGCTCGAGGCGGTCGTCATCCGGGGCGTCAGCGCCCTCCGGCATCTGGAGGCCGACGCTGCTCATGGTGCCGTCTCCGGGCCGAGGACTACCGCCTGAATATTGTCATTGAGCTGGATACTCCCGGGACCCTGCTGGGTCCCGTAAAGCGTGAATTCGAGCAGGCGCATCGCGTGCAGGGCCAGGTCGCCGGCCGTGCGGTTGCGCACAACCCACGCGTCGATGTAGTAACGGCCGGGCAACAGTCGGTTCTCGATCTCGCCGCCCACCAGGACGCGCTCGCCCGGTGGGAGGACCTCCTCCGCCTCGGGATCGCTGCCGAGTGTCTTCGAGAAGCCAAAGATCTCGGCACCTCCCGAATCCAGGAACTGGAAGCTGAAGATCGGGTTGCGGAGCGCACGGCGAGCTTCGATCAGGCAGTGAAACGAGAACCGCTCGCCCTGTTGGATGTTCTGGATGCGCCGCCCGTGCCCGTCCTCGAGCCAGACGTCGAGGACCCGCGCACTGACATCCGGAAGCGTGCCGGGCTGATGAACCTGGTCGGGATCACCACCGAAGTTGATCCGGTAGTAGCGAAGCGCGGTCTCTTCGGCGTCGCCGATGTACTGGACCTCAGAATCGTGGATCAGCAGGGCACGATCACAGAAGCGCTGCACCGTCGGCATGTCGTGGGTGACCAGGACGATGGTTCGCCCGCGCCGCTGCATGTCGGCGAAAACGTCCAGACAGCGCTGGGCGAAGGAGGCATCGCCCACCGCGAGTACCTCATCGATCAGCATCACGTCGGCATCCGCCTGGACCATCACGGCGAACGCGAGCCGGACCATCATGCCCGAAGAGAAGTTCTTGAGCTTCATATCTGCGAACTCCCGCAGCTCGGCGAAATCCAGGACGGCGTCGAGCTTCCGGCGGGCCTCCTGGCGCGAGAGGCCCATCAACACGCCATTCAAGGCCACGTTCTCACGCGACGTCAGCTCCGGGTTGAAGCCGACGCCAAGTTCGATGAAGGGCGCCAGCCGCCCGGCGAGCCGGACGCGCCCCGCGTCCGGGCGATAGATGCTAGCCATGATCTTGAGCAGCGTGCTCTTGCCTGAGCCATTGCGGCCCACGATCCCGAAGAACTCGCCCTTGTGCACGTCGAAGGTCACGTCGCGCAGCGAGCACAGCTCGCGAAAATGGACCCGCCGGAGGGGGTGCAGGACGCGCTCCTTGAGCGAATCGACGCGGTGATCAGGTATCCGGAAGGTCTTGCTCACGCCGCGTACCTCGATTGCGATAGGCGCCCGCGATGAGTCGCGGCGGCGCGGGGGCGCCACGGCTTGGGCGAGCTCGGCGTCGACAGACATCCTCACGGATTGAACCGCACGCGCCGACGGCAGCGACCCGTCGACGGCCGGAGCCGGCGGCCGACCCCTGGTTATCATCCGCGCGGATGACGGCATCCGTGCCTGCGCGCCCGGCGGCGCCGACGCTCCGGCGCGCGCGCCACCGGCCGCCATACCCACCCCGATGATCGCCTTCGGCTGCTCGATCACCGACGATGTCCTCTACGCGCGCTGTGCCGAGCCCGGGATCCGGCGTGCCGCCGAACCCGACTCCGAAATCATCGCCAATTCTGCGGCGGGGTCCATATTTCGCTCCTACAACCTGATCATGGAGCAGGCGGCCCGGCATGAGGATCTTGAGGCGCTGGTGCTGGTTCACCAGGACGCCGAGATTGCCGATCCGGACTTCGCTCGAAAGGTGCGCGACGCGCTCGCCGATCCCAACGTGGGCGTCGTTGGCTGCGTCGGCGCGATCGACGTGAGGAGTATCGCGTGGTGGGAGGGATCGGTCACATGGGCCTCCTTCACTCACCGCTACCCCGAGTTCGGCGGGGGCGACGTGCCCGCCTTCAGCTGGTGGGAGGAAAAAAAGCGACCAGGCTACGCACGCACGGGAGAGGTGGACACCATCGATGGATTCGTGATGGTGCTCTCCCCGTGGGTGGTCAGCAAAGTCCGATTCGATGAGACTCTGATGAGCCAGATCCACGGCTATGACTTTGACTTCTGCCTGCAGGTCCGAGAGCTCGGGCGGAAGGTCGCAACGACTGATTTCCAGGTTGTGCACCACCACTCGCTGAAGCTCGTTTCAAACCGCGAGTCCTGGATGCAGGCCCACATGAAGGTCGCAGATAAGTGGGAGGGGCGAATGCCCGGTATCGGCTTGCCAAATTGGGGCGCCGCGCCCGAGGACTGGAGGACCCGGGCTCGCCTGGCGGAGGCGGAGGCCGGCGCGGCACGGCTCGAGCGCGCCTCGATGGAGCTCGTGGCCGACGCGCATGAGCGTGAGCTCAAGGTGATGCGTGACAGCGTGAGCTGGCGCGTTACCGCGCCGATGCGTCGGGTCTCGGCGTGGGCTCGGGGCGCCCGCCGTTCTCGGCGGTAGACGCTCCGGGCAGCGACCACGCATCAGACGGCGCGCGTGACTCGGCCAGGGCGCGCCGGATCAGCTCCTTTGAGAATGCCGGGTCGCCTCGCTGGCGCACCCGGAGGAAGCGTTCAGCGGCGCCGAAGACACGTGACGCGAGCATCGCTTCGAAGAGGGCTTGATGGCGGGCGAGTTGGCCCTGCGTCTCCACCATGCGGGTGAGCTGGATGTGGGAGGAGGCGAGGTGGAGAACGCGGTTTCGCTCCAGGCGTTCGAGCAGCGGATGCCGGTCCCAGGGAGCGAGCAGATCATCCAGAGCCTGCGCATAGGCTGCGTCGCGGCGATAGAGCACCCCGACTCCGAAGAACGGGGGCAGGATGACCAGCCGCAGCTCGTCTCGGCCGGAGAGGAAGTCCTCGATCGCCGTGAGCACTCCGTTGCGCGGGCCTCCCTCCTCGGCGGCGGGCCAGCGATACGGCAGCCCCCCCGGGACGGTCCCGCGAACGCTCGGATGCAGGCCTCCGCCTGGGCTGACGGGCTGGCGGTATTCGGGCGGCACCTGCTGAGGGTCGAAGTAGTCGTCCCGGCGGGCGTGCGGCCAGCCGACGTCGTGGAACACGAGCAGCGGAAGCGCGGCGCCCTGCTCGCGCCAGCGTGCCTCGATCCGCTGCAGCTCCTCGCTGACCGTGTAGTAGTTGTGATCGCCGTCGATGATCACGGCGTCGGTGACCTCGACGTGGGGGAGCGCGGCGAGGCTCGTCTCCCGGATCAACTCAAGCTCCTCGTGCTCACGCTCGAGCTCCTCGAGTTGCGGCTGGGGTGAGGGGTCGATGGCGATGACGCGCGCGCCGGGACGCTCGGCCCACAGCAGCAACATTCGCGTCAGGTCGCCCGCGAAGGCGCCGATCTCGACCACGGACTTCGCCCGGCTGCGCTCCAGGCACTCGAGCAGGATCTCGGCGCTGTTGATCATCGACGCGCTCGCCGCGCCGGGATCGTTCTCGTAGGGGTTCAGTCCGAACGGAGCCTCCACGCGGCGGAGTGTAGGGAGGACTTTCAGCGCGGCCCGTGGACGGGTGGAGCGAGGTGAAGGATCGCGTAGGCGGCGGCGTAGAACTCGCGGCTCCTCGGCGCCGATGCCTTCCACAGGGCGATCCAGGCTCCCAGGTTCTTCGGCTCCGCATTGACAACCTGGGTGAGGATCCGCCGGGCTCCTGGCATGTCGCCACGGGCGGCGTCGAGTTGCCCTCTCAGCACGTCAACCTGCCGATCCGGGTTGAGAAAGGCGGCGGAGCTCAGCAGCCCCGCGGCTTGGCTGGCCTGGGCCGGGCTGAGTCGCGCCGCGGAGGAGATGATCGCAGCCGCCTGAGTCGTGCCCTCGGCCTGGCGGACCCCGATGGCAAACCAGGCGGCGGCGGCGAGGGCCAGGCCGACGATCAGGATCAGACCGCCCACGGCCAGTCGGTCCGCCGCTGGGCGCGCCGCTGTCATCGATCCATCGTACGGATCAGGTGCGGTGAGCCGTCGTGTTCGAGAGGGGCCGGTCTTGCGTCACGGTGACGGCACATCCCCCAACTGCCCGCCGCCCTCCTTAGCCGGCGTTTCCGCGTCCGCCAGGCGGGAAGGCTGGATTCGAACCAAAACCGGGAGGGAGATGGGATGTCAATCGGAGTGATCATCGCGATCGTCGTCGTCGTCCTGCTGGTGCTCGTGGCGCTGAGCTTTGCCCTTAGGGCGCGGCGTGAGCAGTTGATGCTGCGCCGTCGCCGCAGCCAGGTCGCCTCAGCGCGTCGTGAGGAGGCAGAGCAGCGGGCATCGGAGGCCGACGCCGCCGAGCAGCGGGCGCGGATCGCCCAGGCTGAAGCCGAGCGCAGCCGTGCCGAGGCGCAGCTGCATCACGAGCGAGCGGCCGCCGTGGAGGCTGGCCACGCCGACCACGAGCTGACGGGTGATGGCGCCACCGAGCGAGATGGATCGGTCGAGCACGACGGCGCCGGCACGCGGGAGGTCGGGAACGGCGCCTCTGCGGGCGCTGAGGAGCCGGCGGGCGACCGAACCGCCTGAGGGCTCGAAAGAGAAAACAACGGGGACTCAGCCGGTCACCGGCCGTCTGAGTCCCCGGTGATACGTTTCGGCGGCTTGGTTACCGACGCTGGGAGTGGCAGATGACGACGGCGATGATGGACATGGCGAGCCTGCGCGAGGCGGCTGGGACGCACCTCGGCTACACCGAGTGGCAGGAGATGACCCAGGAGCGGGTCAACCAGTTCGCCGACGCCACAGACGACCATCAGTTCATCCACGTCGATGTCGAACGCGCCAAGGAGACGCCCTTCGGGGGCACGGTCGCGCACGGTTATCTGACGCTCTCGCTGGCGGCACCAGTCATGGGCCAGCTGATGCATGTATCCGACGCCAAGATCGGGATCAACTACGGTCTGGACAAGGTCCGTTTCCCGGCTCCCCTGCCTGTCGGCAAGCGGTGGCGGGGCGGGGCCGAGATCCTCGAGGTGAGCGAGGTCCCGGGCGGCCTTCAGGTGAAGTCGAAGGTGACGATCGAGGCTGAGGACGCCGAGAAGCCCGCCTGCGTGGCCGAGTGCCTGGTTCGGCTCATCGGCTGATCCTGGGTCCTCGGCACCCCGCACGTAGGTGATCCGCTCCCGAGAGGTCCAGCTCGCCGCGCGCCCCGTCGGCGAGCCCAAACCGAGCGACTTCAAGCTCGCTGAGACGGAGGTGCCGGATCCGGAGGAGGGGCAGCTCCTGGTCCGCAACGGCTGGATGTCGGTCGACCCTTATATGCGCGGCCGAATGAACGACGTCAGGTCCTACGTGGCGCCGTTTCAGGTGGGGGCGCCGCTTGACGGTGGTGCCGTGGGGGTGGTCGTGAAGTCAGGCGACACCCGCTTCGCCGAGGGCCAGTGGGTGCTCCACCAGCTCGGGTGGCGTGAGCTGGCGCTCGTCGGCGCCGACGCCGCACAACCCATCGATCCTGACCTCGCCCCGCCCTCGGTCTATCTCGGCGTCCTCGGGATGCCGGGTCTCACCGCCTACGTCGGGCTGTTCGACATCGCCGCCCTGAAGGATGGCGAGACCGTATTTGTCTCCGGCGCGGCCGGAGCCGTCGGCTCGACCGCCGGCCAGCTGGCCAAGGTCCACGGCTGCCGGGTCATCGGGAGCGCGGGCTCAGCCGAGAAGGTCGCCTACCTGGTGGACGAGCTCGGGTTTGACGCTGCCTTCAACTACCGGGACGGGCCGGCGCAGCAGCTCCTCCGCGAGGCGGCTCCTGACGGGATCGATGTCTACTTCGACAACGTCGGGGGCGACCAGCTGGAGGCGGCGCTGATGGGGCTGCGGCTGCACGGGCGCGTTGCCATGTGCGGGGCGATCTCCATGTACAACGCCACCGAGCCCCCGCCCGGTCCACGGACGCTCCCCCGCGCCGTCCCCATGCGCCTGACCCTGCGCGGGTTCATCGTCTCCGATCACTTCGACCGGATGCCGGCCTTCCGGCAGGAGGTGGGAGCTCTGCTTCGCGACGGCCGAATCAGCTACCGGGAAACCGTGGTTGACGGCCTCGAGCACGCCGTGGACGCGTTTATCGGCCTCCTGCGCGGAGAGAACCTGGGGAAGATGGTCGTGCGACTCCAGGAGGGCATTTGATGCAGACGCGCAGGCTGGGCACCCAGGGGCTCGAGGTATCGATGCAGGGGCTCGGCTGCATGGGTATGTCCGAGTTCTACGGCCAGCGCGACGACCAGGAGTCGATCGCCACGATCCATCGCGCCCTCGAGCTCGGGGTCACCTTCCTGGACACCGCGGACATGTACGGGCCGTTCACCAACGAGCGTCTCGTCGGCGAGGCGATTCGCGGCCGGCGTGACGAGGTCGTGCTCGCGACCAAGTTCGGCAACGTGCGCGGCGAGAACGGTGAGCGGCTGGGTGTCCGCGGCGATCCCGAGTACATCCGCCAGGCGTGTGATGCGTCGCTCGAGCGTCTCGGCGTCGAGTGCATCGACCTCTATTACCAGCATCGCGTCGACCCCAAGGTGCCGATCGAGGAGACCGTGGGTGTCATGGCCGAGCTCGTCGAACAGGGCAAGGTGCGGTTCCTCGGGCTTTCCGAAGCCGCTCCCGACACGCTCCGCAGGGCCCACGAGGTGCACCCGATCTCGGCTCTGCAGACCGAGTACTCGCTCTGGACGCGGGACGTCGAGGACCGCATCCTGCCCACGACGCGGGAGCTTGGGATCGGTTTCGTCGCCTACAGCCCGCTCGGCCGCGGCTTCCTCTCAGGCCGCTTCAGCTCGCCGGAGGAGATTCCCGCCGACGACTTTCGCCGCCACAACCCGCGCTTTCAGGGCGAGAACTTCACGCGCAACATGGAGATCGTCGAGCGGGTCCGAACCATCGCTGAGGAGAAGGGCGTCACCGCCGCTCAGCTCGCGCTGGCCTGGGTCGAGCACCAGGGCGAGGACGTGGTACCGATTCCCGGAACCAAGCGCCGTCGTTACCTCGAGGAGAACGTGGCCGCGACGGAGATCGAGCTCACCGAGGACGACCTGCGCCGGATCGATGAGGCCGCCCCCCCAGGCGTCACCGCCGGCGACCGCTACCCGGATATGTCGACGGTCGAGAGCTAGGCTAGGGGGCCCCCCTCAGTGGCGGATCGCGCCGTCGCCCAGCCGCACGCCTGGGGCCAGCCGCGCTCCCGCGCGCAGCACGTTGCCCGCGCCGAGCTCCACGCCCTCCCCTAGCACCACCCCGGCGTCGAGCTGGCAGTGATCGCCGATGATGACTCGCGGGCCGACGATCGAGAAGTTCACCCGGCTGTGCGCGCCGATGCGGGTGCCCTCGAGCACGACCGAGCGTTCGATGTGCGAGGCCTCTCCCACCTCGACACCCGGCCCCAGGGCGACGCATCCGCCCACGATCGCCGTGCGCGCCACCGACGTGCCCTCGCCCAGCAGCGCCGGCGCGATCAACCTCCCGGCGACCGCTGCGCCGTCGGCCAGCACGCGTCGCCCGTCCTCCAACGCCGCCCCGAGCTCGGTCCTGACGTTTCCTTCGAGGATGTCGAATGTCGCCTGGAGGTAGCGCTCGGGCGTCCCGATGTCGAGCCAATAGCCCTCGCCGATGAAACCGTAGAGGCCGCGGTTGACCAGGCGAGGAAACACGTCCCGCTCGATCGAGATGTTCGTGCCCGGGGGCGCCATGTCGTCGAGCAGCGAGCGCTCGAGGACGTAGGCTCCGGCGTTGATCAGGTTGGAGTCGGACTCCTCGGGCCGCGGCTTCTCCAGGAACTCCCGCACCGAGCCGTCCTGATTCAGCCGCACCAGGCCGTACATCGAGGGGTCCTCCACGGGGTACAAGGCGATCGTCGCCATGGCTCCGCTGCGCTCGTGCGCTGCCAGTTGCGCGCTCAGATCGAAGTCGCTCAACACGTCGCCGTTCAACATCAGGAAGCGCTCGTCCAGCCGATCGCCTGCGTAACGCAGCGCCCCCCCGGTCCCCAGCGGCTCCGGCTCCTCCACGTACTGGATCCGGACTCCGAACGCCTCTCCGTCGCCGAGGACCCGCCGCACTCCCTCGGCCATGAATCCGCAGGACAGGATCACGTCGTCGACCCCGTGCCGGCGCAACCATTCGGTCATGAAGGCCAGATGCGGCCGGTTGGCCAGGGGCACGACCGGCTTCGGGATCGTCGAGGTCAGCGGCCGCAGGCGGGTCCCCTCGCCACCCGCCAGGATCAGGGCTTGCATGCGCCCAGAAGCTACCGTGGGTCGGCGCTAACTCGCCTTCAGGCGCGCCGCCAGGCGCGTGTGCCGGCGCGCGGTGTCAGGCGTGCGGGCGGCCTTGGCGACGACCTCACGCGTGCCGACGATCACCGTGGCCAGGCGGGCGCGGGTGAGCGCGGTGTAGAGCATCTCCCGGCGGAGGAAGAAGGCGCCCGCGGCGGGATGGGCGACGATCACCGCCACCGGCAGCTCGATGCCCTGGCCACGGTGTACCGAGCACGCATAGGCAAGCCGCAATCGCTCTGACTGTTCCGTGGCCAGCCGGAAGATCGACTCCTCAGACTGGAGGACGAGGGCCGGATCGTCCGCGCCGCCCGCGCCGCTCACCTCGTCGAGCAGGGTCAGCAACGTCCCATTCATCAACCCGAGCTCGTGGAGGTTACGGCCCGTCAGCATCACCTTGTCGCCCAGGCGAAGTCGCCCACCGTGGACTGCGCGTCCGTCAGGATTGAGCTCATCGCGCAGCGCCGCGTTGAGCGCGTCGATGCCGAGCTCGCCGCGGTACACGGGCGCGAACACCTGGATGTCCCGCACCGGGTCGATGCCGTAGTGCTCGGGCAGACGATGGCCGACCAGCGACACGATCTCCTGCATCGCGGAGGCGGGATCGCTGCGCTCGATCAGGAACAGGTCCCGCTTCATTTCCGCCCGGGGGCTGAACTCCGGTAGGCGTCCGCGGCGAACGGCATGGGCGCCCTGGACGATCATGCTTCCCGCCGCCTGGCGAAAGATGTGAGTCAGCCGCACCGTGGGTACCTGGCCCGACGCCACCAGCTCAGCGAACGGCTTACCGGCGCCCACCGGCGCCAATTGGTCGGCGTCTCCAACCAGGACGACGTGGGTCGCCGGCCCGATCGCGCGCAGCAGCGTGACCAGCAGCTCGAGGTTGGCCATTGAGCTCTCGTCGACGATCAACAGCTCGCACGGGAGCGGATCCTGTTCATCATGGGTGGGCCCCTCGCCGGGGATCCACCCGAGTGCCGAGTGGACAGTTGTGGCGCGCACGCGACTGGCCTCGCTCATCCGGACCGCGGCGCGCCCCGTCGGCGCGACGAGCAGGACGCGAGCGCCGATTCGCGTCGCCCGCCTGGCGATGGTTCGGATCGACGCGGTCTTGCCGGTCCCGGGTCCGCCGGTGATCAACGACAGGCGGTGGGCGAGGGCATGGCTCACCGCCGTCCGTTGCTCGCCCGTGAGCTCGTCGTCTGAAGCATCATCGAAGCGACCCTCCGAGCACCTCATCCGCTCGCTCGGATCGCCGGCCAGCAGCTCCTGGATCCGCTCGGCGAGCTCGGCCTCGAGCTCGGCCGTCACCCGCCGGTAGACCCAGCCGTCGGTGACGAGGAGCTCTCCGTCGGCGACCAGACGCTCGAGTAGCTCTGGGCGCGCCGCCACTCCGAGCAGCTCGCTCGCCGCGGTGAGCAGCCCGTCGAGCGGTAGGCATGTGCTGCCGCTGCGCTCGGCCTCGGCGAGAACGTGAACCAGCCCCGCGCGCACGCGCTCCGGATCATCCGCCGCGCAGCCCGCGCCGCGCGCGATCCGATCGGCGATCGCGAAGCCGACCCCGAACACGCTGGTCAGCTCGTACGGGTGCTCGCTCACCACGCGATGGCCGGCGTCCCCGTAGGTCTCGTGGATGCGCCCGACAAGGTAGGCCAGGCCGTGTGGCGCGAGGAGAAGATGCAGCTTCCGGGTGGAGCGCAGTCCCTCCCACGACTCCTGCGCGCTGCGTAGAGCATGCCCCCGCAGCCCGGCCGCCGCGAGCGCTCGCTGGGGATCGGCGTCGATCACGTCCAGGACATGCGTGGCGCCGAAGCGGTCGATCAGCTTCTCCGCCCGCCTGGCTCCGACGTGTTTGACGCGCTTGAGATAGAGCGCCACCGACTCGACATCAGTCGGCGTGACCGGAATTGCCTGGCTCACCTGCACCTGAAGCCCGTAGCGGCTGTCCTCCACCCACTTGCCGATGACCCGCGCGCGCTCACGCTGCTCCAGGTGACCGACCGGCCCGACGAGCACGACCTCCTCGCCATCGTCGTCCGCGGCGTCGAGCACACCCCAGCCCGCGTCCGGGCTTAGGTACCGGGATCTGCGCACCGTCACCTCGGCGTCGAACGGGTGCAGAGCGTTGTCGGCTCCGGCCACGTGGCTGACATTAGACCGGTGCGCGGCGGGTGCGCGGCCATGTTTCAGAACTGGCGCAGGGCGCGCTCGGGCCGGCGTAGGTCCTAACTTTCAATTCCCTGCCGCGTCACCCATACTGATGGTCGATGAGCACCGTCTCGCACGCGGCCGCGCCGGCGCGGGCGGCGACGCCCGTCCGCCCGCTCGGGCTGGCGCGTATGAGCGACGAGCTGCTGGCCCGCTCCGTGGCCCGGGGAAGCGAGCGGGCATTCACCGTGGTGTACGAACGCTACGCCCAGCCCATCTACAGGTATTGCCGCTCGATTGTCCGGAACGACGCGGACGCGCAGGACGCGCTCCAGTCAACCTTCACGAGCGCGCTGGTCGCGCTGCGCCGGGGTACCCGGAACGTGCCTTTGCGGCCGTGGCTGTACCGGATCGCGCACAACGAATCCGTGTCCATCCTCCGCCGGCGCAGGCGGGATGCCGTGGCCGACGAGGTTCCGGAGCCCGTTGCCCTCGGCTCCTCCGCGGAGGACGAGGCGGCCGGCCGGGCTCGCTGGCACCAGCTCGTGCACGACCTCGCCGACCTGCCCGAGCGGCAGCGCGCGGCCCTGTTGTTGCGGGAGCTGGCCGGGCTTTCTCACGAGGACATAGCGGTTGCGCTCGGGCTCAGCGTTGGAGCCGCCAAGCAGGCGATCTTCGAGGCGCGGCAGGGGCTCTTCGAGGTTGAGGAGGGACGGGCGATGAGTTGCGAGGACGTGCGGCGGCGGATCTCGGAGGGAGATCGACGCAGCCTGCGTGGGCGGCGGGTCCGCTCGCACCTACGCGCATGCGCGGCCTGCGAGGCGTTCGCCGTGACCATCCCGGCTCGTCGCGCCGAGCTGAATGCCTTGACGCCGGCGCTGGCACCGCTGGCTGCCGCGACCGTCCTCGGCCGCGTTCTGACTGCCGCCGGACCTCCCGGCGGAGCCTCCGCGGCCGCCGGCTCGGCGGCCGCCGTCGGCGGAGCTGGCAAGCTCGCCGGTAGCGCCGTCGCCTGGAAGGCGTTGGCAGGAGCGGCCATTCTTGCCACTGCGGCGGCCGGGGTGAACGGACTGACCCACGTTTTTCACCGCGCGGCGCCTGCGGCTGTTCATCGCCCGGCCGGTAGCGCGCGGCCTCGGTCAGCCGCCGTCCGCGGCTCGGTGGCCGCCGGCCAGCACTCAACCGCCGCTGCGCCGGCGGTGCACCATGTGATCGCCGTCCGCACGAGCGGCACCGCAGCGACCCACCGCGGCGGCGCGAAGTCGACGCCTTCCTCAGCCGCAACCGCTCATCGGGGTCACGCAGGCAACGCTTCCGCGCCCGGCTCTGCGGCCGCGAACGTGCCTCACGGCCGCGCGCTCGGCCACGCCGGCTCGACGGCGCATCACTCTGGCGCGGGCCGTGGCCGGTCCGCCGCGGGCGCCCACCGCCAGAGCGCCTCGTCGAAGCGCTCCCCGGGTGCAGCGGCTCCACGCCGACGCACCGCGACGCGCCGGCATTCGCATCTCGTCGTACATGTCCCGTCCCAGGTCTCGCAGGCTGTGGCCGGGGCGGGCAGCGTCGCGAGCAGCGCCGGCAGCCTGGTCGGACAGACAGTCAAGACTCCCGCCGCCGGCCAGTAGGTCCTGGAGTCGTCGCACAAGATCTGTTCGCCCATAGGTCCTGACCTACGGGCGTCGTCCGCGTAGTCGAGCTGTAGGGACATGTGCCCTCCCGCCAGCGGCGCGCAAAACCGCGTCGCGACACCGGCCTAGGCGGGAGGGCATAGCCCCCCGGTTTTCGGTTGCGGGAGGGAGGGCCGAATGAGGGGCTCCGCCAGGCGGAGCCCCTCATTCCGGCGTTCATGCTCCGTCCCTCGCAGTAGGTTGGGTCTGGAGCGCGCCTCCATGCAAGGCCTACCTGAACTCACTCGCCGCCGGGTGATCATCGCCCTGATCGTCGTCCTGCTGCTCCTGGGCGGCTTCTACTTCCTGCTCCCCAAGCTCGCCGGCCTCAACCGGACGTGGGGCCAGCTGAAACACGGCGATCCCGTGCTGCTGGGCTTCGCCGCCGTGCTGGAGCTCGCCTCCGTGGCCGGGTACGTGTTGCTCTTCAAATGCGTGTTCGGACGCGGGATGCCCCGCATCGACTGGCGGGCCAGCGTGGAGATTCCGCTCGCCGGGATCGCCGCCATCCGGCTCGTTTCCGCCGCCGGGGCGGGCGGCGTCGCGGTCACCGCGTGGGCTCTGCGCCGCGCCGGGATGGAGGTGGGGGTGATCGCCTGCCGGATGGTGGCCAGCTACGTGATCCAGTATTCGCTCTACCTGGGCTCGATGCTGGTGTGCGGGCTCGGCCTCTGGTTGGACGTCCTGCCCGGGGGCGGAAGCTTCTCGCTTCTGGTTATTCCGGCCCTCTTCAGTGCGGGCGCGATCATCCTGGTTGCCAGCATGGCTTTCGTGCCCCAGGACTTCGAGCGCCGTCTCTTCCGCCTCTCGCGTCGTTCCGACCGCATTGGTCGCATCGCGGCTCGCCTGGCCAGCGTCCCGGCAACGCTTGGCGCCGGGGTCCGAACCGCGATCGACGTCCTCCGTGAGCAGCCCCTGGCCGCCGTCGGCGCCGCCGCGTACTGGGGGTTCGATATCGCGGTGCTCGGCCTTTCCTTTCGAGCCTTCGGCCAGTCGATCCCGATTGCCCAGCTGATCATGGGCTACTTCATCGGCACCCTGGGGAGCCTGCTTCCGCTGCCGGGGGGTGTGGGCGGCGTCGAGGGCGGCATGATCGGCGCCTTTGCCGCCTTCGGGGTGCCGGGCGGACGCGCTGTGGTCGGCGTCCTCGCCTACCGCGCGATCTCGTTCTGGCTCCCCACGATCCCCGGTGTCGTCGGCTACCTGCGGCTGCGCGTCACCGTCCGCGGGTGGCAGCTGGCGGAGGCTGAGAATGCCGATGCCTGAGCGGCCCGAGACTCAGCCGGGTGTGACCGCACAGATCCTCCGACTGCTGCAGCGCGTGATGCGCTGGATTGCCCGCTCGGTTCGCGGCGAGGTGGTCAAGCGGGTCGGGGGGCCGGCGCGCGCCCGGGTCATCGTGCTGTTCGCGCTCGTCCTCGCGCTCAACGGCGCCGATGCCTCCACCGTCGGCGCGATTGCGCCGCAGCTCGAATCGGCGCTTCACATCAACAACACCGACATCGGGCTGCTGAGCTCGGTCTCGCTGCTTGTTGGGGCGGTGTTCACGATCCCCATCGGGTTGTTCGTCGACCGCACGCGGCGCATGCCGATTCTCGCCGTCAGCATCGTCCTCTGGAGCCTGGCCTCGCTGTTCAGCGCCTTTGCCGGCGGCTTCTCGAGCCTTCTGCTCACACGGCTGGCCCTGGGCGCGGTGGCCGCGACGGCCGGCCCGGCCATTGCCTCGTTGACCGGGGACTATTTCTCCCCTGACGAGCGCGGGCGGATCTGGTCCTACATCCTGGTCGGCGAGGCGGCGGGCACGGCCTTCGGCTTCATCATCAGCGGCTTTGTCGCGAGCTTGATCGACTGGCGAGCCGCCTTCGTCGTCCTGGCCCTGCCCGGCTTCTTCCTGGCCCGCGAACTCTGGCGAACCGTCCCGGAACCGCTTCGCGGCGGCCAGAGTCACCTCCAGGTGGGCGCGGTCGATCTCGACCTGGCGGTGGCTAAGGCCGCGGCGCGCGCTGAGCGCGGCGACGTCCCCGACGCGGCGCAGTCAGCGTCCACGGGCTCGGCGAAGGCGGCCCGTGACGCGGCCCGGAGAGCGGGTGCGGTGCCCAATCCTGAGCTAGTGCTCCACGAGGATCCGAGCCAGATGGGGCTGCTGCGTTCGGTCCGCTTCATCTTCGCCGTCCCCTCGAATCTCTTCATGATCGTCGGATCATCGCTCGGCTACTTCTACTTCGCCGGGCTACAGACGTTCGCGCTGTTGTTCGTCAAGGGGCACTACAACGCCGGCCAGGCCACGGCCGAGCTCGTCCTCGCGCTGCTGGTGGTCGGCGCGGTGATCGGAACTCTGGTCGGCGGACGCCTGCCCGACCGCCTCCTGCGGCGGGGTGACCTCGGTGCGCGCGTCTGGTTTCCCGGTGCCTGCTACCTCGGGGCCGCGGTGCTGCTCATCCCGGGGTTCGTCGGCTCGAGTCTCACTCCCGCGCTCTGGTTCGACGTGGCCGGCGCGGCGCTGATCTCCGCCGCCAATCCGCCGCTTCAGGCGGCCCGCCTCGATGTCGTGCCCGCCGGGCTCTGGGGCCGCGCCCAGAGTGCGCTGACCGTCGTCAGGTCGCTGGCGCAGGCTCTGGCGCCCCTGGTCTTCGGTGGCGTCTCCCAGCTGATTGCCGGGATCGTCCCCTCCCAGGCCCCGATCGGAACCCACGTCAAGGCCCCGAATTCGAGCACCAGCACGGGACTCGAGGTGACGTTCCTCGTCATGCTGATTGCCCTCGGCCTGGCCGGCTGGCTCCTCTTCCGCGCCCGCTCGACCTTCGCCTCCGACGTCGCCGCCGCCGCCGCCTCTGAACCCGAAGCTACCGCTGCTCCGCTTGGCGTACAGCCGCTGCCAGCGCATCACTAGCCACGAGGTGCTCGAAGGCGCGGACCAGCGGGCGCACGCTGGCCAGCCCCAACCGCCCCTGAGCCCCAAACGCCTTGACCCGAGTCTCCGAGCGCAACGCCGACCCCGTCTCCGCGTCGGGCTCGACCCAATGCCCAAACACCACCTTGGCCGTCCCGGGCGTCGACCATTCGCGAAACTCCTCGGGCGCGTGCAGGAGCGGGTAGTCGCGACGGAGCGTCCAGATCCGTCCCACGAGACCCGAGATGAGGCTCGACCGGTCGGCCTCCAGGACCATGAACGGCTCCTGGCGAAACAACCCCTCGAAGGTGACCGAGCCCGGGACCCCGGGAATCCGCCAGCGGATCAGCCGACCGAGCATCCGGGTGTCGGCTAGCTCGACTTCCCGGGCCGCCTGCCACAGGCTTTCCGGGCTTGCCGAGCTCGGCCTGCGGTGCGCGACCCGGATCGCGGGATCGGATAGCCAGCGGTCGAGTTGTGGTGCCACGCCTCGATTGTCGATCATCCGCCCGTGCTTTTTTCGCTGAGCCGCGGCCGGGGTCCTGTCGGCAGCCCGGCCCGCTCGAACGCGGGGCCGGTTGCGCTCGGGCTCCTGGCCCCGGTGCTTCCGGCGGCCGCCCACCGCCTCGGCCTCCCCCGGACCATCTCCTCCCCGACCGGGGTCGCGCTGACCTTCGACGATGGGCCCCATCCGGAGGGGACGCCCGCCGTGCTCGAGGTCCTCGCGCGCCAGGGCGCTCACGCCGTGTTCTTCTTGGTCGGCGAGCAGGTCGAGCGCCGCCCGGCGCTGGCCATGGAGATCGCTGCCGCGGGGCACGCCGTGGCGCTCCACGGCTACCGCCACCGCCTGCAGCTGCGGATGAGCGCGGGCGAGATAGCGGAGGATCTGCGCCGTGGCGTCGCGGTGATCTCTGAGGCGGTCGGAGCTGCTCCGGTCTGGCACCGGCCGCCCTACGGGATCTATAGCCCGTCGGGGCTCCGGATGGCCAGGGAAGCCGGCCTGAGCCCGCTGCTCTGGTCACGCTGGGGCAAGGACTGGCGCAAGCTCACCACGCCGCCCCGAATCGCCGCCCGGGCCACCCGGGGGCTTGGCCACGGGGACGTGATCCTCCTGCACGACGCCGACTTCTACAGCGCCCGGGGCTCCCACCGGCGCACCGTGGACGCCCTGCCTCTCATCCTCGCGGAGCTAACACGCCTTGGAGTCGCTACCGTCCTACCTCCCGGGCGGAGCGCCGGATATCCATGAATACCGCTTCCACCACCGAAAGCGCTCCTGACTTCTCGCGCTTCGCCATCGGCTTCGACCATCGCGACCGCGCGCGGCTGCATGAGCTGATCGACCAGGTCCTCGACTCCGAGCAGTGGTCAGAGGGCGCGATGGCCGCGCGTTTCGAGGCGGCGTGGGAAGACTGGAACGAGCTCCCGGCGGTGTCGCTTTCGAGCTGGGCCGGGGGGGCGCTTGCTGCGCTCGACTTCGCGGGGGTGCGCGGCCAGACCGTCCTGTGCCCGTCCAACACATTCATGGCGACGCCGCTGGCGGCGCTGAACGCCGGCGCTCGGGTCGAGTTCGTCGACTGCAACCGCGAGGACCTTTGCCTGTCGTTCGCAGATTTTCAGGCCAAGGCGGAGCGTCACCGGCCGCGAGCCGCGTTCCTGGTTCACATCGGCGGCCATCTCGCCTTCGAGTCCGAGGCCATCGCCGCCTACTGCCGTGAGCAGGGGATCTTCCTGATCGAGGACTGCGCGCACGCCCACGGCGCTTCCTGGAACGGGCGCAAGCCCGGCGGCTACGGCGACGCCGGCGTGTTCTCGCTCTACGCGACGAAGACGATCTCGACCGGCGAAGGGGGGGTCCTCGTCTCCCGGCGGCCCGAAATCATCGAGCACGCCCGGGCCTTCCGTAACTATGGAAAGCCTCAGTTCGAGGTGCACGGGCTGAACTACCGCATGAGTGAGATGACTGCCGCACTCGGACTGCTTCAGGTCGAGCGGCTACCGGAGATCGTGGCCTGGAAGAACGCCGTGGCCCGCGACCAGATCGACCCGCACTACCCCGGTCGCCTCGAGCTTCCCGACGGGATGGTCTCCGGGCTCTACAAGTACATCGTGTTCGACTGGCTCGAGCGCTCGACCGGACGCGTCTACGACATGCCGTGCCACCGGATCATGGGCGCCCAGATCGAGCTGCCGAATACCGACTGGGTCGCGCGTAATCATTCCTGCGTCCCGCTCTACTACCGACCAGACGAGGCCCAATGAGGGTGCTGGTTACAGGCGGCTCGGGGTTCATCGGCTCCCACGTCGTCGACAAGCTGCGCCTGCGCGGGCACGAGCCCGTCATCTATGACCTGAGGCCCTCGCCCTGGCACGCCGAGGGTGCCGTCGAGACCGTGCTCGGCTCGATCACCGATCGCGAGGCCCTCGAACGGGCGCTCCAGACCTGCGACGCGGTGGCTCACCTGGCTGCTGTGGCGGACGTCAACGATGTGCACGCCGAGCCCGAGGACGCCGAGCGGATCAACGCGCGCGGCACCGTGGCCGTGCTCGAGGCCGCCCGCCGCGTGGGCGTCAAACGGATCGTCTACGCCAGCACGATCTGGGTTTACTCCGACTGTCGCGAGGACGAGGTCGACGAGGAGACGCTGCTCCCGGCGCCGAGCCACCTCTACACGAGCACGAAGCTGGCCGGCGAGCTCTACTGCAAGGCCTACCAGGAGCTCTACGGGATCGATTACACGATCCTTCGCTTCGGGATCCCATACGGCCCGCGAGCGCGCGAGGCGGCGGTGATCCCCGCCTTCGTCGGCAAGGCGCTGCGCGGGGAGGCGCTGACGCTGGCCGGCGATGGCAGCCAATCGAGGCGCTTCGTCTACGTTGAGGACCTCGCGGACGGGGTCGCCCTCGGCCTGAGTGACGTGGCCACCAACCGCGTCTACAACCTCGCCTCGGACGAGAACGTCACCATCAAGCGGATCGCCGAGACGATCCGCGATGAGCTCGGCGAGGTCGAGATCGTCCACACCGAGGCCCGCCCCGGCGATTTCGGCGGCAAGATCGTCTCCTCCGAACGCGCCGCCCGGGAGCTCGGCTGGAGCGCGGCCACGCCGTTTGCCGAGGGCGTGCGCCGCTACATCCGCTGGCGCCTCGAGCAGGAAGCGGTCGCCGCGGAGCGGGTCGCCGACGCGGTCATCCCTGCGGGCGAGCCGGATGCCGAGGCCATGCCGCGCAAGGTGCTGATCATCTCCGCCGACATCGGAGAGGGCCATGACCTACCCGCGCGCGCGGTGGCCCGCGAGTTTCACGACGAGGATCCGGACACGCTCGTCTCGATCGTCAACGGCCTTCCCGCGATGGGCAAGATCCTCACGCGGGTCCTGCGTGAGAACTCGGCCTTCATGTTCCGCTGGGTGCCGTGGTGGTTCGACTTCCAGTACCAGCTGTTCATGTATTTCGCACCCACCCGCTGGCTTTCCCGCACCCTCTTGCGGCTCCTGGGCGCCCGGGGGCTGATGCGGCTGATCCGCGCCCACGATCCCGACGTCATCGTCTCGACCTATCCCGGCGTGACCGCTGTCCTCGGGGAGCTGCGGCTCCGGCGGCGACTTCGGGTGCCGTGTTACTCGTCGATAACCGACCTCGCAGGTCTTCATTTCTGGGCCCATCGCGGGATCGACCTGCACTTCATCACCCACCCGGAGTCGCTCGAGGAGGTCGAGACGATCGCCGGCCCGGGCAGTGTCGTCTGGGCGAGACCGCCGACCTCGAGCTCCTTCCTCGCCCCTCGCTCCCGCGCCGACGCGCGCCGGGCGCTCGGGCTGCCCGAAGGTCCCAAGGTGATCGCCGTCTCCGGCGGTGGATGGGGTGTCGGCGACCTCCTGGGCGCCACGCGCGCCGCGCTGGCCGCGGAGCCCGAGGCGATCGTCCTCTGTCTGTGCGGCCGCAACGACCGCCTTCGCGCCAGGGTGGCCAAGCGGTTCGCGGATGAGCCCCGGCTGCGGCTCATGGGCTTCACCGACCGCATGGGCGACGTGCTGGCGGCCAGTGACGCGCTCATCCACTCGAGCGCTGGGCTGACCGTGCTCGAGGCGATCATCCGCGGCTGTCCGGTCATCTCGTATGGGTTCGGCTACGGCCACGTCAAGGCCTCGAACCATGCCCTCGTGCGGTTCGGGCTGGCCCAGGTCGCGCGGACCGAGCGTGACCTCGGCCCGGCGCTCGAGCGCGCGCTGGCCCACCGCCCTGACCCCGATCCGTCGTTCGCGCGTCGCCCCCCCACGGCGTCGCTGATCGTTGCCAACGAGCACCGCGTCACGCCGCTGCCCGCCTGGCGGCTCCGGCTGGCTCGGGTCGGCCTATCGGGTGCCGCGACGCTCCTGGTCGCCGCCTGGACGCTCACCACCGGCGCCTCCTACAGCCTGGTTTCGCACCTCGTGCACATTCGCCCGGTGACCGCGGTCCAAACCACGCGGCCCGAGGTGGGCGTGCTCGTCGAGGCGCCGGCCGGGCAGATTCCCGCCTTGGCCAACGAGCTCGCGCAGCGGGGCATCCACGCCTCGTTCGCGCTCCGGCGTCCGCCGACCGCGGCCGACGAGATCATCTTCGCCGACGGCGACCAGGCCATCCCCTGCCTTGGCGGAGGCGGGCTGGTGCGCTGGCTGGAAACCGGAGACCAGCTGCACCACCTGGTCTCGCCGCTGGGCATGCGCCCGCACCACTTCGTCTACGCATCAAATGGCCCGAGCCTCGGCCAGTGGTGGCTCGCCCACAGCGCTGGCGGGCGCCTGGTGGCCGGAGCCGTGCTTCTCGACGACCGCGGTGACCGCTCGCGGCTTCGCCCCGGCGATGTCTTGGAGGTCAGGATCTCAGGCTCGCACGACGCATCGACGCTGGTCAGCCAGCTGATCGGCGAGCTTCAGCGCAGCCGGCTTCTCGGCGTCTCCGTCGCGCAGCTGATGCACGACGCCGGGGTTTCGGTCTAGCTTCGCGCCCAGCTGTCGCGGGGATTGCGCAGCGGCGTGAGCGTCGGCTCGATCTGCTCCCGCAGGTGCTCGTACTTGGGCGTCAGCGAGATCTTGTGCCCCAGGTCCTCGAGCGGCTCATCCACCGTGAAGCCGGGTCCGATCGTCGCGATCTCGAACAGCACGCCCGACGGCTCCCGGAAATACACCGACCGGAAGTAGTAGCGGTCGATCACGGGTGTGGCCCGAGCCCCCGCGGCACTCACGCGGTGCTGCCAGGCCTCGATCTCCTCAGGCTGCGCGGCCCAGGCGACGTGATGAATCGTGCCGGCGCCCTGGAGCCCTCGTTCCGGCGGCGGGGGGTCGTAGAGGTAGAAGCCGCCGCGATGATCGCCGCGGATCTCGTACGCGGCGCTCTGCACGGGCCCGTGCGGCACCGCGACGAAGCCCAGCGTCTCCTCCAGCAGCGGCCGGCTGGGGTCGGGATCCATGGTGTACGCGCGTACGGCATGAAAGCCCTGTAGCGCCATGTCGGCCGGAATCTCCGGGTGGTTGGCGATCAACGGCTCGTCGCTCGTCTCGACGACGCGTAGCTCGTGAGTCAGGCCCTCGGGATCATCGAACACGACGCTCTCGCCCGTGTGGGTGGCGTCGACGCCGTGGTTGCCCAGGCGCTCGCTCCAGAAGTCGAGTGCCGCTTCGCCCGTCAGGCGCCACACGACGCGGTGGACCATGCCCGCCCCCGCCCGCCCCCGCGGCACGCCGGGGTACTCGAAGAACGTGATGTCCGAGCCGGGGTCGCCCGTCTCATCGGCATAGAACAGGTGGTAGACCGAGGTGTCGTCCTGGTTGACCGACTTCTTGACCAGCCGCAACCCCAGGACTCCGGCGTAGAAGTCGACGTTGGCCTGGGCGTCGGCGGTGATCGCGGTGATGTGGTGAATGCCCTCAAGCCTCATGAGGTGAATGTACTGCGGGCGTGCGGCGGGGGGTTGCGGCTGCTGCGGTTGGTCGGGCGGTCGCGGACGGGACCAGGGCGGTCCGGGCCGAGAAGCGTCGCACAATCCGTGCCCTCAGGGTCCGGATCGTGCGACGCTTCGGCAGCTACGCCCGGGTTACCGGTGCTCCGCCGCGCGCTACCAGTGCACGCCGGGCGTCGCCCGGACGAAGGCCCGTTGCTCGGGTGTCGGCTCCGAGTCCTCGGGCTTGCCGTCGGGCTTCGGCTTGCCGCTGTCGCCCTCGGGAAACATCTGGTAGGCCTGGTTGGCCACCAGGTCCTGGGCACCCGGCGCGAGTGCATACGTGATCTGCCCGATCGTCCCCAGCGTCGTGGCCATCCGCTTGGGCCGCTTGCGGATCGCGTCGGTGATCATGTCGGCGGCCTCCTCCGGCGTTAGCGTGGGGAAGCGGTCGTAGATCTTCGTGGGGGCGATCATCGGGGTGCGGACGAGCGGCATGTAGATCGTCGTCAGGTGCACGCCGTCGCCAATCACCTCGGGCCCGATCGAGCGTGAGAAAGCGTCGAGCGCGGCCTTCGACGCGACGTAAGCCGAAAAGCGCGGCGTGTTCACCTGCAGCCCGATCGTCGAGACGTTGATGATGTGGCCGGTACCGCGCTCACGCATCGAGGGGAGCAGCTTGAGGATCAGCTTTACCGGCCCGAAGTAGTTCAGCTGCATCGTGCGCTGGTAATCGTGGAAGCGGTCATAGGCCCGGCTCACCGAGCGGCGGATCGACTTACCTGCATTGTTGATCAGGATGTCGACCGCGCCGTGACGCTCGAGCACCTCCTCGGCCATCCGGTCGATGTCGTCCATGTCGGTGAGGTTCGCCGGGTGCGAATACGCCACGCCACCCAGATCCTCGATCTCCTCCGCCAGCTCGTCGAGCTTCTCCTTGGTCCGTGATACCAGGAGCACCGTGCCGCCGGCTTCGCCGGCCTTGAGCGCGGTCGCCCGTCCGATCCCCGATGACGCTCCGGTGATCAGGATCGTCTTGCCGGCGACGGCGTCGTGGAGCGAGGGCGCGAGGATGCCCCCGACCTCAGGGATCCGCCGACCAAATGCCTGCAGGGTGCGGACTCCCTGCGCGGCGATATCCAGCGGGTTCGGGGGAGCCATGAGCCGCACCGTATCACCGGCGTAGAGCGACGGGCGCAGGGGTTTCCGTGGTCAGGGCAGCCGTTTGTACCCGTCCGCCAGCCGGCAAGTGTCAAATCACGACACGTAGGCTTGTGCGGGTTAGGACAAACCCTGTTTCGGTTTCGGGTTTGCCCTGTGCTATAAATGCAACCATGCCTAGCGCAACCCCCCCGATCCCACGCTCGGTGTTTCTGAAACAGGTCGAGGCTCTTACGAGCGAAGTAAGGGAGCTTCAGGTGACCCTTGAAGAGAAGGAGCGCCAGTTGCGCTGGTGGAGGGAGGGGCTTGACATCATCGGCGGCGGCGGCGATGACGCGCCGTCCGCGGTCGAGTTGCTTCCGCCAGCCGAGGTGTTCCGGAACGGTGGCACCCCAACCCTCAAGCAAGCGATTTTGTACGTGATGCGTGAACAGCCAGATCGGCGCTGGCGCGTGCCCGACGTGATGGAGGCGCTCGCGAAGCACGATTGGCTGCCGAGCGCGAGATCGTCGCGCCAAATGGTTCGCAACCGGCTTTTGGATCTTGCAGTGGACAGCCTCGTCCTCAAGAAGGAGGACGGCCTCTACGTCCTGACCGAACCGGGAATCCAAGAACTTGTCCAATGGCCATCGGCCTTGGCCCAACCAGCCCCCCAGAAATGACGCCCGGCGCAGGGGTCCACACCCTGCGGTCCAACCGGGCGGCAGAAGCCCCCGGGCGAGGAGGTGATCTCTCCCCGCCCGGGGCACCCTGACAACTGCAAGGAGAGCGCTTCCGGAGTGGTGTACCGGACCCGACTTAGGATCGGTGGAAACGCTGGCTACGCGTCGATGAGTTCGATTCTCACGCTCTCCGCAGTTGACGTCTGATAACAAAGTTATCGCAGTCGCCGGTTCGAATCCTAAGTTTTGTATGGCTGAACGCAAGCACCCATCGAAGGAAGCACCGACGCCACCCGGCGAGGACGTTGTGCGGAAGCTCGACCCGGACCATACGGATGACGACTTCCTGCACGATCTTGAAAAGGCGACCTCGGACGACGCTAGAGAGCGCCTAGGTCTACCTTCTGCACCCGAGCGAGGATCGTCCAGAACATCGGAGTAGCGTCGGCGCGGTGGTTGTAGCGCCACGCGTACTCGTCCAAGTAGGACTGCAAGTACCGCTCGCTCACGGCGTGATACACGCCCCGGATGCCGTTCTTGAACAAGCCAAAGAAGCCTTCGATGGTGTTCGTGTGAACGTCCCCGTCCACGTACACGTGGCTCTCGTGCCGGATCCGGTGGTGCCCCGCGTAGTCCCTGGCGATCCGATGTGTATAGCCCTTCCACTCGTCCGTGAAGATCATGCTCGACGGTAGGACGTGCGTATAGATCGACCGTTCCACGTCTAGCGTCCCGCGTGACTTGACGACCTTCGCCCGGATCTGACCGCCACGCTCGACCGCTCCCCAGATCGTCGGACGATTGGCGACCTTCCGCCGAACGTGAGCGCGGCCCTTCGCCGTATCCGACGCCCGGACCCGACCGCCGCCCGCTGTCTCGTCCACTTCCACCTTGCCCGAGAGCAAGTCCCCATCCTGGGAGAGCAACGTCCGAATCTGCTTGAACATCCGGTGCGCGGTCGGGTAGCTCACGCCAATCTCGCGCTCCAACTGCTTCGCGCTGATCCCGCAGCGAGTAGACGACATTAGGAAGATCGCCCAGAACCACATCTGCAAGTTCGTCGTGGACTTGTGGAAGATGGTCCCTGCCGTGGGATAGACCTGATGGCCGCAGAACTGGCAGGAGTAGGCGGCGCGTGACTTGATCCGATGGAACTTCGTCGCCCGACCGCAGCCTGGGCACTCGGAGCCGTCCGGATGGAACTTGTCCTTGAGGTAGTCGAGGCAGGTGTCGTGGTTCGGGAACCGCTGCATGAATCGCGTGTAGGTCAGCTGCGATTCGCTCGACGGAGCCGCTTCCAGTGAGTCTCGTTTGCGTGCAGCCATAGGCAGGAGTATAAACCAGTTGCACGTATCCGTCAAGCCTGGTCTGCGTCCACGCGTCGTGCGAAGTTAGGCTATGTCGAGTGACGAGCCTGCGGCCCACGAGCATCGTTTCGCTTTGCGAAGAAGCCGACGCCAGCGGCAGGATTTCCCACCGCACGTTTGAGCGTGCCCTCGTTCTCGGCCCCGCCGTGCTCGCGCTGCAAAACAACGTCTCGTTTCTCACCGGCAGCTTTGCGGGGCACCCCGACGCCATGTTCATCGAGGTACCGGAGGGCAAGTGGGTGCAGGGCGTCATCATCCTTGAGGACGTCACCTTCCGAGACTGCCGGTTTGAAAACATCGGCATCATCGGCACTCGCGAGCAGATTGAGCAAATCCGCAGCGGGATCGCAGGCATCGGAGACGTACCGCCGCTCACGCCTCCTGCTCCCCCTCCCCAGGCTGAGCAGGCCCCGGAAGGGCCGGGGACTCTGGCCCCGCCTCAACCTGAACCTCCGTCGTCCTGACGCGAGTTCCCGGCTCGATACCCCTCGGCAGCCAAAGATCAGGGCCGCTTGGCGCAGCAATGTGCCCCGTACCAGCCGAGTGGTAATTCTCGATGTAGGTTCCGCCAGGCAAGACCTGTACCCCCCGCGGGGCCGCCGTTAGACGAGCGTTCTCCTGCTCGACCTCTCCGATTCGGTCGTTATGAGCGGAAACGACGCGCTTGGCATATGCCCAATGCGCAGTCGCAGCCACCACGATCAGCATCAACATCAGCACCACAACCGCCGCGATTACGGAGTACACGAACAGGCCTCCCGTCGCAGCGTCGAATGCCGACTCGCTATGGCCCTTGGCGATCCACTCGACCACACCCGGGGCGACCAGCGCGACCGTGGTAGGCAGGATGACCACCGCCGACGCCAACAGCCAGAACCGCCTCGTTGCCGCCTGGACGACGGCACGGTGGGATAACTCCGGCAGCTTTTCGGGCATCTCACCCATTGTCGAGAGCAGCCCCGCGAAAAAACAAGTGCTGCTCCCCCTCGACCATGGGCCTTCACCACCAGGAAACGCCCGTAAACAGGGGACCTTGGGCGACGCCACCCCGCCCGCAGAAGTATCTGAGGACGACGTTCGCGCGACTTACGTGTCGTCATTTGACACTTGCCCGCCAGCCCTGCGAACATGTGTTCGATGGCGTCGATCATCTGTGTCCTGCTGCCGCGGTTTCAGCTGACGGTCGCCGTGGGTGATCGCAGTGAGCTGCTTCAGGCTCCGGCCGCGATTGCGCCGGAGCCGGGTGGAGTCCAGGTGGTGGGCGAGGTCTCGCTCGGCGCCGAGGCCTTTGGCGTCCATCCCGGGATGCGGTTGGGCGAGGCGCTGGCGCGCTGCCCCCGGCTCACGCTGGTGCCCGGAGACCCCGCGGGTGTGGCCGATCAGTGGGAGCGCCTGCTCGTCCGGCTGGAGTCCATGGGGGCCGCGGTCGAACCTGAGCGTCCGGGCTTGGCCTGCTTTGACGCCCGCGGTCTCGAGCGTTTGTACGGCGGGATCGATGGTGTCCTGACCGCGACCCGGAAGGCTCTGCGGACATCGGCGCGCTACGGCGTCGCGCCCTCTCGCTTTGCCGCCGTCGCCGCCGCCACTCGGGCCCGAGCACGCCGGCCCGTGATCGTCACCGGTGAGCAGAAGGCGGCGCGTGACTTTCTCGCCGGCATGCCGGTGGCCCTGCTGCGTGCCCGCCCCGCCTTGGCTGAGTTGCCGGAGGCCCTCGAGCGCCTGGGCGTGAGAACGCTCGGGGAGCTGGCGGCGCTGCCACCGGCTGCCCTGGCCGACCGCTTCGGAGCCGCGGGGCTGCTCGCCTATGAGCTGGCCATGGGGGGCGATGGCGCGCTTCGACCCCGCCCGGCCAGCGAGCTCGTGCGTGAGTCGCTCGAGCTTCCAGAGGCAGGGTCGGGCCTTCAGCTCGAGCGGGCGCTCGGCCTGCTGATCGATCGTCTGCTCGCCCGGCGTGAGCGACGGGGTCGAACGCTACGGACCGTCGTGCTCTCCGCCGTGCTCGTCGAGGATGGCGGGACCTGGCGTGAGCAGGTGGTGTTTCGTGAGGCGCTGTCTGACCCCCTGAGGATGCGCCTCGCCCTTGCCCCCCACCTGACCGCGATACCGGCGCCCGCGGAGGTGCTGCGGCTGGCGGTTGAGAGGTTCGGGCCCCCGACGAGCGATCAGCAGGGTCTCTTGGACGATCCAGCCGTCGCCCGGCGTGCCCGTTTGCGGGAGGCCATTCGCCAGACCCGAGCCGCCGCTGGTCCCGACGCCGCTCTACGCATCCTCGAGGTCGACCCGGCCTCCCGCTTTCCGGAGCGCCGCGCCGTGCTGGCGCCGTTCGAGGGTGAAGGGTGAGGGGCGTGAGCGGACCGCGGCGCCGGAGGCGCGCGTGAGCGGACCGCGGCGCCTAGCCGTGCCGAGGCGCGCGTGAGCGGACCGCGGCGCCTAGCCGTGCCGAGGCGCGC
>Ga0070731_10001047_pt1 | contig 30845 bp, 27 predicted proteins | sample Coa_R1_2_FD_66448 | JGI IMG/M metagenome (GOLD analysis project Ga0070731, IMG submission 66448) | Surface soil microbial communities from Centralia Pennsylvania, which are recovering from an underground coalmine fire - Coalmine... | ecosystem: Environmental > Terrestrial > Soil > Unclassified ... | reverse complement strand
CGCAGGCTGCGGCAAGCGCTGCAGCCCAGCAACCACGACACGATGATAGAAACGGTGCGCGGCAGCGGCTACCGCTTCCACCGCGGCTCGCGGGAGGCCGGATCCTGAAAGGCTCCCTACTCCACCGTCACTGATTTCGCGAGGTTTCTCGGCTTGTCGACGTCGTTTCCGCGGGCTATGGCGGTATGGTAGGCAAGCAGCTGCAAGGGGATCGTGTGAAGGACGGGTGACAGCAGCCCGGCGTGGCCGGGAACGCGGATGACCTGCACGCCTTCGCCTTCGCTCACCTGCGCGTCCTGGTCGGCGAGCACGTACAGCTCGCCTCCCCGGGCGCGCACTTCCTGCAGGTTGGATTTCAGTTTGTCGAACAGCGCGTTCCTCGGCGCGATGGCGATCACTGGCATGTCCCTGTCGACCAGCGCGAGGGGACCGTGCTTCAACTCGCCGGCGGCGTAGGCCTCGGCATGTATGTACGAAATTTCCTTGAGCTTCAGGGCCCCTTCCATGGCAATGGGGTAATGGATGCCCCTGCCCAGGAATAGCGCATGCGATTTGCGGGCGAACTTGCCCGCCCATGTTTCCAGTTGCGGCCCGAGTTGCAGCGCGGTCGACAGCGTGCCCGGCAAATTCCGCAGCGCAGCCACAAGCTTCCTTTCTTCCTCGCGCGGCAGCCGGCCCAGCAGCTTCGCGATGCTGGCGGCAAGCAGCACCAGCGCCGCGAGCTGGGTGGTGAAGGCCTTGGTCGAGGCGACGCCGATTTCCGGGCCGGCACGGGTGATGAACTGCATGCCTGTTGCGCGCACGAGCGCGGATTCCCGCGCGTTGCAGATCGCGAGAGAATGGCGGTGGCCGAGGGATTTCGCGTGCTCCAGCGCCGCTATCGTGTCCGCGGTTTCTCCAGACTGGGAAATTGCGACCACCAGCGCGTCCCGGTTCAGCGAAGTCTCCCGGTAGCGGTATTCGCTTGCGATCTCGACGATGGCGGGAATGCCGGCGATGGTCTCGAGCCAGTGGCGCGCCACCAAACCGGCGTGGTAGCTCGTCCCGCAGGCGAGGACGAGCACGCAGCTGGTGTTTCGCAGGATATCCTCCGCTTCGTTCCCGAAATTCCCCGGCATGACGGCGTTCGCGCCGATGGCGGCTTCCAGCGTGTCGGCGACCGCTGCCGGCTGCTCTAAGATCTCCTTCTGCATGTAGTGGCGGTACGGCCCCAGTTCGACCGACTCCGCGGTCAGGTCGGAGACGCGCACCGGCCGCTGCACGGCCTCGCCCCGGGCGTCGGCGATCCTGATTCCCGAAGCCGTGATTTCGGCGCAATCCCCGTCCTCCAGATAGATCATCCGCCGGGTCGCCCGCACTAGGGCGGAGGCGTCCGAAGCGGCGAAATTTTCGCCCCGCCCGATCCCCAGCAGCAGCGGCGCGCCGTTGCGCGCGACCACCATTCGGGAGGGCTCGGCTTCGCTGATCACCGCGATCGCATAGGCGCCCGCGAGTTCGGCCATGCTTCTGCGCACCGCCTCGAACAGTCCGTCGCCCGACCGCAGCTTCGAGTGAACCAGGTGCGCGATGGCCTCGGTATCGGTGTCCGAATCGAACGCGTAGCCCTCGGCGCGCAGCTTCGCGCGCAGGTCCTCGTGGTTTTCGACGATGCCGTTGTGCACTACCGACACGCCGCCGGAGACGTGGGGATGGGCATTCCGCTCGGAGGGGGCGCCGTGCGTGGCCCAGCGGGTATGCGCGATGCCGACCTCGCCGTTAAGGCCGCGGGCGCGCGCGCGGCGCTCGAGCTCGGCTACGCGGCCGGCCGAGCGCAGCCGCTGCAGCTTGCCATTGATGACGGCCAGTCCGGCCGAGTCATAACCCCGGTACTCCAGCCGTCTCAGCCCCTCGAGCAGGCTGGGAACGATGTTCCGCCCGCCTATGGCGCCGACTATTCCGCACATATTTGCGGGCCGGCCATGCGCTTTTCGAGAAATGCCGCAAAACCCGGCCCTACCTCGGGGTGGGTCAGGCCGTAGGCGAGGGTGGCCTTGAGGTAGCCGAGCTTCGAGGCGCAGTCGTAACGCGTGCCGAGAAATTCGAAGGCCAGAACCTGTTCCTCGCGCAGCAGCTTCGCGATTGCATCCGCAAGGTGGACCCCGCCGTCGGGGCCGGGCACCGCCGATTCCAGATGATCGAAGATCCGCGGCGTGAGGATGTAGCGGCCAACGATACCCAGCGTCGAGGGCGCGTCCGCGGGCCGCGGATACTTCGCGATTCCCGCTACCTGGGACAGGGAATCAAAAAGGGCATGGCAGCGCACGACGCAGTGTTGGGCGGCCTCCTCCCGCCCGATCCTCTGCACGCCGACGATGGAGCAGCGATAGCGCTCGTGCTGGGCCAGCATTTGCGCGAGGGCGCCGGGCCTGGCTTCGATCAGGTCGTCGGCGAGAATCACCGCGAACGCACCGTCGCCGATCAGCGCCCGGGCGCGCAGGATCGCATGGCCGAGCCCCCTGGGCTCGGCCTGCCGGACAAAGACGCAATTGACGCCCTTCGGCAGCAGCTTGTGGACCGTCTCGATCAGATCGGTCTTGCCGCGCAGCTCGAGCGCGATGTCGAGTTCATCCGCCGCGTCGAAGTGATCGGCGGCGGCATGCCTCCCGCCCGTGATGAAAACCATGTCGGTGAGCCCGGCGGCGAGCGCTTCCTCGAGCGCATACTGGATGAGAGGCTTGTCCACCACCGGCATCATCTCCCTGGGGCCCGGCGACGCCGCGGACAGCAGCCTGCTGCCCGGACCGGCGACGGGGAACACGGCCTTGGTGATTGGACTCATGGCGGCGGTCTCCTTTGCTCTCAGTTCAATACGCCTTGTCGTCGCGCAGCACCACCAGAATGGTCTTCAGCACGATCCAGAGATCCAGTTGCAGCGACCAGTTGCGCAGGTAGGCGAGGTCGTGCGCGATCCGGTCCTTCATCTTGTCGAGCGTCTCGGTCTCTCCGCGCAGGCCGTTGACCTGCGCCCACCCGGTAATGCCCGGCTTGACCTTGTGGCGGATCATGTAGCCCTTGATCAGCCTGCGGTACAACTCGTTGTGGGCCACCGCGTGCGGCCTGGGACCGACCACGCTCATGCGGCCCTGCAGAACGTTGATGAACTGCGGCAATTCGTCGAGCGAGTAGCGGCGCAGGAAAGCGCCGAACGGCGTCACGCGGCGGTCGTCGCGCGTCGCCTGCGGGATCACGCCGCCGTCCTCGGTCACGGTCATGGAGCGGAACTTGTAGACGATGATCTCCCTGCCATCCAGTCCGTAGCGGCGCTGCCGGAACAGCACCGGGCCGGGAGAGCTCAGCTTGACCCCAGCGGCGATGGCGAGCATCAGCGGCAGGATCAGCAGCAGGATCGCCGACGCGAGCACGACGTCGCTTGCACGTTTGACGAGGCCGTTCAACCCCGAGAAGGGCGTTTCGCACACCGACACCACCGGCATGCCGCCGATCGTGTCCATGCGCGCCTGGATCAGGTCGAACAGGAAGATATCGGGCGTGAAGTAGATCGACGCGGTAGTGTCGTGCAGTTCGTCGAGCAGCTTGAGGATGCGCGGCTGCGAGGCCATCGGCAGCGTGATGTAGATCAGGTCAACGCGGCGAGACTTCACGTAGGCCGCGAGATTGTCCAGCGATCCGAGGATTTCTCCCGGTCCGGCGTCGCCGGTGCGGCCGGGGCCCCGGTCGTCGAAGTACCCCGCGACGCGCACACCGAGCAGCGGGTTGCGGCGGATCCGCTCGTCGAGCGCCCGGCCCAGTTCGCATCCGCCCGCGATCACCGCGACGCGTTGCGCGCGCTCCGCGGCGAACAGGCGCAGCAGCACGGGAGGCATGACAAGGTGGGCGGCGAACCGCGCGGCGGGCGTCGCAAGCAGCCATGCCAGCATGACGCGCTGGTCGAAGATGGCAAGCGTCCGGGTTGCCCAGCCGATGAACAGCAGGATCGCGACGGTCATTAGCCAGCTGCTGGCGACCTCGCCCGCCAGCGCGCGCGCGCCTGTCGCCTCCGGCAGGCGGCCCGGAAACGTGAGGGAGAAAACGATCAGCGCGAGAATCAGGTAGGCGCCCTCGAACGGCACGTCGCACGCCACCGCCGAGAGCAGCAGCGTGCCGATGGTCACCACCGGATCGACCACCGCCCGCACCAGCGTCGCGGGGGCGATCTGGTGATCGAGGAAACGCTGTTGCTGTTGCGATTCGTGTGCCGCGAGCAAGGTCGGCCCAGACTAGGGGCGCGGCGCTCAGCACGGATTAACCGGCAGCCGGAATTCCGTAGATCGTTCGGACTAGCGGTGCGTCCTGCCCGCGGCGCGGCGCGACCGGAATCGGGGCGGGAACGGTGTCGGGATAATTTATTTCCACGAAATCATAATGTTACAGATATTTCCAAAAATCCGGGAACGTGCGCTTTTCCACTTAATTTTTCCGTAACAGGGCACCCACATATTGGCGGGGAACGTTCTCTTCCTGAGAGCAGGGAGATTGCAAATGCAGCCGAGCGACCAGACATTCACCGCGGAACAACGGCGGCCCCAGCGCGCGTTAGCGGCCCGGTCCCGGGAAGCCCGCGCGGATGCCGGCACCGCCGCGCTGCTCGAGCCTCTCGAGCTCGAAGCGCTGACGATCAACATGGACGCTTCGCTCCGGGTGTACGCGCGGCACCAGTTGTTCGGCTGGGCCCAGGGGATGCTGCAGAATCTCGTGAAGCACGAGCTGCTCATCTGCGCGTTGCGCAACGGCGAACCGCCCAGCTACCAGGTCGACAGCTTCGCCGGCCCGGCGTTCGACCCGGCGCTGATCGGCGACCTGTTCCGCCACGACACCGCCCTGGTGCCGCAAATCATCAAGACCTGGGAAGACGGCCAGTATCGCCCGGTGTTCTGCGATGCCGGGGCCGGCGGCGCGCTCGCCGCCGAATTGAAGCGGACGGGCGCGCAGGCGCTGGTCGCCCACGGAACCTACGACTCGTTCGGCAAGCCGGCGAGCCTGTTCATCTTTGCCGGCGCGCCCGCGGAAATCGGCGCGAGACAGGGTTTCCTTGTCGAACTGATCGTGCCGTTCCTGCATCTGGCGTGGCTGCGGACCCGGATCAACCGGCCGCTGGACGGCTCCGATGCGCCGCAGAGGGCCGCCGACCTGCTGACGGTCAGGGAGCAGGAAATCCTGCGCTGGATCCACATAGGCAAGAGCAACATCGAGATCGGCACCATCCTGGATATCAGCCCGCTGACGGTCAAGAATCACGTGCAGAAGATCCTGCGCAAGCTGAACGTCCAGAACCGGACGCAGGCCGTCGGCAAGGCGCTGGCGCTGCGGATACTGAACATCTGAGCTGGAGGACACAGGAAATGAAAATATCGAAAGCCGGGATTGTCGCCGCGGCGCTCGCGCTGTCCGTCGTGTCCGCGAGTGCCGCCGCAGCTGCTCCAGATTCGAAGGACGCGCGCGCGCAGCCGGCCCCGGGCAACGGCGGCGTCATGCGCGTTTCTTTCGCCGCCCCGCGGCCTGGCGGCGGGCAGCGCAGCCAGGCTCCCGCGGAGCGGGACCCCGAGCCCCGGGGTTGGGCCATGCTGGCCGCGGGAATTCTCGGCGCAATTAGCATCGCCCGGCGCCGCATGTCATAGTAGGAGTGCGTGGCATGGGGAGAATCTCTACCTGAGGGCCGGGGCGCAGCAGTTCTGGCGGCCTGCGCCCTGCTGTTGCCCGCCGTTGCCCTGGGGCAGGCGGCGAGTCCCGTATCGCCGTTCGTGGAAGAAAAAATCGTCCACGACGACAACGTGTTCCGGCTTTCCAGGGACACGGACCCCACGCCCCTCCTCGGAACCGCGGCAAGGAGCGACACCTATCGCATCACCTCGGCGGGCCTGAACCTAGACCTCCCCGTCAGCCGGCAGCGTTTCGTGGCAAACCTCAGCGCAATCGATTCGCGCTACGACCGGTTCAGCCAGCTCGACTACACCGGCCACGACCTGCGTGCCACCTGGCTGTGGCAGGCAGAGAACAATGCCAGTGGCCAATTGGGCTACGTCAATTCCGCCGCGCTGGCCTCTTTCGCCAATATCGCGGGCACGGCGCCCGACATACTGAAAACGCAACAGGCGTTTTTCAATGGGACCTATCTAGCCTCGCCGCGCTGGCGGATCCATGCGGGGGCTGACGACTACCAGCAGAGAAACGGCAATCCCGCGCAGCAAGTGAACGACGTCGACATCGTCGACGGCGAGGTCGGCCTGAGCTACCTGACGCCGAAGGAGTCGTCACTCGGGGAGTCGTCACTCGGTTTCAGCGTGCGCGGCGAGAGCGGCCGATTTCCGGTCCAGCAGCCGGTTGGCGCGATACTCGTGGACAACGCCTACCGCCAGTACCGGGCGGGGTTCGTCGCGGACTGGCCGGTCACCGCGGCCTCGCACCTGAGCGGGAGGATCGACCACGTCAACCGGAGCTACGACCAGGTGCCGCAGCGCGACTTCAACGGCACCACCGCCCGCCTGCAGTACGACTGGAAGCCGACGGCGAAGATCGGCCTGACGGCGCTCGCGCAGCGGGACCTGAGCCCGTTCGAGTACGTGCGCTCGAGTTTCGTGCTGGTGAAGGGAATCACCTTGCGGCCGACCTACAGCGTGACCTCGAAGATCGATCTCTCGGGCTCGTTCGACCGTGTGACGAGGGAGTACCTGGGCGATCCGTCGGCGGCGCTCGGGGTCACGCCGTCCAGGATCGACAAGGTGCATTCCCTGGGCGCGCTGCTGACCTACCGGGCGCTGCAGACCGTGACGCTCCAACTGAGCGCCGTGCACGAGACGCGCTCGTCGAACATCGCCTTCGGGGACTACGCGGCGAACGTCGTGTTCCTTTCCGGCCGCCTCGCCTTCTAATTTCGGGCGGGCCGCGGGGAAAAAATCGGCCGCGAGCGCGGGGCTAACCGCGCGCGCGGCCGGAAGCGAGAGGGTTTTACCAGGACCCTATCGGAGAGCGATAGACCATTCGGTCGGAACGTTGGAGAGGTAGACCGTGCTCGTGACGGTCCCGGCGTTCATGAAGAAGATGCCCTCCTGGCTGGTCGAGGCGTTGCGCCAGAGAATGTCGGACTTGCCGTCGCCGTTGAAGTCCCCGACCCCGGCGATGGCCCAGTTCAGGTCCGACACCTGGGTGATGAACGTGGTGCTCAGGACCGTGGCGCCGTTCATGAAGAAAATGGCGTTTTCGCCGGTCACTTTATTGCGCCACAGGACGTCCGATTTGCCATCGCCGTCGAAATCGCCCGCGCCGACGACGCTCCAGTTGAGATCCGTCACCGCGTTGATGGACGGCCCGCTGACCTGGGTGGCGCCGTTCATGAACCACACCTGGTTCTGGCCGGTAGACTTGTTGCGCCACAGGATGTCCGATTTCCCGTTGCCGTCAAAATCGCCGACGGCGGCCACGATCCAGTTGAGGTCCGAAAGCTTGCTGATGTTGGGGCTGTTGACGACCGTGGCGCCGTTCATGAACCAGATCTGGTTCTGGCCGCTGGAATTGTTGCGCCAGAGGATATCGGACTTTCCGTCACCATCGAAATCGCCGATCCCCGCGACTGTCCAGGCAGAGTTCGACATCGTGGTGATGTTCAGGCCGGCGGTGATCGTGCCGCCGTTCATCAACCAGACCTGGTTCTGGCCTGTGGACTTGTTGCGCCAGAGGATGTCCGCCATCCCGTCGCCGTTGAAGTCGCCGGTGCCGGCGATCTGCCAGTTTAGGTCGGAGACCGTGGTGATGAACGGACCACTCGAGAGAACGCCGCCGTTCATGAACCAGATCGCATCCTGACCCGTGAGCGAGTCGCGCCACAGGATGTCGGACATGCCGTCGCCGTTGAAATCGTCCGCCACGGCGCGCTTGACGGGAGCGGCCGGCAGCGGCGCGAGCGCCACCGCAGTCTGGGTTGTCCCGAACACCACGCGGTCGTGGATGACCGAAACCGGAACGCCGAGCGGGGTGTGGTAGTTGGCGAGCTTGAGATAGCAGGCTTGCCCCGCGTAAAGCGTCGGGCCGCTGAAATTCATCTTTTGCACCCCGTTTACCCAGGCCTGGAAGTATCCGTCGCTGTTTGACGACCATTTGATGTGGTAGACGAAGTCGTACCAGGTGTCCTTGACCACAGGGCCGATCGGCACGCTGTAGTAGCCCGGATCGCTCGGACCATTCACGATCGTTGAGCCGCCTGCAATCTGGAACACGAGGCCGGTGGGGATCGAGGCGATCTCGAAATTCGGCTGCCCGCTGGATCCGGTGTGGTGGAAATCGAACACCACGCCCCAATTCCAGGTCGAGCCCGAGGGCGGAACGACGTAACCGTCCGGAAAGTAGACGGAGTGCGCCCACCACTCCTCTTGCCCCTGATTGCAATAGCCCGACGTCGGCGGGTATTCGAGGTCGTCGCGCTCGTTGGTGCCGCTGCCGTCGACGTTGCTGTCGCCGGGCAGGGTGTTCAACTGGATGCTCGTGGATCCGTCGCGCGCGACCGTGCCGTTGATCGTGGCGCGCGGCAGCGCGAGGGACTGCTCGGAGAAGCCGCAATTGGACGGCGCGTTCGGGAAAGTGCAAGACCAAGCGGCGGACGGCGAGATGTTTTGCGCCGCGACCGGCGCCGCTGGAGCCAGCAGGATCGCGACCGCACTGGCGGCGAGAATGTTCAGGAATTTCATGTTGACCTCCATGTAGTGCCAGCACGACAAATATGTCGCTACAAATTTGTAGCGTCATCGTGACGGGCGCGTAGTTAACACGCGAGGTCATACTCCACGCAATAGGTCTATCGGACTACTGGGCGCCGAGCGGCGGGAAAAATACGGCGGCTAACGTGCTGCCTCATGTGGTTCGCCAGACAGCTTCTCTACCTCGTGTTGGCCGCGGCGGCGCTTTCGGCTCCCGCGTCCGGTCAATCGCAGTCGCAGTCGCGCGAAACCCTCGGCGAAGGCGACGCGGTTCGCATCACGGTGTTCCAGAATCCCGATCTGACGACGGAGACGCGCGTCTCCGAGCGCGGCACGATCACGTTCCCGCTGATCGGCGAGATCGCGATCGGCGGAATGACGCCCGCGGGCGCGGAGGCGCGCATCGCGCAGCAGCTCGCCGGCGGCAAATTCGTGGTCAAGCCCCAGGTCAACCTGAACGTGGTGCGCGTGCGCAGCCGCCAGGTCTCGGTGCTGGGGCAGGTGGCGCGCCCGGGCCGCTACCCCTTGGACGACGTCAGTTCGACGCTCACCGACATCCTCGCGCTCGCCGGCGGCATTATTCCGGGCGGCGACGACAACGTCACCGTGATGCTCCGGCGCGGCGGCGAGGCCGCGAAGAAAGTGGAGGTCGACGTCCCGGGCATGTACCGCACGGGCGACATGTCGCGCAACATTCCGCTGGAAAATGGCGACGTCGTCTACGTGCAGCGCGCGCCGCAGTTCTACATCTATGGCGAAGTACAGCGCGCGGGCGCCTATCGCATCGAGCCGGACATGACCGTGCAGCAGGCGATCTCCGTGGGCGGCGGCCTCACGCCGCGCGGTACGCAGCGCGGGCTGAAGATCCACCGCAGGATGCCCGACGGGAACGTGCGGCAGCTCGAGGCAAGCCTGACGGACAAGGTGCAGCCCGAGGACGTGATCTACGTCAGGGAAAGCCTGTTCTAGGGCGCCATGAGCCTGCAGCAATTCCTGCTGGCGTTGCGCGCGCGCATCGGTATCTTCGCCGTGGTGCTGGCCAGCATCGTACTGGCCGCTACTTTGGCGAGCCTGCTGTTGCCGAAGTCCTACAAGGCGATGGTGTCGCTGATGGTGGATGCCAAGGACGAGCAATCGATGAACAACCCCCTGCGTCCTCTGGTGCTGCCGCAGGAGCGGCTGAATTACATGCAGACGCAGATGGACATCCTGACCAGCCGCAAGGTGGCGATCAAGGTCGTGCGGGACCTGCGTCTCGCCGAGAACGCCGAGGTCCGCAAAAGGCTGGAGCGCGACGCGGCGAACGAGGGGCTCATCGAGGACCGGCTGGTGGAAAGCCTGCTCAGGAACCTGAAGGTGGATACCTCGCAGAGCAACGTCATGCAGGCGAGCTTCACCTCGACCGATCCGCGCTACGCGGCCGCGGTCGCCAATGCGTTCGCCAAGGCCTATGTCGACACGATGCTCGAGTTGCGCGTCGAACCCACGCGCGAAGCGGCGGCGTGGTTCGACGAGCAGTTGAAGACGCTGCGCGCCAACCTTGAAGAGGCGCAGGCGAAGCTGACGGAGTACCACCAGCAGCAGGGAATCATCTCCGCCGACGAACGCTACGACGACGAGACCACGCGGCTCGGCGTGCTCGCGGAGCAGGTGACGCGGGGGCAGGAACAGACCCTCCTCTGGAACAGCCGCGAGCAGCAGGCGCGCCGGCGCCTGGATGAAGGCGGCGCGCCCGACCGGATCCCGGATGTGATGGACAACGCCTTTGTCCAGAAGCTTAAAGCCGATCTGCTGCTCGGGGAGGCCAGGCTGCAGGAGCTGTCGACGCAGTACGGCGTCAATCATCCCACCTACGAACGCCAGGCTTCCGAGAACCGCAGCCTGCGCGAAAAGCTGGACGCCGAAATGCGGAAAGTGGTCGATGGCATCGGGGCTTCGGCGCGGCAGAGCCGCCAGCGCGACGCCGCACTGGTGAAGGCGCTGGCGGACCAGCGCGCACGGCTGCTTAAGATGAAGGAGAGCCGCAACGAGTTCACCGTGCTGAAACGCAACGTGGAATCGGCGGAGAGCGCGTACGACACCGCGATGCAGCGCTTCGTGGTCAGCCAGGTCGACAGCAGGGCGAGCCAGACGAACGTCACCATACTTAACCCGGCGGTGGTGCCGTCGCAGCCGTCGCGCCCCAGGATCGCGCTCAATATCGCGCTCTCCGTCGTGATCGGAACCATCCTCGGCCTCGGCATCGTGATGTTGATGGAGATACACGACCGGCGCGTGCGCTCCATCGAAGACCTCGCGCTTTTGCGCAATCTGCCCGTGCTCGCCGTGCTCGGCGGCCGGACCGCCATCGAACGCATGCTCGGCGGGCCGGGCAGCGGCATGCGCGCCTTGCCGAGTCCGGGCTGAAGGCCACGGATGGAAGCGCGCGACCATGTCCTGCCGCCCGATGGCGCCGCCATGCGCTCCATGGTGCGCAACGACCGCCGGCTTGGCGCCATCCTGGCCGACGAGGGGAAGCTCGACGACGCCGGCATCGAGCGCGTGGTCGAACTCCAGCGGGCATCCGGACTGCGCTTCGGGGACGCCGCGCTCTGCCTGCACCTGGTTACGTCGGACGACCTGCGCGCTGCCGTAGCGAAGCAATACGATTTCCCGTGCCTGCCACCGGGCAACGAAAGCATCAGCCGGGAGCTCGTCGTCGCCAGCGAGCCGTTCGGGCAGCGCGCCGAGCAGCTCCGCGCGTTGCGCACGCAGCTGCTGATCCGCTGGTCGAATTCCGGCATCCGGCGCCGGGTGCTGGTGATCGCCAGTCCCGGCAGCGGCGAGGGGCGCAGCTACGTGGTCGCCAATCTCGCCGTGGCCTTCGCGCAGCTCGGGCAGCGCACGCTGCTGATCGACGCCGACCTGCGGGCGCCGCGCTTGCAGCGGATTTTCAATATCCCGGAGCGCCCCGGACTGTCGGCCGTGCTGTCCGGACGCGCCGACCGCAGCGCCCTGGTGTCGATGCCGGTGTTTGGCCCGCTATGCGTGATGCCGGCGGGGGCGACGCCGCCCAATCCTCAGGAATTGCTGCTGCGCCCCGCCCTGGCCGGTCTGCTGGACCAGATGGAAGCCGAGTTCGACGTCGTGCTGCTCGATTCCTCGCCGGCGAAGGACTACGCCGATGCGCAAAGCCTTGCCTTCCGCGCCGGCGGCGCGCTGGTGCTCGTACGCAAAGATCACACCCGCCGCGACGACACGACCGGAGTGATTCGCGAGCTTAGCGACACCGGAGCACGCATCGTCGGAACCGTACTGAACACCTTCTGAGCGGGGCGGGGCGCAATGTCCCTGGTTCTGGATAATTTCGCGGTCCTGGCCGCAATCGTGCTGCTGGGCGCGCTCTGGGGGCTGGGCGTCGCGGTCGCCGACCTGAACGCGCTCTACCTGTGCGTTTCGCTGGTCGGGTGCGCGTTCGTCCTATACGACTTCCGCGCCGGCGTGGTCATGCTCATCCTGCTGATGCCGCTCTCGGGCAGCCAGTTGTTCCCGCACGCGATGTTCGGGATCACCGGCCTCAATCCGCTGAACCTGCTGCTCGCCGGCACGCTGGGGTCATACCTGCTGCAGGCGCTTGCGGACGGCAGCCTGCGGCGCTTCATCCCGCGCCCGCTGTTGTGGTTCTACGTCGTTCCGATCCTGGTTGCCGGAGTTATCGGCACGCGTCACCTCGGTGAAATTCCCGCTGCGATATTCGTGGTCTATCAGCATCTCGATTTCCGCGATGCCGCCGGTTATCTGCGCGACATGGTCGCCAAGCCGCTGCTGATGGTGGTGTACGCGCTGCTGCTGGGCGCCGCCGCGGCGAAGTCGGAGAGGCCGGAGAAATTCCTGATCCCGGCCGTCGTTTCGATCTGGGTGATGGGCGCGATCGTGGTGGCCTTCGTGCTGCAGTCCGGGATCACGCTCGACGAGCTGGCGAGCAGCACCTCCCGGGAATTCCTGTCGCCGCTCGGCCTGCATGCCAACGATCTGGGGCGCCTGTTCGCCGTTGCCTACGCTTTGCTGCTCTTTACCTGGACGGAAGCCGAGACGCCCGGGCTGAAACTGGCGCTGCTCGCGTCCATGGGGCTCGCGGTCGGCGCGCTCATGCTCACGTTCTCGCGCGGCGCGTTCCTCGGGTTCGCCGTTGCCAATGCGGCCTTCATTCTCTGGCGGTTCAATGCAAGAACGCTGGCCGCCGCTTGCCTGGTGCTGGTCGCCGGGGCGCTGCTGCTTCCGGAGGCCGTCTACGAGCGGCTGGCGGCAGGCCGGGGCGAAGGGCTGGATGCGATCAGCGCCGGGCGCGTGAATGAGATCTGGCTGCCGCTCCTGCCCGAGGTCCTGCGCCACCCGGTCTTCGGCAACGGCATCGGTTCGATACTTTGGTCGGACGCGATGCGCAGGGGGGCCGGAGAAATGATCTCTGCGGTCACGCATCCTCACAGCGCCTACCTGGAAGCGGTGCTCGACATGGGCGTCGCCGGGACGCTCCTGCTCTGCGCCTATTTTGCGCATGTCTGGGCGGGATTCCGCAGGTTTGCCGCCGATCCCGCCGTGAGTCGGGCGCTGCGCGGTTTTTACCTGGGAGGGGCGGCCGGCCTGCTGACCATGTTGGTTACCAATCTTACCGACAGCAGCTTCGTGCCGAGGCCCGAGCACGCCTTCCTGTGGCTGGCGATCGGCATGATGTACGGCCAGCAGGCGAAGGCGAGTGCGCGAACCGTGGCGGCGCGCGCCGAAAGCGGCAGCGGCCAGTGAGTACCGGGATGTCTGCGGTCGCGGCAGAACCCGCGCTGCGGCGGCTCGGGCGGCGCGCTCTCTCGCTGGGCGCTGCTAACGCGTTCGACTACGCCATCCAGTTCCTGCTGCCGGTGGTACTGGTGCGCTACCTCGACGCGGATGCGTTCGGCCAGTACCGGCTGTTGTGGCTGGAAACGGGCACGGTGATGGCGGTTGTGACGCAGGCGATGTCGGGCAGCCTTTATTACTTCCTGCCGCGCTCGGACGCCGAAGCGAAGCGGCTCTACATCAACCAGACGCTGCTGTTTCTCTCGGCCGCCGGCATGCTCGGGGCCTGGGCGGTCAGCGCATGGAATCCCTGGCTGCCGGACAAGGTGCTCGGCCTTGCCCGGCACGAGGCGATCGTGCCCGTGTTCGTGATGCTCTGGGTGGTCGCCTCGATGCTCGACCTGATCGCAACGGCCGAGGAACGGGTGGCGTGGCAGGCGAAGGCGACGATCGGCCTGTCGGCGCTGCGCGCCACCGGGCTTTCGCTGGCGGCGATCCTGACGCGTGAACTCGAACCCGTGCTGCTGACGCTCCTCGGGTTCGTCGCGTTCAAGGTCGCGCTGCTGCTCGGCTACGTGGCGCGCCATCATGGCCTGCGCGGGCCGCTGATGCGGCGCCGCACGTTCGCAGATCAATTGCGGCAGTCCGCGCCGTTCGGCTTTGCCGGCGCGCTGTACGGCCTGCGCCTGCAGGCCGACCAATGGGTCGCGGCCGCGCTGTTCTCCGTCGGCATGTTCGCCTCTTTCTCCATCGCCGCGGTGCTCGGCCCGCTCGTGCATCTTTGCCGACAGTCGGTCATGCATGCCTTCCTGCCGAGCGTAAGCCGGCGCCAGGCCGCGGGCGATGTCGCCGGCATGCTCGAGCTCAACAGCCGCGGCAACGTCATGGTGGCGGCGCTGGTGTATCCGCTGCTCGCCTTCGCCTTCGTGTTTGCCGAGGAAATCGTCACCATCGTCTACACCGCGAACTACGTGGCCGCCGCCGCCGTGATGAGAGTCTACACCGTCGGAATGGGCGCGCTGGTGATCGAACTGGCCACCGTCATGCTGCTGCTGCGGCAGGGCGCGTTCACCATGCGCCTCGGCGTGATCGCGCTGGCGCTGTCGGTCGCGCTGAGCTGGTCCGCCGCGCGCGGCTTCGGACTGGCAGGGGCGGCGACGGGCAGCGTCATCGCGATCTACGTGGATCATGCCGCCACGCTGTGGCGGATTTCGCATCGCACCGGGATATCGGTCGGCCGGTTGCAGGACTGGCGGTCGCTCGGACTGCTGCTGACCTGCGCTGCGCTTGCCGGCCTGTTTGCCTGGGGCGTCACGGATTGCTTTTTTGCCGGCAGCGGCGCGCTGGCCCGGGTCGTCGCCGGCGGCGCTCTGCTGGCCTCCGCCTACGCGGCGCTGATGCTGGCATCGGGTGCAGGAAGGGGCTGGCTCGTCGCGCTCGGCAATCCGGGACCCGGCGGGTGAGTCCGGACACGGCGCGATGAGGCCGATGTTCGTCACCGCGTCGCTGGCGCACGGCGGGGCGGAGCATCACGCCGTTGCCCTCATGAACCGCCTCGCTGAGCGCGGTCACGAATGCCACGCGACCTACGTGAAACGGGACGCCGACCAGCTGGCGCGGCTCCGGCTGGGCAGCGCGGGCACGGTACGCTGCCTTGACGCAAGAAGTTATCTCGATCCGCGCGCCCTGTCGAATTTCGCCGGCCACCTGTCGCGTGTCCAGCCTTCGGCGGTCGTCGCGGCGAACGGCTATCCCCTCATGTATTCGGCGCTGGCCATGGTGCGCGCGGATATGCGCGTGCCGCTCGTCTGCACTTATCACTCAACGAAACTGCCGGGCGCGAAGGAACAACTCAAATCCATTCTTTACCGGCCATTCCTGTGGATGGCCGATTGCACGGTCTTCGTGTGCGAAAGCCAGCGCCGCTATTGCATGCGGCGCGGCCTGTTCTCGCGCAGAAACGAAGTGATTCACAATGGAGTGGACACGCAGCGCTTTCGCGACACCTGGAGCGCGGAAGAGCGCAATGCATTGCGAGCCGGGTTCGGCTTTTCCGGGGCCGACTACGTAATCGGCATCGCGGCGGCGCTGCGGCCGGAGAAGAATCACGTGCAATTGGTGGAAGCGGTTGCTCGCCTGCGCGGCATGGGCATCCCGGCGAAGGCGCTGCTCGTGGGCGAAGGCGAGATGCGCGGGACGATCGAGGCGCGGGCTCACGCGCTCGGCGTCCCGCAACACGTCGCGATAACCGGATTCCGGCAGGACGTTCGCCCCTGCCTCGCCGCGAGCGATGTGGTCGCGTTGTGCAGCGTCACCGAAGCGTTCTCCCTCGCCGCGATCGAGGCGATGGCCATGGGCAGGCCGGTCGTGCATTCCGAGGTCGGGGGCGCCGCGGAGATGATCTTTCCCGGCCGCAACGGATTCCTCTTTCCGGCGGGCGACACGACCGCCTTCGTCCACAGGCTCGTGATCCTGGCGGATCGCCCCACGTCGATCAGGACCGGCCGCAGCGCGCGGTCGACCGTCGAATTGCTGTTCTCCGAGAGCGGGATGGTGGACCGCTATGAGGAAATGCTGCTGGAGCTTTGCGAGACAGGCGCCGGCATCACGGCGAATTCATGAGCATGCCGGGGTCCATCCGGACCATTCCGGCGGCGCAGACGCTACACAGTCGCCCCCCACAATCCCTCGTGACGCGGGCACTGGGTTGAAGGACAAGGAGTTCCTCATGTTGAGCATCGCAAGAAGCGCCGGGATTGCGGCGCTCTCGCTGGTACTTGGCCTGGCCTGGACTTCGGCTCCGGCGATGGGCGCGACACGCTACGAGGAAACGGATCCGGCCGTTAGTCTCGGCGCCGGCTGGAGCGAGGACACGAGCAGGCCCTGGAGCGCGGGCGCCGCGGCGGTTTCCGCCGCCCCGGGCGCGCAGGCCACCTTCACGTTTACCGGCACCTCGGTCAACTGGATCGGCGGCCTCAGGCCCGACACCGGCATCGCCTTGGTCTACGTGGACGGCACCCTGGCGGCACAGGTGGATACCTACTCCAAGACCGAGGAAACGCGGGTGCCGGTCTTCACCGCCTCCGGGCTTGCGAACACCAGCCATGCCTTGACGATCCAGGTGACCGGCCAGAAGAACGCGAACGCGGCATCACCGATGATCGTGATCGATGCCTTCGACGTGCCGGGGCCTGCGGTGTCTCGCCTGCAGGAAACGGATCCGTCCGTGGCGCTCACGACAGGGTGGGTCCAGGATAATCCGGTGGTCACTGCGGCACCCGGGGTCACGACCGGACGGACGCAAGGAGCGTCGATCAGGGCCTGGAGCGCGGGCGCCGCGGTCCTGTCGGCGACCCCCGGTGCGCAGGCCACCCTGACGTTTTCCGGGACGTCGGCCACCTGGATCGGCGCGCGCGGCAATCAGTGCGGCATCGCGCGCGTCTATCTGGACGGGGCCTACGTCGGAGATTTCGACACTTATGCGCCCGCCGAGCAGATCCAGGCCGCCATCTACACCGCCAGCGGCCTGGCCGACACCACGCACACGCTGACCATCGAGGCGACCGGCCTCAACAATCCTGCCTCGCAGTCCGCCATCGTCGTGGTCGATGCGTTCGAAGTGACCTCGACGGGCGCGCGCATACAGGAGACGAATCCGTCGATTTCCTACGGCGCGACCGGCTGGATCATGGGCAACAGGGACAAGGCCTACAGCGAGGCGACGACGGCGGAGACTCAGTCCGCCGGAGCGCGGGCCAGCGTGTCGTTCGTCGGAACGGGGATCAGCTGGATCGGCGCACGAGGACCCGAGACCGGCGTCGCCAGCGTGTTCCTGGACGGCGTGTACGTCGCCGACTTCGACATGTATTCGTCCGGAGAAGGGCCCCAGCACCCGGTGTTCACGGCGCGGGGGCTGGCAGGCGGAACCCATACCTTGACGATCGAAGCGACGGGGATGCGTAACGCGGCCTCGCAGGGCACGTGGATCCTGATCGACGCTTTCGATGTCTGGCCATGACGAATAAGCTCGCGTCCATCATATTTGTTGCGCTGATGCTCGGCCTGGCCGGCGTCGCGCCGCAGGCCGGCGCCCAGTTGCCGCTTCCGGGAAGCCTGGTCGTGACCGTGACATCGCCTGCTTCGGGGTCCGCCGTCGGCGGCACCATCACGGTCAGCGCCAGCGTCAGCGCAGCCGGCTCCCTCACCACTGCGGGCGTGCGGTTCCAGCTCGACGGGGCCAACCTCGGCGCGGAAGACACCAGCGCACCGTATTCGATCCCCTGGAACACGGCTTCCTCGGGCAATGGGACGCACAGCCTGACCGCGATAGCGCGCGACAATCTCGGGAACCGCTACTCCTCGAACCCGGTGACGGTGACCGTTTCCAACCCGTCCCCGCCGCCCCCGCCACCGCAGAGCAGGCGTTACGAGGAAACGGATCCCGCAGTCGCGTTCAGCGCCGGCTGGACGGACGACAACTCGAGCCGGACCTGGAGCGGCGGCAGCGCAGCCTACGCGACGACCGCGGGTGCGCAGGCGACGTTCACATTTTCCGGGACCTCGGTCGCCTGGATCGGGGCTCGCGGACCGCAAACCGGCATCGCCGACGTTTACCTGGACGGCGTCTTTCTTGCCGAGGTCGACACGTATTCCAAGACCGAGGAAATCCGCGTGCCGATGTTCACCGCGAACGACCTCGCCAACACCGGCCATGCCCTGACGATCCAGTCCACCGGCACGTCGAATTCGGCTTCCTCGGGCACCTTTGTCGTGGTGGATGCATTCGATGTTCCGGCGCAGATCATTTCCCGCCTCCAGGAAACGGACCCGGCGGTGACCTATAGCGGCGGGTGGTCCCAGGGAAACACTGCCAGGGCCTGGAGCGCGGGGGTTGCCGCGCTGTCCGCGACAGCGGGCGCGCAGGCGACGTTCGTCTTTACCGGCACCGCGATCACCCTGATCGGCGCGCGCGGACCCCAAACCGGGATCGCGCGCGTTTTCCTCGACGGCGCACTGGCCGCCGAGATCGACACCTACTCCCCGGCGGAGCAGATCCAGGCAGCGGTGTTCACCGCCACAGGTCTTTCCAGCGCGAGCCACACCCTGACGGTGCAGGTGACAGGCAACATGAATGCCGCCTCGAGTTCCGCGTTGGTCGTGGTGGACGGATTCGACGTCGTGACGCCGGGGAGGCGGTACCAGGACACCGATTCGTCCGTCGCGCTCGACTCGGGCTGGGTGCGGGGCAACCGCGACAAGGCCTACAGCGAGGGCACGTCGGCCGAATCCGTCATCGCCGGCTCGCGGGCAACGTTCACTTTCAACGGCACCGGGGTTCGCTGGATCAGCGGCGAAGGGCCGCCGACCGGGATCGCCAACGTGTACCTGGACGGCGTTTTCGTGAAGCAGGTGGATACGTACGCGCCTACCGAGGCGCCGCAGAAGACGGTGTTCGCCGCGGACGGGCTTGCCGCCGGACCGCACACGCTGACGATCGAAGTGACGGGACAGAAGAATCCGGCGTCGCAGTACATCTGGATCCTGGTGGACGCCTTCGATGTCACCCCCTGAGACGGCGGCTGCGGAAAAGCGTCCCGTGGCGCTGCTGCTCGGGCCCCGGCTCGAGGCGCTGAGCGGCGTCAGCACGCACCTGAGCCTGCTGCTCAGGTCGCGGCTGGCGGATGATTTTTCGCTGCTTCATTTCCAGGTCGGCAGCGAGGGAAGAAACGAGGACCGCATGGCACGCTGGGCGCGGCTGCTCGTCAGCCCGTTCCGGCTCGCCGCGGCGGTCGTGGCCAGCGGGGCGGCGATCGTGCACATCAATACGGCGCTCAACGCCCGCGCCTATTGGCGCGACCTCGCCCACATGGTGGTGGCGAAATTGTGCGGCGCGCGGGTGCTCTACCAGGTGCACGGCGGCGCGCTGCCGCAGGTGTTTCTCGGCACGAGCCGCGTTCTCGTGGCGTTCCTGCGCGCCACGCTGCAGCTGCCGGACGCGATCGTCGTGCTCGCGCGCGCAGAGTTGGCCGCTTTCCGGGAATTCGTGCCGCGGCAGCAGGTGCTGGCGCTGCCGAATGCGGTCGATTGCGCGCCGTACGCCAGGCTCGCACGAAGCCACGCCGACGCGGATGCGCCGCTGCGGCTCCTTTACATCGGCCGCCTGGCGCGCGAGAAGGGCCTGCACGAGACCTTGCAGGGGCTGAAACTCGCGCTCGTGCGGGGCATCAGGGCCGAGTTGATCGTCGCGGGCAGCGGACCAGAGGGAGCGCAGCTGAAACGCAGCGCAGCGCAGTTCTCGCTCGGAAACGATGTCGTGTTCGTGGGTCCGGTTTCCGGCGAGGGCAGGTACACGCTCCTGCGCTGGGCCGATGCCTCGATCCTCGCGAGCTACGCCGAGGGCCTGCCCTACGCGCTGCTCGAGAGCATGGCGGCGGGTGTTCCGCCGATCGCCACGCGCGTAGGCGCGATTCCCGACGTCGTCGCCGACGGCCAGCATGGCCTGCTGATCGCGCCGGCCGATCCGCAGGCGATCGCGCGGGCGATCCTGACGCTCGCGTCCGACCGCAAGCTGCTGGCGCGGATGAGCGAAGCATGCCGCGGCCGGATCGCGAACGGGTACGCGATCGACCGCCTGGCGCGGGACTTCTGCCGTCTCTACGCGGAGATCTACGGTGCGAAGAAACGCGTCGATGCCGCTCGCACCTGAACTGGCGGACGCCCCGCCGCCGCGAGGCGATGCCGCCTGCGGGGGAGCTGCGGAATGGCTGCGCTGGCGGCTCAACCGGCTGCGGTGCATGACGCCTGCGGAGGTTCTGCATCGCGCCGCACGCCTCGCCGCGGCGCAGGCGGAACGTGCCGGATGGCTGGGCGCCGGAGCCGAGCCTGCGCCGGATCGCCTTGCGCCGCTGCGGCCCTGGGTGCACGCCGCGCCCGGCGTCGATCCCGCGCCCTATTTTGCCGCCGCCGATCGCATCGTGGCGGGTGAACTCGAGGTGTTTTCGGCGAGGATCTCGAATCCCGGCGCACCGCCGCAATGGAACCGGGATCCCAAGACCGGCACGGAGGCTCCGCCACGTTTCGGCAAGCTGCTCGATTACCGCGATCCGCGCCTGGTCGGCGACATCAAGTATTTGTGGGAGCTCAACCGCCACCTTCACCTCGTGACGCTGGCGCAGGCCTACGCGCTCAGCGGTGAACCGCGCTACCTCGCGACCATACAGCTGCACCTGGAGAGCTGGTTCGACGCCTGCCCTCGCGGCGTGGGCCCCAACTGGTCGAGCGCGCTCGAGGCCGCCATCCGGCTGATCAACTGGTCAATCACCTGGCAACTGATCGGCGGCGGGAACTCGGCCGTTTTCAGCGGGGCCGAGGGAAGCCGGTTCCGGGAGCGCTGGATGCGTTCGGTCTACCAGCATGCGCGGTTCGTGCGCGGCTTCCTCTCGCGCCATTCGTCCGCCAACAACCATCTGATCGGCGAGGCGGCCGGTCTCTATCTGGCGGCGCTGACCTGGCCATGCTGGCCGAAGCTGCGCGCCTGGCGGCGGGCCGCGAAGGCGATCCTGGAGAGCGAAGCGCTGCTGCAAAACGCGGCCGACGGCGTCAACCGCGAGCAAGCCGTCTGTTACCAGCAGTTCGTGCTTGATTTCCTGCTGCTGTGCGACGTCGCCGGAAGGGCGAACGGCGAGTATTTCTCGATCGCCTACGAATGGCGCATCGATTCGATGCTCGATTTTCTGGCTTCCATTACGGACGCCGGCGGCCACGTGCCGATGATAGGGGACGGCGACGAGGGAACCGTCGCCAGGTTTTCCCGGGAGGCGGGGTTCTGTCCCTACCGCTCGCTGCTCGCGACCGGGGCAGTCCTGTTCGGCAGCGGCGAATTCAAGCGCAAGGCGGCGGTCCTGGACGACAAGACGCGCTGGCTCTTCGGCGCCCGGGCCGGCGAACTGTTCGAGCGCATCCGCGCGGAGCAGACCCAGCTTCCGCCGGAGCGGTCTTTTCCGGAGGGCGGCTACTACGTCCTCGGCTGCGACTTCGAGACCCCGGAGGAGATCCGCCTGGTCGCCGACGCCGGTCCGCTGGGATACCGGGCGATCGCCGCGCACGGGCACGCCGACGCGCTGGCATTCACGCTGTCGGTCGGTGGCATGGAATTCCTGATCGATCCGGGTACCTACGCCTATCACGGGCGCAGTCCCTGGCGCGACTACTTCCGCGGCACCGCCGCGCACAACACGGTTCGCGTCGACGGCCTCGATCAATCGCGGGCCGGGGGCAACTTCATGTGGCTGGAGAAAGCGAACGCGGGCTGCAGCCTGTGGGATGCGGACGCCGAGCGCGACCTGTTCGAGGGCTGGCACGACGGCTACTCGCGGCTGCGCGATCCCGTGACACATCGCCGCCGGATCGCGCTCGACAAGGAGGCCAAGAGCGTGGTCATCGAGGACCGGCTGGAGATGAAGCAGGCGCACGACATCGAGCTTTTCTTCCATTGCAGCGAGAACTGCAGCGTCAATGCGCTGAGGGACGGCTACGCGATCGCGCAAGAGGGCAGAACGCTGCTCCTGACGCCGCCGCGGCTTGTGTCCGCTACGTCGCGCGTATACCGCGGCAGCACGGCGCCGATCTGCGGCTGGGTATCGAGGCAATTCGACCGCAAACGGCCCGCACCGACCATTTGCTGGCGTGCGCGCATCGCAGGGCACTGCGTGCTGCGCACCCGGATCGACTGCGATTTGTGAACAATGGCCATGCGCCGATCGGGCTATGCGCCGAACTCGGAAATGCAGCCTGCCTGCGGGTAAATGACGGCATCTCGAAAGGAGTCGATGGCCATGGATAACGCGTTGGCGCAGGAGCGGGTTCGCTCCTACTGGAACAGCCAGCCCTGCGATTCGGAGCTGAGCGAACGCGAGCGGATGACGCGCGAGTTCTTCCTCGACGTCGAGCGGCAGCGCTACCAGCTTCAGCCGCACATCCTCGAGCTCATTTCGAGGATTGACTGGCGCGGCAAGCAGGTCCTGGAGGTCGGCGCCGGCATCGGCACCGATGCACGCCAGATCATCCTCCGGGGGGCGACTTATACCGGCATCAATGTCGACCGCGGATCGACGGAGGCGACATCGCAGGCCTTGCACGCATTCTCGCTGCGCGGCGTGGCGCTGGAGCGCGATGCGACGGCGCTCGATTTTCCGGACGGCATGTTCGACGCCGTCTATTCGTTCGGCGTCATTCAGCACATTCCGGAAGCGCAACGGGCGGTCGCGGAGATCCACCGAGTGCTCAAACCCGGCGGCGAGGTGCTCGCCATGCTCTACAACCGCAGTTCGATCAACTACGCGGTCGAGATCATGTTCCTGCGCAAGCTCGGCCTGCGCCTGCTGGGCATTCCGGGAGCAATCGCGGTGCTGGAACGGCTGGGGCTGCCGCGGGCGAAGCTGGAGCGCCACCGGCAGCTCTACCGCGAGCGCGGGCGCATGTCCGACGGGGAATGGCTCAGCCGCAACACCAATGGCCCCGACTACCCGTATTGCAGGGTCTACGACGCCGCCGAAGCGGAACAGCTGTTCGCGGCGTTCCACATCGAGAGCAACGAGGCGCATTTCTTCGACCATCGCCACTGGGGCGTGCTCGGCCGCATGTTGCCCGGGAGCCTGCGCAGCGCGCTCGGCCGGCGCTGGGGCTGGCATCGCATCGTGCATGCGCGGAAACTCCCGCAGCGCCCATGAGAATCAGCATCCTGGGCCTTGGATACGTCGGCGCGGTTTCCGCGGGCTGCCTGGCGCGGGAGGGCCACCGCGTCATCGGCGTGGATCCGGAGCAAAGGAAGGTCGACCTGATCGCGGCCGGCAGGACGCCGATCATCGAGAAGGACATCGGGCAGATCATCGAGCAGCAGGTGGCCGCCGGCCGGCTGTCGGCCACCACGGACGTCGGCGCCGCGGTGCGCCAGTCCGACCTGGTCCTGGTCTGCGTCGGGACGCCAAGCCGCAGCAACGGCGACATCGAATTGAAATACGTGCGGCGCGTCTGCGAACAGATCGGCTCGGCGCTGCGCAGTCACGACGGGGCGCCGGCAGTGGTGTTCCGCAGCACCATGCTGCCGGGCACCATGCGCGAGGTGGTGATTCCGGCCCTGGAATCGGGCTCCGGCCGGCGCGCAGGCGTGGAATTCGGCGTGTGCATCAACCCGGAATTCCTGCGCGAGGGCACTGCGGTGCACGATTATTTCAACCCCCCGAAGACCGTCATCGGCGAACTGAACCGCGCGAGCGGAGACCTGCTGGCGAGTCTCTACGCGTCGATCGCGGCACCGCTCGTGCGTACCGACATCGAGACCGCGGAGATGGTCAAGTACGCGGATAACGCCTGGCACGCGCTCAAGGTCGGCTTCGCCAACGAAATCGGCAACCTGTGCAAGGCGCTGCAGGTGGACAGCCACCACGTCATGGAGATCTTCTGCCGGGACACCAAGCTCAATCTGTCGCCGTACTATCTCAAGCCCGGCTTCGCGTTCGGCGGTTCGTGCCTGCCCAAGGACCTGCGCGCGTTGCTCTACAAGGCGAAGTCGCTCGATCTGTCGCTGCCGATTCTCGGCGCGATCCTGCCGAGCAACGAGCAGCAGATCGAGCGCGGCGTGCGCACGGTGATCGAGCAGGGTGGCCGGAAGGTCGGCATCCTCGGATTCAGCTTCAAGGCAGGAACCGACGACTTGCGCGAAAGCCCCGTGGTGGAACTGACCGAGCGCCTGATCGGCAAGGGTTACGACCTGCGCATCTACGACGGCAACGTCAGGCTGGCCAGCATCCACGGCGCGAACCGGGACTACATCCTCCACCGCATTCCGCACATCTCCCGCCTGATGGTGGACAGCATCGACGAGGTCCTCGAGCATGCCGACACCATCGTCATCGGCAACGGCGCGCCCGAGTTCCGCGATCTTCCAAGGCGTCTTTCCGGGCGCCAGACCGTGATCGACTTCGTGCGCGTCACGGACTGCCGCAGCGTGTCCGGCATCTATGAAGGAATCTGCTGGTGAAACATGGCGCCGGCAGCGCGGCCGGGCACGGCCGACCGCGCGTGCTGATGCTGGTCGAAAATCTGCCGAGCCCGTTCGACCGGCGGGTCTGGCAGGAAGCCTGTGCGCTGCGCGACGCGGGCTACGTCGTGTCGATCATCTGCCCGACCGGGCCAGGCTGCGAACGCGCGTTCGAGGCGATCGGCGGGATCCACATCCACCGCTACCGGCTGCCCGTCGAAGCCTCCGGCGCGGCCGGGTACGCGCTCGAGTACGCGGCCGCGCTGCTGCAAACCTTCGTCCTGTCCTGGCGCGTCCTGCTGACGCGCGGCTTCGACATCGTGCACGCCTGCAATCCGCCGGACCTGTTCTTCCTGGTCGGTGGCTTCTTCAAGCTGCTCGGCAAGAAATTCCTCTTCGATCATCACGACCTGGGCCCGGAACTCTACGAAGCGAAGTTCGGCCGGCGCGATTTCTTCTATCGCCTGCTGCTGCGGCTGGAGTACCTGACGTTCCGCACCGCCGACGTCTCGGTCGCCACCAACGAGTCCTACCGGCGCATCGCGATCGGGCGCGGCGGCATGGCGCCGGAGCGCGTGTTCGTGGTGCGCAGCGGCCCGAGCCTCGAGCGGATGAAGCTCGCCCCGCCGGACCCGCGGCTCAAGCGCGGCCGAAGCTACCTGGTCGGCTACGTCGGGGTGATGGGCAGGCAGGAGGGCATCGACTACCTTTTGCAGGCCGCGCGCCACATCGTTTTCAGCCTCGGGCGGCGCGACGTCCAATTCGGCCTGGTCGGCGGCGGCACGTCCCTCGGGGAGATGAGGGCGCTAGCCGCGCAACTGGGGGTCGCGGAGTTCGTGACGTTCACGGGGCGCGTGCCGGACGGCGAGCTGCTGAGCATGCTCAATACCGCCGATATCTGCGTCAATCCGGACGTCGCCAACGAGATGAACGACAAGTCCACCATGAACAAGATCATGGAGTACATGGCGCTGGGCAAACCGATCGTGCAGTTCGACCTGACCGAAGGCCGGTACTCGGCCCAGCACGCGTCGCTGTACGCGAAGAAGAACGACCCCGTGGACCTGGCGGAGAGAATCGTGGAGCTGCTGGACGATCCGGAAAGACGCGCGCAAATGGGCGCGTTCGGGCGCCGGCGGGTGGACGATGAGCTCGAATGGCGGCACGAGGCGCCGCGCTTGCTCGCCGCCTACGAAGCGCTGTGGGAAACCACCCGCACCGCGCCGGTCGCGGGAGATTTCGGAATCCGGTAACGCCCCGGGGGCCTCCGCATGAAGCTGTTGCCGCTATATACGCCGGAAACGTTCGAGCTGGTGAGCGGCTGGCTGCAGCAGAGGGAGAACTACCAGTGGCTGGATTTCGGCGCCGGCCGGCAGGTCGTCACGCCGACGCTGCTCAAGATCATGGCCCAGCGCGAAACCAACTTCATGCGGGTTTATACCGCGCACCGGGACGACGTTCCGATCGGCATCGTGGCGCTGAACAACGTCGACAGGATTTTCAGGACCGGAACGCTCTGGGGAGTGGCCGGCGAGAAATCTTTCAGTAGCCGGGGCTATGCGGGCATCGCGGCATCCAGGCTTCTGACGCTCGCGTTCCGCGACCTCGGTCTGCACTCGGTCAATACCTGGGTGGTGGACCGCAATCCTTCGCAGCGCAGCGTGGAGCGCATCGGCTTCCGGCCGATCGGCCGGCAGCGGCAGTGCCATTTCATCGACGGCCGCCCCTACGACCGGCTGTTGTTCGATCTGCTGGCCAGCGAGCACCGGGAGGTCGATTCCGCCGGGTGGCGCCGGTTTGACAAGCCGAAGGCTGAAAGCGCGGGCGTCACTGCCCCATAAAGCCAGGGCAGGCATCGACATGGCCGAGATCGCCGAGCTGGGTGCGCAGGCGCGACGCAGGGCGCTGCGCATGCTTTCCAACGGTGTCTACGTTCTGACTGCACGCAGCCGGGAGCGGTACGGGGCTGCCACGGTGAGCTGGGTGTCTCAGGTTTCGTTCAGACCCTCTCTGGTCATGGCGGCGGTTCGCACGGACAGCAACGTTTACCGCTGCCTCGCCGAAAGCGGCAGTGCAGCCCTGCACATCGTCGGGGACGGGCAGCAGGCAATCGCGAGACGGTTTTTCTTTCCCACACGAGCCGAGAGCGGGACTATCAACGGCGAGCCGTTCGCGGAAGGCGGCCTGGCAGCGCCCATATTGACACGCCTGCCGGCGTACATCGAATGCAAGGTTGAGCGCATCATGGACGTATCCGGCGACCACGCGATCGTCATCCTGCGGGTGGTCGGCGCGGAATGCCGCGAGCAGGTGCGGCCCCTGACCATCGCGGCATCGCCATGGGAATACGGCGGTTGACGATCGCGCTCGCGGCCTGCGCGACTCTGCCCGCAGCCGGCCAGACGCCCGATCGGCCGCCCGCTGCCGCGACGACGGAGTTTTCCTGCGGCTTCGAAAGATCCTGGGCGGCATGCGGATTCGCGGAACAGTCGAAAGCGCCGGGGCGCGCCGCGATGGTGAGCGTCGCCGGCATGCGCGGTACGCGCCTGCGCACGGAGCCCGGCGATCGCGGTGTGGCGGGGAGCGGAACCGCCGAGCGCGCCGACCTCGCGCTCTCCCCGGAGGCGACGGGCTGCAGCGAAGGCCGTGAGCAATGGTGGGCGCACTCGATCCTGTTTCCGGAGGACTACGTTGCACCGGTCGCGACGTCCGCCGATCCGTGGGCCTGGGGCGTGGTGTTCGATTTCCACCAGACGGGAAGCGAGGGGCAGGCCAATTTCCAGATCGAGGCGCTGCCGGATCCGGTGGGGCTGCGCTTCTCGATTTCGGCCGGCCCGGTGGTTTCGACCGGGGCGCCGGGCTCTCCTACCCGGCGCTGGCCGATCGGACCGGTCGTGAAGAACAGCTGGTACCACTTCCTCTATCACGTGAAGTGGTCGTCCGGTGACGGCGGCTTTTTCGACGCCTGGGTGAACGGCGAGCAGAAGCTCGAGTACCGCGGCCCGACGCTCTACGCGGGCCAGGGTTGCTATCTCAAGCTCGCCAATTACCACACGCCGGTCGGGAAACCCGTCTCGGTGATCCATGCGCGCGTGCTGCGCGGCGCGACGCGGGAGGCGGTATCGCCGCCGCCGTAGGCCGGCGAGCGGCAGGCAGGCTCTGAAACTCTATTCGCCGGGACGGTCGCGCGCGATTCTGGCGACCGAGTCGTCCGCCAGGATGGTGGCGACTTTTAGGAAAACGCCCCCCGGAATCGGGGTGTCGCCGCTCTGCCATTGGCGCAGCAACTCGACCTGCACGCCGAGCCGGTTCGCCAGCGCGTTTTCGCCGCCCGCAAGGTCCCCCGCCCGTTGGAGCGCGCAAATGTAGATCAGGTCCCGTCGCACGAAGCGCTTTCCCTGGAAATCCTTGGCGGGAGTCTACGAAGCGCGGGCCCCACCTGTCGGTACGCTAGCGTACCGATAGTCCTATCGGCGCATCAGTGCCTCGAGTTCGCGATTCACCAGGGCGTAGCATTCGCAGGCCGATTCCTCCAGGCCCGCCCGGTCAAGCACCGTCACCTTGCTGCGGGAATAGCGGATCAACCCCGCTTTCTGGAGTATCCCCGCGGCCACCGTGACGCTCGGCCGGCGCACTCCGAGCATCTCGGAAATGAATTGCTGCGTGAGCCCGATCTCGTCGACCCCGGCCCGGTCGTGCGCCATCAGAAGCCAGCGGCAGATGCGCTCTTCCATGGAGTGGAGGCGGTTGCACATCACCGATTGCGACACCTGGACCATCAGCGATTGGGCGAAGCGTTGCGCGAGCCCTGTGAGCGCGGTGCTGCGCTTCGCTTCGGCGCGGAAATCCTGCGCCGTCATGCGCAGAAATTCGCCCGCGACCTGGATCAGCGCCTTGACGTGGCTCCTCTCCGATCCTAGCGCGATGGACGCGCCCAGCAATCCCTCGTTCCCCACCACGCCGACCTCGATCGTCGCGCCATCGCTGGCGCCTAGGACCATGGAGATCATGCCCGACAGTGGAAAATATACATGGGCTATAGGCTCGCCGGCCTCGTACAGCACCCGCCCAACCTCCATGGACAGTTTCTCGCAGCGCCCGAGGACGTGCTCGCGGTCGTCGCGGGGCAGCAGCGAAAGCAGGTGATTGGAGCCGAGCCTGTTGATCCTGGTCACGGGACCGCCCGCAGAGAAGCGATCCGTGCGGGCGGCTTCAGCGTAATGCTGCGGTAGTTCGCCTTCGATGTGCTGCTGTCCATTGGCGCGCTTCCGCTGCCAGGCTGCGCCCAGCATACGCCCAATGTGGCGGGAAATCGATTTCTCTGTCGCCGGACGGAGACTCGCGGCACCGCGGCCTTTGGTCTTGTTACGGGAAAATGTGAAGGAGCGAATGCGAGTGGGCTATTGCCCCCCGGTGCAAGTGAATTCATCATGGTGCACGATGAAATACCGGATCATGATCGAAGGCGACTTCGTGCGATCGGACTTGTACGACAGAACGACGCTCGACGAGACGCGCACCTTCCTCCGGGCGCTGCACTCCAGGCAACGGACCTTCGGCGGCAGGCGGATTCTCCTGTCGGTGCGGAATTCGGCGCCGCTTTTCAGGACGAACGGCGGCGTTTCCCTGCTGGACGACTTCGAAATGATCGCGCCCGACGACCGCTACGGGATCGCGCTGCTCGGGGACTCCACCGATCTGCGCCTGTCCCATGAGTATCTGGAAAGCCTGGCCGGCCGGCGGCATATCAACCTGCGGAGCTTTGCCGACGAACCGTCGGCCCGCCGCTGGCTGGAGGAGCGGCGCACCGGCAACGACCGGCGTACCAGCGCACAGGTCGCCGATCAATTGCAGGCCGCCAATTATGATGTGGGCAGCCGGCGGCGGGAGCGCCGCATGATCGCGCTGATTCGCGGGGTATGTTGAGCCGCGGCCAGGCGGCTAAGTTCGCGCATTCCTCAGGCGCCGCCACGCATCGCGCACGGGGAGCCAGATCCGGCCGCGGAGGGTAGCGGGTACGGTGCAGTCGTAGCGGCGCACCGGCTGTCCGCCGAAACTGCGCTTGAACCGGTTGATTCCCTCGCGCTCGGGCGTCGTTTCGTCTTCGAACATGCCGCCCCAGTCGTATCGCGCAACGTTCATCTTCTTGAGCCGCAGCATATCGTTCCAGTGCAGCCAGCGATTCGCCCGGCCGACGAGCGAGCGGTAGCCGGGACCCTTGTCCCTGAAGCAGGAGCCCGAATACTCCAGGCGGGCGCAGCCGCGGGCGACGAGGTAGGCGTGACGGACGAGAATTTCGTCGTCCCGCCAGGCCGCCGTCAGGATGAGTTGCCGCCCCCGGGAAGCGGCGGCGAGCCATGCGCGGTCGGCGAGCCAGACCGCCTTCTGTTTCGCGAACGCGTCGTAGAAGGCGCTGAACTCGTCCAGCCTGCCCTCCGTGTCGGTGATGAATTCGTGGCGCAGCCCGTCCTTGGTTTCGGCGCGGCGGATCTGGTAGCGGCAATTCTCATGGAATTGCCGCAGAATCTCGCTCTCGGCGAGCGCAAGGTCGGTGTGCAGGGAGAGAAACGCGACGGATCGCGAATCCGGAATGGGCGTGCTTCGCTGCCGGTGGACGACGATGTCGATCCCGGCGGCGGCGCCGGGCGCTTCATCGAACCAGACCTCGCCGTAGATCACGGCGCGGCCCCGGAGCGGGATCATTTTCAGGCGCCTTTCATGGTAACGCGGCCATGGAACTCCGCCAGGGTCATGCCACGGCACCAGGCGGACAGCTTCTCGAACAGCGCCTCGAGGTGACTGTACAGGCGCTCGATGTCCGGCGCGGTGCGGAACGTCGGACTGCCGCCGGGCATCAGTTCGGACGAGTGCAGCATGAACTCGACGTGGGGGTTGCCGCCGGTCCGCGCGGCGCTCGCAGCCCGAAGCATGGCGTCCAGGCCGTTTTCTCCGGGGCACATCCAGCTGAGTCCCGGCGACATCCTGTTGAGCGCGCGCCGCAGCAGCGGCACGCGATAGGCCCAGGGCGCCCTGCGGTGCAGGCCGCTGGCGTGGATCGTCACCGGCACTTCGAGCAGGCCGCAGCTCGCTGGCCGCGAAATATCGCGCGGATCGAGGAAGTAGGGCCGGTCGGGGAAACGAGTGTAATCCGTGCCGCCGCTGCCGCCGGGTGCACCCGGTGTTCCGCTCCAGTCGACCCCCGGCGTCACCGAGCAGTCCACGCGATATCCCTCTGCCACCAGCATCGCGGCGTAGCGGCCGTCGAATCCCACGCG
>Ga0070731_10001045_pt1 | contig 30865 bp, 33 predicted proteins | sample Coa_R1_2_FD_66448 | JGI IMG/M metagenome (GOLD analysis project Ga0070731, IMG submission 66448) | Surface soil microbial communities from Centralia Pennsylvania, which are recovering from an underground coalmine fire - Coalmine... | ecosystem: Environmental > Terrestrial > Soil > Unclassified ... | reverse complement strand
TATCCGGCGTCGCGCGATCGGCGGCGACAAACCCAAGCTCCACGAGCCGCCCGGCGATCGCCAACCGGCGGCCAGCAATCGCGTGAACGGAGTCGGCGTCGGCGGCCGGCACGTCGGTCTCGACGGCTTCCTCGCCCGCTGCCGGAGCGACGTCACCCGGCTCGCTCGCGCCCCGGCGAACGATCTCGCTGAACTCCCGGTTCCAATCCTCGATCGACATGACCAGAGCCCGTGATCTGGCGGCTCAGCTAGCGGCGGATTCCGAGCCGCCGGAGGAGAACGAGGAGGCGCAGCCGGAGGGAAAGGAGGAAGCTGTCCTGGGACTCGAAATCGGCTGGATCCTTCCAGCGCTCGGGCGGCTGCGGTGCGGTCGGCGGGGGCAGAGCGTCAGTCATTGGCCGAGAGGTGGACTCAGTCCTTCCCGCGGGCCCGGGCGCGGCCTCTGTCACGCAACCGTAAGTCTACTCGCGATATACAACTTTCTAGACTGCTGTCCGCCTCCCAGAAGTCAGTAAGGCGAAGGCTTGTTCGCCGCGCATCGCTGACCTGGTCACCGAGGACGACTGCGAAAGCATCGGTGGAGCACGAGAGACGATTGCCGCCCAGCTGAGCGGATCCCGGCGGGAGGCCATCCGCTGCCTCGTGCTGCCGGAATTCGGTGGCCTCGAAGCTCTACCCACCGACCCCACGAAACTGTGATTTGCCGCTGACTACGCGTTAGCCAGATCTGCCAACGCGGCGAGCAGGTGTCGTTCGCGTTCGGCGCTCAGACCGGCTTTGCGCGGCCGATCAAGCCCACACTCCTGCTCCCACGCCAGAACGTCCCGGAGCAGCTCGGTGCGCGGCCGGTGGCGAAGCCCAGCGGCTCGCGCCCGCTCGCCAGAGCGAGCAGCGAAGCCTTCCCACCCCGGCTCGACAATCCAGAGCGCCAGCGATTCTGGGCCCATGAACTCCCCAACGCCTTGCTCGAGCAGCCACGCCGGCTCGGCACGCACGACCGGGCCGTCATGCCCACCGATCTGGCGTGAGAGCTCGATCCAATCGGCGAGTCGCAGCACCGGCCCCACGGCGTCATATGTACCGGTGACGCCAGCCCGGGCGCAGTCGAGCAGCCACTCGGCCAGGTCGCGAACATCGACGACCTGGGTCGGGACATCCGGGGAGTCGGGCACAAGCATCGGTCCATGCCGATCACGCGCGGCTCGCGCGACCCAGTAGCCCGTCCGTCCGGTGCGATCCCCGGGACCCCCGATCACGCCCGCCCGCACGATCACCAGCCGGTCCTCCAGGACCTCCTTAGAAGCCTGCTCGCAAGCCACCTTGGCCTCGCCATAGAGCTCGCTGTCCACCTCCGCACGATCTGTCGCGGATAACAGCGGCGCGGTCTCGTCGGCACCCGGCGTCGCGTGTGAAGCGTAGACACTGGCCGAAGACACGTACGTCCAATGGCCGGCCCTCTCGCCAAGCGCCTCAACAGCGTCGCGTACGAGCCCGGGCTGCCACGACACCTCGATGACCGCATCCCATTCCCTGTCGCTCACGCTCGCGTACGCCCCCGGCTGACGCCGGTCAACCGAAATCAAAGCGGCGCCGTCCGCGACGGCGCCGCTGATCCCACGCGCCAGGCAACTCACCGAATGCCCCCGACCGACCGCCTGCCGCGCCAACTCGCGGCCCAGCCACGCCGTCCCACCAAGAATCAGAACCTCCACCGACCAGACTCAATCAGAACCTGGAAGCAGTGGTGAGTCCTGCTCTCAGGCGCGTCACGCCGGCGAGGGGAGCTCGATGACGACGTGTAATGCACGGTTGGCGAGTCTCGCGGTGATTCGCCAGCAGCCCGCCCGCTCGAACATGAGGTTGCTGGGAACGAATCCGAGCCGGCCGTACTGCTGCACGGTGCCTACGCGTGCGATGAACCGCGCGGGCGGCCCGTGAACCGGGCGGGCGGTGATGCTCACGGCGCCGGGCCGCGCCCGTTGCCAGCCCATCTTGATCCCGATCATCGATACGCGGCCGGGCCCGGTGGTTCGGAGCTCGGCCAGGTCCGCCGGCAGCCCTGGCGGCACGGTCGTCCAAAGGGTGCCGTTGCCGTACCAACCGGCGTCGGTGGGGTTGCCGAGCGGCTGGCCAAGGTTCTCAAGCGCGAGTCGGGTCGGCCGAGGGCCGCCGGGCGAGGTGACCGGACAGCTCGGCCCATAGGGCACGTTGACGGAGTCGGTGCCCCCGGCCCACCGCACGGTCATGTGCCAGCAGCCTGCCGCAGGGACGTTGACGTAAGACGGGTAGATCTGCGCCCCGGCGCTGTCGGCGACCTTGATGGCGACCACGGGCCGCCTTGCATGCAACGGAGTGGCGCGAATCGTCAGCCCAGAGCCGGGCGTCCTAACGATCCACAGGATCTTGTTGAACGGGCTGCTTGCGTTGCCCGCGCGCAGCGGGTATCCGAACAGGAACGCTACGGCGGTGTCGTGCGCGGCGACTGTGTATCGAGTCGACGCCGGCGGGTTGGAACCTGCGGCCCATCGAGGGCCAGATCCGAGCCGCAGACTTCCGGCCGCGCATCCTCCGGCGACGCTCGCTGATCGGCGCCCGGATGAGCCGCATCCGACGATGAGCGCCGCGAGCGCCAGCACCGCCGCCGTCCTCATGATCGGACGTTACCTCTCGGGTTGTAACCAGCCAAACTATGATCGACTGCATCGATTGTCAACGTCCAAAAGAGTCCTCATTTGAACAATTTTTTGGCGCTATCGTTGACACCAGGACACTAACCGGAGGCCACAAAATGCATCCCGCAACAGCAAGAATCCTCATGAACGCCTACGTCCGCGATCTCGAGCGGATGATGCACCCCGAACGCAGCAACCGCCTGCGCCGGCGCCTGGCGCGGATCCGCAAGAGCCGCTGAGAACCGTCAGCTGAACGTCGCCGCCAGCCGGCCGCGCAAGAGGGCGCGCTCGGCTGGTTGCGCGAGGTCACCCTGAGCGGCGTCGGCCACGATGCCGATCAGCTGCTCGCCTGGGACGGGACGTCCGCCGCTGCGGCCGCCGAAGCCCCAGAGAGCGGATCGCGTTCCGCTGCCCGTCTCGAGTGCGACCGACACCCACCAGGCCAGGTCAAGGCGCTCCCCGGTCCCTCCCGGCGAGCGCGGGACCGTCGGGTCGTGGATGACGAGACGCGCGCCACCCTCACGCAGGGCCGACCACGTCGCCGTGCCCGGCTTGGCCGGAGGTACCGCTTCCTGGAGCCAAGCCGTCGCCGCGGTGTCATCTGCGACCGCCGCAGCAATGCGGCGCAGCACACCGTTTGAGACCAGATCGACACACGAGGCGTCGGCGAGAGTCTCGAGCGCCAGCGCGCACAGCGTCTCCAATCCCGGCGCTGGGGCGGCCGGGGGTGCCGGACCGAAGGCCATGGTCACCGATGTGCCGCGGCCGCCGCGGCCGGGCCCGAAGTCGAGCGACTGCGCCAGCGCGCCCACCATCGCCAGGCCATGTCCGATCCCGGGCCGGGTATGAGCTGAGGCAATTCCAGCCCCGTCATCAGCCACTTCAACAATGAGGCGCTCGCCGTCGACCGAACAGCGGAGGCGGACCAGGCCGAGCTCCTCCCCGTAGGCGTGAACGACCACGTTCGTGACGGTCTCGGACACAGCGAGGGCGATCGCTTCGGTCACCTCGTCATCCGCGCCCGCGGAGGCTGCGAACTCCGTGGCGCGCCAGCGCATTTGGCTGACGGCGCCTGGGTCGGCCGGCAGCTCCCAGGCAGCGCTTGCCCTGGCGAGGGGTCCCACGGTTAGACGCCGGCACCCGGGGACGACACGCCCGCCACTGCGACCTCGGCGGCACAGTGCACTGCCTCAACGAGCACGACAAACACATTACGGTGAGCGCTCGCCAGGCGTCTGGGTGATTTGCACCTCTCCGTTGGGCTTTTCTCCCAGACCCCCCAGCGGCTACGCCCAAAGTGCGGCTTCAGTGGGCGAACTTTGCCCCTCGAGACCGGACCTGGGCGAAAGAGCGATCCCACAGCTCGCTCGTTCGCCCAGGTCCCGCAAGTTGGGACATCCAGTGCTCAGGCCGTCAGCGTCCGCTGCAACCGCCACACCGCCAACACGATCGCCACCGCGGCAAAGCCCAGCAGCACGCCGATCTGCGGCAAGACCGTGACCAGGTCACCGCCGTGCTTCAGGAGCTTGGAGAAGGCGTCGTTGGCCCAGGCGTGAGGAGTGATGTGCGCGATCTTGCGCGCGGTCGAGGGAAACACCTCGAGCGGCGCCATCGAGCCGCCGAGCGCCGCCAGCCCCAGACCGAGCAGAAAGCCGACCGGTCGCGCCTGCTCCTCGGAGGAGAACGTGCTTCCCACGAGGACGGCGACTCCCGTGCCCACCAGGCAGAACGCGAGGATCACCGCCGCCGTGCCGAGCACGTTCCCCCAGGCCACCCCGAAGAACAGGAGTGACCCCAGCACGATGATCAGCGCCTGGGCGAGCGCCACGGCCAGGCGGCCGAGCAGCTGGCCGACGACGATGGTTCGGGTCGACGTCGGCGTCGAGAGGATGCGGCGGGAGATCCCCAGCCGCCGGGTCTCGATCAGGAACGCGGCGCCGGTCATCGAGGTGAGGAAGATGAACAGGACGAGTTCGGTGCTCGCGCCCTCCTGAAAGCGGCCCGTGGTCACCGTGTAGCGGCCGCCGTCGGGCGCGGTCATGAGTACCTGAAGGCGCGGGGTATGCGCCGCGGCCGTGTTCGCGCGCGTGAGCGCGCTCGCGAAGCTCGTTCCCGTCCGGGCTTGGAGCACCTGGGCCGCCGCCAGGGTTCGGCTCTGTTCAGCCGCCACCGACTGAATCGTCGGACGCAGCTGCTGGGCCACCGAGTTGGGGCGAGCGAAGTAGCTGAGCGTGGCCGTGCGGCCCTGCGCGAGCAGCGAGTCATAGTTGGCCGGGATCACCAGACCGGCGTCGAGATCCCCCTGTGACACCGCCTTCTGAAGCTGGCTGTAGCTCGCGTAGCGGACGAGCTGGGTCGACGGGCGCTCGCTCAGCGTCCTAGTGAACCTCTGAGCGAGTGGCCCCGGATCTCGCGCCAGGACGCCGAGGCGGGCCTTCTGCGAGCCGCCGAACGAAGCGCCCAGCAGCAGGATGATCAACATCGGCAACACGAACAGGAAGAAGATGTTGGCCCGCCAGCGAACGAGCCGCCGCAGATCGTTTCCGGCGATCGTGAGCGCCTTCATCGCGCCACCAGCCTTCCCGCGCGGGCCAGCGCCAGCCCGCCGGTGATTGCCGCGAAGATCAGGATCGCGCCCGTCGGCCCGAGAACGGCGCCGGCACCGGCGCCACCGCTCATGTTCTCGAGGCCACGCAGGAACCAGGCCTGGGGCGTGGCCAGGCTGAGCGTGGCGAGGACACCGCCCGCCTGCGCAACGGGAAAGAACGCACCCCCGAGCATGCCGAGCACCAGCGCCACCATCGCCTGCCACGACCCCGCCTGCTCGGGAGTGCGCGCCAGCGTGGCGACAAGTGTCATCACCGCCGAGGCGGCGAGCACCGCGGCGACGATCAGCATCGCCACGCCAAGCACGTTGCCCCACCGCGCGGAGAGCAGGAAATGTGTCGCCACCGCGAGCACGACCAGGCTGACCAACCCGACCACGAGGCTGGTGAGCAGTTTGCCGACGAGCACGGCGCGGCGGCTGATGGGCGCCACGAGCATTCGCGCCAGGGTTCCGTCCCGCCGTTCCTCGAGCAGGCTGGCGGTACCAGACTGGACGGCGAAGAAGAGGAAGAAGATGGCCATCCCGGCGGCGTAGAAGGTGCCGGCGTCGAGCTGGCGGCTCTTGGTCGAGACGTCGGCGATCGAGATCGGGTTCGGTAGCCGCGCCGCCAGGCCTGGGCTGATGCCACCGCCGCCGATGGCCGCGGCCACGATTCGCGCCGAGTCGGTCACGTCGGCAAACGAGCGAGCGATCGACTCCGCGACTTGCGCACCGATCGTGGAATCCACGCTGCCGATCACCGTGAGCCTCGCCGGGCGGCCATGCCCAACCGCATCAGACAGGCCAGCGGGGATGACGAATGTCGCCGCCACCTTGTTCTGGTCGGTGGCGGTGCGCGCGGCGGCGAGCGTGGGCTCACGCACGACGTGGATCAAGCCCCGCTGCTCCAAAGGGGCGAGACCGGCGGAGATGAAAGCGTGCGCGGCCGGACCGTGGTCCTGATCGACGACCGCGAACTTGAACGAGAGCCGCCCGCCGATGGCGTTGTGAAAGATCAGTCCAAAGATCGACGCCAGCACCAACGGGACGACGATCGAGATCAGCAGAACCGATCGGTCCCGCAGCCGCTGGCGAAGATCCTTACCGAGGATGACGAGCGACGTTCGCATCGCTCACTCGCGAAGCGCCCTGCCAGTCAGGTGAAGGAACACGGCCTCGAGGTCCGGCTCGGTCACCTCGACCGAGCTCACCGCGACCCCGCTGTCGGCGCTCAGGCGCAGCAGCTCGGGCAGCACGCGCCCGGCGTGGTCGACGATCAGCTCGATCCCGCCATCCTGAACGCTGGCTGCCCGCACATGTGCCTGCCCCAGGATCGCCTTCGCGGCCGTCTCGAGGTCCCCGGTCCCCTGCAACGACACGCGGTCGTGCTCCCCCACGAGCGCCACGAGCTCTGCCCGCGTCCCCTCCGCCTTCATCTCCCCGAGATCGACGATCCCGATCCGGTCACACAGCCGCTGAGCCTCCTCCATGTAGTGGGTCGTGTAGAGGACCGCCATCCCCTCGGCCGACAGCCGCTCGACGCTCTCGAGGATCGCGTTACGACTCTGCGGATCCACGCCCACGGTGGGCTCATCGAGGATCAGCAACCGCGGGCGATGCAGCAGGCCGATCCCGATGTTCAACCGCCGCTGCATCCCGCCGGAGAAGTTCTTCGTCTGCTCCCGGGCGCGGTCGGCCAGGCCGATCACGTGGAGCACCTCGTCGACCCGCGCGTTAGCTGTCGCCGAGTCGAGGCCGTAGAGGCGCGCGAAGAAGCGCAGGTTCTCCCGCGCGCTCAGATCCGGATAGATCGCCAGCTCCTGCGGCACGTAGCCGATCGCCGCCTTCTCGTCCACGCTCCGGGGTGTCAGCCGCTTTCCCGCCACGCGGACCTCGCCGCCATCTGGCTCGAGCAGGCCACAGGCCATCGAGATCGTGGTCGTCTTGCCGGCACCGTTGGGCCCGAGCAGCCCGTACGTCTCCCCCTCGGCGATGTGGAAGCTGACCCCGCGCACGGCCTCCAGCTCGCCAAACGACTTGCGCAGCCCCACGCAATCGAGAACCGGCGCGCGTGGCTCAGACACAGATCGACCGTCGGCCGGATCGTGGCCTACCGTAGGCATTGGCCGGATTCTCCAAGCTGGCGAGATCTGGAGCATCCGCGGAGCCTGCTCCGCGGGCGGCGGAAAACTACTGACCCGATACGTCGAGCCGCGGTGCCGTCCCGAGACGCGTGTGACAAGAGCGCCTGGCCTTGCGTAGTTTGGGGTGTGATGCTTCGTGGACTCGCTGCCCTCGCCCTGGTCGCTGCCGCGGCCGGTTGCGGTGCACGTGCTTCGACCGTGAGCACAACCCATGCCCATGCCGGTCGCCCGTACCGGCTCTACACGCATTGCGGCATCAAATGGGCCAAGATCGACAACACCTTCTGGCGTGCGACGCAGCCGCCATCTGACGGCAGTGGGAACCTGCCTTCTGGCTGGGGCAATCCGTACCAAGCAGGCACGCTCGTGCTGATCGGTCCAACGAAGGCGAGATTCGAATCGGCCGCCGGCAGCGTGACGTTCGAACGGACCTCACGCAGGCAACCGCCGGTGATCTGCTCATAGAGTTCGGGTCCGCATGTTTCGCAACATCCTTGTGGCCATCGACGGCTCTGACCACAGCGCACGGGCGCTGAGTGAGGCGATCGAGCTGGCGGAGTGCCAGCACGCCAGGCTGACGGTCATGACCTGCGTGCCGGATCCGTCGTCGTGGCTTCTGACCGGCGCCGGGTTCGGCGGCTCGATCGACTACGTCCGCCTCGAAGAGGAGACGCAGCGCGAGTACCAGCAGCTGCTGGAGGAGGCCGTCACGCAGGTGCCGCAGGACATCTCGGTCACGAAGCTCCTGGCCCATGGCCGCCCTGGCCAGCGAATCCTCGAGCAGATGAAAAGCGGCTCCCACGACCTGGTTGTCATGGGATCACGCGGGCGTGGGAACGTCCGCTCAATGCTCTTGGGCAGCGTCAGCCACGAGGTTCTGAACGCGAGCCCGGCGGCTGTCCTCATCGTCCATGCCGACTCACCCTGAGTCCTGACGGGGCGTCAGGCTCGGGGCGAAGCCACGGCGACAAACCAGTGATTCGCGAGCAGGACCGTCCCGCCTCCGATTTCCTCGGCCAGCTCAGAACCCGTGAAGAAGCGCTTATAGACCTCAAAGCGTGAGCCGTCGTTGAGCTCCCGCTCCTGCCATTCCTCCGCCTCGTGGTCAGGCCGGCGCGCGGCGTCGATGACGAGCAGCTCCGGGGCCACCCGCCGCGCCTCGGTCAAGAAGGGCTCGCGGTCACGCGCCTCGAGATGGCCATAGAGGTGGGCGGTGAAGACGCGATCAAACGAGTCATCGGCAAACGGCAGCTCGAGCGCGTCCCCTCGAACGGCCGGCCAGCCGGGCAGGCGCTCACGCGCGATCGTGAGCATCCGCTCGCTCTGATCAACCAGCGTGACCTCGCCCCTCAGGTGCCGGCTCAGAAACCCGGTGCCACAGGCCACATCCAGGGTCGGCTTCGCGGGTAGGGCGGCGATCAGCTCCACGAGCTCCCGCAGGTCCTCATCCCAATGCGGGCGGCGCAACCCCGCGAACCGGCCCTGCCCGAGATACCACTCGTCGTATTCCGGCGCTCGGGTGTCGTAGTAGTCCTTCACGTTCGGCTGGCAGGATCGCAGGCGGCCGGACGTCTTACGAATGCGCCTCGTGGCCGAAGCCTCGACCCGCTCGCCCTGGGTGTTTGAGCGAGCGGATCGGGCTTCCCCGGGCCGGCCTTCCCGGCTTCTTCCCGCTCTCGCCGCGCGCCTCTGCCACCATCTTCCAGCTACGAGCGGCCTCGATTCAATGACATTTGTCACCGCGCGACGCAGCGTTGCCAGAATGAGGGGGTGAGCCCGGCGCAGACCCCGTTCCTCCAGCAGCTCTCGCCCGAGGACGCTGAGGCCCTGACCGCGCAGCTGCGCCACCGGACGATCAAGGCCGGGACGGCGATAACCCAACGTGGGTCGGCCGGCGACGAGCCGATGGTCGTCTTCCGGGGCCGGGTCAGGGTGATCGCGTACGGACCGGACCATCGCGAGGTCGTGCTCGCGCTGCGCGGGCCGGGTGAGCTCATCGGCGAGATGTCGGCGCTCGGCGCGGGGCGGCGGACGGCGACCGCGATCGCGCTGGATGACGTCGAAGCCGGCGCCATCCCGGCCCCCCAGTTCGTCGAATACCTGCGTGAGCATCCGCAGGCCGCGATCGTCGTCATCCGGATGGTGGTTCGCCGCCTGGCCGAGGCCACTGAGGATCTGATCGACCTCGCCACTCAGGACAGCGTGGGCCGGCTGGCCAAGCGCCTGGCGGACCTCTCGGCAGAACACGGCAAGCCGACCGCCGACGGAACCCAGATCGAGCTCTCGCTGACCCAGGACGAGCTCGCGCATTGGACGGGCGCCACCCGAGAGACGGTCTCCCGAGCGCTACGGCTGATGCGCCAACTCGGCTGGGTCTCCACCCACCGAAAAACGATCACCGTGCTCGACCCGACGGCGCTGCGCGAACGCTCGGGGCTCGGGGCCGCCTAGCGCGGTTCTGGCAGCCCGGAGCTCCGGGCGGTCCCCCACCGCCCGGAGCCTCCCCGGTCGCCCCCGTGCTGCTCGCTTTCCTGCATTTCCCCCTTCTCGACATCAGGCTAAGGCGAGCTGGTAGCCGGAAACTGCGACATTTGTCACACCAGCCTGGGGCGCCGATCACGGGGTCCGGCTGCCGTTCGAGGTGGCGTTTGACGCGGTCGTGGCATCGAGGAACACCTCGGTGACGTCGGGCACCACCTCCCGCAGCCGCTCGTCGATGGCCTCCGAAGCCTGCTCGATCTCCTCATCCGCCAGGCCATTGGCGAAATCGACTCGCGCCGCATCCGTGGCTCTTACGCCCGCTGTTGCGGGCGCGTGCGGAGTCCGTAGCTCAGCTGCGGCTCGCAGCCGAAAGCGCTGCCAGAACCTGGTTGGCCATGTTCTGCTCGCCGGCCTGGTTCGGGTGCAGCGGGAAGGCCGCCGAGGTGGGGACGATCCCGTTGACCCAGGCGACTCCGGGCGGCTGGCATGCGTCGTGGCCGATACTCGAGTTGAACGTGTCGACGAAGGTGGCGTTATTCCCCGCCGCGGCGCGTGAGATGACGAGGTTCAGCTGCTGCTCGAGTGAATTGATGTAGGCGATGTCGCCCGAGGAGAGTGGGACGAGCGGCCAGCAGTTGGAGCCGTTGACGGGGAGGCCGTCCGGATAGCCGACGATCAGCGCCCGGGCGACCGGCGCCCGCATGTGGATCGACCGGAGTACGGCCACCAGCCTCGGACCAGTGGCCTTGATCGCGGCCACGTTCGGGTCGCTTCCGGACGCCTCGTAATGCGCCTTGCACGCGCTTCCCGTTGGGTGGAAGGCATCGATCTCAGCGCAGGTCTCGACCACGGTGATCAGACCCGCGTCGTTACCGCCGATTCCCACCGTGACCAGCGTGTCGGCAGGCGAGACGGCGTTCAGCTGGGGTGGATTGACACCGCCGAACGGGACCGCCTGCGGCAGGTACATGTTGAACGTGGTGGCGCTCGAGCAGCTGACATCGGTGAACGAGCTCGGCGCCAGCGCCCGCGCCACATCCGAGGGGTAGTTGTTGGTCGAGCGGCCACATCCGATCGGGTTGCCGGTGGGCAAAGGCACCAGCGGCGCCGCCGTGTAGGAATCCCCCATCGACACGTACGGACCGTTCGCCGCTTGAGCAAAGGCCGGGAGGATCAGCGCAAGCATCCCTGCTGCGGCGAGGGTTGTGATCGCGCGCCTGGGGAGACGCTGCCGAATCGCCATACCTCGATCAAGCACGAAACACCTCCAGTCGCCCCAGATTTCGATCCCGTAAGCCGGGTCGCGCGTAGCCTACCGCTGCAAACCCAGGGTCCGCCGCAGGAACTCGTGCTCGGCCGACAGCGCCGGTTCGGTGATGCTCATCGGGAGGCCGATGAAGCCGTGGGGCGCCTCCTGCCAGACCTGGATTTCCGTGGGCGCGCCCGCCATCCGCCAGCGCGCCTCCATGAACAACGTGTCGTCGAGGAGGGCGTCCTCGGTCCCGATGGTGAAGATCGCGGGCGGCATCTCACGGAGGTCGGCGAACAGCGGCGAGATGTCCGGGTCACGCCGCTGTTCGCGGTCATAACCGGGCAGGAACTGGTCGGCGAACCATCTCAGGATCGACCCGGAAAGGACGAGGTTCCGCTCGCCCCACAGCCGCTGACTCGGCGTCATCGACAGGTCGTAGGCGCCGTACTGAAGGACGGCAGCAGCGAAGCCGCCGCTGATCAGGTGGCGATCGCGCAAGCGCAGCAGGGTCAGGACGGCGAGGTGAGCGCCGGCGGAATCACCGCCGATGGCCAGCGGTCCGTCGCCCGCCAGCTCCCTGCCCTCTGCGCTCAGCAGCCAGAGCGCCGCCGCCTCGCAGTCGTCAGGCCCCGCGGGGTAGGGATGCTCGGGGGCGAGCCGGTAGCCGACGCTCACCACCGCCAGCCCGGTCTCCGCGGCCAGGTGCATCAGCCGCGGATCCTGCATGTCGTTGTCGCCGAGCGTCCAGCCCCCGCCGTGGAGGTGCAGGAAGGCCCCCTGCACCCCGCCCTTGGGCGGGATGAACACGCGCAGCCTGATGGCGCCCGCCGGCCCGTCTATCTCACGCGTCTGCGCCTCGGGTAGGAAGACCGGGGCGGGGAAGATCCCGCGGCCCTCCCGGCGGGCCCGCCGGGTCTCCTCGGGCGGCACCGTGTCGACCGCCGGCATCGTCGCCAGTCGCCGCTCGAGCTCGGCGTTGAACGCCCGAGTCTCGGCGAGACGCTGTTCAGGGTCAGGTTCTACGGGCTACCTGGTGCGCTCAGCAGGTGATGACGATCACGCCGTTCGAGAGCTGGTTCTTGCAGGTCGTCTTGCCGCTCCCGTTCGACTGACCCTTCGACCCGTTCGACTTCCCGCTCCCCTTGTGGCTCTTGTGCGTCTGCGGCTTGGACTTGTGGGACTTGGACTTGTGGTGCTTGGTCTTGCCCTTGCCCTTGTGGTGCTTCTTGCACTTCTCGTGCTTCTTGTGCTGGTGGTTCTTGTCGCCGCAGCCCTTGCCTGGCTTGTACTGGGCGGCGGCCGCGCCGCCGGCAGCGCCGCTGCTCGAGCCTTGCCCGGCCAGCGCGATTGCTCCACCGGTGCCCCCGAGCAGGGCAAGCACCGTGAACACGGTTGCGATTCGTGACCTCATAAACCTGGATCCCCTTGGTATTGGAGGGCGCCGGCCGCCTCGCCTTGGGTGAGCGCCCTAGGGTACACGCGACCACGGCATTTGCGGGTGCGGAAGGGAACGTCCGTCCAGCGCGATCGGTTGCACTTCTGACCCAGGACTCAAGCGACGCCTCCCAGCTGACGATCCTAAACGGGACTGCACCTGGCCCCGCTCGGTGCAGGAGCCGAATCCTAGGCCCGCCGAGCCTGGGAGCGGGGAACCCAAGCCGTCTTGGGGCGTGTCCGGTGGTGATCCGCCGGAGCCGGTCGAGCATGAGCGGCAGCCCGTCAGCTAACCCCGCAGGCCACGGCGCTACGCGAGCTCCGGCTCGCGCCGAAACGTATGCGGAAACTCGTCCCCGTCAGCATCTTCATCATCGCGGCGATCGCCGGACCGACAGCGGCGGCACAGGCCGACGGATCGGCCGCGCTCGCGCCAGCGCCGACGGCGTCCGGGGCGGCCGCGCCGGTCCCGGCGCACGTGGCGATGAAACCACCGCCGCCCTTCACTCGGGGGCTCCGGCTGGGCTACCACGGCAGCGACGTGCGCACGCTCCAGAGCTGGCTGACCAAGGTGGGAATCCGGACGGCCAGCGACGGTAACTACGGCCCGGCGACCGCGGCCTCGGTCAAACGCTTTCAGCGAGCGGCGCACCTGCGCCCGGCCACCGGCACGGCCGGCCCGGAGACCGAGACGACGCTCCGGAGCTGGGTGCAGCGGGGGCAGACACTCACGCGGCCGGTGGCGCGCCCGAGCACGGATCTGCCTCCGCCCTTCACTCGCGGGCTGGGGCCGGGGATGCACGGCTCGGACGTGAGCACGCTTCAGTCCTGGCTGACCAAGGTGGGCATCCCGACGACGGTTGATGGCAGCTACGGCCCGGCCACCCAGTCCTCGGTCACGACCTTCCAGACCGCCGCGGGCCTGACGCCCGCCTCGGGGACCGCTGGGCCAAAGACAGAGACCACGCTCGCCGCCTGGGTCAAGGCCGGGCGCACCGTGCCGCCACCGACCCCCGCTCCCTCTGGCTCTGGATCTGGGGCTGGCGCGCCGCCCGGCTGGGTGTTCCCGCTGCGGCCGGTCTCGATGGTCCTCCCGCCCGCGCACTGGACCCTCGATCAGGGCGTCGACATCGGCACCGTCGGCGACGCCTGCGGCGCGAACGTGGTCGAGGTCGCGATCACCTCGGGGACGATCGTCGAGGAGGGCATATCCGGCTTCGGCCCCGACGCGCCGGTCCTCCAGGTGGCCAGCGGCCCGTACGCCGGGCGCTACATCTACTACGGCCACGCCTCGCCGGCGCTCGTGCCGGTGGGCGCGGCTGTCAGCGCCGGGCAGCCGATCGCCGACGTCGGCTGCGGCCGCGTCGGCAACTCCACCTCGCCCCATCTCGAGATCGGGATCAGCGCCCCCGGCGGCCCGCCCTGCTGTCCAGCGATGGGCCAGACGGCGAACGAGATGTACGGGATCGTCGACAGTCTTTACGCGACGGCGCCGTAGGGACGGCAGACCTCCCAGCTTCCACACCAGGCCCGTGATCACGGTGCGAGCCGGTAGAAGACCATCACCACGCGGTAGGAGATCTTGTAGCGCTCGAGCAGGAGCCGCTGGACGCGCTCCAGATCCGCGGCTTCCGTCAACACCTCCGCGTGCGCTGAGACGGGCTCGCGGCGCAGCTTGCCATCCGGTCGGCACGAGGCCACGAGGACGTGCGGATTGTGGTGAATGCGTCGGACCTTGGCGGAGCGAAGGTCGGTGAAGGCGAAGAGGCGTTCTCCGTCGGATACGAACCAGACCGGTGTGGCGACGGCCGTGCCGTCCCGCTTGAAACTCGTCACGCTGAGGTACCGAGCGGGAAAGTAGGTCAGCGGGCGTCACGTGCCGTCCGGAGGACGGCGCGCAGTCCTGCTCAAAACCACGTAGCGCGCGGGGCGACGTAGCGCGTGTGGGTCGAAATTCCCTGTGTGCCGAATTTCCTCGTTGTGGCGGGACCGGGGCGAATTAACGATCTGTGGGCTCGCTATTTCGCCCAGGTCCGCTGATTCGCCCAGGTCCCTCCCGGAGGGGCGAAGTCAGGCCGATTCCCCTACTTCTGCGCGTTGTGCGGTGTCGGAGGCGGTCCGCCGTTGCAGAGCTTTCGGATGATCGGAATCTCACGCGCCAATCCGACGGCACTCGCGCCGACGATGATCCCGCCGGGGAGCCAGTCCCCGCTGGCCAGGACGGTGATACCGAAGACGAGGCAAGCTGCGAGAGCGACCGTCAGGATCGCGGTGCGCCAAACCTGATGGCTGAAGTTGTCGTCGACCATGTCACTGACCTCCTTTCAACAGCCAGCATTGCTCGGCCACGACGGCGGCGCCATCCGCAACAAACCCGCCTTGAGCTCCGCAAAACCGTGCAACCGCCCGCCCCCCGCCGACCTCGCCCGCTCACCCAATCAGGCCGAGCTGCTGGGCGCGGTTGACTGCCTCCAGGCGGTTGCGCACATCGAGCTTTCGATACAGCGTGCTCGTGTACTCCTTGACCGTGTGCGGGGAGAGGCTGAGCTGGGCCGCGATCTCACGGTTCGTGGACCCCGCGGCGACAAGCGTCAGGACCTCACGCTCACGCTGTGAGAGCCGGGCGGCGGTGTCGGTCTCCTCCGACTCCTCGTCGAACACCGAGCCTCCCCCAGCCACCCGGGCCACGGCCCGGATCATGTCGCGGCCGCGCGAGTCCTTGGAGACGAACCCGCTCGCTCCGCACGCCGCTGCCGCCTTGGGGGACATCTGCCCCACGCCGGAGATCAGAAGCACGCGCACCTCGGGGCGCGCTGAGCGCAGTCGCTGGCAGATGTCGGCGCCGGACTCGGGGCCGACAAACAGATCGACCAGCGCGAGGTCGATCTGATTGCGGAGCGCCGACTCGACCGCCTCCGAGCCGGTGTGGGCCGAGTATGAGGACTCGATCCACGGCAGCCGCTCGAGCATGATCCGAAGACCCCAGTGGACCACGTCATGGTCGTCGACGACGAGCAGACGAAGCCGGTCCCCGGCTGCCGGAGAAGGGCTCATCCCGCCCCCCAGGGAACGACCAACCGCACCTGCCATACGCCCGCCCCGCGCTGGCCAAACTCGAGCATCCCTCCGGCTTGCAGCGCCTCGACGGCGGCGATTCGCAGACCGATCCCGGGCGGCGCCGCAGGCGCGGACGGCTCGACCCCGTCGTTCTCGACCTCGAGCACGAGCAGATCGTCCTCGCGGCGGACGCGGACCGTGAGCGATCGCGGATGCGCGTGTTTCTGCGCGTTCCGGACCGCCTCGGCCAGGACTGACTGGGCGAGTGGCTCCAGCTCGTTTGGCAGCTCGGGTACCGGGCCGTCGATTTGGACGGCAAAGTCACCACGTTCCCAACCGCGGCGGGCCCAGCCCCGCGCCAGGCGCTCGAGCTCGGTGGCCAGAGTCGTATCGGTGCGCTTCGGCTCACGTCCCAGTGGCCGCTCGATCGCCGATCGAAGGTCCCCGAGCGCCACCTGCAGCTCATCCGCGCACCGCTCGCGTGCGGCGTCCTCCAGCGCGCCTGACCCTGACAGCGCCATCGACACACCAAACAGCCGCTGGACAACCCGGTCGTGCAGATCACGCGCCAGGTCGATCCGGCGCTGGAGCTCCCTGGCCCGCTCGCTGTGAAACGTCGCGATCCGCGTGATCGACGCCAGCGCCAGGACCTTGCCCAGCAGCCACAGGAACTCACGTCGCTCCTCGTCCAGAGGCGGCGATGAGCTGAGCGGCTCGGCGACGATAACCCCGAGCCAGCGTCCCCCGGCCGCGATGGGGACGTAGACCAGCCGGTGCTCGCCAACCAGGTCGACGAACTCGGGAGGAATCTCGTGCACGGCGGGAGGAGACACCTCGATCACCCGGTCCTCCCGCAACGCGCGCGCAGCGTCGGGTGCGCGCTCGAGGCTCACCCGAGCCTCGGCGAACTGCTCGAGCTCGATCTCATGCGCGCCGGCAGCCTCCACGCGCCGGGTGGCCGCATCGAACACGAACACGACGACGCGCCGCATCGAAGCCACCCGGGCAACGCCCTGGGCCAGGCGTGAGTAGAAGCCAGCGCGATCAAGCTGTGGGTCGCCGGCCGAGAGCACCGCGACAAGCAGCTCGATCGCGTCCCGCGTCTCACGGAAGCGGTCCCGCGTCCCGGTGCAGTCGTCAAGCAGCGTCACGAGTCGTGTCTTCCCGGATGTGCGTACTTCGATCCCCCCCGCTTGGGGGGATCGGTGGGCCGCGGGCACGGGCGGCGGGTAGCGATTCGGCTAGCGACGGAAAGGAGGGATCGCGATGGCGAACAATCAGGCTGAGCGCTACCGGCGGGCCGCGGAGGACGCCCTGGGCCAGCTCGACTGGTGCATTGGCTATCTCCACGGAATCCGCAAGGAGCGGCTCTCGGCACAGCTGGCCAAGAACCGCACCTACATCAGACGCGCGCTCCTTAAAGCTCCGGAAGAGCCGCTGCCCTCGCAGACCACGAGTCAGACCTGAACCTACGAGCGAGGAGACAGGAGGTCACATGCGATACGCCTACAGCGATCTAGGTGAGCAGCCGGAAGGCGCCACTGCGGTGGTGCGTTGGGGTGGCTCGCCGGCGACGGTGATGCTGCTCGACCCGGTCAACTTCGAAAAGTACGTCGACCGGCTGCCGTGCCGTTGCAACACCGGAGGACGTTACCGCTGCTCGCCGGCGCGGCTATCGATCCCGGAACACGGCCGCTGGTACGCGGTCGTCGACTTGGGCGGCAATACATCGGGGATCCGGCCGACGGTCCAGGTCATGAGGGAGGACGCCGGGGCGGGTGCGAAGCGCGACGAGCCAGAGCGTGCCCGGGCTTGATCACGCCGCACCTGAATGGGGACAGGCGTCTCGTGGGTAGGTCCTGGAGGTGGCACGGAAAGCAGCCTCCAGGTCCTCCTCCGAGCGCGCACGCTATGTCGTGAGCACGTCGCTGGGCGAGCGCTTGCACGCCCTCCACGCCTCGCTGGACAGAGGTACTCTTTGTTCAGCGCATGGATCGCGCCGATTGGGAGCAATGTCTTGAAGTACGTCCAGTGCCCTCGCTGCCGGACTCGATTTCACACCGGGGTCATCTACGAAGCGCCAGATGCGTGCACGCGGTGCGGTGCTGTCTTGCCACATCGGCGCGGCTGGCTTCGGGAGCAGCTTCGCGCCATCGCTGACCGCCGACTCGGTCGCAACAAACTCGACTGGGAAGCCATCACCGGGTCGCAGTACGCCAGGAAGCGCCTCCTCCCGTCCTCGCCCGAACACGGCCGCCCGCCGGTCTAGGACTGCCGGACCCTCAAGCTGTCAAGCAAGGCCGCGACCGCGGCGCGCCGCGCCCGGCCCGCTCCGGGACCGAGGTAGACCTCCACCTGAAAGACGCGCCCGGCGTCCTTGAAGCCGAACGTGTCGCTGGCGCCGAAGCACGTTTGGCGGACCCCCCCGCCGTCGGTCGCGAGCCGGAAATGGGCGGGGCGGCTCCGCGAGTCGGGGCGCCGGATCGATCACGTCGCTCAGCCACCCGTGCAGCACGTGCCATCCGGTAGGGACGCGGATGGTGAGGCCGCTGGGCACCGTCACGGCAGCGCTGGCGTGCGTCCCGCTCGCGGGGGCCGCCACCGAGCCAACTACCGCCACGAGCATGAGTGCGCCGAGGAGCTTGCGCATACCGGCTATACGTGTCCGGCCGCTCGCGAGGTCCCCGCGCTTGGTTTGCGCCGCGCTACGGCCGTGAGATCGCGACCTCGCGCGTCGCTGGCGCGAGCTTGGACACCCTCAACAGCCGGAGGCCCGGGGAATACACCGCGAGCGTTCCGCGCAGAAGAGACGACGTGGCCACATAGCCATCGCGAGCGGCGAGCTCGAAGGAGCCGTAGGGTGCGTTCGCGCGCATGATGATGCGCCCGCTCGCGGCGTTGACCTTCTCGATGATGCCTCCGTAGCCGCTCGTGATGTAGGCGTAGCGACCCTGGAAGGCGAGGTGTTGCGGCGGCGGCCCCGCGGGCACCCGGAACGCCACCCGGCGGCTCCGGGCGTCGAAGACGGTGACGTCGCGAGATGTCGCTGAGGTGACCCAGACGCGCCTCCCGTCGGGGCTGAAGGAGAGATCGTGTGCCGGGAAGCCAGGGGCGAAGGGGCCGACCACTCTCGGGTGGCCAAGGTCACGCGCGCTGAGAATGGTGATGATCTGCGCCCGCTCGCCCAGCCCCACCCAGACGCGCCGCTCATCCGGGCTGAACGTGAGGTGGTGGGCGCCCATTCCCACCTGGATCCGGCTCGTCACGTTCATGTCGCTCAGCCTGATCACCGTGAGCGTGCCGCGGGCGTCGTCGGTGACATAGGCGTATTCCCTGTCGGGCGAGATCGCGACGATGTGGGGCTGATCGAATCCCCCGAAGGTTTTGATCGGGCGCAGGGTGCGGCGGTCGAGCATCGTCACCTTGCCGGCGCGGGCGCTGACGACGACCACGATCCCGCCATCGCCGGTGGCGGCGATGTCCTCGGGATCGGGCGGCAGCGGCACCCGGTGCGCGACGTGCCCGCTCGGCAGGTCGGCGACGAGGAGCTGGTTCTGGGTCTCGTCGGTGATCAGGGCCTGGGGTCCGGGAGGAGCCGGCGTGCGCACCGAGACGTAGGTGCGACGCGTCGTTTGGGTGCTCGTCGGCCTATGCGCTGACGAGGCTCCGCAGGCGCTGAGCGCCGCCGCCAACGTCGCTATGTATAGGCCGCGGCGAAATCTCATCCCGCGCCGGCCGCAGTGCAGCACCAACCCTCGAGCTGCGGGAAGCCGCTGCGCGCCGTGGCCGCGAACCGCTGCGCGATCCGGGAGACGGCGAAGATCCGCGGCGCTCCGACCACCCGGACGAACACCCACTGGTTCGCGGCCGGCCAGCTGATCAGGAGCCAGCGTCCGTTTGGCGACCAGGCGACCTGCCCGAGGCCGGCTCCGGCGAGCACCCTCTGAGGCTGTTGCCCTTCGACGACGACCTCTCCGCCGACGCCCCCGGTGACGAGCGCGAGTCTCCTTCCGCTGGGCGAGAGGGCGCCGTCGAGAATCGGGCCGCCGGGTGATGCCTGGGTCGACAGCAGCCTGCCCGAGGCGGTGTAGATCCGCGCCGCGCGCGCGGAGACCGCGAGCAGGCGCTGCCCGTCCGCCGACCATTCGAGCTCCCGCACCGCCCCGTCCCTGGCTGACCACAGCTTCCGTCCGCTGTTGGCGTCTCGAACCACGAGGCTCCCTCGCGCGGTGAGGTACGCCAGCTGGTAGGCGCGACCCGGCCGCCAGGCTGGAGCCACGCGCGCCACCGCTGCCGCCAAGACGCCGTCCCCAGAGCCGTCGCCCGCGACCACCCGCAGCTCGGTCCCCGACAGGTACGCCACCCGGTAGCCGCTGGGCGAGAACCAGCGCGGGTCGCTGACCCGCCGTCGCCCAAGACTCCACTGCGGGACGCCGCGCGGGTTCACGGTTGTGAGCCCGTTCGCCCCCGCCACCGCGACGTAGAGCCCGTGCGGCGACCAGCTGGCCTGAGCCCACGGGCCGAGCCGCCGGGCCGACCCGTCGGGCGCGACCGTCCAGGTGCCCCCGGGGCCGGAGACGAGCACTCGCCCCGGCGCGGGAAGCGAGGACAGCGCCGGCGAGGCGTGCTCGACGCCCAGGGCTCGGCTGATCAGGTGCCCGACGGTGGCGCCCGCCGGGGACAGAGCGAGCGCGCCGAGGAGCACGAGACCCGCCGCCAGCGCGCTCGCCGGGCGCCGGTAGGAGCGACGCTCCGCGACAGGGAGCCTGTCCTGATAGGCGGAGCGGATAGCTGGCCAGGCTCGGACCTGGGCACCAGGCTCATCTGGCGCGCGGAACCGGGTCAACGCGCGTTTGGCGTTCACCTCGCCTCCACCTCCCGGAGCCGTGACTCAAGCGCGTCGAGCCCGCGGCGGAGCCGTGAGTTGACGGTGCCGCGCGGGAGCTCGAGCGCCCGTGCGATCTCGCCCGGCGTGTACTCGAGCACGTAGCGAAGCACCACCACCGCGCGGTGCTCCGGTGAAAGGCCCGCCAAAGCCGCCAGCACCTCCTCGGAGTATCGGCTGGCCGGCGGACCCGCCGGCGATGCCGGCTCCGGTCCCGGTTCGGCGACCTCCCGGCGGGAGCTCCGAGCCCGGGCCCAATCGATCGCGCGGTTGGCCACGATCGCGCCCAGCCACGGCGCGAACGGCCGCCGGCGGTCGAATCGGTCGAGCCGGCGGATGGCGGCGACGAACGCCTCCTGGGCTATGTCCTCGGCCGCCGCGTGGTCGCGGACGATCAGGAACGCCGCACGGTAGGCCCGGGGCCAGTGGCGGCGGAAGAGCAGCTCGAGGTCGGCCTCGGACCCGGCCAGCGCGCCGCGGATGAGTGAGCGCTCGCTCCGCGGACGCCGCGAGCGTGAACGCGGCAATGGTCCGGTGGCCGCCACGGGCTGGGCGACAGCGGTCACCGGCTCAGTTGAACTGGACACCGTAGGCGTGCATCGTCCCTCTTACGTAGTGAAGGTGGCAAGAGGTCCCTCTTGGCAAGGGACCTTTACGGGCCTTGGCTTCGTAGAGGGGGTATGCGGAAGCTGGTGATCGCCGTGGTTTTGGTGGGCGCCGCGCTGCTGGGATCCACCGCGGTGAGCGGGCGCGACCTTGGCGCCCGCATGTCCGTCGGGCGTCAGATGAGCGTTGAGCTCCCGCAGGGCTGGCGGTTGATTCGCAATGGGGCGGCCTCCTCCCCCGGGACGGGGCTCAGGTCGAATCGGCCGATAGTGCTGGCCTCCTTCCCTGTGACCTTCTCACGTCACCCGTGCCCGTGCGCTCATCCCAACTATCGGGACTGCGGCGCGTGGTGCACGGAGACCGGCATCCGCGCCTTCCCCGCGGCCGGTGCTCTCGTCTACATCTGGGAGTTCCCGGTCCCACGTAACCCGGCCGAACTCGGGCGCGGCTTCGGGCCCCGGCCAGCGGCGTTTTACGTCACGGAGAAGAATTCCCACTTCGCGCAGACGCTGGCGCGTGAGCTCCGCAAGACCCATCGGCGTGCCGGACATGCCTGCGTCGAGGGCCCGGGCTCGCTTCCGAGCTGGTGGAGCGATTTTCTGGCGGCGCGGCGTGCCTTCCAGGTGGAGGTCTACACGGGGCCGCAGGCGGGGCCCAACGTGCGGGCCCAGGTGAACGCGCTGCTCGACAGCCTCCGGATCGCCCCGCTCCGATGAGGCGCAGCTCAGCCGTTGCCAAGCCGGGTGCGCACCCAGGCCAGCTCACGTGCCGTGCGGCGCTCGACCACCCGAGGTGAGATCCGGTTCGCGATCCACGCGACGCGCGCGCGGGCCGGCGCGACGATCACCGCGCGGTTCTCGTCCACGCCCTTGAGGACATCCTCGGCCAGCTGATCCGGCGGATATGCGCGGCCGCCGTTGGCGCGCAGGAGCATCTCGCGGCCGAGCCCCTTCATGCTCGTCGAGGGCAGATCGGGTGGTCCCTCCCCGTCGAGGATCGGCGTGTCGATCACGCCCGGGCAGACGACGCTGACCCGGACACCCCGAGTCGCGGCCTCGGCGCGCAGGCTGAGGCTCAGCCCGACCACTGCGTGCTTGGTCATCGCGTATGGCGTGCCGAACGGGAAGGGCAGCAACCCGGCCACCGAGGCTGTGTTGACGATGTGCCCAAAACCCTGCTCGAGCATCAGCGGGTACGCGGCGTGGACGCCATGGATGACGCCGCGAAGGTTGACGTCGACTGTTCGCTCCCAGTGGGCCAGGGTGAGCTCCTCCGCTGGCCCGCCGATCGCAATGCCGGCGTTGTTGAACACCAGGTCGAGGCGCCCGGCGTCGGTGTGCAGGCTCCGAACTGCCTCACCCACCGCCGCGGCGTCGGCGACGTCGAGACCGATCGAGGAGGCGGAGCCCGGGCCGCGCGCGCCCAGCTCACGAGCCACCGCCTCGGCGCCAGAAGCATTGATGTCCGCGACGAGGACTCTCGTTCCTCGGCGCGCCAGCGCGCCGCACAACGCGCGTCCGATTCCGGACGCCCCGCCGGTCACGAGCGCGACCTGACCATCCATTACCCGGGACTTTACGTCCGGGGACGTCGTGCCGTCGCGCTCGTTCGCGGTTGCTCACGCCGGCGGATTAGCGTCTTCGATACCCGCAAATTCCGCAAAAACGCGCCGCCGGATCCGCGGCTTAGCCGCTACCTTGACATCAGATGGCGTCAAATCCAGCTCGCCAGCGCCCTCCGCAGGATCCAGTGCTGCCGGAGGCGGACCGGCACATCTGGGTCGTCCCGAAGATCGAGCGGGCGGAGGTATCGCTGCACGGCCACCGGGTCAACTTCAGCATCGCCGGGCAGGGACCCGCGGTCGTCCTGATCCACGGAGTCGCCGGGCGCGCGGGTCAGTGGGACAAGACGGCCCAGCTGCTGGCCGAGCACCACACGGTCGTCGCCCCGGACCTGCTCGGCCACGGGGATTCGGCCAAGCCCCGCGGCGACTACTCGCTCGGCGCCCACGCCTCGGGCATCCGCGACCTGCTCGTGGCGCTCAAGATCGAGCGGGCCAGCGTGGTTGGCCACTCGCTCGGCGGCGGCATCGCGATGCAGTTCGCCTACCAGTTCCCTGAGCGGTGCGAACGCCTCGTGCTCGTCTCGAGCGGCGGGCTCGGCGGCGAGGTGCACGCGCTGCTGCGTGCGGCCACGCTTCCCGGTTCCGAGTTCGTTCTTCCCGTCCTCGCCCACCCGCGAGTGGTCGACATCGCCTCGATCATCCCCCGAGCGCTGGGGCGGCTCGGGCTCCGGACTCGGGTCGACCTCGAGGAGATGGCCCGCGGCTACCAATCGCTCTCGAACGCCGAGGCGCGCTCGGCGTTCATCCACACGCTGCGTGGCGTGATCGACCCGACGGGCCAGCGGATCAACGCCTCAGACCGGCTCTACCTGGCCTCCAAGATGCCCTCGCTGATCGTCTGGGGTTGCCGGGACCGGATCATCCCGGTCGAGCACGCGCAGCCGGCACACAACGCGATGCCGGGCAGCCGGCTAGAGCTCTTCGAGAACGCCGGGCACTTCCCCCATCTCGACGACCCGTTGCGCTTCACGCGCACTCTCGGGGCCTTCTTCCACGAGACCAAGCCCGCCCGCCTCGACGCCGACGACATGCGTGAGCTCGTCCTGGCTCGGGACGCCAAGTCCGCTCAGGCTCTCGAGCGGCTTCGGCGTGAGCACGTCGCCGGCTGAGGCGCGTCAGTCCTTAGCGGAGCGATAGAGCCGCCTGCTCGAGTAGCTCGAGCGCATCCTGGAGGCCATCCTCCATCCCGGACTCGATGATCGCGTCGCGCGACACCTTGCTCTTGGCCTGGACCAGGATCGTCAGGGTCGTGCGCCCGTCGTTTTCCGCAAACGTTGTCGTGTTCACGGTCATGGCGTCGTCCTCGGAAACGCCTTCGGGGAGCCCCTCGTACACCTCGGTGCTAACGAGCCGCTCGTCTGGGACGACCTCCCGGTATGTGCCGTGGAAGCCCACCTCGGTGCCGTCGTGGGTGACCATCACGTAGCGCCAGCTTCCGCCGACCCTCAGGTCGATCTCGACCAGCGTGACCTCCCCCCGTTTGGCGTGCCACCACCGCTCGACCAGCTCGGGCGTCGTAAAGGCCTTGTACACGAGGCGCCTCGGCGCATCGAAGTCCCGCGTGATCAGGATCTGTTCATCCGTGGGCAGGCTCACCTTCGCCTTGCTGTCGCTAGTCAGCGTCATCTCCTAGCTCCTTTGCTTTTAGGTCTTCCAGGACAACTTCCAGCTCGTCAAACCGATCGGACCACAGCCGCTCGTAGTTGCTGACCCAGTCGTGGATCGGCTTGAGCGCCTCGCCGTTCAGCCGATAGAGCCGCTGTCGGCCGGCCTCGCGCACCTCGACCGCGCCCACCTCTCGCAGGACCCTCAGATGCTTGGACACCTGCGGCTGCGCGACGCCCACCAGCTGCACCAGCTCGTTGACCGGACGCTCGCCCCCGGCGAGGACGTCCAGGATGGCCCTCCGCCGAGGCTCAGCAACGGCGTTGAACGCATCGCTTGTGGTCGCGGCTCTGGCCATGGGTCGAGATTATATTCCTATATGGGAATATGTCAACGCATCTCGTGCGGTTGATTCGCGAAGGCGTCAGCCGTTAGGCTGCGACCTAACACCTGTTGGCGGACCGAGGAGAGGGCAATGGCTGGCGTTCAGAAGCTGGACTTCGACTCACCGGACGAGACGCGGACTCCCGATAAGACCCGTGCCGAGGTGGTGAGGGTGGGTGACACCACCGTGGGCCGCCTGACGCTTCAGCCAGGCTGGGAGTGGGCGGACTGCATCAAGCCGGTGGCCGGCACCGAGAGCTGCCAGGTCAGGCACGTCGGCCTGGTTCAGTCGGGGTCGATGCACGTGGTCCACGACGACGGCACCGAAGAGGACCTTCAAGCCGGTGATGTCTACGTGATCGAGCCCGGCCACAACGCCTCAGTGGTCGGGGACACACCTTTCGTCGCATTCGAGTTCGAGTCACGCGCGGCCGAGGAGTACGCGCGCGGGTAGATCGTGTCGGTGTCGGCGAGCCGCTGATTGGCGCGGCCGCGTCGACGCCGAAGGCTAACTGCGCGGTCCGAGCTGCGACGCCTCTGTGCGAGCGATGCAGCGTACGGGCTCACGCAGGGGCAGGGTCAGCGAAATGTGTATCGCCCGCACACCCTCGTCGATGTGGCGCAGAAGCTCAGCACGAAGCGCCTCGGGCTTGACCTGCTCGACGAACTGCCTGGTCATGACCAGGTCGCTCATACCGCCGGTCGTCGCCTCAACAATGCCGGGGCGCCGACTGCGGAGGTCCGTTACGCGGATGATCTCTGACCAGCGGCCCTTCCTGAAGCGACCCGCTCGCTCGCGGCCCTGCTCGGCGAGCTCGCGTACTTCGGCCTCGAGCTCGGGGTCGTGCGTGCTGTGGGCAGCATCGCTGAGGAGCCGGGCCGCACGTTTGTGATCACCAGCCGCAAGGCGATCACGCGCCTCCATCACCAGCGTCCGCACATCGGACTGATCGGCCAAGCCGAGGTCGGCCATTTCGATCGGTCACGGTAGCTGCCCATACGAAAACCGCCCACCCAAGTGCAGCAACGCTGTCGCAGGACCCCGCTGGTTAGTGGCGGGAGGGTGGGTTTAGCTACAGCGGTGCTTTAGGGCCCAGCGCTACGCCGCTGACCGGCAACGAAGCCACCAGAAGCTGGCTGCGCTCAGCGCGACAAGGACTGCTCCGGCTGCGGCCCAGAGACCGGGGCTCGCCACGGCCCCGATGATCCCGCAGCGGGCCGCCGCAGAACGGCGCCCTCGCCTATGCGGCGAGCAAAGGCGCCCTCGAGTGGATCACCTACTCCGCCGCCACCGAGCTGGGCCCCCTGGGGATCACCGTCAACGCGATCAACCCGGGACCAAATCAGACGGGGTGGATGAGCCCGGAGATCGAACACGAGGCGGCCCAGCGCACCCCGCTGGGCCGGGCGGGCCAGCCCCAAGATGCCGCTGCGCTGATGTCATTCCTCCTCTCCGACGACGCAGCCTTCATCAACGGCCAGGTCATCACCAGCGACGGAGGACATCGAGTCGCCGGCGGATCCTGGCCCCGTTGATTTTTGTCGAGCGCCTTCAGCCGAAACGGCGTCTCAGTCGGAGGCGTCGCTCGTTGAGACGATCAGGACGTCGCAGCCGGCGTGATGGGAGACATGATTCGGGACAGATCCGAGCACGCGCCGCGCGCCCGTCATGCCTCGATTGCCAACGACGATCATCTGGGCATGCTGCTCCTCCGCGACCTGCACCAAAGCTTCGGCTGGGTCTGACGGCCAAACATGCGTCTCGCTCCCCACACCCGCCTGTGCGAGTCGCTGTTGTGCGCGGTCCGCGTACTGCCGAGCCCGGGTGTGTTTCTCGCTCTCCTCGCGCACCTGCGTCGCCGGAGCCCCTGGGGTCACCAGGGGAATCATCGCGGCATCGGAGGCTTCGCTGTAGGCACTCACGACGTTGACCTTCACCCCCAGAGCTCTGGCCAGCTCACCAGCCCGGTCGACGGCGCGCTCCGCTCTCTCGGAACCATCGGTGCCGACGACGATCGATCCCTTCGCCATCTCAGTCTCCTTGTTCGGTCCCGCCCGCCCTCTCGCCCGCAGGACGCATTAACTCATACGTCGCAAGTGGCTCTTGGCGGAGGAGCGGTAGACCGCGTCAGGAGACGTTGTCCGCGGCAATCGCAGTTACGCGCGCCCGATCACCCGCGACAGCGGGACTGGGCGCACCTTCGGGAAGCCGAGCGGCAGGATCACGCGGCCGTCGACGCGAGCCAGGATCACCTGCCAGTAGTAATAGCCGTAGAAGGCCCGTGGATCGGCGCTCATCCGCGCAGCGTAGGAGCGGACCACGCGCACGTAGTCGCTGCTGGGGTTGTAGTGATAGATCGCGCCGGCCATGTCTCTTGGGGCGCCGTTGGCGATAAGAAAGCGGGCGGCAGCGAAGATCGCGTCGCGCTGACGGTGAACATTGCCGGTCCCGTACTCGGCCCAGGTGGCGGGCATGAACTGCATCGGGCCCTCCGCGCCCGCCATGCTCAGTCCGACCACACGCCCGAAGTCGGTCTCGATCAGCTCGATCGCCGCCAGGTCCTGCCACGGCACGCCATACCGCGCCTGCGCGGCCTTGAAATAGCCCAGCAGGGCGGGCGGAGCGGGCGGCGCGACGATCTTCCAGGGCGGCAGCGTCTTCCGCGGCGTGTTCAGCCGCCCCAGCGCCGACGCAGCAGCGAGGTCTGTGCGAAGCGTCGCCGCCGCTGCTCCCGTCAGATGCGAGAGGACCGTCCGCTGCCTCCCGCGTGAGCCCGCCAGCTCAGCGATCGCCAGCTGCTCGAACTGCCCCGCGCTCTGAAGATCGTCGGATGAGCTCGAGGGGTCATCGATGACCCGTTGCGCGTGGTCGAATGCCGCCGCGAGCGTGGCCGGTTCACGGGGGACCGGGGTGGGCAGGGCGCTGGCTGTGGGACCCGTCGTGCCTGCCGCGCTCGCCTCGCGGCCAGACGCGGTGCGGTGAGGGACGCCAAACAGAGCCGCCACCGCCGCCACCATCGCGAGTACACCCGCCAACACACCCCGCACTCCTTGAGTGTGGCAGAGCGTGAATCGCCTCCGACCCGCGGTTCGAGCGCCTGTAGCGACTCCGACCGGCTGCTCGAGCGCCTGTAGCACGCCGACTGCTCCGGGCGGGCGTCCCTCTCTACTTATCCGCCCGGAGCGCGTCGGCCCGACGTGCGTCCCTGGTGCTGGGGCCTCCCCAGCAGTGGCTCCAGACTAAGCTCGCGGACCCGGGCCGCAGCGCGATTTTTGTCACAGTGAGGGAACTCTTCGTTAGCGGTCGTTCACACAACCGTGGCGATTGCGGCGTCCGGAGCCGGACCTGGGCGAATTAGCGAACTGTGGGGTCGTTAATTCGCCCAGGTCGCGATTGTCGGGCGTGTGGCGGCGGTTACTTCGCTCCGCTCCGGGAGCCGCGGCCGTCGCAAAGCACAGGGGATTTTGACCGCCCCTCGGCGGTCAAAAAATCCCCCACGCCAACAGAAGCCCTACTCGTCGTCGTCGACGGGGACGTCGAGGTCGGCCAGCTCCTCGGCGAAGCCGAGGGCTGACGGGCCCTCACCGATCCGCTCGAGATCCGACAGGTCGGCCTCGAGTCCTGACGGGAACCCGGTGATGCCGTCGCTGTCGGTCAGCCCGAGCTCGGCCGCCAGCTCGTCGTGGTCGAGCAGGCCGGCCTCGTCGATCCCGCGAGGCAGCGGCTCGGCGGGCTCGATCTCGATCCGCCGGTAGCGCTTCAACCCGGTCGCGGCCGGGATCAGCTTGCCGATGATCACGTTCTCCTTGAGGCCGTTGAGCCGGTCGATCTTGCCCTCGAGCGCGGCGTCGGTCAGCACCTTCGTCGTCTCCTGGAACGACGCCGCCGAGAGGAAGGAGTCGGTGTTCAGCGACGCCTTGGTGATTCCGAGGATGATCTCCTCGGCCTGGGCGCCCTCGCCGCCATTGTCGAGCACGGCCTGGTTGACCCGGGCGTACTCCTGGCGGTCGACGAACTGTCCGGGCAGGAGGTCGGTGTCGCCCTTCTGGTCGACCCGCACCTTCTTCATCATCTGGCGCACGATCAGCTCGATGTGCTTGTCGTTGATGTCCACGCCTTGGGACTTGTAGACCTCCTGGACCTCGCGCACGAGGTAGAGCTCGGTCTCGGTCCGGCCGCGAATCGCCAGCAGCTCGTGGGGATACAGCGACCCCTCGTTGAGCTGAGTACCCGGGTCGATCTTCTGACCCGCGGAGACGAATAGCCGCGTCCGGCGGGGGAACGTGTGACGATGCTCCTCGCCGCCGTCGTCGGTGATCACAACCGTGATCGCCCGGTCGGACTCCTCGGTCGAGACCTTGCCGCCGACCTCGGCGATCTTGGCCAGGCCCTTCGGCTTGCGCGCCTCGAACAGCTCCACCACCCGCGGCAGTCCGTGGGTGATGTCCGCGCCGGCAACACCGCCGGTGTGGAACGTTCGCATCGTCAGCTGCGTGCCCGGCTCGCCGATCGACTGCGCCGCGATGATGCCCACCGCATCGCCGATGTCGGCGACCTTGCCGGAGGCCAGTGAGCGGCCGTAGCAGGCCTGGCACACCCCGGTCGGGGCCTCGCACTTGAGCACCGAGCGGACCGGCACGTGGACCACGTGCCCCTTCTCGGTGTCGTCATGCCACGCCTCGACCAGATCCGCGAGCTCGGCGCGGTCGATCTCATGGCCCTTCTCGACGATCACCCGGCCGCGCTTGGTCTTCACGTCCTCGGCGGCGATCCGGCCGATCAGGTTGTCGTTGGGCTCGCCCGTCGGACGCAGACCCCGCGTCTCGGGGTCGACCTCGAGCTTGGACACCGGCATCCGGATGTACTCGCTCGTGCCGCAGTCCTCGACCCGAATGATCACGTCCTGGGCCACGTCGACCAGGCGCCGGGTCAGATACCCGGAGTCAGCCGTCCGGAGCGCCGTGTCGGCCAGACCCTTGCGGGCCCCGTGGGTCGAGATGAAGTACTCGAGCACCGACAGGCCCTCCATGAAGTTGGACTTGATCGGGCGCTCGATGATCTCGCCCTTCGGGTTGGCCATCAGCCCGCGCATCCCCGCCAGCTGGCGGATCTGCGAGAACGAGCCGCGGGCCCCGGAGTTGGCCATCATGAAGATCGGGTTGAGCTCATCGAGGTGCTCGTTAAGCGCCTGCCCGACTTCGTTGGTGGCCCTGTCCCACAGCCGGGTAACCGCCTCGTGGCGCTCCTCCTGCGTGATCTCCCCGTTCTCGTACTGCGCCTCGATCGCGGCCAGCTGCTGCTCGTACCGAGCCAGGATCTCCGCCTTGTTCGGCGGCGTCTGGACGTCGTTCTTGGAGATCGTCACCCCGGCCTGGGTGGCGTAGTGGAAGCCGATGTCCTTGAACGCATCGAGGACCAGCGAGATCGTCGGGGCCCCGTAGGCCTGGACCAGGTCGTCGACCAGCTGGGTCGTGTCCTTCTTCTTCATCGAGCGGTTGATGAACTCGTAGGAGTCGGGGTCGAAGTCAGCGCCCAGAGCCGCCGCGATCGCCCGCTCGATCTTGTCGTTGTAGATGATCCGCCCGACCGTGGTCAGCACGTGGCCGCCCTCCCGCCCGTGCGGGCGGAACTCGGCCAGGTCATGGAGCTTGACCACGCCGTGCTCGTATGACCACTCCGCCTCCTGCGCGGTGCGGTACACGTGCGGGCGCGGCTCGCACGACGCCGGGTCGAGCTTCTCGAGCTCGGCCGGGTCAGGACCGTAGGTCAGGTAGTAGGCGCCGAGCACCATGTCCTGCGAGGGCGTGGCCAGCGGCGCGCCGTGAGCCGGCGAGAGGATGTTGTTGGCCGAGAGCATCAGGATCCGAGCCTCGGCCTGGGCCTCCGCCGAGAGCGGCAGGTGCACGGCCATCTGGTCGCCGTCGAAGTCGGCGTTGAAGGCATGGCAGACCAGGGGATGAACCTGGATCGCCTTGCCCTCGACCAGCACCGGCTCGAAGGCCTGGATGCCCAGACGGTGGAGCGTCGGGGCCCGGTTGAGCAGGACGGGATGCTCGTGGATGACCTCCTCGAGCACGTCCCACACCTCGGGGATCATCGAGTCGACCATCTTCTTGGCCGCCTTGATGTTCTG
>Ga0070731_10001044_pt1 | contig 30887 bp, 27 predicted proteins | sample Coa_R1_2_FD_66448 | JGI IMG/M metagenome (GOLD analysis project Ga0070731, IMG submission 66448) | Surface soil microbial communities from Centralia Pennsylvania, which are recovering from an underground coalmine fire - Coalmine... | ecosystem: Environmental > Terrestrial > Soil > Unclassified ... | reverse complement strand
GGTCGCCTCTGGGAGGGCTCTGCGTCGCGACGGAGCGCGAGTGGGAGACTCGCTGTACGTTTCCGGGCGTCTGGGCAAGCCGTGGGATCGGCGCATCACTCCGCGTCTCACGCTGGGTGCCAAGCTCGCCGGCCGGGCGACCTCCTGCATCGACCTCAGCGACGGCCTGTCGCTTGATCTTTATCGCCTATGCATCGCATCCGGAGTCGCGGCGGAACTGGACCGGATCCCCGTCGCCGCTGGTTCGACGGTCGAACGAGCGCTAAATGCGGGAGAAGACTACGAGCTCCTCTTCACGCTGCCGGTTGGCGACCGCACGCCGCAGGGGACCTCTCGCATCGGGACCATTATTCGCCGGAAGGCCGGCACGATCCACTTTCAAGGTCATCCGCTGGCGCCGCGCGGGTACGATCACTTCCGAACATGACCCATCCGGCGGCTGCGCTCGCGGGCGGTTAGGATTTCGGGATCGCGATCAAATAGCCGACGATCCGGTCCATGTCGTGCGAATTGAATTTGTACGGCGGCATGACCGAGCCGGGCGAGAACTTCTGTGGATCGGCAAAGTGGCCTTCCAGCCATTCCCGCGTTCGCCGGCCTGAAATGCCGTTTAGCGGCGGACCTAATTTTTGTCCAGTCCCGTTCAACTGATGGCAGGCGCCGCACTGGTTGTTCTGATAAACCATCGCTCCTTCGACGGCCTGCTGTGGCGCTCCGGTCCAGGCTTGGACGGCTTTGTCATCCCGTTTCGTAACGAACGTCACCAGCGTCTTGAGCTGATTGCCCGTCAACGTGCTCGCGGGCGTGTTCGGAGCCGGTTGCTTGAAATGCTGCGTGAGCCAGTCGGCCGGCTTCTGCGAGGCAGCGGTCGCTAAATCCGGCGCAGCCCCCGATTTGCCCAGCGTGTGACAGCCGGCGCAGTTTCCCGCTCGAAAATATCCAATGGCCGCGACCTGCTCGGCCGGGATTTCCTGCCAGGGTTCGATCTGCTGCAACCCTTCGTCAGCCGATTCCGTGCTCGGCGGCGTTGTTGCAACGGCCCGCGCTGTTAACGCGGACCAGCCCAGCACGCCGAGAATCACGAGGGCGATCGCACCGGTACGCTGCCTCAGCGCCACCATTTTCGCGCGATCGATAAACGGAACGAGGAATAAAGTAAGAATCGCAAGCGTGGGCAACACCAGACTGCCGACGATCTCCAGCGGTCCTTCGAACACCTTCAATATCTGAAACAGAAACAGAAAATACCATTCCGGCCTCGGAATGAAGCTGGTATCCGTCGGATCGGCGACGTGACCGAGCGGAACGCGCACCGCCACCGCCATTCCAACCAGAATCGCGAACCAGAGGAACGTCGCGACGGTGTCTTTGAAAACCTGCTCGGGAAAGAACTTCTTCTTGGGCCTGTCATCCCCCGCCGCCGGCGCCACGCCGTGACGGCGAACCAGAATCAAGTGAATCCCAGCCAGCAGCATGATCACCGGAGGCAGCAGCAACACGTGGACCGCGTAGAAGCGGGCGAACGTCACTACACCGATGGACCCGCCTTCACTTCCCAGGAGCCGCACAATGTACGGGCCCGCCCCGGGCGCCTGCGCCGCAATTTGCGTCGTGACCATGGTGCCCCAGTAGGCCCGGTTATCCCACGGAAGCAGATATCCCGTCAGCCCGAAGGCGAGCGTGATCAGCAGCAGAACGCAACCCACCAGCCACGTCGCTTCCCTCGGTTTCTTGTAAGCGCCCCATATGAATACCTGCGCCATGTGCAGGACCACCACGATGATCATCAGGCTCGCGCCCCAATGATGCAGGCCCCGGATAATCCGGCCGGCTGTAAGTTCCGTCACGATGTAGCGGAGGCTATCGTAGGCGTCGCCGGGCGTTGGCGCATAATTGAACGCCAATAGGATTCCGGTGACGAATTGGGTCAGGAACGCGAACAGCGCTACACTGCCCAGCACCTGGTGCCAGCCCGCCGAATCCGGGATGTCCTCATAGAGAAAATGTTTGATCGCACTCTCGACGCCGGTGCGATCCTCCAGCCAGTTCAGGATATTTCGCAGCATTTTACTATGTCCTTATGCAGACTTTTGAACTTCTGGACCGATCAGAAGCTTGCTGCCATCCAGGCGCGTGACGTACCGGTCGAGCGGGCGCGGCGCCGGCCCGGAAAGCACCTTGCCGTCGAGGGAAAACGCCGACGTGTGACAAGGGCAGATGAAGTTTTTCTGCTGATCGTCCCAATGGTACGCGCAGCCCAGATGAGTGCAGTTGGGCGTGAACGCGACCACATTCTGGTCGCTCATCTTCACTACCCAGGCTGTCGTCTTCTCATTTACCGTGCGCCACCCGTCCACGCGAGTTCGCCGGAACACAACTTCCTCCGGCTTCTGCGGCTGTAACTGGTTCAAATCCGCCACATCCACCCATTGCGCTGCCTTGGTCGACTGCGGCTTGACGAGCAGATACGCAGCGGCGGGCAGAGCGAGAACCGCCGTGATTAGCGCGCCCAGTCCATTGATGACAGCCAAATAGAACGATCTGCGAGTCGTCTCCTGAGTTTTCATATAACCGTTGATGATCTCACATTGTATACTCGGTGTCGTAGTGGTTTCTTCCCTGCTGTTAATCACCCTTGTTGCCATTGCAAGCGCGGCAGCCGGAGTCTTGTTGGAATCGATTCGCGCCTTTTCCCGGCGCATGGTGCCTTTTGGCGGCGGCGTTCTGATCGGCGTGGCCTTGTTTTGGGTGCTCCCGGAGATGGCGGAGTTCCTGCGATGGCCGGGGGCGGTAATGTGGCTCGCGGGAGGCTTCGCTTTACTCTGGACGATCGACCGCTTCGTGCACCCGGTATGTCCGGCATGCTCGCACACGCACGAACACGAACACTGTGAGACCCGCTTGCACGGCTTTGCCGCTCCTTTGCTGATTGCCGCCGGCATTCACAGCGCGCTCGATGGCTGGAGCGCCGCGGCCGCGCAGGGGGCGAGCGGCATCGGTAGTGCGCTCTTGATTGGTATCGCCTTTCACAAATTACCTGAAGGCGTGGCGCTCGGCGTAATCGCGCGGGCGTCTCTCCCGAGCCGCCTTTCCGCTCTCGGTTGGTGCGCCGCGGCAGAGGCCATGACATTGGTAGGCGGTGGGGCCGAATGGCTCCTTACCCCCCATTTGGATCCTCAGCGCTTGCATGTGCTGCTAGCTATCGCGGGCGGAGGTTTTCTCTATCTCGGCGGCCACGCAGTGCATGGCGAACTCCGCCGCAAAGGACCGGTTCCGGCGTTTGTTCCTGCCTTCGCCGGGGTCGCCGGATCAAGCGTACTCCGGTTGTTCGTTTCTTAGCTCTAACAATTCGACGCACCGGGCGTCCTATTCTAAGTCATGAACCGCCGAACTCTATTCCATGCTTTGGGCGCGCTCGCGTGTCAGACCGCTATCAACGCGCAAAGCCCGGCCCCCAGTCGCGGGGTCGTGTTTGAGCACGATCTTCCCGACATTAACTTGCACAACTGGTCCGTCACCACTGTCGAGGTCCATTACGGCCCGGGTGCCGGGTCGTCGGCGCATCGGCATCCGGGAATCACTCTGGCCTACGTCCTCGAGGGTGAAATCGCATCGAAGGTCGGAGACGGCCCCGAAAAGGTTTACACAGTTGGCCAGATGTTCATTGAAATGCCCAACGAGCTTCACGGGGTGTCGCGTAACGCGAGCACGACCAAGCCCGCGCGGCTGCTCGCGATGCTGCTAGCAGAAAAAGGAAAGCAGCTCACGACACCCGCCGCGGTGTAGACTGTAGGCTTGCTCCGGCGGTCGATGGGCCTAGTTCGGGCCACCGCGATGGTGGTGGGGATCATTATTGGCGCGTCGATTTTCGTCCAGCCTTCCGAAGTAAGCCGTCACGTGTCGACGATTCCCGCTATGTTTGGCGTTTGGTCCGCCGCGGGGATCATCTCGATCGCCGGCGCGCTGGTTTCCGCGTCGCTTGCGGCCAAGTTCCCACAAACGGGCGGGATTTACGTCTATCTCAAAGAGGCGATCTCGCCTTCCGCCGGATTTCTGTGGGGATGGGCGATGTTCTGGAGCGCGCACTCCGGCATTATCGCCGCGGTCGCCGTCGTCTTTGCGCGATATGTCGGCGTGCTGGTTCCCTTGAGCGATACGGGCCTGCGATTGACTGCGATCGCCTGCATCCTGTTTCTCTCGACGATCAATTATTTCGGTGTGCGCGCCGGCAGTAACGTGCAAACGTCGTTCACCATCGTGAAGCTTGCCGCGATCGCCGCTATTCTGATCGCCGTAGTCGTATTGGCGCCGCCCCACGTGCAATCTGCGGCCGCCGGCAACCCGCCGCAAGTCGCGCGCGAATTTCTGCTCGCGATCAGTGCAGGATTGTTTGCCTTCGGCGGCTGGCACCAGGTGACTTACGCCGCTGGAGAAACCTACGATCCCGAGAAAACGATTCCCCGAGCGCTTCTGCTAGGCATGGCGATTGTGACGGTGGCGTATCTTTCGCTGAACGGAGCGTACCTGCGTGTTCTTCCTTTAAACACGGTGCTCAACTCGCAGCATGTCGCCGCAGATGCCGCTAGCGTCCTGGTCGGTCCGCGCGCCGCCGCGATTGTTGCCGGACTCGTGATGGTGTCGGCATTCGGTGGGCTCAGCGGAACCATTCTTCAGGGCCCGCGTGTTTACTATGCGATCGCGCGAGACGGTTTGGCGTGGCGCGCCATGGGAACTGCGCATCAGCGGTTCCAGACGCCTCATATCGCGATCGCCGCGCAGGCGATCTGGGCCAGCGCCCTGGTCGCCACGGGCACTTACCGCGTGCTGTTCACAAGAGTCGTATACACTGAGTTCCTCTTTTTCGGCCTGATGACCATCGGTCTAGTGCGACTGCAAAAGCGCTGGACTTTAGCGGCTTTGCTATTTCTGGCCGGCTGCGCCGCTGTGGTCGGCAATCAGATTTACGCCGATTGGAAGGAGTCCACGACCGGCCTTCTTTTGGTCGCAGCCGGTCTGCCAGTGTTTTATCTCCTAAAAGGTTCGCATGCCAGTCATTGACTTTCACAATCATTACTATCCGCCCGGATATTTGAAAGCTTTGCAATCCGGGGAAAGCGCGGTGCAGGTGACCATCGACGATCAGGGCCACGCACGCCTGCACTATCCAGGAGATTACAATATTGCCGTCCCCGGCCAGCGCGACCTCAATGTTCGCCGCAAGATGCTCGACGATCACGGGATCGACATGCAGGTCTACACGCTGACTACGCCCGGAACGCACGTGGAGACTCCCGCCGACGCGGCCCGCCTCGCGTCCTTGGTCAACGACGAGTTTGCGGAAGGTATAGCAGTACATCCCGGCCGTTTCAGCGCGCTCGCGACGCTGCCGTTGAATGATCCAGAGGCATCCGTGAAAGAGCTTGAACGGGCATGCCGGCAACTCGGCCTTCGCGGAGCAATGCTATTCAGCAATGTGAACGGTGTCGCCCTCGCCGACCCGCGCTTTTATCCATTGTACGAATTGGCCAACGATCTCGAAGCCGTACTTTACATTCACCCCACGCATCCTCTCGGAGTGGAAGCAATGATGGACTACTGGCTGATGCCGCTCGTCGGGTTTGTATTCGACACGACACTCGCCGCATCGAAGTTGGTATTTGCCGGGATCCCCGAGAAGTTCCCGAAGATCACCTGGGTTCTGACGCATCTGGGCGGTGCGATTCCATACTTGGCGGAGCGGCTGGATCGAGGATATCGCGCGTTCAAAGAATGCCGGGAAAATATCCAACGTCCGCCGAGCGAATATTTGAAACGGTTCTACTACGATACGGTCAACTTCAACCTCGACGCGCTGGAGTTGGCGATCGCGTTCGCGGGCGCGGACCATTTGCTCGCAGGCAGCGATTATGCCCATCAAATCGGGAGCCCACGCCTGATGCTAGAGAGCGTCCGAGGGCTAGACATCCGCGACGAGGACCGGATCGGCATCCTGGGCGGGAACGCCGCCCGCTTGCTTCGCATAAAAAGCGGGGCTTAGAGGAGATTAATACCCCCGATTCGGCACTAGAGTAAGATGCCGAAAAAGATTAGCAAAGCTCTGGTACCGGTCGAAGTAATCGGAAGCCGGGTCTATCTGGTTCGCGGGCAGAAAATTATGCTCGATTCGGACTTGGCGGAACTCTACCAAGTCGCAACGAAATCGCTGAACCTGGCGGTCCGGCGCAATGCCGACCGGTTTCCCGAAGACTTCATGTTCAAGCTCACGAAGCAAGAAGCCGGATCTTTGAGGTTTCAATTTGAAACCTCAAACGGCCGAGGCGGTCGTCGGTACCTGCCGAATGTCTTCACCGAACAGGGCGTCGCAATGCTTTCGAGTGTTCTAAAGAGTAAACACGCGATCCAGGTCAACATCCTGATCATGCGCGCCTTTGTCCGACTGCGAGAAGTGCTTTCGACACACAAAGACGTCGTGCGAAAGCTGGAACAACTTGAGCGTGTCCAAAATGAGCACGGCGCTCATATTGGAGCCATCTGGAGAACCGTACGAAATTATATGAGGCCCGCCAAGCGCAGCGGAAAGTACAAGATTGGCTTTAATCCGGATACGAAATGATCAGGACGCGCCCCGCATATCCTCAATCGTGACAAAAGCGAATCGGAGTTTCGATCTCGCGGCGTCGTCGAGAAATCAGAATGCCACTGGCGTCGGCATCGGCAACGGCGCTTATGAATCTCCGTCAGATGACTGCAGAGAACCGCGATGTGATGGCGGAACGTTCTCAGCACTCCTGGCTTTTCGTCATTCTTTATTTGTGCCTCAGGACGGAGATTATGTCATCTGCAGTAATCACGCCCGTCAGCTTGCGATCGTCGGCTACCACGGGCAGCGCTAGCAGGTTGTATTTGTCGAATAGCTCAGTGACGCGATCCTGCTGCTCGCCCACGGGAACTTCGATCAAGTTCTCCGCAGCGAGAGTTACCAACGGCGTCGCCCCCTCCTGCAAAAAGAGCCGGGCAATTGGAACGGTCCCCTTCAGACGTTCTTCCGCGTCCACCAGGAAGAGCGTATTCAAATTCTCCAGGAGTTCTTCATTGCTCTTGAGAGCCAGCAGAGCGTCGGCAACCGTGGCTGTATCTCTCAACGCGACGTATTCCGTATTCATCATTCCGCCCGCCGTATCCTCTTCGAACTCCAGTAGCTCTCGAACCTCAGACTTGGGCTCATGCTCCATCTCTTCAAGGATTTCTTCGCTGGTTTCCTCTTCGAGTTCCGCCAGAACGTCGGCAGCATGATCAGGAGACATTTCTTCAATGATCTCGGCGGCCTTGTCGGCTTCGAGCGACTCGAGAATGCTGGCCTGGATGGTCGGTTCCACCTCGGTCAGCGTTTCTGCCGCAACTTCACTATCGATGTTCTCGAAGATAGCTTCGCGGTCCTGCGGGCTCAGGTCCTCGACGATATCGGCGAGATCGGCCGGGTGCATATTTTCGAGGAGCCGGTTGCTGATGTTCAGCCGCAGACGCCGCTGCGGATCCGGCTCCAGGATATTGACGAACTCCCATCGGATGGAATGCGGGGGAATCCGTACTTGCAGCCGTCGAATCCACGTGGGCGGCAAACCGCCTTGCAGCATCCGCCGAAAAATGCTGCGGATCCCGATGTCCACTTCCAGGATCCACAACTGGTCGCCGCCGTTCTCGTGGCGCAGCTCAAATGTTACATCGTTGACGCGAACCACCTTGCGCCCTTGTGCGTCAATGATCTGCTGATCGAGAAGATCCCGCCCCATGCGCAGCATGTACTCGTCTGCGTGATACGGCGTAAGATTTTCGTCCCGTAGGTGAATCCCGTCGAGCGAAATGGAACTGATTTGATCGTGCCGGACCGTCAGCCAAGTCCAACCGCCACCGACCAGATAACGATCAATGCGGACCGGATCTACAAGTGGAACCAGCGCAGCGTCTTTAACTACACCGATCCTACGCCCCTTAAGATCATAGACCTTGAGGCCGAACATTTCGGTAAGGTACAGAAGCTGCTGATCCGCCATCCCAGCGAGTCCAGGTGATCCGAGCCCATATATGGACGAGTGCCCAGAATCCTAATATGACCCATGGTGACGACCATGCGCAAGAAGTTTTTTGACTGGAGTCATTCGCGGCTCAGAAGCGCACCAATTTGATTCCGCCGTTCGATGTTCCCAGATCGAGCAACGGTCCGCCGGACCCGATGGTCCCCTCCAGGCGATGCTTCGACAATATCCCGTGGACTGCGACGTCGAAGTCCGACGTAATTGATGCGTTCGACGTGTGCGCGCGTAACGTTGCTCCGGCCGAATTCGGCATCCTGACCAGGATCGAGGAGTTCGACGTATCGGCGTGAACTTCTCGCGCCGCGTCTATGGTCAGTTCAATGTGCCCATTCGAGCTCTCCAACCGAACCGGTTTCGAGTCCGGCTCCATTAACCGCGCCGTGATGCTCCCGTTGGAGGTGTGAGCATCGAAACCGCCCTTCTTCACATCCGCCTTGATCGATCCATTCGACGTGCGGAGCAACAGGTCACCAACTACGTCCGCGATCTCGAGGGTCCCGTTGGAGCTCACCGCATCCACCGACCCACGAATGGCGGTGGCCCGGATCCCCCCATTCGATGTTTTCAAATGGGCGTTCCCATCGATGCTGTCGACGTGAATGGCGCCATTGGAGCTAACGATATTTGTGAGTTCTGCATGCCTCGGAACATGAATCACGTAGCGAGCCCCGCTGTTGCCCCAATGATCCAACGGACGAGTGGTCCGAATCGTGATCGCGCCGGGCGAAGACGACACATCAACCCTGATCTGGCGCATCCGCTCTTCCGAACTCGCGTACTTGGTACCGTCGACATCCACGGTATTCTTGTCCCAGCCGGCGATCTCGACCGATCCGTTGAAATTGTCGACTTGAACGCTGGCACCCGAATTTAGCGGGTAGCTGAAGTGAAAATCCTCCCGGTAACGGTCCGAACTGATACCCCCGAAATCCCAATCTTCGCAACCTGCGAGAACCAGAATCGAAACGGCAAGGCAAAACACGCGCAAATTCCGCATCGAAGGCGACTCCTTAGCTTAATGTTACGTTGGATTCTTGCCGCAAGTTCCGGCAAAGATCAACGCTGCGCGATAATCGTATAGCCATGAAAAAGTTGATCGCATCCCTTGTGGGCCTGGCCGTTTTCAGCCTAACGGCCCTCGCGCAGGCTCCCAAAACCGTGATTCACATCATCAATATCAAGTGGAAAGAGGATGCTACCCCGGAACAGATCAAGGCTGCGGTGGACGCTGCCCACCAACTCCCCTCCAAGTACCCTGGAATCAAACGGGTTTGGACTACCAACCTCAAGTATCAGGGTCAGGAAGGGTTTAAGCAGGCGATCGTAATGGAGTTCGAAAGCCAGGACGCTCTGAAGAAATACGCCGATAGTGCTGCCCAGCAGTGGTGGTACAAGATTTACATGCCCGTCCGCGAGGACAGCCGGACGCACGACATAACCAACTAGGTACGGTCAATCAGCCGAATCATACTGACGTTGACAGTAAACCTGCGGTCGTCCGTATCGACCTGCCATTCAGGCGTCGCCCGAATCTCAACGCGATATTCCGGCGCATCCGGAACGTCCGCTTCCAAAATAAACAGGCCATTGCGGTCGATTTTCCAGTTTCCTGTGGGCACATCGTTTACGATCGCGCGCACCTCTCCCGGAACCCCCTTCGGCGACGCATGGCATCGAATTCGTAACCGCTGGGGACCCGGCTTTACCCGCCCCAGCCTTGCGACGGCGCGCGCCCCAATCCAGCGATATTTGTTCCCAAAAACGCCCTCCAGATCGTACCAGCCCTCTTCAAGATGGCGCGTATGGCCCGGCTGAGAGAAATCGATGATATCCTCTCGATCGCCCGGGTATAATTCGAGGCGCTCGGCGGAAGGGAGCAGGTTATACACCCCACCTTCATTGGCCGATTGATAGTCGCATCGGGTGCAGCGCAGCGTATCTGACGAATCGCGATCGAGCGGCCCATGGCAGTTGGGACACCGGAGAAACGTTTCAAAATCCTCAAAGGACCGTGTTTGTCCAGGGTTCCCCGCCTTCCGGCACACCGCCGCCAGGGTCCCGCCCAGCAATCTCGCCGCCCGCCATTCCGAGCGATGGGGATCCAGCCGTACCGCCGCACGTTTCACAATCCGCTCGCCCCAGCCACGTTCGGGCACGAACACTTCATACTCATGCGCGACGAAGTATTTCTCCACCAGCGCATGCCACTCCTTCAAACCCATGGTATGGTTCTGGCGAATTCCGAAGCTCTCCTCCTGATGCGCTCCGATCACATCGCGAACGACATATCCAAGCAGTCCCCAATCGTAAAGGCGGCGTTCCCACGGCTTCATCGTTTCGTAGTACGGACAGCGATACAGCCGCAACGACAGGAGGCGCTTCAGCGGCTCCTCGGCAAACAGAAAGATCCCGCCGGGCGCCAACACCCGCGAGACCTCCCGAAACACGCTCTCGATATCCATGAACTGGCTGAGCATTTGAAACGCACAGACCATTCGCAGCGAACCGTCCGCGAACGGGAGGTTGGCTGCATCGCCCGCCATTCGAACAGGCGCCCGCGGCATTCCCCACAAATCCTGAAGCGCGCGTCCATGGCGCAGTGAATCGGCCGAAAGATCCAGCGCAAATCCGTCGGCGCCGAATTCGTTGGCGAACATATAGCTCGAATGACCGGCGTTCGCGCCAATCTCTAGAAACGGCGACATCGGCCCAATGAACTCGAGGTGCTTCCGGACCACAGTCCCGCGGCGCACGTTCTCCTCGGCGTAGATCCGCAGGTTGCGCTCCGGCTGGCCCAGCGAGGCGAAGTTGTGAAACTCAACCTGAGCGCGCTTTACGGAGAATGGCTGCGTTCCCATTTATGCCTGGGACCCGATCAGCATTTCCATCGACAGCGTCCGCATATCCGGAACCAGCACATCGGGCGAGTGGCGCATCAGTTCCTCGACGCCGGCAAGTCCCGTTCCCACCGCCACCGCGCGCACCCCGTTGGCGCGCGCCGCCCGAATGTCGTTAGGATGATCGCCGACCAGCGAAATTGGACTCTTGGAATCGATCCAGCCCTCCCGCCGGGCGTGGCGGATGGCGATACGGACCAGCCCGGCTCGATCGCGAGCCAGCTCAGCGAACGCGCCAAACCGCAGGTAACGCCGCAAGCCTGCCTGTTCCATTTTCTTCCAGCCGATGTTGGTCAGATTTCCCGTCACCAGTCCCGTCACGATGCCGCGACGCGAAAGCCTGGAAAGCAGCATCCGCGCCCCCGGACAAACATGCCGCCGCAAATCAGGGCACCTTCGGACATAGATCCGCTGAGCCCGTGTAACGATTCCCGGCATGTGCCGGCGGGTGAAACTTGCAGACGCGCCAGCGTTGGCAAGCATCGCGGTCACGATATCCCGATCGAGCATGCCCTGCACGGGAACATTTTCCATGGTGGTTTCAAGGCCGGTGATTTTCCGGATCGCCTCCACCAGAGCTTCGCGATGGTGCGGACCGGCGCGACGCAAGAGCGTCCCGTCAATATCGAACAGCACGAGCGGCTGCGGCATCAATATTTTAACTATACGTGAGGTTTCAGCCGCGGCAGTCGATGTGGGCTATGGGAGGCGCCTCGATCCCGGCGCATCCGGCCTGGATCGCGGCAATTCGTGCGGCGTTCGTCCGGAGGCGCACTCTCAGCGTCGATAGCTTCCGGTCAAGCGAATTCCCGTTTGCGATCGCGCAGGTGAGCCGATCGGCAAGCTTCTCCGACGGCGGTATCCGGCTAAATTCGGAAATCGCCGCCCTGCGAGCTTGAAGCGCCGCTTGTAGGGCGTTGAGATCGCCCTGCGACGCAGCGTCGAGGGCGCGTTGCTCTGCCTGCTCGATCGTCATCCTAGCTGATTCGGATTCTGGCCGTACAGCACCAGGCTCAGCCCCTGGAGACTCGCCGTCAGCTCCTGTTGCTCCTGTTGAAGCTCCGATTGCAAGGCATCGGCAGCTTCGAGCTGGCTCGTGAGAGCCGTCTGCGCCGCCGCCGCCCTTGTGGTGAAGGTATCGATCTGATCTTGCAGATTTTGATCCGTCTGCTTTAGTCCGGTTACCTCGGATTGAATCAGCCCCGTCACCGGATCGCTATACTGCGAAAGCGACGCCGAGAATCCCCCGAGCCCGTTGGTCGCCGAGCCGATGAATTTGAAGCCATCGGACACCTGCGTCGCCGACAGCGCGCCGAACGTAGTCTGGTTGAAAGATGCGACCCCGGTATCACTGAGCTCAACGCCCAGATCGGCCAGACTCTGAACCGTGCCGGTCGCCGTGGTGTACCCGGTTAGATGCTCCAGGGTCGCGCGGATCTGGCTGAGGATCGTGTCTCCTGCCAGAGGACCTCCGGCCGCCCCGGTTTGCGCCTGGATATCGGACTGCACGGTATTGAATTTGGTGACAAAATCCTGAAGCGCTGAAGAAAGCTGCGTCGGATCGCTGGCGAGCGTTAACGTCACCGGCGTGTTACTCTGCCCCAGAATCGTAAAGGTCACGCCAGGTACCACGCCGTTCACGACGTTGCCCGGCTGCTCCACCGTCAGGTTATTGATCTGAAACTTGGCGTTCGTACCCTGATTGGCGCTGGTCAGAAGGTCCGTCCCCGAAGCGCTGGCGCCATCGAACAACTGAAGCGTGGTTGCACCGGTAGAGTTGGCTGAAATAGACAGGTAATTACCCGTGGGAGTCGTAAGAATCGAAGCTGTTACGCCCGCGTTCAATGCGTTGATCTGATCGCGGACGCCGGTCAGGGTATTGGTGGTCACCTGGAAAGTTTGCGTCTGTCCGCCCGCCACCAGCGTCAGGCTCCCTGAAGAAGACATCGGCGTGGAAGAGGCGTCGGCGTAAAACGCGGTGCTTTGTTCCGACGCCGCCGACGCCACCGACGTAATCGAATTGATGGTGTAGCTGGTAGCCGCAGGCGCGCCTGAATTCGTTACGCTGACTACACTCGGATTGGAACTGGTGGCGCCAAGCGCCTGCCCTGCCGCCAGCGTCCCTAGCGTCTGAACGGTGGTGGCCAGGGCATCCACGTCGCTGCTGATGGTTCCCAGCGCCGTTTCCTTGGAAATGACCACGGAATCCTGAGTCTGCAACTGCGTAATTGGGATGTTCGCAATCTGGGCGGCTTTGGTCAGCTCCGCCTGAAAATCGCTCGCATATTGACTGATCCCCGTGAAGCCCGGAGAGGTCGTGAATCCTGACGTGGCTGAACTGGCGGTCCCCACGTCATTCTCATCGGCGTGCCCCGGATTTCTTTAAGACCGGATCATACCGTCAGTCGAACTCCGAGGGACTATTTCCCTAGGACGGCCACGGCTTCATCGAGCAGATCGGCCTCTTTCATCAAAATGGCGCCAACCCGCTGAATCTGCTGATCCGCTTCCTGCCAGCGCTTCTGCTCGATCGCTTCCCGCACACCCGGGATCGTCTTGACACCATAACCCGTATAAAATCCCGGGGCATAAATCATGTGACGGAACCAGGGACGTCCGGGCAGGCCGGCCGAGTCCGTCAGGCGGCGTTCACTCTCGATCAACTTTGCGTTCACCGCCTTGAAGTTGGACGCATTGGCCTTCTGCCGGGCCGCGTCGTATCGTTGCGCGCTCAGCGCGAGCACTTCGATGGCATTCTCGAGCGGCGCGAAATTCAAGTGCGGCGGCACGGGCTGCCTCGAAGGCGGAATGTAGCGCTCGCGTGGATCGGCCGCCGCGGTGAAAACGCCTTCGTCGAGTTCGCGATTGAGTTCCTCTGCGTGTTCGCGCTGATCCGCGTCCAGCCGCTTCAGCTCCTCGATGTAAGTGCGAACCGTGTCCGAGAAATCGCTGAATTGAAACGGCAGCAGGTCGGCGTCCGCCAGACGAATCATGGCTGTGCCCGCGGTCTGCGCCAGCGCGCGGCCGTAGACGAAATCCGTGTCGGCGAAATGCGTGTACCAGTAGAAATCGTCATAAATCGAATGATAGACTCCGCCTCCGCCGCCTTCACCGCCAAAACCCAGGTTCATGGATGCGACACCCAGATGATCGATGAAGGCCGTGTAGTCCGACCCCGAGCCCAGCGCGCTGATCCGCAAATCCGGACGGGTGCGGACTTCCTTCTTCTTATCTCCAGGCGCACGCTGAATTTCCACCAGTTGAGACCGTTTCCAGACTGGCGTCTTCATTTCGGGATCCTGAATGTCCTTCATAACGCCGTTAATGAAATTTTCCAGCGAGTGCGACCCGGACGCTCCCAGAAATCCACGGCCATTGCCGTCCGAATTGATATAAGCGACGGCATGCTGCTGTAACTCAGCCGCGTGGGTTTCGGCCCATTCGGTCGAGCCCAGTAATCCCGGTTCTTCTCCATCCCAGAAGCAATAAATAATGGTCCGCTTCGGTTTCCAGCCTTGCTTCAACATCTCGGCGAGACCGCGCGCCTCTTCCATTTCCGCCACCGCGCCCGACACCGGATCTTCCGCGCCATTCACCCACCCGTCATGATGATTGCCTCGAATCACCCACTCGTCGGGATACTGGGCGCCGGGAATCCTGACAATGACGTCATAGAGGCGTTTGATATCCCAGTTGAACTTCAAGCGCACATGAACCCGCGCCGGCCCCGGCCCGACGTGATATGTGATCGGCAGCGCCCCGCGCCAATTCTCCGGAGCAAGGGGGCCTTTCAACGCCGCGAGCAAAGGCTGTGCGTCGCCATACGACATCGGCAGCACGGGAATCTTCGTCAGCGTTTTCGCTTCGGAAACCGCCAGACGCTTCGCATCCGGCACCGCGCCAACGCCCGGCGTCAGCGGATCGCCAGGATACAGGGGCATGTCCATCACGCTGCCGCGCTGCGCACCGTCCCGCGGACGCTGCGGTCCAACCGGGAAAACATCGTTGGTGTAATACCCGTCGTCGCGCGGATCGGAATAAACGATGCACGCCAAGGCTCCATGCTCGGCCGCGACTTTCGGCTTGATCCCTCTCCACGACGCCCCGTAGCGCGCGATCACGATCGCGCCGCTCACCGAAATCCCCATGCGCTCCAGTTGTTCGTAGTCCGCCGGGATGCCGTAGTTCACATACACCAGCGGCGCCGTCACATCGCCGTCTATCGAGTAGGCATGATACACCGGAAGCTGTTCGCTCTTCTGATTCGAGGTCGGGTCAACCGCGACCGCGGGTTCCTCGAGCTTGGCCGTGAATTTCGTGGGCTCGACCATTTCCACGAAGCGGTCCTGCGGGGTCGGAAACAGGACGTCGAAGTTCTCGATCTTCGCGTCCAGTCCCCAGCTCTTGAGCTTGGCAAGTATCCATTCCGCATTGTCCTTGTCATACGGCGAGCCGACATGATGCGGCCGCGCCGAAAGGCGCTCCATGTAGTCGCGGAGATTTTGCGGACTAGGAATCGCGCGGAATTTTTCTTCCCACTGCGAGTCCGCGGCGAAGATCACGGAAACTGCGCCAAGAAGCAAAATGGATGAACGGAAGCTGGACGAACGCATTTTTCAAGTTTAGCCCCGCCCGAAACCCTCTCGGTTGCAGGTAAAGTAGATGATGCTACTTGCTGCCCTTTAAGAAAATTCTCTTCCCGGTCGATTTTTCCCAGCAATCGATCGGCGCGGCGCACTACGTTGAGGCGTTCACGGGACGCTTCGACGCACAGCTGACGGTGCTTCACGTCATCGAGCCACCCAGCTACAACGACACGCTTATGGATCGCGCCGCGCAACGCCGGGAGCGCCTGGATACATTTCTCGCCAGCGAATTGTCGTATTTCAAAGTCGAAAAGGTCGTGGCGGAAGGCGACCCGGCGGCCAATATCCTGAAGGTGGCGACTGCCCGGCAGGCGGACCTGATCATGATGCCGACCCATGGACACGGGGCGTTCCGCCGTTTCCTGCTCGGATCTGTGACGGCTAAAATTCTGCATGACGCGGATTGTCCGGTTTGGACCGGTGTGCATCTGGAGAATGCGCCGCCGCTCGATAAGCTCGAGTTCCGCAATTTTCTTTGCGCCGTGAATCTGGATGCTCATGGCAAGAAGGTCTTCGAAAGCGCGCAGGAGTTTGCGGACGAATATCGGGCCAACCTGACGGTAGTGCACGCGGCCTCGCTCGATCGCGAAAGCGCGCGCCGGAAAATCGCGGAATTAACCGGGCCGGAATCGAAGGCCTCTGTGGTGCTGGAGGCGGGCGAAGTATCTCAGGTGGTAGCGAATGTCGCCGCGCGCCTTCCGGCCGACATGCTGGTAATCGGCCGCAGCCCCACGCCCGGCGTACTCGGCCGCCTGCGCACTCACGCGTATCCGATCATCCGCCAGAGTCCCTGTCCGGTGATCAGCGTATAGCAGCGAGGCGGCAGGTCGGGGACCTGCCAGTGCTCTCTTACTCCCTCCCATCCTCCAATCGGACTTTTCCCGCAAAATGGCGGTACACAAAAAAGAAATAACCTGCCGCCAGCACCATCCCCAGAATCCACCAGCGCAGTCCGACGTATAGTCCATATTCCGGCGCCGCTGCGTTGTAAATCGTCAGTCCGAGACTGGGGTCGCCGTTCGAGGCCAGCACATACGGATAAACTCCGAAAGCCGCGCTCGTCAGCATTCCGCAGATGTAGGTTGCGGAAGCGAGAAACGTCATTAGCTCGCCTTCCTGCCTGTCCCACAGACGGATTCCGATCAGCCCCGCGATCGCGAGCATCGGGAAAATGTATCCCCATGGGTACTTCGAAAAATTCTCCTTAAGATGGGGCTGCACCCAAAAGCTCAGCGCCGTGATCAGTGCCGTGATGCTGGCGACTCCCCACCATGCGCGGCGCGCAATCACTTTGGCGCGATCCCGAATCTCTCCGTCGTTTTTCAGCGCAAGCCACAGCGCCCCATGCATCGTCAACACCACCAGCGCCGCCACTCCGATCGACACGGTGTACCAATCCAAGATCCCCGCGTCACTTCCAGGAAGAAAATTGGACCACAGCGCCAGGAAGAAGTAGCCATCCGGATGCAGAGGTACGCCGCGCACCACATTTCCCAGCGCGGCGCCGAAGAATATGGCCAGCAGCGTACTCGAAAATCCGAACGTTACGTCCCAAAACGACCGCCACATCGCGGTATCCACATGGCTCCGTAATTCTAGCGACAGGCCGCGCAGAATCAACAGCCAGAGCACCATCATCAATGGCAAATAAAAGCCGCTGAAACTCGATGCATACAGCGCCGGAAACGCGAAGTACAAGACTCCGCCCGCGGCCAGCAGCCAGACTTCATTTCCATCCCACACCGGACCGATGGAAGCGATTACGGTTCGCCGCTCCCGATCCGTGCGCGCGACCAGAAGGTGTAAGATCCCCACGCCGAGGTCGAACCCATCGAGCACGACGTACACCGCGACCATCAGCGCAACCAGGCAGAACCAGAGAGTCTCCATGGTTAGATCTTTTCTCCTGAACTGAAAGGTGACCTGGCCGGTCCGGAACCGGCCGGTGACGGTCCATGCTCAATCTCGCGCCCGACAAGGAAAAGAAACAGAACGGCCAAGACGCTGTAGAGTCCCAGGAATCCAAGCAGCGTGAACAGCCCATTCCCAGCGGAGACATATGGTGATGTTCCTTGCGCTGTCCGCATCAATCCGTAAATCAGCCACGGCTGGCGGCCGAGCTCGGCCGTCATCCATCCGGCCGTGGTCGCGATGTACGGAAACGGCAGCGCCAGCATCAGTATCCACAGCATCGGTTTGAACCGGTACAGGCGCCCACCGCGCAGCAGCCATGTTGAGATCAGCGACACCGCTATTAATATGGTTCCTAGACCCACCATGATGTGGTATGCGAAGTACAGCAGCGGCACATTGTCCGGCCACTGGTCTCGCGGAATTTCCCTTAGACCGCGCACTTCCGCGCCCCACCGGCGGTACGTGAGAAAACTGAGCGCCCCCGGCACGATGATCGGGTTGTCCAGTTTCATCTGATCCGTGTCTGGCTGTCCGATGAGCGCCAGCGGAGCGCCATTGGCCGTCTCGAACAGTCCTTCCATCGCCGCAAGGGTCGCCGGTTGGTAAATTGCGATATTTTTGCCTTGTCCGTCACCGGTTGGAAATATCAGCAACACGGTCGCGGCGAGCCCCGCGATGACTCCGGTGCGAACAAAAGTCCGGCCGTATTCGAGGTGCCTTTCCATCAGCAAGTAATACGCGCCAATCGACGCCATGACGAAACTCCCCGTAACCACCGCCGCGATCATGTTGTGCATATACTGCCACCCCACCCAGGGATTCAGAAGCAGCCCCCAAAAGCTGTTCAACATGATCTGACCGTTCGCGCCGATTTCGTATCCGGTGGGATGCTGCATCCACGCGTCTGTCGCGATAATCAGGTATCCCGACATCCAGGATCCGAGAAACACCAGGAAAGCCGCGAACCAATGCGCCAGCGGACTCAACCGTTTCTCGCCGAAGATGAACAGGCCCAGGAAACTTGACTCCAGAAAGAAGGAGAACACTCCCTCCATCGCCAGCGTCTGGCCGATCACGCCACCCGCGGATCGCGAGAATCGCGCCCAATTCGTTCCGAACTGAAACTCCATCGGAATTCCCGTCACAACGCCAAACGCGAAATTGATCGCAAAGATTTTGGCCCAAAAACGCGCTGCGCGCGCGTAATGTTCGTCGCCCGAACGCAAGGCAATCGTCTTTAGAATGACGATCAACAGCGCCAATCCCATAGTCAGTTGCGGAAAGATGTAATGGAACGTCACCGTGAAGGCAAAATGCAACCGATGTACCGCGAGCGCCGAATCCATGTGGCCAATTAGAGCAATGCGCCCGCCAAACATGCAAACCCATGAATGCAATGTTCCGCTGTGACGCTGCGCCGACAGTCACGTCGATCCTGGGTCATTTAGCACAGCTCTGAATTAGTAGAATGGGCCCTGCGGCACAGAAAGAAACGAGAATGAAGAATCGCATTTGCAAACTCGCGCTAATGATCGCGGCAGGCATCGCGCACGCCCAGGAAACGCCGACCGAGCGCGATGCCGCTCGCGACGTCGTGCGCAAGATGGGCGAGTTGGAGAAATCGCTGGACCTTCCGAAGGTCGTCGCCGGTCTCGACACGGCGAATCCGCCCCGCGAACAGGTCGCGGCGCGCGCGCGTGAGCTGATGCAAACCGAACTGCTCGCGCTCGCCGACGATCTGACGAAACATCCTGAAATCGGCTTCGAGGAATTTCGTTCGATCGACAAGTTGGCAGCCTATCTAAAACAACACGGGTTCGAGGTAACCATTGGTGTCGGCAAGCTCAAGACCGCTTTCGTCGCGAAATATAAGAACAATCGCGGCGCGCCCACCCTAGGCGTAATCGTAGAGTACGACGCACTCCGCGGCACCAAGGGGCCGTTTCACGGGGATCAACACAGCGCGCAGGGCCCCGTTGGAATGGCGGCGGCGGTCGCCATCGCCGAGGCGCTGGAGAAATCCAAAATGCCGGGCAGCGTCGTCGTTATCGGAACGCCCGCCGAAGAAATGATGCCTCCTGCTAAAATCGACATGCTTGAGGCCGGCGCATTTCAAGGCATCGATGTTTTGGTGCGCAGCCACTCCTCACCCGCTACAACCCGCCCCGCTGCTGGATTCGGAAGCTGCTGTTTGAATATCGACGGCGTCAAATACACCTTCAGCGGCGCGCCATCCCATCAGATGACACCCTGGGCCGGCCGTAATGCCCTCGAAGGAGTCATTCATTTGTTCAACGGAGTAGACGCGATCCGCGGCAACATTCGTCCCGAAGCGCGGATCCAGGGAATCATCAGCGAAGGCGGCGCTGCTCCCAACGTTGTCCCGGATCGCGCCGTTGGCGATTTCTACATTCGGTATCCCGACGAAGTTTATCTGGCCCAGATCCGGGATATGGTGGACAATGCAGCCAAGGCCGCGGCTCTGGCAACCGGAACGAAGGTAAAGATCGACAACTACGGCCGTGATCGCGACGGTTTTTCGCTGGCTTCCTTAGCCGAACTCGGTTTCGCCTATTTGAAACGCTATGGAGCCGACCAGATAAAGGAGGAGCCCGACACGCCGTCAGGCTACGACGAAACCGGCCTTGTCTCGCGCGCAGTCCCCGGAATCGGTTTCAGCGCACACACGTCGAACGCGACATATCACACCTATGAAATGGAAGCGGATGCGCTCACGGAAGTCGGCCACAAAGGGTTTGTAGCCGACGCGCAAGCAATGGCGGCGTTACTCTACGATTTCCTGACGCACCCCGAATACCGCGCCCTGGTGAAGCGGGAGTTCGAAGGCCAAAAATCCCTATTCGACGAGTACCTGGAGGCACTCAAGAAAGCGTACGTCAAGCCCAGCATTCCCGACCCGAGGTAGTGGAGCGGGGTTGTATGGACAACGGTCCAAGAAGGACTTATACTTCCAATTGAACCCCGCGAGCGGGAGTAATTCAGTGGTAGAATGCCAGCTTCCCAAGCTGGACGTCGCCGGTTCGACCCCGGTCTCCCGCTCCAACCCCTAAGCTCTCGCTTAGGTTTTGGACGCCGCTGGACTCGCACGGTGCATCAGCCCTCGATTCCCAAATGAGCAGTTCTAATCCCGCGGATTGACGTCGTCCCCGGAATTGTGAGACGAACCGCTATCTTGATTCAATCGGCACCTTGCTAAGGTCGTTGCAAACGTCTGAAGAAGCGGGGGCTGCGTCAGCTGCGCAATGTTCAAATTCTTAATACCGTGAGAGGAGACGACGATGGTAAATAAAGTATGGTTCATCACAGGCGCATCAAAAGGGTTCGGCATGGAGCTGACCAAGGCTGCGCTGGAGGCAGGCGATCGTGTTATCGCAACGGCGCGCAATCCCAGGACGATTGCAGATGCGTTCGGGGAGCACGATCGGCTGATGGCTTTGAAGCTCGATGTGACAAATGAGCAACAGGCGAAAGAGGCTGTGGATGCCGCATTGAAGCAGTTCGGCCAAATTGACGTGCTGGTGAATAATGCCGGCCGCGGGTTGGTGGGAGCAGTGGAGGAAGTAACGGCCGAAGAGGTCCGTTCGGCGGTTGCGGTGAACGTGGAGGGAACGTTGAATGTGTCCCGCGCGGCCTTGCCTTCTATGCGGGCGCGCAGGTCGGGTCACATTTTGAACCTGAGCTCAGTTGGCGGATTTGCTTCATGGCCAGGATGGGGCATCTATTGCGCTACTAAGTTCATGGTGGAGGGCTTTAGCGAAGCCATGCATGCCGAACTAAAACCACTCGGCATCAAGGTAACGATTGTGGAACCGGGGCCATTCCGGACGGACTTTCTTGACGAGTCGTCGCTGGTCCGCTCAAGGAACATCATCGGCGATTACAACGAGACCGCAGGAGCAGCGCGCTCCTGGGCCGATGAGTCGCACAACGCTCAGCCTGGAGATCCGAAAAAGGCGGCGGCGGCGATGGTGAAGATTACCCAGATCGAGAATCCTCCGCTGCGCTTGCAGTTGGGCGCAGATTGCGTAAGTAGGGTGGAGACCAAGCTGGCGCAGGTGAAGGAGGAGTTGGAAAAGTGGAGAGAATTGGCGGAGTCCACTGCTTTCACTGAATAATCGGTCAAACGATGACTGAGGAGGGCCTAATACTCGGAAGGGCTAAACGGGTGTTCCTAATTGCTAGAACGATGACGATGGAAACGCTATTTTCTTTGTTTCTAATTTACCGCCGTCTTCGAAGCTGGACGTCGCCTATTACCACCCCGGTCTCCCGCTCCAAAAATCAATAACCTATGGGACCACAAACCGGGGTTTACTGCGATTTCTGCATTCGCTCTGACTACGCCTGCTGATTTCCGGGGCGAGATCTCGAATGCGGCGCCTCCACCGCATGATCTACTTAACCGGCTGAGAACCGGTGATTAGGATGTCCACCAGTCTCCTCGCGCTTTGCTGCCAATCAGGACTGGACGCCACGTTCGACACACCGATCAGAGCGCGAAGCAAATCGATTGGGTCGAGGTCTTTGCGTATGTCGCCGCTTTTGATGGCGCGCTTCACCAGTGCTCGAATCGCGTCCCAGATTTGGGCGTGAGACGCTTCGAAGACCTTCGATTGGCCTCCGACCAACGTATTTAGCGCAGCCGCGATGATCTTCTTCGTCGCGATATAGTCTACGAACAAAAACATCCATGCGCGCAAGGCTTCGATCGGAGGCATCGTCTCCGCAAACTTCTGCTCCGCCGCGGCCAGCTTTTCTACTTCAGTCCGATAAACCGCCTCCAAAAGTTGATCGCGCGATGGAAAGTGGCGATACAAAGTTCCAGCCCCCACGCCGGCCTGCTTCGCGATGTCGTCCAGGCTGGCATCCGCTCCCGACCGGGTGAACGCCTCCTTGGCCGCCTCCAACACGCGGTTACGATTCCGTTCGGCGTCGGCGCGCGGCTTTCGGGCCGCGGATGGTGGAAGTTTTTTAGCCATTCGTAAAAACTTGCAACCGGAGACACTCTCCGATAATCTAGAGATGCGGAGACTATCTCCAGTTAATCAAATCCGTGAAAGGCGGTCAAGAGAATATGCGTGTCTTTGTCACAGGCGCCACAGGCTTTGTCGGCTCTGCCATTGTTTCGGAACTCATGAACGCGGGGCATCAGGTCCTCGGACTTACTCGTTCAGATACAGGCGCTGCGTCCCTTGCTTCGGCAGGGGCCGAGGCGCACAGCGGTTCGCTCGAAGATCTGGACAGCTTACGGAGAGGAGCGGCCAAGTCGGATGGTGTGATTCACACCGCCTTCACTCACGACTTTTTGAACTACGCTGCCGCCGCGGACGCCGATAGGCGCGCGATTGAGACGCTCGGCAGCGCGCTGGCGGGGTCGGGCCGGCCGCTGGTGGTCACTTCCGGGACCTTGCTGCTACAACGGAAAGGCCCGCTCGCAACCGAAGAGGATGAATCCGTTCCCAATTTTCCGCGGAAGTCCGAATCAGCGGGACTCGCCATGGAATCACAGGGTGTGCGTGTTTCGGTGGTGCGCCTTCCCCCTTCGGTGCATGGCGACGGCGATCACGGCTTCGTTCCGCGTCTTATCGCCATCGCAAGGGAAAAGGGCGTTTCAGCATACGTTGGTGATGGGCTCAATCGCTGGCCCGCGGTGCATCGGCTCGATGCCGCTCAACTCTACAGACTGGCGGTCGAAAAGGGTACTGCCGGCGCACGATATCACGGCGTTGCGGATGAGGGCGTTCCGTTCCGGGAGATTGCCGAGGTAATCGGCCGGCGCCTCAACGTGCCCGTAATCTCGAAATCGCCAGAGGAAGCAGGGGCACATTTTGGCTGGATGTCGCGCTTCGCTACGATTGACTGCCCGGCCTCGAGCGAGCAGACGCAACTACAACTGGGGTGGCGGCCTCGGCGTGCTTCGCTCATCCCTGATATCGACCGCCCGGCTTATTTCGATGCACCGGCCGCAGTCGCGGTTGAGGGTAGATGACCATGCCAAACCCACTGAAGAGGATCGCTCTCGTCACGGGGGCGAATAAGGGTATCGGCTTCGAAGTTGTCCGCCAACTCGCGGCGTCGGGTTGTGCGGTGCTCCTGGGCGCGCGCAATAAAGCGCTCGGTCGGGACGCGGCAGCCACTCTTAAGCGTGAAGGCCGCGATGTTCGACATCTCCCGGTCGACCTCGACGATCCCTCCACCACTGCTGCCGCTGCTATGCGGATCGAGGCAGATTTCGGACGTCTCGACATCCTGGTGAACAACGCCGGCATCGCCGCGCCGGGCGATGGTCTGCCTTCCAGTGTCAGTCTCGATGCGATAGAGCGGGACTTCCGCGTAAATTTTCTGGGTACCGTCGCCGTGACCCAAGCGATGCTTCCGTTGCTGCGAAGGGCCACATCCGCGAACATAATAAATGTGTCGAGCGGACTTGGATCGTTGACGAAGAGCGGCGATCCAGCCTGGACCCATGTTGCCGCGAAGTTTCTCGGTTACGCTGCATCGAAGGCCGCTCTCAACATGCTCACCGTGCAACTCGCTTACGAGCTGCGCGACACCTCGATCAAAGTGAATTCGGTCGATCCAGGCTACACAGCTACCGATCTCAATCAACATCGGGGGACGCAGACGATTCCTGAAGGCGCGGCGGAGATCGTTCGACTGGCGCTAACTGCTGGCGACGGCCCAACCGGAACCTTCTCTAACGCGAAAGGTATCGTCCCCTGGTAACCCACAACAAAAAGGAATCATGAATAACGGGAACTACAAAACAGCAATCATCACCGGTGGGAGCCGTGGACTCGGCCGCAACACGGCGGTCAATCTGGCCCGCCGCGGTGTGGATGTAATCTTCACGTACCATTCGAACGCGGCCGAGGCGCGGAGTCTTGCCGCCGAGGTAGAAGCAGTCGGGAGGAAAGCCGCGGCTTTCCAGCTCGACGCAGGCAATATCAGCTTATTCGATCGCTTTGCCGGCGACGTACGCAACACATTGCAGAGCTGGGGACGGGAACGGTTCGATTACCTGGTGAACAACGCCGGGACCTCCCTGCACAAGCCGTTCGATCAAACATCGGAGGCCGAATTCGATCAGATCGTCAATGTGCACTTTAAAGGCGTTTACTTCCTCACCCAGAAACTCCTTCCGCTCATTCGGGATGGCGGCCGGATCGTGAATATTTCGTCGGGTCTGGCGCGATTCAGCATGCCGGGTACTTCGGCATATGGAGCGGCAAAGGGCGCAATCGAGGTGTTCACTCGTTACCTGGCCAAAGAGCTTGGACCGCGTGGGATTACGGCGAACGTAGTCGCCCCGGGAGCAATCCAGACCGATTTCAGCGGCGGCATGGTGCGCGACAATCCGGAAATCAACAAGCGGGTCGCGGAGATGACTGCGCTGGGACGCGCGGGAGTAGCTGACGATGTGGGGCCGATGATCGCGGCACTGCTTTCCGATGACAATCGCTGGGTGAACGGGCAGCGCATCGAAGTGTCCGGCGGGATGTCGCTTTAATCGAATCGAAGTGAGAAGGAGATTCCTATGAAATACCGACTTTTGGGTAACAGCGGCCTCCGGGTTTCCGAGGTAGCGCTTGGCACGATGACGTTCGGCGATGACTGGGGTTGGGGCACGGCGAAGGACGAGGCACGGAAGGTTTACGATGCTTTCCGCGAGGCTGGCGGCAATTTCATCGACACCGCCAACATCTACACGAACGGGACGAGCGAATCGTTCCTTGGCGATTTCATGGAGGGCCATCGCCAGAGCGTGGTGCTTGCCACGAAATACACCAATGCCTTTCCTGGTACAGACCCAAATGCCGCTGGCAACCAGCGCAAGAATATGATGCAGGCGGTGGACGCGAGTCTGAAGCGACTGAAGACCGATTACATCGATCTGTATTGGGTCCATATCTGGGATCAGATCACACCCGTGGAAGAGGTCATGCGAGGGCTCGACGACCTGGTTCGGGCGGGCAAGGTGATCTATACGGGCATCTCTGATGCTCCCGCCTGGTGGATCGCGCAGGCGAACACGCTCGCCCAATTGCGCGGGTGGTCTCCCTTCGTCGGGCTGCAAATTGAATACAGCCTGTTCGAACGAACGGTCGAACGCGAGTTGATCCCAATGGCCAAGGCGTTGAACATCGGCGTGACGGCGTGGTCGCCGCTCGCGGGGGGCGTATTGACCGGCAAATATCACGGTCACAGCGGCTCCTCTGTTTCAGCGGGCGAGCAGGGACGCATGAATAGCGACATGTTGAAAGAGTTCATGCCGGAGAAACAGCGCAGCGAGCGCATCGTCGCGGCCGTCAAGAGAGTCTCCGACGAGATCGGCCGCGGCATGGCGCAAGTGGCGCTCGCTTGGCTTCGTTATCGACCCGTTCCGGTGATTCCGATCATCGGCGCCCGGAAGTTGTCGCAGTTCGAGGACAATCTCGCGAGTTTCGATGTGACTCTCTCAGCAGACCAATTGAAGACGCTGCACGAGGCAAGCGCGATTGAACTCGGATTCCCGTACGAAATGTATGCGAAGGCGATGCCGCGCGCAATCTGCTACGGCGGGATGCGCGACCAGATCCTGGCATAGGCATTCTCCATTTCACTCGAGCCTGACGCCTATCCGCGGGAGATCTTCCGGAACGAGGGCGGCGCTTCGTTGCCGCCGCGAATCGAACGGTGATTCTTGGAAGACTCGTTAGTGCTGGACTGTGATCAGCAAACCGGGTTCTGTACTCAATCCGTTGTACGTCGCCGTCAACAAAAGGTCTCCATCGGGAACGTTGGACGGCACTTGAATGTTGAATTGATACGTCCCCACGCCAACGAGCCCGGCAAACGTCACGGGGGCGTTGATTCCGCCGATGGTCACCACAGGCCATGGCTGCGGCAAGGTGCCCGATTGGGTCTCCGCCCCACTCACTACCTGCGTGTTTGTCTGGCCGAAGCCAGTCCCCGCTATAAAGATCGTCTCACCCGGTTTTACCGGAGTTGTCAGGCCCGAAAAAAGACTGGCTGGTCCGATCAGAGAGCTGTCGCTGGTGTGCCGGCCGTAAACGTAATCGAGACCAGTGGATGACACAAAGTCGAAAAACGATAACGCTTGCGCGGCCGCCTGGACGGTAAACACGTTGCTCGTTATCCCGCCATTTGTCAGTTGAACCTGCACCGGCCCGGACATCGCATCGGGCGGCGTGAGAATGTTCACCTGCGCTGGGCTGATGTAGTAGACGTAGGCGGGCTTGCCGTTGACCATGACGCTGACTCCGTCCAGTTGCTGCGGCAACAGGCTGTTCGCAAAGTCCTTGTCCTGCCAGATCCGCGTATCGCCCGCTGGGGCCAGATTCGATCCTTTGATTTCCACCCACATATTCGGAGCGATCAGCGGCGTGTCGCCGAAGGCATTCGCGACCAGCGTGATCGCCGGAATGGGAGGAGTCGCGGGAGGGCTGATTTTCGCAATGAATCCGTCGAAGTTTCCGGTTAAAGCGGGTTGGAAAGCGCCTGCGGTAGTCGGCAGATCGGGCTGAGCGGTGTAGCCCGCCACATAGATGTTGCCTTGCGAATCGACATCCACGCCGCTGCTGAACACGCCGCCATTCCCTTTCGGGTCGTAAATCACCGTGGAAAAATAAATGGTGCGTCCTGTTGGATCGTACATCGTCACGTATGCGCCGCCGAAGCCATTCGCGGGCTGCAACGGATTCACCAGCGGATATTCTGTATTGTTGCCCGCGATGCCGCTCACATAGATATTGCCCGCACCATCGAGGCGCGGGGGACCGATGGTACTGGCGGAGCTGAGGGTCGGATTGGATGTCCCGGTTCCGACAAAAGTTGCCCACACCAGTGCGCTTCCGGCGGGATTGAGCTTGGCTACAAAACCGCGGTTGCCGCAACTTCCGGCGGAAGGGCAGGGAGTTGTGTTGTTCGCGCCCCCCGTAACCGGAAAATCGTAGGACGCGTTGCCGGTGATGTACGCATTGCCGGCCGCGTCGGCTGCGATCCCTGAAATGACGTCCTGATAGCTGACCACGGTGGTATCGAACCCGCCGACGTAGGTCGTATAGATCAACGAGGCGGCGGAGCTCGCAGGACTGAATTTCGCGACGAACCCGCGAGTGGACGTCCCGAAACCCGGCTGGGGATTGCCGTAATACTTCGTCTGAAACGCACCCGCAGTTACCGGCAACTGATTGCTCGCGGTGGTTCCGACCAAATAGAAGTTTCCGGACGAATCCACGGCTACACCGGAAGCAAAAGTGGGATGTTGGTTGCCCGCGGGCGAGCCGTTGCCGCCGAACAAGCTCGAATAGAGGAGATTGGCGCCGGCGGCATCGAATACCGAGATAAAGGCGGAGCCCTGGTTAAAGTTATTCGGATTGACCGTGTGGTTGAAGGTAGTTCCTGGCAGCACCGCGGTCGGTGTCGTCGGGAAGCAGTTCACCGGGGAACTCGAGTCGCATTGGTCGCCCGAATTTCCTGCCACATAGGCCTGGCCGCGAGAGTCGACAGCTACCGCAACGGCGCCTTCGTTGCTATGTCCGAGGTAGGTCGAATACACCAGGCTGCCGGTCGGACTGAGTTTGGTCAGGAATGCGCTCTGGGCGCCAGGGCAGGTGCTGCCGTTATTGAACGGGGCGCCGCAAATCGTCTGGTACGCTCCCCCAGTAACCGGGAATTTGAGCGAACTGGTGTATCCGGTGACGTAGGCGTTACCGGAGCCGTCGACGGCGATGGCGGAAGGTCGAGTCGCTGAGTTGTCTCCCAGGACACTTCCGCCGATGTAAGTGGAGTAAATCAACTGCGAGCCCGCCGGGTTCAACCTTGCTACAAAGCCCGTGCTCCCGTTCGTGGTATTTGCCGCTTGGATGGGGCTTTGTAACGGGAAATCGGTGGACAGGGTGTAACCCGTCACATAGACATTTCCGGCTTGATCGACAACCATGCCCTGGGTCGGATTTCCGGCGGGGCTATACGTCGTGTACCCAATTTCGTCCGTGCTGCCTCCGCCCAGGTAGGTCAAGTAGCTCAGGACCGGATCGATCACCAGCGCGCGGTTGTGATCGTACTTGCCCAGCGCAAATTGAACGCGGCCGCCGGACAATTTATATTTGCCCGCGATCATTTCTTTCTTGCCGGCGATGGTTTGATATACGACGGGTTTGCGGAAAGTGAGCGGAGCGCCATCCAGCGTCAACATCAAATCGCCGTCCGGACGGAGAATCGGTCTGGCGCCCGAAAACTCCAGAGCGATCTGTTTGGGATCGGCGCCCGGATGCACGATGAAATCGTATTCGAGTTGGCGCTGCGTTCCGTAATAGACCAAGTCGATGCCTGGATAAGCTTGCTGAAAATTCACTTTGGCGAAGGTGCTCACACCTTTGGTCCACTGACTGGGATCGTTGCCAATGAAATAGTTCACGGTCCCAGGAAGGGGCTGTGCGCCGCTGATTTTAGAACCGGAATTAGCCCCGGCCAGCTTCATGCGCACTACCGCGGGAGATAAAGTCCCTTGGGCCGAGCGGAGCTTGAACACTGCGCTATCCGGGGTTAAAAACAGCGCGTACCCAGCGCCGCGCGAAAAAAACTTCACCGCCGGGTCCGCCTGGCCCTGATTCGCCTCAAAACTCAAGGGCAGGCTCAGAAACTCAGATTGGATTTTGGGTTCGGGGACGGAGGCTGGCGTCGGCTCGCTGAGTCCCGTGCTGATAACAGCCAGGACCGAAAATGTCCAATCGGCCATGTACGAACGCTTCATGATTGTGTTTGTCCTTCGGTAATTGCGCGGATCCGGCTTGGTTTTTTTGGGGGGCGGTCACCGTCGCCCGCGCCGGGGGGCGAAGTTCGTACGGGCCCAAACGAGTTCGAGGAGTGGGCTCATAGAGTCCAAAGCAATTGTAACGTGCGATGCGACCGTTTTACGAAGCGTTCACCTGGCGGGCGATGAAGGCCTTCACCATCTCCCGTGCGCGATCAGTTTGCGGCCCCGGTTTCGCGACCCACTCGTGCTCGCAACCTTCGAACAACTGGTACTGGATATCGCCGCCTGCTTCCTTATAGGACTGCACGAATCTCTCCTGTACCGCAGGAAGAACGTTATCGTCGAGAGCACCCTGCATTATCAGAAACGGCACCTTCGTGATCGTCTCGTGGCGGTCGAGAATCTCCTGCGGATTGCTTTCGTGGATCGCGTCAAAGGGGACGAAGAACGTGGTGTTGTTCTTGACCATTGCGCTGCGGTTCAGCTTTTCCGCATTCTGATAACGGGCGAAGGTGTTGCTGATAGGAGAGCGCATCGCGACGTATGCGACGGAGGCGTCGGCTCCAGGAGCTTCCCGCAGCGGGATCGCGTTGTAGCGGGAATCCCGCGGCCGCATGGCGAGCAGTTCCGCAAGATGGCCGCCGCTCGAACTGCCGTAGACGCCGATCCTGGCCGGGCTGCCGTTCCACGACGGTGCTTTCGTTTTGAGCCAGCGGACCGCATAGTTGGCATCCTGTACGCAAGCGGGATAAGGCGACTCCGGCGCGAGAGTCAGGTCGACAGCGACCACCAGCACGCCGCTTTCGGCTATGGCGTGATCCATCGGTTCTTCAGCCTTGCGGTCCTTTGCGTTCCAGGCGCCGCCGTGAAGATCGAGAACGGTTGGAAACGGTCCCGTCCCTTCCGGTTGATAGATGCGGGCCATCAGTTGCCGGCCGGCTTTCGTACGGCGATACTCAACTTCGCTGACTTTGACGCCGAATTTCGCGGCGGGATTGTAAGACGCCGCAGCCGGTTTGACTCCCGCGGCAAGGCCCATGAAAGACAAGCCCCTAATAAAGTCCCGGCGTTTTAGAGATTGCATTTTGTCCTCCGTCAGTGGCTCATCCGTACTTTACTCTATTTGGCTGACCCTAGATTGGCTTTGAAGAGGGTCGGGGAAGAGGGTCGGGTTTGCCCCGGACAAGCTGCTTATTGCGGCGATCCGCGCTGAGTTGCGGTGATCTGCGCCATTACACTCACACTAGCTTCGGTGTTAGCAACTAAGCGATTGGTTTCAAAGGTCTATTTTGTGGGCGAACAATTGCCATGACAGATCACATGCAGACCGAATTTATCCTTGAAGAAAATTGCGGCGGTGAATGCAGTACTTGTGTCAGAACGCGGCGAATCGTGTCCGCTGTGGTGACTGGAACGCTCAATCATATGGTCAGTTGGCTCGACGATGGGGACCTTGAGCGCAGCGAGCGGGCAGCAGCTCGATTCCTGAACATTCTTGCGAAGGCCCCGGAATCAACCCGCGAACTCGTCGGCATCGACAATATGTCGCGCCTCA
>Ga0070731_10001043_pt1 | contig 30899 bp, 19 predicted proteins | sample Coa_R1_2_FD_66448 | JGI IMG/M metagenome (GOLD analysis project Ga0070731, IMG submission 66448) | Surface soil microbial communities from Centralia Pennsylvania, which are recovering from an underground coalmine fire - Coalmine... | ecosystem: Environmental > Terrestrial > Soil > Unclassified ... | reverse complement strand
CGTAAGAGTGGCGGCGGTTTGAGTCCCGTCGAGGGAGCGCACCTGTTCCAATTTCAAGATGACAGCGTGACCCGGCTTGTCGCTTACTCGAGCTCGGCGCGGGCGCTTGCTGACCTCGGGATTGCACCCAAAGCGCTAACCGCCATACCGGCGAGGCGTCCCCCCTCAGGGCGAAGTCGGGCGCTGAGGACACCGCTGCTTGTCGCTTACTTGCTGACCGACAGGCGTCAACTCATCGACGCTGATGTGCGGCAATGGGTACAGATCAAGAGATACAACGTCTCGGGGCCAGCGGCGGTGCTCGCGTGTTGCTCCGAACGCACGCACGAATTCCGCACGCTGTTCTACCACCGTCTGCGGCACGGAAATCTCGCTGGGCGCGTGGCGGCCCGCCTGCTGCGCAGCATCTATCCGGGTGAGCAAACCCTGTTCTTGGAGTGCGACGACATCGGACCGGGGCTGTTCATACAACACGGGTTCGCAACCATCATCGCCGCCAAGCGAGTCGGCGCGAACGTCTGGGTCAACCAGCAGGTGACGATCGGATTCAGCGTCGTTCGACCGCCGCTGACGGGAAAGGTCGGCGCGCCCGTGATCGAAGACGGGGCGATGATCTTCTCGGGTGCCCAGGTGATTGGCGACGTGCGGGTCGGTCGCAACGCTATTGTCGGTGCCGGGGCTGTCGTGACGCGCGACGTGCCAGCTGACATGGTCGCCGTGGGCGTGCCCGCCACCTGCCGGCCTGCTCGCCGCCACGACTTGGTCGGCGCCCTCGACAGATTCGCGCGCTGACCGACGCTCGCGGTCGCGACGTCCGGACGTCCTCCGTCTCACGGATCGGCGCGCTACGTGATGACCACGACCAGCTTCGCACCCGCCGCCGCGGCCGAGGTCACCGGGTCGATGGGCGCGACGGTGGGCGAACGCCCCGCGAGGACGCGCGCCAGCAGGTTGGCCTGCGAGCGCTCCCCGGAGGCGTAGAGGATTTCGGTTCCCGACGACGCGTTCGCTGTGACGTTGCCCACGGCGCGCACCGAGACGTGGTGGGCCTGTAGGAACAGCGCGAGACGGTGCGCCGCCCCGGGAGTCTGGGTGGCGTTGAGGACCACCACCGGCGCGGTTGGGACGGTCAGCGCACGGTGTGCGAGGGCCGCGTGGTGTGTGGCGGTACGCCGGCTGTCGTGAACGGCCCCGAGTACGTAGGCCACGACCGCCGCCACCGCCACCAGCACCGCGAGAGCTGGAATCAGGACAGCGGATCGGCGACGGGAGCCACGGTAGACGCGCGTGCCCTCGCTCCAGCGCCCGGACGCCACATGCGGGGTCCCCCCTTCAAATGCGCTGCCGTTGGCGGGAAGCAGCCGTCGGAGATCAGCTACGCCGGGAGGTGTGGCGGGGAGCGCAGCGAGACCCCCAAAGGCGGCTAGCCGCTCGCCGGCCTCCCGCCCGAGTGTCATGTGTGGCCGTGTGCGACGAAGGTCGATCATCCGCCGGATGGCCAGGAAGGCGAGCAGAGGCAGCGCGAGCAGCGTGACGAGCCCCGCCAGCCCGCCAACCAGCAACCTCGAGCTCATCGGCTTGGCGGAGACGTGCCGCAACGGGACTCCGACGGCCTTGAGGATGACGGGGACGCGACTAGTCGAATGAACGGCCACGAACGGCTGCGTCTGCTCGGCGATCGCGAGCAGCTCGCCGTTTCCGATGGCATCGGTCAGCGAGTTGCGGACCCAGTAGACGGCCTGGTGCTCATACCAGGCGACCATCTTGAGGTCCGATCCCTCGTAGTAGAGGTAGTACGTGCGCGCCCCGACACGGACCGTCTGATCTGGGCTGTCGAACTGTGGCGCCGTCGTCCACGTCATCCCCTGCACGTCGTAGTACTGGCCCAGCGAGCCGGCGTAGAACACGGCTACATAGGCCCTATATGCGCTGTTGTCCGGGCCGTGGATCAGGTACGCCCGCAACGCCGGCGCGATCACGCTCCCGCCGCGATCCTCCACCCGTGGAAACTCGAGCGGGAAGGGAAGGTCCAGCGCCTTGGCGCGAGCCTCCGCCAGCGCGGTCGACGGCGTGGCGACGAGTGGGAGGTGGGCGACTGCATTCTTTGAGCGCAGCGCTTTGGCGGCCGCGGCGGTCCGCTGCTTGTTGATCGGCGAGACGCCGTAGAGGAAGTTGTGGACGCTGGCTTGAATCTGCTGCGGCGAGGCGGTGTCGAAGGTGGCCTGGAGATTGGCCTGGAAGTGGACTTGGCGCACCGAGCGGCCTGAGGATGAGACGAGCGTGCCGATCAGGTTCAGGAGCCCGGTGGTCGACTGAAGGCCAGGATCGGTCTGGACCGCCTGCCCGAAGACGTGCTCGAACTTGCCGACGTTGTCGGCCAGGGTGGGGCCGTACTGCCTCTTGACGTCAAGCAGGAAGCTCTGATCACGTGCGTCTCGGATCAGTGAGGTGTCGCCGTGGCGGTAGGAGACGAACTGAAGCGCCTGAGTTCCGCACAGCTTCTGGTATCCGGGCTGGAGATTGATTTCCTGATACTGGTCGCCGCCGGGCACGTTGACGTGGAAGTAGCGACGATCGACGGTCGAGTAGACACACCCCATCTCGTTGATCGCGCGCTTGAACCGCCCGAAGGTGATCACGACGACGTGGTTGACCGATAGCCCGAGAACGCTCTTAATCGTGTGGATCAGCGTGGGGATCCCATAGGTGTAGGCCGAGTTGAAGCGCCCGACGTAGGTCATCCCGTTCGGCCGGGTGATCGGTACCTGGAGCTCCCGGGGGATCGACATCATCGAGATGTAGGGCTTGCTCGGATCAAGCCGGACGAGCAGCATCTCGTTGGCCAGGTGGGGGACCGCCACGTGGTAGTACTTGGTGAGTGAGCGCTGGTCGTCCCCGACCAGCAGCAGGGTCTGGGGCTGGCCCCATCCGGCGTTGGCCAGATCGCCGGGCGAGAGCTTGAGGATGCCGTTCTGCTTCAGCGCATCGCGCAGCGAGTGAACCTGCTCGAGCACGAACACAGCGCTCCCACCGCCGGCGCACAGAATCACGATCACGGCGCCAAGGAGGATGCGCTTCCAACCGGGCCGGCGGGTCGGCTTCTCAGGGGGGGCAGAGGGCGGTCCGCTCGGCGGCAGCCCGGGAGGCGCCGCCGGAGTCCCGCCCCACGGCGGCGACGGCGCACCCGTTCGAACGCCGCTGCGAGGTGAGGTGGTCACGCTCACGGGGCCGCCCATAATAGGTGCGTCGGCCGACGCGCGCTGGCGCGCGGGTCCCGGGGCCGGGAGGCGAGGCTCGGGCAGGGCGGGACGTGAGCTCCAGGCGGGCGCTCTGGCTATGCGGCTGCGCCGAGCAGCGAGACCGCCAGCTCGGCCACCTGCGTGGGCGTCCGCCCCACCCGTACGCCCTTGCCCTCGAGCGCTTGAGCCTTGGCGCGCGCCGTGCCCTGAGACCCGGACACGATCGCCCCGGCGTGACCCATCGTCTTCCCCGGCGGAGCCGTGAAACCCGCGATGTAGGCGACAACGGGCTTGCTCACGTGAGCGGCGATGTGCTCGGCGGCGCGCTCCTCGGCATCGCCGCCGATCTCGCCGCACATCACGATCAGCTCGGTCTCGGGATCCTCCTCGAACATCGAGATCACCTCGATGAAATCGGTCCCCGGCACGGGGTCGCCCCCGATCCCGACGATCGTCGAGTTGCCGAAACCGCGCTGAGCGAGCACGTTGCCGATCTGGTAGGTCAGCGTCCCCGAGCGCGAAACCACGCCGACATTGCCCTCACGGAAGAAGGCAGCGGGGATGATCCCGACGTTGGCCTTCCCCGGCGACAGGATGCCCGGGCAGTTGGGGCCGATCAGCCGGGCACGCCCGTTCTTGCGCAGGATGTTGTATACGCGGAGCTCGTCGTGAGCCGGGATCCCCTCGGTGATGGCCACGATCAGCTCGATCCCCGCGTCCTCAGCCTCGAGAATCGAGTCGGCCGCGAAGCGAGGCGGGACGAAGATCATCGCGGTGTTGGCCGCGGTCTCCTCGACAGCCTCGGCGAATGTGTTGAAGACCGGAATCCCCTCCACGTCCTGGCCGCCCTTCCCGGGCGTCACGCCGGCGACGACGTCGGTCCCGTACTCGCGGTTGCGCAGGGAGTGAAAGGTGCCCTCCCGGCCGGTGATTCCGGAGACGCACAGCTTGGTCGAGGCGTCGACGAGGATGCTCATGATGCGGATGCCTCCGCCGCGAGCTCCACGACCTTGCGCGCGGCGTCGTCCATCGTCGCCTCCGTGTAGACGTTGGGCAGATTGGCCTCGGCGAGCAGGCGCCGCCCCTCCTGGTCGTTGGTGCCATCGAGCCGGACCACGAACGGAACCTGGGGATTGATCTGGTCGAAGGCCTCGATCAACCCTCGCGCCACCTCGTCGCATCGAGTGATCCCCCCGAAGATGTTGAATAGCACCGCCCTGACCCTGGGGTTGGACAGGATCACCTCGACGGCGTTGGTGATCGCGTCGGCCTTCGAACCCCCGCCGGCATCGAGGAAATTCGCGGGGGCGCCCCCGGCCTCGGCGACGACGTCGAGAGTCGACATGACGAGCCCAGCCCCGTTTCCGAGGATGCCGATGTCGCCGTCGAGCTTGACGAAGGTGAGGCCGCGTTCCTTGGCCATGCGTTCCTGGGGGTCCTCGGCTGAGATATCGCGCAGCTGGGCGTTGTCCGCGTGGCGGAACATTGCGTTCTCGTCGAGCGTGACCTTGGCGTCGAGCGCCCGCACGCCGCGTCCAGTTCCATCCCCTGCCCCGGCGGTGACGATCAGCGGGTTCACCTCGACGAGCGTCGCCTCCTCAGAGACGAACACCTCGTAGAGCTTGGCGAGCATCGCTCCCACCTGTCGAACCACGTCACCGTCGACTCCGGCAGCGAAAGCCAGGCGCCGCCCATGGAAGTCCTGAAACCCGAGCAGAGGGTCGACGTGGAGGCGGGCGATCGCCGCGGGGTCCTCGGCGGCGACTTCTTCGATGTCCATCCCGCCCTTCGTGGAGAGCATGAGCAACGGTGCCTTGGCCGAGCGGTCGAAGACCACGGAGGCGTAGTACTCGGCGGCGATCTCCGACGCCTCCTCGATCCAGAGCTCGTGCACCGTCAGGCCACGGATATCCATCCCCAGGATGGCCTCGGCGTGCTCACGCGCCTCATCACGGTCGCGGGCGATCTTGATGCCGCCGGCCTTGCCGCGCCCGCCGATCTGAACCTGGGCCTTGATCACACACGGGTAGCCGATGTCGTCGGCGGCCGCCAGCGCCTCCTCCACCGAGACGGCGAGCCGGCCCTCGGGCACCGGAACATCATGACGGGCGAAGAGCTGCTTGCCCTGATATTCAAGGAGATCCATCGGCTCGGCACTTTACCCGCGTCGCCTTCCGGGGCCGCGCACCCCGGGGGATGAGGCGGGTGGCACGGTTTCCCGGCCGCCGAGGCGGGGCGAGGAGGCGGCCCAAGGCGCCGTCCGTGGCATCATGGCCGCGCCATGGCGATTCCAAAGAACGTCTCATTTGTCACGTTCGACGTCTACGGGACGCTGATCGATTGGGACACCGGGGTCTACGACGCGTTCAAGGCCGAGGCCGACCGCGACGGGTTCAGCGTCGAGCGCGACGAGCTGATCCAGCTCTTCTATGAGATCCAGCGCCAGATCCAGGCCGGCTCCTACGAGCTCTACGCGGAGGTGCTGCGACGTACCGCGGTTCAGATCGCCAAGAAGCTGGGCTGGCCGCTCGAGCCCTCACGCGCGGGCTTTCTGCCCGACTCAGTCCAGCGCTGGCCGCCCTTCAAGGAGACCAATCCGACGCTTCAGAAGGTGGCCAAGAAGCACAAGGTCGGACTCATCTCGAACATCGACGACAAGCTCCTCGGCCAGACCCGGCGCCACATCCCGCTCGATTTCGACCTCGTCGTGACCGCCCAGCAGGTGCGCTCCTATAAGCCTGACCCGGCCCATTTCGTCGAATGCGAGCGGCGGATCGGCGGCAAGCGCGGGTGGGTTCACATCGCCAGCAGCTACTACTACGACGTCGAGCCCTGCCTGAAGCGCAAGATCCCGGTGATCTGGGTCAACCGCCACAAGGAGCAGCTAGAGGGCAGCCAGAAAAAGCCCGACGCCGAAGTTCCCAACCTGCGTGAGGCGGCCAAGCTGATCGGCGCGATCTGACGGCGCGCCGCGGTCAGCCGACGTCGAAGATCCCCCGCCGGCGCAACTCCTCGAGCACGAGGTCAGCCGCGTCCTCGGGAGCAATGTGGGCCGTCTCGAGGTGAAGTTCGGGGTCGGTCGGGCGCTCGTAGGGTGAGTCGATTCCGGTGAAGTTACGCAGCTGACCCTGGCGGGCCCGCGCGTAGAGGCGCTTCGGGTCACGCGCCTCGGCCACGGCGAGCGGCGCGTCGACGAACACCTCGATGAACTCGCCCTCGGCGAGGAGGCCTCGAGCCATGCGACGCTCGCTTTCGAACGGCGAGATGAAGGCTGCGATCACGATCAGGCCCGCCTCGACCATCAGCTTCGCCACCTCGGCCACACGGCGGATGTTCTCGACGCGATCGGCATCGCTGAAGCCCAGGTCCTTGTTGAGGCCGTGACGAACGTTGTCGCCGTCGAGCATGAACGTGTGCCGCCCGAGTGCGTAGAGCTTGCGCTCGACGAGGTTGGCGATCGTCGACTTGCCGGCGCCGGACAGCCCGGTGAACCACAGAACGCATGGCTGCTGGGCCTTCAACCGCGCGTGGGCCAGCTTGTCGATGCTGATCGCCTGCCAGTGCAGGTTCTGTGAGCGGCGGAGCTCGAAATTCAGCAAGCCGGCCCCGACCGTGTGATTGGTGAGCCGGTCGATCAGCACGAAGCCTCCGGTGTCACGGTTCTTCGGGTAGGGGTCGAAGGCGATCGGCCGGTCGACCTCGATCTCACACACCCCGATCTCGTTCAGCTCCAGGCGCTCGGCGGCGAGGTGCTCGAGCGAATCGATGTTGAGCTTGTACTTGATGGGCGACACGGTGGCCACGGCGCTGCTGGTTCCGACCTGCATGAGGTAGCTGCGCCCGCGGAGCAACGGCTCTTCCGCCATCCACACGACGGTGGCCTCGAACTGATCGCCGACCCGCGGCGGCGCGGAGGCAGCCGCGATCACCTCGCCGCGGCTGACGTCGATCTCGTCGGCCAGCGTGAGGGTCACGGACTGACCGGCCACAGCACACTCCAGATCGCCGTCATAGGTGACGATCCGCTCGACGGTGCTCCGGCCGCCGGATGGCTCGACCACCACCTCATCGCCGGCCCGCACCGTGCCGCTAACCAGCATCCCGGCGAAGCCCCGGAAGTCGGGATCCGGGCGGTTGACCCACTGGACCGGGAGGCGCATCGGCGCCCGCTGGAGGCGATCTTCGTCGATCTCGACCGTCTCCAGGTACTCGAACAAGGTGGGCCCGGAGTACCAGGGAAGCCGGGGGCTCGTGCTGACCACGTTATCCCCGCGCAGGGCCGACAGGGGAAGGCAGGTCACGTCGTCGAGGCCGAGCTGCCGGGCGAACACCTGGTATTCCGCCTCGATCTCTCGGAACCGCTCCTCCGAATAGCCGACGAGATCGAGCTTGTTGACGGCGAGCGCCACGTGGCGGATGCCGAGGAGCCACGTCAGGTAGGTGTGGCGCCGGGTCTGCGTTAGCAGGCCCTTGCGAGCGTCGATCAGAAGCACCGCGCAGTCCGCCGTCGACGCGCCCGTGACCATGTTTCGCGTGTACTGCTCGTGGCCTGGGGTGTCGGCAACGATGAACTTGCGGCGGGCGGTCTGGAAGTAACGGTAGGCGACGTCGATCGTGATCCCCTGCTCACGCTCTGCCAGTAGCCCGTCGAGCAGGAGCGCAAAATCGAGCTCGCCACCCTGCGTGCCGAGTCGCTTGGACTCGTCGGCCAGCGCCGTCAGCTGATCGTCGAGCAGGAGGTCGGACTCGTAGAGCATCCGCCCAATCAGGGTGCTCTTACCGTCGTCCACGCTGCCACACGTGATGAAGCGCAGCAGCCCGCTTTCCTCACGGGCCCGAAGCTCCGCGGCGGCCTCTTCGGAGAGAACTACCGGCAGGGCCATCAGAAGTAGCCCTCCTGCTTCTTCTTCTCCATCGAGCCGGACTGATCGTGGTCGATGACCCGCCCCTGACGTTCCGAGGTGCGTGAGCTCAGCATCTCGGCGATCAGCGCCTCGGGCGTGTCGGCCTCGCTCTCGATCGCCCCGCTGAGCGGATAGCAACCGAGCGTCCGGAAGCGAACGCGCCTGAGCGACGGCTTCTCGTCCGCGGCCAGGGGCATCCGGTCGTCATCGACCATGATCAGCGTCCCGTCCCGCTCGACGACCGGTCGCGGGCGGGAGAAGTACAGCGGTACCACGGGGATACTCTCGAGGTGGATGTACTGCCAGACGTCGAGTTCGGTCCAGTTGGAGAGCGGGAAGGCGCGGATCGACTCCCCGCGCTGCTTGCGCGCGTTGTAGAGCCGCCACAGCTCGGGCCGCTGGTTCTTGGGGTCCCACCGGTGATGGGCGGAGCGGAACGAGACGACGCGCTCCTTGGCCCGTGAGCGCTCCTCATCCCGCCGGGCACCTCCGAAGGCGGCGTCGAAGCCGTACTTGTCGAGAGCCTGCCGCAGCGCCTGGGTCTTCATCACGTCTGTGTGGACCGCCGACCCGTGGTCGAACGGATTGATGCCCTGCTCGAGCCCCTCCTGATTTACGTGTACGAGCATCTCGAGTCCGTGCTCTGCAGCCATGCGATCGCGAAATGCGTACATGTCGCGGAACTTCCACGTGGTGTCGATATGGAGAAACGGAAACGGCGGCTTGCCCGGATAGAAGGCCTTGAGCGCCAGCCGCAGCAACACCGAGCTGTCCTTGCCAATCGAGTAGAGCATCACCGGCCGCTCGGACTGCGCGACGACCTCCCGCATGATGTGGATGCTCTCGGCCTCCAGACGCTGGAGGTGGGTGAGGCGCACGGAAGCGCGGCCGCGGCGGTCGCGGAGTACTCCCTGGTTACTCATCGACGCCCCCGTCCCCGGTCCTCACGGCCCCCTCCGCGCTCAGGCGCGTGACCTCCGCCCGCAAGCGCGTCCTGAACGCCTCCTGACTGAAACGTGAAGCGTGCTCCACGATCGTCGTCGAGTTGAAGCGGTCGAAGTCGACATCGCGCAGAGCCTGCGTCAGCGCATCGAAGTCACCCGCGGGATAGAGCACGCCCGTGGTGCCGTCGATCACGGTTTCCACGGTGCCGCCGTGATCGGGGGCGACGACCGGGCGCCCCGCCGCCTGCGCCTCGACGGCGGCGATCCCGAACTCCTCGACATTGGGGACGACCAGTGCTCGTGCCCTCGACATCAGCTCTGCCAGACGCTGGTCGTCGACCCGGCCGACGAACTCGGCCTGGTCGCCGAACCCGGCTCGCAGCGCGTTCAGCGCGGGCCCGTCTCCGACGACCTTCATCGCTCGCCCGGCCTTGCTGGCAGCGGCCAGCGCGGCGTCCACTCGCTTGTGCGGAACCAGTTCGCCCACGTAGAGAAAATAGTCCTCCGGCTCGGCGATCGCGAAACGCCGGGTGTCAACTGGCGGATGGATGACCACTGCTTCACGCCCCCAAACCCGGGCGATCCGCTCGCGAGTGATCTGAGAGTTGGCGATGAAGTGATCGACGCGCGCGGCAGCTCGTAGGTCCCAGGCGCGGATCCTGTCGAGCGTCCGGGCGCCGAACGGTCGTAGGGCGCCGGGCATCTCGGCCAGCGCCCGTTCCCGCTCGTGCCAGATGTAGCGAAACGGCGAATGGCAGTAGCTGATGTGCAGCGCGCGGCCAGGGGGCCGAACCCCGTGGCCGAAGGCGCTGGTACTCGAGATGACGACGCTGTGGCGTCCGAGCGGCAGCCGCTCTGCGGCTCGGGGCAGGGCTGGCAGCAGCATCCGAAAACCCCGCTGGCGGAGCGGCAGATGCTGAAGGTAGGAGGTCGCGGCAACCCGCCCAGCGAACTCGCGCCGGGTTCCGCGCTCGTCGTAGAGCAGCGTGTAGATGGGCGCTTGCGGCCAGCAGGCCGCGATCTGGGCAAACGTACGCTCGGCTCCACGCATCACGAGAAGGTAGTCGTGGACGAGCCCGACCGAGGCGGGACCGCCCCCGTTCCCGCCGCTGTCTACCGTCAAGCTCAGATGCCGCGCCGCGCCAGCACGCAGCTCGCGGTGCGCAGCAGACACTTCACGTCACGCCACATGGACCAGTTGGCGATGTACAGGTAGTCGATGACCACCATGTCATCCAGCGGGACCCGCGCGCCGCCGAGGACCTGCCAATGCCCGGTCATGCCCGGCGAGACCTCGAGGCGTCGCCGGCGCCAGCCGACGATCCCCGCATCCTCCTCCGGAATCAGCGGTCGCGGCCCCACCAGGCTCATCTCGCCCCTGAGAACGTTGAACAGCTGCGGGAGTTCGTCGAGGTTCGTCCGCCTCAGCCAGCGCCCGAGGGGAGTTATGCGCGGGTCGTTGCGGATCTTGAAAATGCCCACAGCCTGGTTGAGGCCGACAAGCTCGGTGCGCCGTGCCTCGGCGTCTGAGCACATCGAGCGGAACTTGAGCATCTCGAAGGTCTCGCCGTGGCGACCGACGCGCCGCTGGCGGAAGAGGATCGGGCCCGGCGAGGTCAGTCGCACGAGCACGGCGACTACCAGCATCAGCGGGGCCAGCAGCCCGACCACCACGCTTGCGATCAGGACGTCGAACCCGCGCTTGATCGTCTCCGACGATTTCGTTAGGCCGACGTGGCGGACCGAGAGCATCGCCGTGCCCGGCATCTCATCCACCACGAGCGAGCCCAGCGTCTCCCAGAACTGGGGCAGGACGCTGATCTTGACGTTCAGGCCCGCCGCCTGCCGGACGAGCTCGAGCACGGCCTCGGTGTCATGCGCCCCGGAAGCCACCACGATCCTGTCGATCCGATGCTCCTCCACCGCCTCCCGGAGAACGCCTTCCTCGATCAGATGACCGAACCCACCAGCCTCAACCGGGATCCCCATCACGACCTCGGCAGCGCCGTTTTCTCCGTACTTCAGGCGGTTGCGCACACGCTCGAACGAGGACGCCTCGCCGAGGACGAGACAGCGCTCCTGCGCCACCAAGCTTCCGGCGGTGGCGCGGGCAATCATCCGCCCACCAAGGACGCCAGCGACCATCGTGACGAAGGCCAACATGAACTGACCCTTGTGGACGTGCCCGGGCATGAAGGAATCGGAGGCCAACCACAGGAGAACCGTGTAGGTGAGGCCCATCACCACCACAAGAGGTGCTTCGTCGAGCGTGCTGGACCAGATCACGCGCTCCTCGCGGTCATACAGGCCAAGCAGCTTCGCCAGCAGAACGGCCACGGGCAGGGCCAGGAAGGTCTTGGGTGCCAGCGCCGTCTGCCCAACCACGCGGAGGACGATCAGGCTCGCAAGCGCGGCCAAAACGTCGGCGACTCCCAAGGCGCGACGGTACACGGAATCCCGCGGCAGCCCAACAGCTGCGATTCGCCGAGCCCGTACCGGCGCGTCCAACGGCGCCAAAGCCAGTGTCCCGCTCAGATCGACGTGCGGCGCCGCCGGCACGGCGCCGATCGCCGGTCCGCCCGTCTGTCCCCCCATCACTTCCTGCTCCGTCAACGCGGTCAACGTCAACCCCCTCGTCATGAACGCTTCGTCGCCTAGCCCCAGTCGCCCCTGTACGGCTGCCCCGGCCGGCAACACCCCAACTTCTACTTACCTTCAGGCGGCCCCACTTCTGCCCCTCCCGCGAGCTTCTCAGCCCACGGGCTTGATTTGTTTTATGAACCGTACACGAAAAACCGGCGGTCCGCCACAAGAATCCGCCGTAGGTCCGGAATTCGTCACGAGTCGAACCAAGCGCGCCGGCCTCGACGAGCGGCAACTACGCGGGCGACGCGCGTCATTTAGCTGCGATCTATGTATCCTGGCTACCGTCAGTGTCCGATATGGGGGTCCTGGCTTTGGGTGACCGGGGGGTCGCCCGCACTTGAGCAGCGTTCTATGCGCTTGCCGACCAGAGATGAAAGGCGGATGACGGACTACATGCAGCGCATTGCAGCGCGACCCAGCGAGCGCGCCCGCATCGGGGCGAGGCGATCGTGAACAAGGAAAAGACGACTCGGGGCGACTTCAAGTCCGTTCTGCGGACTCTGCGCCGTCGCCTGCCCATCATCGTGCTAGCTCCGGTGATCGCCCTGGGCGCGGCCTACGCGTTCTCAAAGATCGAGCACAAGACGTACACAGGCACCGCGGTGCTGCTGTTCAGCCCGCTGCATCTCGACCTCCAGGTCACAGGTCTCCCGCTCCAGACACAGGCCCCCGACCCGACTTCCCAGGCGGCAACCAATGTCGGGCTCGTTTCGCTGCCCCAGGTCCTGGTTCTGGCCGGCAAGAAGCTCGGCCCACCGTATACCACGATGGACTACCTGAAGAAGAAGGTGTCGATCAAACAGTCCGGCAAGTCGGAGCTCGTGGACGTGAAGGGCTCGGCCTCGACACCGACGGAGGCAGCAGCGATCGCGAATGCGATGGCGACGTCGTTCATCACCTACCGCCGGGCGACGACGGTGGCCAGCATCAACTTCGGGATCGCCAACATCCTCCGCGATCTCAAGGCCAAGAACCTTTCGCGTTTGCAGATCGCGGCCCTGGAAAACAGCCTGACCAAGCTGACCGAGCTGAGAGGCGTCCAGACAGGCGACGTACAGCTGGCTGGCCTGGCGCTTCCGCCCACAAAGCCGTCCTCGCCCAATACCACCCTCAATCTCGCCATCGGCGGCATCGTGGGGCTGCTGGTGGGCGTCGCCGCCGCCCTGATCGCGGAGGCGCTCGACGTCAAGGTACGCCGCCCTGAGGACATTGGAGACGCCGTCGACCTGCCGATTCTTGCCACGGTGCCGCGCAGCAAAGTCCTCAAAGACGGCCTCACCGGGAATCTGTCGGCCAGCGACCTCGAAGCGTTCAGGACGCTCCGGACCAACCTCCGCTACCGGGCCGGCGGGCGAGATATCCGCTCCGTGCTGATCACCTCGGCGACGCCCGGGAGCGGCAAGACAACGGTCGCCGTGAATCTGGCTGCCGCGGTGGCCGCGGCCACGCCGGACCGGGTACTCGTGATCGAGGCCGACATGCGACGGCCGCATCTGGCCGAGCTCATGGGCGTCAACGCCGATCGCGGGCTGAGCACCGCCCTGCAATCCGGGGAGGAACTCGAGGATGTCGTCGTCTCGGTGCCCAGCGCCCAATGGATCGGGAGCAATGGAGCGGGCCCTGACGGCAGTGCGACAGGGGGCTTCGACGTGCTTCCGGCGGGGCCGGCGACTCCAAATGCGAGCGAGCTCTTGAGCTCCACCGCGATGAGCGCCCTGCTCCGCGCCGCGACCAACCAGTACGCCCTCACGATCGTTGAGGGGCCACCGCCGAGCCTTGTCTCTGACGCGATCCCGCTCACCAAGCAGGTCGATCGCGTTTTGCTCGTCGCGCACCTGGGGCGCGAGCAAAGCCCTGAGTTGAGAAACCTCCGGACCCAGCTGGAGGAGCTCGGCGTCCGACCACTTGGCGTCGTGGCGAACTTCGGGCCGCGGACGTCAAACCCGTACCTGGCCTCGAGCCGGCGCTAGCGTTGATTCGCGGAGGCGCCGCGATCAGGCCGGGCTTCCCGCTTCGCTCAACCCGAAGCGTGGCTTCGGTCTACCTACTCGCGGCCTTCACGTGCGTCGTTTTTTCGCTGTTCGTCGTAGCGAGCAGCAAGATCGGCATCCTGCTGCACCTGACGATCGCGCTGGCCGTGGCGTGTCTGCTGGTCACCGTGGCGCTCTATCGACCAGCGATTGGAATCCCGGCGACATTCGTCTACCTCGTCGTCATGACGTTCCTGCGTCGACTGCTTATCCCAGCCTCGGGGTGGATCTCGTTCGATCCAATGCTGCTCGTCGGGTATCTCACCGCGACGGTGCTGATCATCAAGTTCTGCTTCTTTGATCGGCGTCCGTTCGCCCCCGACCTCTTATCGAAGCTCGTCCTGGCGCTTGCAGTGCTGACTGCGCTCCAAGTGGTCAATCCAACCGGCGCGGGCTTCAAGGCGAATCTCGTCGGGCTCTTGTACATGGCCGCGCCGCTCCTGTGGTACTTCGTCGGACGCGCCGCTGTCGACGATGCGTTGAGCGACAGGTTGTGCGGGATGGTCGTGATCCTCGGGGTCCTGGTCGCTGCATACGGCCTCTACCAGACCCAGGTGGGCGACCCATCGTGGGATCTGAACTGGTTGAACACCACCGGCGGATACGCGTCACTGAACGTCGGCGACACGATCCGGGCGTTCGGACCCTTCTCGAGCAGCTCGGAGTACACGCTGTTCGTTGGCTCCGGGCTGGCCATCGCGTTCGCTTACTTCCTGCGCGGGCACCCAGTGGCTCTGCTCGCCACGCCGCTTCTCGCCGTGGCGCTGTTCCTGGGCTCCGGCCGCAGTTCGCTGATCACCGCCTTCACCGCCATCGTTGTGATGCTGGCTCTCAAACCGCGCCGTCCCGTGCTGGCCCTCGTCATCACGCTCTGCACGGTGGGCGCCGCCTTCGGCGCGCTCACGGCGCTTGGGTCGACACTCTCGGGCACAGCCTCCGGTTCGAGCTCACTCGTGGGTCACCAGCTCGGCGGCCTCAGCGACCCACTGAATCCAAACAGCTCGACGTTGCTCGTCCACATCACGCTCGTGGGCACGGGTTTCAAGAGCGGCTTCACGCATCCCGAGGGCAAGGGCCCGGGCGAGACCAACCAGGCCGCCGGGCTCAATCAGCAGCAGAGCGCGACTCAGGAGACCCAGGCCACGGAGGTCGATATCTCGAACGCATTCGTGAGTCTCGGCATCGTAGGGGGGCTCCTCTACTTCTGGATGGTCCTCCTGATCCTCTGGAAAGCCGTCCGCAGCTACTTCCTCGGCCGAGAGGCGGCGCTACCGGTCATCGGGCTGCTGATAGTCGGCGCTGGGCAGTGGCTGATCGGCGGTGCCTACGCCCTGTCGCCGCTGACCTGGGTCCTGATCGGAAGCATCGCCGCCGGCTCGGTGGGCTTGAAGAGTCGCGCGGAGGCGGCGAAGCGCACCGGGGGCGCACAGAGAGACGGATTCGCGCGAGCCGTTTGACCTTCGCGGACCGCGGACCATCTCTGGCGGCCCAGTCCCGGTTCCGGCTCTGACTTTCAAAGCCGATCGGCAAATCTGACGCGCTGATCGGTCCGAGCTTCCTCTCCGCCGGTGGTTGGCGCGTCGTCTTGCCGTTTCCGGGCCATCTGCCCGGCGCGCCGACCCCGCGTGAAGAGAGCCTGCGCGGGATCACGGATCCGCCAGACAGCCACCAGCAGTGAGCTCGCCCTCAGGCCCGTAGCGATAACCACTGACACCGCCATTCCCACCGGTCCCATCAGCGGCACGAGGATGCAACCCAGGACAACGTTCAGCACCCCGGCAAAAACGGCGATGCGGACCAATTCGCGATCGTTGTGCAGGGTCATCAGCCACGTTCCGGACAGGAAGCCGAGGACGGTGAACGGGATGAGCACGACCAAGATCCGCAGGATCGGGGCGCTGTGAGTCACGAACTTCGGGCCGAAGATGAGGCGAATCCACAGCGGGGCAAAAATGCCAAGCACCAGCGCGACGAAGATCGCGGTGCCTCCCACAACCACGGTGGTGATCGCCGCGAGCTTTCTCGCCCGGTCCGGTCGCCCAGATGCCTGAAGAAACGTTAGCCGCGGATATACGGCTGCCGTCACGGGCCCCAGGAGCTGGCCCCAGGTGCGGACGATCCGTTCGCTCGAGCCAAATTGGGCCACCCGCGCGCTCGTCACAAAGAGGCCGAGGAGTACCACATTGAACGTGCTCAGGAGCGATACAGCGATCGTTCCGACGAAGAGCCGGCCTGAGTCGCCCACGGCTCTCAAGCCAGCGCGGACTCCGACGAGCCGGAAGGGCAGACGGCGATAGACCAGGGCATCGCTTACGACCCACATGCCTATCGAAGAGGCCGTGTACAGGGCCATCACGATCCAGCCGTCGTTGACGGCTTTCACGAATACAAACGTCAGTCCGGCCCCTACCACCCGAAAGCCGAGCTGGACGACCGCCACTAACGGGGCGCGCTCAGCCCCGACGAAGTACCAGTTCAGCGTTAGAGCCGCCGAGATGGCCGCCACCCAGGCGAAAACGAGAAACAGCGGATGCAGGTTGAACTTTGGGACGAGGAGCAGGACGGCGAAGGTGACCGGCAGTGACACGGCGGCCATCAGCAACTGAGCGGTGCGGACGCGAGCCACGGTGTCGGCCAGAGCATCAGGATCGTTGCGCTCGGCGGCCACCTCGCGAACACCCCACGGCGTGAAGCCCCAATCGATGAGCAGCATGAGGAAGATTGACCAACCCTGCGCGAAGAGGACCAACCCGAACTGCGACGGGCCGAGCACGCGAGATACGTACGGAATCGTGACCAGCGGGACGACGAACGTCGCCACCTGTACCCACGAGAGCGCAAGCACGTTCCGGGTGACTCGGTGCTTTAGAACCGCACGAAGGCGCGGGTAGATCATGGCAGCGCCGGCCCTGTCAAGGATTCCCCCAGAAGGAGAGCGTAGGGCATCCGCTAGCCATCCTCACCGCGAGCGCAGCGCTGTCCGGATCAGTCGATCGAGCGCCTGGGCCGCCACGCGCGGTGAGAAATGGTGCTCGACCCCCTCCGCGCCGCGCTGCGCGAGCGCGGCGCGGGCCTGTGGGTCAGCGTGAAGCTCAGAGAGCACGCTGGCCAAGGCAGTTGCATCGCCCTCTGGGAAGGTCCTGCCTCCACCGGAGGTCTCGATCACCCATGGAATCTCCCCCGACGAGGACCCGACCACCGGAATGCCGCACAGGAGCGCTTCGCAAAGCACGCGTCCGAACTGCTCCGCCCAGGTGGGTGTCGTGCGCGAGGGCAGCACCAATACATCCATCTCCCGGTACAAGGCCGGCATCTGCTCCGTTCGGACGCCGGTCCGCAAGGCGAGGACCCCGCGGCCAAGATCAGCGCGCTCCAGTTCCGCCCGCATGGGGCCGTCCCCAACGACGAGAAGGCGGAACGGGAACTCCAGCTGCCGAACCGCGGCCATCAGGTCGGGGATGCCCTTCGCCGCAACCAGTCTCCCCGCAAACCCGATGGTGAACGATCCGTCCCGGCGCGGCAACGATGGCGCCCACTCCGGAATTGTGTGAGGAACCACACCGATTTGCCCGCGCGCTCCCCACTGTCTGAGCATGTCCCCCGCGCGGGGCGAACGCGCTGCGAAATAGTCGCCGTGGCGCAGCGTCCACCGTCTGATGAGCCTGGCCGGCCACGGGAACGGACGGTCCACGTTCTCGTCGCCCTGGAGCCCCCAGGGGATGCCGGCGCGTTCGCACGCGATTCCCCACTGGAGCCCAGGTATTGAGAATGGCTCCTGCTCGAAGAAGGCCACGTCGGGCCGCCACTGCGCAAGCCACCTGGAGGGCCGTGTCACGTAAAAGTGGCGCTGGATCGAGCCTGGCCGCGCCACGCGCACTCGCGCAAAGCGGCCCACGAGGCCCGGCAGCGGTTGAGGAATGAAGCCGTCCGGCGAATACTCGTCGCGCCAGCGGTTGGGAACGATCAACGCGATCCGCCATCCGAGTTCCGCCATCCGCATATAAACGGTCTGGTTGTGTGTAAAGACGTTCGGGTGGCTGACCACGAGCAACGTCCTCCCTTCGCCCGTCATCGGGTTGCCCTGTTCGCCCGGGCAAGCCTCGCGTACAGCTCGACCATCTTCCCGACAACGGCATCCGCGGCGAAGTCCCGCGCCGTGTTGCGACCCGCCTCTGCCAACTTTCGCCGCAGTCCGACGTCGCCCGCGAGTCGTTTGAGGCCGGCCGCAAGGCCGCTCACGTCCCCCGGTTTGTGAAGCAACCCGTTGTCTCCATCCACCACGTACTCGGCCACGGCACCCGCATCCGCGCACACCACCGGTACACCGGCACCGAGTCCCTCCAGAACGCTGATGGCCAGCGTATCCGGCAGCACTGAGGCATGGACCAGGATGTCCAGCTCTTCCAGCTCGCCGAACACGTCCCCTGTGAATCCGATGAAGTCGACCCGATCGGCGATCCCGAGCCCTGCCGCCTGCTCCCGCAGTTCGCGTTCGTAGCTTGTCTCCCCAAACACAGCCGACCCGATCAGACGCGCCCGCACCGGCGGGTCGGGAAAGGCCTGGGCAAACGCGGCGAGGAATATGTGCTGGCCTTTCCAGGACGTCAGCCGCCCAACCATCCCGACGTTGCGTACCTGCTGTCGGATCTCGGCCTTCCGCGCTGGCATCGGGACGGGCATCGGGATTACGGCGGTTCTCAGTCCGGGCCGCCGGTGGCGCCCCACCGTGCTGAGCGTGCTGCGCGAGGGGACAACCAAGGCACTGGGCAAAGTCGACGCCATCAGTCGCATCATCGGCACCACCTCCCGCGGCAGATAGTCGGGGGACAGCCGATCGTGCAGGTACCAGACCGACGGCAGCCTGGCCAGGCGCGCCGCGACGGTGCCGTAGACACCGGACTTCAGGGAGTTCGTGTGCACAACGTCGGGCCGGAGCGTCCTCAGGTGGTTGCGCAGGCGGTTGACGTAGCGCATCACGTCCGCGGAAGCGCCCAGTCTCGCGCTCGCCGACGCAATTTCCTGCCGGGTGAGGCTCCGGGTGCGCTCGGCGAGCGGCAGCACGTCAACCCGGGCTCCGGCCTCCCTGAGAATCGGAGCCAGCGGGCCGTCCTCCGCGAGGACCACGGTCGCCTCGATCCGGTCGGTTGCCGCGAGCAGGCGCGCCAATCCAATCTCAGCCCCGGAGAGACGAGCGACGTGATCGATGAAGGCGATCCTCAACGCTCCAGAACGCGCGGTCATCGTGCTCGCGCGCCGATCAGGGCGACATCAACTCGGCCGTATATGCCATCGAAGCCAACGTGGCTGGGCGGCGTGGCGCACCCCTTCGATAATAGATATCCTAGGGAGGAAGCGAAGATGCAGGGGTCGCGTCGGGCGCGGTGGCTGCTCGTGCGAAGAAGCGAGCGTTGGGGGGTTCGAGAAGTATGGGTATCGACGCGAGACGCGTCTTAATCGTCGGAGCCGGCCTCACGGGCTGCACCGTGGCCTGGCGCCTGGCCCAGGAAGGGTTCGAGTGCGTACTCCTGGAGCGGGACGCAGTAGCGGGGGGGCTGATCCGATCCGAGCATCTCGAGGGGGTTCTCTACGAGCCGCACGGGTCGCACATCTTCCACACCGAAGATCAGGAGGTGTGGGAGCTCGCGAACTCTTTCACGCCTTTCCGGCCCTATAGGCACCGGGTCGACATCGTGGTCGAGGGCAAGGTGCTCAACTGGCCGATTTTGCTCTCGGACATCGAAGCCCAGTCGCGCAGTGAGGAGATCATGCGCGAACTGGAGGAACGCCGCGAGGTTGACGCCAACGCACGAGCGCAGGCGGCCAATTTCGAGGAGTGGTGCCTCGACTTGATGGGTCCGATCCTCTACGGGAGATACATCAAGCCGTACACCGAGAAGCAGTGGGGCCGGCCGGCGAACACGCTCTCAGCCCAATGGGCGCCGCGGCGCGTATCCGTGCGATGGGACAACGATCCGTACCTGTTTCCGGACCCGTACCAGGGGTGGCCGGGCGGGCCCAACGGCTACACCGACCTGATCACCGGGCTGTTGGCGAGTGACCGTATCGAGCTGAGAACGGGTGTCGACGTAAACGCAGAGAACATCGGCGCGGAAATCGAGCGCGAGCGGTCTCAACTGGTCGTGCTCACGTGCCCGCTCGACGTGTTTGCCGGTTATCGCTTCGGCACCCTCGATTGGCGGGGAATCGTCGTGCGATCGGTCCACATCCCTCACGTGGAATACGCACAGGGGGCGATGGTCGTCAACTACCCCGGGCATGAATACCCGTTCATTCGCATCCACGAGACCAAACACGCCTCCGGCCAGCAGTGCGAGGGCACAGTACTCGGCTTCGAGTTCACCAACGCGCCGACGCGCTATTACCCAATCGAGCTGCCTGAGAACCGGGCGCTCAACGACCGGTACCAGAACCACATCCGCGACCTCCTTGGGCGGAGTCGCACGTACTTCGCCGGGCGGCTCGCGAACTACCTGTACATCGACATGGACGATTGCATGCGGCAGGCACTCGATTGCGCACAGGAGCTGATCGGCGACCAGTCCGCGTCGCATCCGGCGGACGACCGCCGCCGCGCGGCTGAGGCCCGCTGAGCGGGTGCGTTGGAGCTCAGATCCTTGAGGCGCTCCCCCAGCGCCTCCACCTTCCAAGCGCGACGCTGATCGGCCGGGGCCTCAGCGAGCGATCAGGACCCGGGCGCAGATGGCGGAGCCAGCGGACCGGCGAGGTCCAACAATGACCCGGGGGCCAGCTGCGTTTCACTGGCCGAGCCGCCGCTCAGCGGATCCGCTGGCCGCCGGTCGCCGGAAAGTACCCAGGCGAACCGCGTGGCTCCGAGCAGCCCGGCGACCTCGTCGAAGTTTTCGAGCTGTTCGGCCGCCGAGCGGGGTGTGAGCTTGACCAGTTCGGCTTCTGCCGGGGCCGAAGGCAATCCAAGGTAGGCGCAGATCCGATCCACGGTCCGAGCCTGCTGCTCCTCGGTCTCCAGGTCGTCCTCGTACACCAGTTCGAGCGTGGGCAGATCCGCCACCGCCGACCGCAGAAACCTCACCCGGTCCTCGATTATCCACAGCGCCGAAAGCACGGCCACCGGGTCGACCCGCAGACGACCAACTGCGGCGCGTTCCCCACGCCGGTAGTGGAACTGGGTGGTGATGGCTCGGAGCGCGGAAATCGCCTGATTGAGCCAGTCCCGGCGCTCCAGATGGATGATCCGAAAGCCGTTGGTGTGAAGGCTGCGGATGTATCCGGCCGGATCGCCCCTCCGTTGCACGCGCGCATGATCCGCCAGCAGCTTGAAGCCGTATGCCTGGCCGTTGCGCCTTGCCGCCGCGCTTCGGCGAAGCAGCGCGGCGGACGGGGCGACGCTCCGTACGGTCATGATTTCGCCCTCGCAGACTATTTTCGGATGCGAGGACAGCAGCGAAACGAGCAGTTCGCTCCCGGTGCGGCCACTGGTCACGATCACAAAGCGCGGATGGGCGCCGGCCAGCCGGAAGCCCAAACGGGCCGCCCCGGCTCGGCGCCGCGACGAAAGAACCGACTCAACGAGCAACTTCGGAGACCGAGCGATCACTGCTCGACTGCGACCGCAGATGCCCTTCGAGAAGGCCAGCCGCGCTGCCCCTGGAACGCCCTTGACCCCATCCGGTGAGGTTAGCGAACGGTCAACATCGTGCGACCAGCGGGTGCGGTTCGGTCCAGCGACTGCCGCAGCATCCCGAGGCCGCTCACGGCGCTCCGGCTGGCGTGACGACCTGCCCAAGCGCGCCGTACGTCGGCTCGACGAGGTACTTGAGCAGGAACAGGCCTACCTTGTACGCGCTCTCTGCTGCGGCAGGACCGAGGAAGGGAACGTGGCCGCCGTTGTAGACGACGACCGCCTTCGGCTGCCGGGCGACCGCGATGTCGACCCGCCGTGAGCTCGCCGGGACGATCGGATCGAATCTACCGAAGAGCAGCAGCAGCGGTCGCGGGGAAATCTGTCCGATCCAGCGAGCGGGATCGAGAGGCGAAAGCGTACGCAGCGCTGCGCGCAGCCGAGCCGGCTGATGTCTGAACCCAGGGAGCGCATACGGCACGTCCTGAACCCCGGCTTGCCAACTCGGCGGGACCGACATGAGGACGACGACCCGTATCCGTGGATCCTGGGCAGTGAACACAGAACCAACCGCCCCGCCCAAGCTCAACCCTGCAAAGCCGATGTTGTGGTGGCACGCGGGCTGTGAGTAGAGATAATCGGTGGCCCGCTTCAGATCTTTGACGGTGCCGACGACGAGTGCCTTGAGCAAGGCGGGACTGTTCAGGACACGGGCACGCTCACGCGGGCTCGTCGCTCGTTGACCCGTATCCCGCAGGTCGATCGCAAACACCCCGAGACCAAGACGAGCTGCCGGGTACCAAAAGCGTTGCGCCTGTTCTGTGCTCGCACCGACGCCAAACCCGTGCTGCCAGATCAGGCAGCCGCGGGGCGAGGTGGCCCTCGGGATCGAGAACAGAGCCGGTACACGCTCGCCATCGAAAGCCGTGTAGGTGATGTGCCGAACCACGATTGGACCCTGAGCGATGGAGGCTGTGGTCGTGACGTGGTATGGGTTGGGGATCTTGCGCTTGCTGGCGCCACATCCGGCAAGCACCAGCGCGAAGATCAACAGCGAGCTCAGCGCCATCGACCCCAGGCGATGGGACACGGCTGGGGACACGTTGGGAGACACGTCTAGCTACTGCCCGTTTGGCCGCTGACCCAGGTACCGCTTGAGAAACGCCACGACGTCCGCAACCACCCGCTGGTCCGAGGAGCCGGCAAACGGCGCCTCACCTCCCGCGTAAAACACGAGGACTTTGGGCTCACGGGCAGCGGCGGCCAGATCGAGAGCGCTGACCGGCGGCACGAGTGGGTCGGCCAGACCGTCAACGATCATCACGGGACGAGGCGCGATCCGCCGGACCCACCGCTCTGGGTCCAGCGGTGCCAACGCCGCCGCCGCCGCCGCCGCCGCGCCGGGATCCTGCGCGACCGCCCGCCTGGCCGCAGGCGCGTAGAAGAGCGTCGCTCGCCAGGTCGCTCCGGCCGAGAGGAGAATCGTGGCGCGGATCCGCGAATCGGCGCCCGCCAACAGCACACCGAAGTTCGAGCCTTGACGAATACCCATGTAGCCAACGTTGTGGTGGCAGGCGACCTGACGCTCCAGGTAGTCGAGGCCACGGCGCAGATCGATCACATCGCTGCGCAAAAATGACACGAGCCCCTCCGGGCTGCTGAATGCGTTACGAAGCGGCCTCAAGCCATTTGCTCGGGCGCCGGTGTCGCGGGGATCGATCGTAAACACGGCTAAACCAAGGCGGGCAGCAACCGGCCAGATCGGAGCCGCAGCTTCCTTGGGCACAAGCCCTGGCTGGTACATCAGGCATCCAACCTCGGTTTGCTTAGGCACTGCGAATAACGCCGGCACCCTGGCGCCGTCCGCGCTCGCGTAGGTGAGACTCATCACCTCGTCCGGTCCGTGCGCCGCGGTCGCTGCCACCTGCACGAATAATGGCTGCGACGGGTCATACCCGAACGGGTCCTTCGGCACCTGGACACCACCTCCGCCACATCCAGCAATCAGTAGACAGGCCCCTAGGAGCGCCCCAAGCGGTCTGGTTCGAGGGACGTGATGCATCGAATCGATAATAGATATGCTTGCCACGCGGCTTATGAACCGTGCGGCGGGGGTGAAACGGAGTTGCCGATCGGGTCGGTGTGGCAGGGAAGATCAGACATTCAGCTGCGTGCTTCTCGGCGCTGATCACGCTATTCACAGGTCACGGAGCGTAATTCGATGACGACCAACGGCCCATCGGATGCGGTTCGCCCCCTGTTCCTACTCTCGCTTCCGCGAGCTGGGTCTACCCTGGTGCAGCGGATTCTCGGCGCCCACCCGAAGATCTCGACGGTGGCGGAGCCCTGGATACTCTTGCCATTGGTCTACGCTCGACGGTCGCGAGGTATCCGAGCCGAGTACGGCCATCGATTTGCGTCGGTAGCGATCAGCGACTTCGCCAAAGCCCTCGACGGCGGTCCGGAAACGTTCGACGCGCACCTGAGAGCCTTTGTCGAGGGGCTTTACCGAGATGCGGCGGAGAACGGGGCCACCTACTTCCTCGATAAGACTCCGCACTACCTCAACATCGTGGACGATGTGATGCGTCTCTTCCCGGATGCGAAATTCATCTTCCTCTGGCGCAACCCACTCGCCGTCCTGGCGTCACTGGTCGACAATTTCAGGTTCAAACAATTCGAGCCGTACGCGTTTCCGAACGAGCTCTTTCGTGGGCCGGCTGCGCTGGCATCCGCCTTCGACGCCAATCGCGACCGTGCTCACGCCGTGCGGTTCGAAGACCTGGTTGGAGGAAACCGTGAGGAGCATTGGCGCGGAATCTTCGATTATCTGGAACTGACATGGGATCCGGAGATCCTCGAGCAGTTCAGTGCCACGCCCCTGCGAGGGCGGTTCGGAGATCCCACCGGCATTCATCTCTATGGCAGCATTTCGGCCGAGCCGCTCGATAAGTGGAAGCAGAGCCTGCGCGGTGGGGTACGTCGGATCTGGGCAACACGCTGGCTGCAGCGCGTGGGCCCGGAACCGTTCGAGATCATGGGCTATGACCCGGAATGTCTGCTCTTCGACATTCAGAACGTGGGCCCCGCGCGCGTCGACGAGCTCGCGTTGGATGCGGTTTCCCTGGCGGGATCTGCCGCCAGTGTGCTGGTCCGCAAGCGTGCTCTCCGCGTCCAGGACATTCCTCCTCTCAGCATCACGGGAAAGCTCGCACGGCGGCGTCACTTTCGTCCGAAATGACGACACCGGTGCCAGCGTCCAGGCTTCGCATTACTGCGAAAAGGTGAAGGGAACCACCGACTGTCTCGAGTCAGACTTCCCAAGCAAAACTGCGAACGCAATAACTGTTACTTGAATTAGCGTTGTCACATTCGACGGGCGCGGGCAAAATTGCGCCGCACAACGCTTCTTACGAACTTGAGGAGGCGGGGCCAGAGGGTCAGCAGCGGCAGCCCCGTAGTGACTGCGTATCATAGGCGTCCATGAACGACACGACGCCTGCGGACGTGCCAGATCCAGCCGAACGGTCGCCCGACGGGGACAGTCCTGCTGCCTCGGAGGAAGACCAGCTGCAAGGCGTGAGCCTGCCGCTGCGTCTATATGCGTCGCCGAAAATACACAGGCTCGTTCCGACTGGAGTGGCCCTCGCCTTCGCCGCTTCCGTCGGACCAGCGGTACGCCAGCGCAGAAATCCATCGGAGCGCGCAGACGCCGAGCGTTTCATGAGCGAGCTGCTGGCGCACACGCCGCGCGCTGCCGAAGCTCCAGCTCTCGCAAAGGAATGGCTGAAGGAGAAGGCGCGTCTGCGCGAGCTGTTCTGGCGTCCATGGCTCCTGGAGCACTCTCGTGTCCTCGGTGCTGAATACTGGGACGCCGCGCGCCCCTCCGGAAGAGGATGCCTGGTGGTCACCGCACACATCGGAGGCCACTGGGCGGCAGGTCCGATCGCGGCTCGGCACGGGTATCTGTCCTATGCCGTCGCCAGCCCTCAATACTGGGGCCGGATGCCCCCTGGCGAACGCCAGCGGGTTGGGTACCACGGGCTTACGACGAGGTTCCTGTTCCGTGAATACACACAGAAGGCGCTCGGAGCCCGCGCGCTTCCCGCGGACTCCGATCCCGGTCAACTACTCGAGCTCCTGAACCGAGGCGAATCGGTCGCCATAGCCTTCGACGTCGCCGGCTTTGCCGCAACCCCGTTTCTAGGCCGGACTCTGTCGCTCGCCGGTGGTCCGGCCACGCTCGCCATCAAGGCCAAGGCACGCGTTCTCCCCGCCGTTTGTGAGCGCCACGGATCCAGGATCGATCTCAGGTTTCTTCCCCCCTTGGACCCCGCCGATTATCAGGATCCAAGATCGCTCCGAGCGGCGATTGCCAAGACCTTTGAGCAGATTGTGATCAGCCGCCCGGAATCTGTGGAGTTGCACCGGATTCCCCATCCTCTCGTCGCCGCGGTTCCGCCCCAAGTTTCGGCTACCGCAGCTCAGCGGGCGAGTTAGCCAGCCCCAGTTTCACGAGCCACCGCTCGACGGCTTGAGCGGTTTCCTCAGCCCCATCCTGCATGATGGTGAAGTGGTCACCGCGTACCGGGACAACACTGTGATCGAAGCTCCACCGCGCTTGCCACTCGCCATCAGTCGACAGGCCCGGGACCTGGTCTGACGCCTGTACCAAGAGCGTCGGTAGACCGCGGTCGATCGGCTGCCACTCTCGCAACATCCGAAGATAGGCCCCCATCGCCGTCAGGCGAGCGTCGGTCAGCGTGACGGGAGAGCCATCCGGCTCGGCCATACGGTCACACACCACGTGCAACAACATCGGAGCCGCCCCGACGACCGGCGTGTCAATGAGGACCACGAACGGCCTGAGTCCCCGGTCGGCGCAGCGGCAGGCGGTCGCGTAGGCCAGGAACCCGCCGGTCGAATAGCCGACCAGAACGACCTCGTCAGCCCCAGCCCGGCCAGCAAGCGCTTCAGCCTGCGCCGCAGCCGCCGTGCTAATGGATGCGGGGAGCAGTTCGTCTCGGTGGAATCCTGGCGCAGGTACCCCCACGATCTCGCGCCCGCGATCAAAGCTCTGGGCGAAGCGAGCATATTCGTGGGGTCCACCAGTCGCGACTATCGATGAAAAAACGAACACCGGTGGCGGGTCTTCACCTTGCGATAACCGGACCAAGCGCGGGACGTGACTTGATACTGCGTCATCAGTGAACGTCGGACGGAGCTTGGACGCGGCTTCGATGATCATGATCCCGTCATCCAGCCTTCCCCGCTCGTGTGCTTGGAGGAACAGCGAGGCCACCGGATCTGGCCCGGAGCCGTTGTTACCCTCGTGACCATCGTCGTCGACGATGTGACTGGTCGGTAACTCGGTATGGGCAGCCCCGTCCGGTGCCGAAAGCTTGCTATCGATCTCACCGGGAGGCGGCACGTCGCGATCGTTAGCCAGAGTTGACTCTATCTCCGCTCGTACGTACGCGACGAGATCCAGTGGTGTGGGAATTTCAAACAACGCAGTCGCTGGTAGGCGTATCCCAGCAGCTGAGTTGATCCTGTTGCGGAACTCTGCGGCGACCAGGGAGTCGATGCCGAGTTCGAAGAACGTGAGCTCCATGTCCAGAGCCTCAGGTGAGTTGTACCCAAGGGCACTCGCAAGGTGCTCTCGAACCAACTCGAGGACCGCTTGACCGCGATCCTCTGCCTTGAGACTCGCGAGACGGTTGCCCGCTGGGCGGCCGCGGCCACGCGAGGGGACGCGGACCAGGCTGCTCAGGATTGCCGGCAGCATGTTGTCTCTAGCCCGCGCCCGCAGAACGCCCTGGTCGAAGCGGACCGGTAGGAGCAGCGGCCGGTCCATCTGGCGCGCGAGATCGATCAGCTCAAGCCCCTCCTGGTCGCCGAGCGGAGCCACTCCTGTCGACAGGCCACCCACAGCGTCGGTTTCGGTGAGATGGGCGGTCATACCGGTCACTCTCTCCCACACGCCGAACGCCAGCGAGATCGCCGGAAGGCCGTCGACCCTCCGTCGGTACGCCAATGCGTCCAGGAATGTGTTCGCGGCGGCGTAGTTGCCCTGACCAGGGCTGCCCAGCGTTCCCGCCCCTGAGGAGTACAGAATGAACTCAGAAAGGTTCAGCTCTCGAGTCAGCTCGTCGAGATTGACCGCGGCGTCGACCTTGGGCGCCATCACTCGCCGCAACCTCTCCGCGTCCAGCGATGAGATCACCCCGTCGTCCAACACCCCAGCCGCGTGCACAACCGCTGTCAAGGGCCGCTCCGGCGGGATCCGAGCCAGCAACGCCTCAAGCTGCGCTCGATCAGACGCGTCGCACGCCACAATCTCCACCTGGCAGCCGAGGGCCTGCAGTTCATCCGCCAGCTCCGTCGCCCCCGGGGCACTCGTGCCGCGGCGACTGGCCAGCAACAGATGTCGCGCTCCGTGACGCGCAGCCAGATGCCTAGCCTCCAACGCCCCCAAACCACCTGTCCCGCCCGTGATCAGCACCGTCCCATCCGGATCCAGTGACCTCGGCGGCCCAGCCTTCGATCCCGACGGCCCGCCTGGCGGGACGGCATCAGCCGTGTAGCCGACGATCCGCGGCGCGTAGAACGCGCCGTTTCTGAGCGCAAGCTCTCGCTCGCCAACGAGGAGCGCGGGATACAGCGCAGACCGCGAACTCGCGCTGACATCGACGTCGACGACGGCAAACCGATCCGGATGCTCGGAATGGGCGCTGCGCAGTAGACCCGGCAGCGTGGCTACCGCAAGCTCCGGCGCCTCATCCTCGAGCACGGCCACCGCCCCCCGGGTGACGAGCACCAGCTGCGAATCAGCCAGAGCATCCAAAGCGAGCCACGCTTGGAGCAACGCCAGGGTGCGCGCAGTCACCTCATGAACCGCGTCCACGAGCTCGCGGTCCGCCGGGACCGTAACTTCGGTCACGACCAAATCCGGTGCCGGCGCACCCGATTGAACCGCCGCTACGAGCGCCTGCAAATCGCGATACCGCGCGGCACCTCCGGCGACGTCGAACTCGGCGATCTCGCCGAGCACGGCGACCACGGGCACGCGGCCGCCGGCGGCTGGCGGGGGAACCTCGACCCACTTCAGCTCATACAGGTCATCGTGCACGCCTCGAGAGCCCGTTAACAGCTGGGGGTCAGTCGGGCGAAGCTCCAACGAGCCGATCGAGAGCACCGCGGCGCCCACCTCATCGACCGCGAGCACCGACGCGGCATTGTCGCCCTGGATTATGCGAAGGCGCAGCGAGCGGGCTTCTGGCTGATAGAGGCGGACCTGTGAGAACGCAGACGGAACGAGCAGAGCATGTGAATTCAACTGACCGAGCGCCGTAGCTTGGAGGACCCCGTCCGCCAATGCCGGGTGCAGCGCAAAGCCCCGCGATGACAGCGTGTGTCCACCACCCGGTCCCACCTCGGCGTAGAGCTCTCCAGCAGCGCGGTAGGCCGCCCGCACCCCCTGGAAGACGGGGCCGTACTCATAGCCAGCCTCGGCGAGCTGGTCGTAGAGGTAGTCACCATCGACCGCTTCTGCCCCTTCAGGGGGCCACGGCCCGTCTCCCAGGCCATGCAGGTCCGCGTCCGCAGAGGAGCTTGGAGCCACGCTCCCCGAGGCATGGAGTATCCAGGGGACCTCCTGCCCGGACGAAGCACTCTCAGGACGCGAATGCACCGACAGCTCGCGATTGCCCTCATCATCAGCGGCGGAGACGCTGACCTGCAACTGCACGGACTGTTGCCCATCGAGCACCAGTGGCTCGGCCAGCTTCAGCTCCTCCACGACGTCACAGCCGGCCTGCGCCGCGCCGTGCATGGCCAGCTCCAGAAACCCCATGTGTGGGAACAGCACGGTTCCCATCAAGGCGTGATCAGCCAGCCACGGATGCGCCTCGAGCGAGAGCCGGCCCGTCAGGACCAGCCCCCCGTCGACCAACGGCACCATCGCGCCTAACAATGGATGCTCATCAGAAGCCTGACCCAGGGCGATCGCATCGCCCGTGTCGGCCTTTGACGAAAGCCAATACCGCCGGTGCTGGAATGCATAGCTCGGCAAGTTGACGCCCATTGCCGCACGGCCGTCCAGTAGAGCGCCCCAGTCCACGGCCACCCCACGCACATGTGCCTCAGCCACCGAGGCCAGGAAGCGATCCGGACCGCCATCATCGCGCCGCAGGCTGGCAATCACCGCGACGTGGTCAGGGTGATCTGACTCCTCCTCAACCACGGCCTGGACGGCGACCATCAACACCGGATGCGGGCTGATCTCGATAAATGTGCGGTACCCATCGAGCACCATCCGGCGTACCGCCGGATCGAACAACACGGTCTGACTGACCCCTCGATACCAGTGCTCGGCATCGACCTCCGACGTGTCCACAACCTCGCCAGTCACCGTCGAATACAGCGGCAGCTCGCCCGAGCGCGGCGAGATCGGGGCCAACGCCTCCAACAGCGGATCCCGGATCGCCTCCATACGCGGCGAATGCGAAGCCACATCTGCGATAAACCGCGCCCGTATTTCCAGCGCGTCACAGCGCTCGCGCAGGTCCTCGAGGACCGCTCGATCCCCTGAGAGGACCACCGAACCAGGCCCGTTCACCACACCCAGCCACACCCGCTCGTCCAGCTCGCCCAAGCGCTCCGGCAGCTGACCGGCCGATAGCGCGATCGACAACATCGCGCCATCACGACCCGCGACCCTGGCCAAAGCGTGGCTGCGCAACACGACCGTTCGCGCTGCGTCCTCGAGCGACAGGCCGCCCGCGACATGTGCCGCTGCGATTTCTCCCAGGGAGTGACCCACGACCGCATCTGGACGCACCCCCACCGACTCCCACAGCCGCGCCAAAGACACCATCACCGCGAACAACGCGGGATGAATCACCTCCACTCGATCCAACTCCGGCGCCCCAGGAGCGCCGGCCAATACATCCTCAAGCGAAAACGCGACGAACGGCTCCAGCGCCGCAGCACACTCCCGCATGTGCGACGCAAACACCGACGAGCGCTTCATCAGCTCCACGCCCATGCCCACCCACTGCGAGGCCTGCCCCGGGAATACGAAGGCCACGCGATCCACACCCCGAGCCACGCCCTTCACCAAGTGGTCCACCGACTCGCCTCGCTCGAGCGCCGCCAGCAACTCCAGCAGTCCGGCCTGGTCGCGGGCCAGTGCGACCGCGCGATGTGGCAAGGTCGCCCGCGTTAGCCCCAAACCAGCCGCAACGCCACCCAGCTCAAGATCTGACCGCTCCTGCACGAACGACCTCAATCGCGCCGCCTGAGCCTGGAGCGCCCCGTCGCTGGAGCCGGAAACGACAAAGGGGAGGTCACCATCCAGCTCCAACACCGGCTCCCCCACGACCTCCGGCAAGGCCGCCACCGGCGGCTCCTCCAAGATCACATGCGCGTTCGTGCCCGAAATCCCAAACGACGACACCCCCGCCCGCCGCGGCCGAGCACCCCGAGGCCACTCCACCGCCTCAGAAAGCAACCTC
>Ga0070731_10001041_pt1 | contig 30901 bp, 30 predicted proteins | sample Coa_R1_2_FD_66448 | JGI IMG/M metagenome (GOLD analysis project Ga0070731, IMG submission 66448) | Surface soil microbial communities from Centralia Pennsylvania, which are recovering from an underground coalmine fire - Coalmine... | ecosystem: Environmental > Terrestrial > Soil > Unclassified ... | reverse complement strand
TCTCCTGCATACGGTCACGCGCGTCGACGGGCTCATCCTGTGGGCCAATTCCAACCTGCTGTTCTGGCTCTCGCTGGTGCCGGCAGCGACCGCGTGGATGGGCGAAAATCTGGCAGCGCCATTGCCAACTGCCTTCTATGGCGTCGTGCTGCTCATGCCCGCCGTTGCCTACTATTTGCTGCAAAAGGCGATCGTGCATCGGCAAGGGGCGCATTCGGTCCTGGCTCAGGCGCTAGGCCGCGACATTAAAGGCAAGCTCTCATCGCTGTTTTACGCCGTGGGCATCGTGCTGGCGCTCGTCTATCCATGGGCATCGATCGCGATGTATGTGCTGGTCGCGCTGATGTGGCTCATACCCGACCGGCGCATCGAAAAAACCATCGGAACACCTGACACCGCCTAGCAAAGCAACTGCGGCCCAAAGCAGAGACAGGACCACATGCGCATACGCCGGCAGCGATTAGCAGCCGCGTTCCTCTTCCTGCTGCTGATGCTCAGCGCGTCCGCAGCGCGAGCGCAAAGCTATCCAGCCCATGCGGTGCGCCTCATTTCGGATTCGGCCGCGGGCAGCGCCATCGATATCTCGCTGCGGATCATCGCCGATGGTCTCAGCCGCGTGTGGGGTCAGCAGGCCGTGGTGGTCAATCAGCCAGGTGCCGGCGGCGCTATCGCCACCCACGCGGCGGCTTCCGCCACGCCGGACGGCTACACGATGTTCATGCCGGCCTTTTCCGCCTTTGTGGCGCTGCCCGGCACCGCGGATGATTTGCCGATCGAGTTGCCGCGCGATTTCGTCCCGGTAGGGTATCTCGGTGGCGCGCCCATGTTTATCACCGCTGCCGCGTGGCTCAATGTGAAGACGCTGCCGGAGTTGATTGCGCTTGCGAAGCAGAAGCCGGGCGAGCTTACTTACGGGACGAACGGCGTCGGGAGACTTACCAACCTCACCGGCGAACTCCTGCAAAGACGGGCCGGCATCAAGCTCCTCATGATCCCCTATTCGGGCGGCACCGCGCAGGTGCTGACGGACATGATGGGCAAGCGCATCGCGCTCGCCTTCTACTCCTATTCGGGCGTTGCCGGCGCGATCGAAGCAGGAAATGCACGCGCGCTCGCCGTCACCTCCGCCAAACGCATGGCCTTGCTCCCCGACTTGCCGACGGCCGCCGAGACACTGCCGGGATTTGAAGCCGACGGCTGGCAGGTCTTGGTCGCGCCCGTGGACACGCCTGATGCTGTCGTGCAGAAGGCGAACGCCGATCTGAAGAAAGCACTCGCTGATGCGGACGTTCAAAATCGGCTGGCCAAGCTCGGCCGCAGCGACATGCCGATGTCACCGGATCAGACCCTCGCCTTCGTTCATGCCGAGCAGGAGAAGTGGGCGCCGATCCTCAAGCAGATCGGTGGCAGCCGCTAGACTGAGATTCCATTTCGGGTATTCGCTGCGCTTATCCGGGCGACGCCATCACGGCGTCAGTTCACCATAGCCCCGTGCCAGGATGGCGGCGAATACCGGGATCAAAAGGAAAAGAGCCGCCTCGGCCCAGAGATAACCGCGGACGCGACGAATGGCGTCCGCCGGCGGAGCAAAATCGGAATCGCTTCGGAGCGCACCGCGCCAACGAATTATCGCCACCGTCGGCGCTATCGAGAGCAGGCCGACGACGAGGAAGGTCGCGATCTTCGCCCAAAAAAAGATGTTCACCTCGTAATAGGCCCAGCCCTTGGCCGCAACGGTAGCCCGGATGAAACCGACGACGATAATGACGCCGGCGAGGATGCCATACCAACTATCGACGCGGCCGACGCGGACGATCTCCTCGCGTTTTATGGTCAGGGTCACGGTGCCGATCTCGAAGGCGAGAATCCCGGCAAGCGTGAACACCAGCAGGTGGTGCACGATCGCCAGCACCAGATCTCTTGTGGCGTAGTCCATTGAAATATCCTCAATGGATCCGGCGCTCGCAGGCTTTGTGGCCCGAGCGGTCCGGGTTCGCCGTTAGCCCTTCTCGTCGCAAACCCAGGCACGCAGGACGCAGTTGTGGCCGCCGAACTCGTAGCAGCGCCGCATCGAGGTGTTCTCCGCCCTGCCCAGGTGCGATCCGATGGCCCAGCCATAGGAGCCGCAAGGATTCTTGGCGTCGATTGCCACGGCGGCGCAGGCGCGGCGCAGGTCGCCCACAATCTTGCAATCGGTGCCCGTGCATTTCCTCATTGCGGCCGCGCGCGCGTCCGTCATGGTGCGGAAATCGAAGCCGTAGCCGTAGGCGCCGCAAGCACCGACCGCGAGAGCACCGGCGGCGCAGGCCGCCGCAACGGTAGCGATCAGAAAGCCCGCTGCCGCCACGCCGAGCGCGGAATTCCGTTTCAAGCCAGTCATCAGCCCCTCCCCCCGAGGAACGGGCGAACGCTAAGGCGGAAGGGTTGCCAGTTGGTGAACGTCATTCCGGGACGCGGGGCGGAGCTCGCGAGCCGAAATTCGGAATGAACGGCTCAGGTCTTTTCCAGCTCCGCCTTCACCGCCTCGAGCGCTTCGGGGGTGTCGACGTCTGTGAGCGCCGCCTTGCCGGTGAGCGGAACTTCAGTGACAGCCTCGGCATAGCGGCCGATCAGGTAGCGCGCACCGACATCGCCTTCCACCGCCATCAAGTCGGGGAAGAACCGGCGCGACCACACGACCGGATTGCCGCGCTTGCCTTCGATGGTCGGCACCACCACCAGGGCGCCTTTGTCCGGGTCGAATGCTGCGATCAGACGGTCGATCAGCGCGGCGTCGACCTGCGGCATGTCGCCGAGGCAGACGATGGTGCCGTCGGTTTCAGCGGGGAGCATCGCGATGCCAGCCTTGAGCGATGTACCAAGACCGTCGGCGAAGTTGGGGTTATATGCAAATTGCACCGGCAGCCCGGCGAGTGCGGCTTCGACGCGCTCGCGCTGATGACCGGTGACGACGATCACCGGCCGCGCGCGCGAGCCGAGTGCTGCCTCGGTGACGATGCGCACTAGCGGCCGTCCGCCGATTTGCTCCAACAGCTTGTTGGGGCCGCCCATGCGGCTCGAACGTCCCGCCGCAAGCACGACGGCCGCGATGTTGCGGCCGGCTTGCTCTGCCTCTTCGCGCGGTTGCGGCCGCGTGACGATCTCCATCAACAGGCCGCCGACGCCAAGTCCCGTGATGTCCTCACGCGCCACCGGCAGACCAGCAAGCAGCCGCATCAGCACCCAATCGAACCCGTTTTCCTTCGGGCTGCGGGCGCAGCCGGGTGCACCAAGCACGGGATGGCCGGACGCATCGCCGCCGATCATCAGTAGATTGCCGGGATCGACTGGCATGCCGAAATGATCGACGTGGCCGCCGATCGATTCCAGCGCAGATGGAATAACATCGCGGCGGTCCGCAATGGCCGAGGCGCCGAACACGATCGCCAGTTCCGCACCTTCCTTTAGAACTTCTTGGAGCGCGCGCGACAGAGCCACACGTTCATGCGGTACGCGGCGCTCGGCCACAATTATCGTGCCGGCTGGCGCCAACCGTTCATTGGTGATCTTCAAAGTCTTTTCGATGACTTTCGACGCGAGGCCGGGCAGCACGGTGGAGACCACGCCAACCTTGCGGATGCGATAGGGAGCCACGCGCAGCAGCGGTTTTTTGATTCCCGCGAGCGCCGCATCGCGCGCGCCTTTGCCGACCGCGAAAGGAATGATTTTCACCGTGGCGATCATCTCGCCGGCGACAACGGGCTTGTAGGCCGGCAGCGTCGCGAACGTGATCGCCTCGTCGACGCGGTTCAATTGATCGATTGCGTCCTTGTCGACCACCAGAACGCCGGCGCTCTGCGCGAACAGATTGGCGCGGCCGGTAAAAGCACGATCGACGTGGACGCCCTCGCCCGCGACCTTCCGGGCGATCTCGGCCGCCGCGAAGTCCTCGGACACGTCGCCCGGCTCGAGGCGGGCGACCACCACTTCTTTGATGTTAGCTGCTTCGAGAGCCGCAACTTCAGCAGCGCCGATGAGCGTGCCCTTTTTGAGCACCAACCCGCCCTGCCGGATCGAATGTACGGCGGTCGCGCCGAGGGCATCCTTGGGCGCTACGCCGCCAAATTTCATGACGCCGCCTTGACCCTTTCCTCCGCCGCTTCCGGGCTACGGAAATGGGAAGGGACCTCGGGCTCGGCGCGGAGCCGCTCCGTAATTTGCCCCATGATGGCGACGGCGATTTCCGCAGGCGACACCGCGCCGATATCAAGCCCAATCGGCGCGTGAATGCGGGTCAGATCGGCGTTGGTATGCTCCTTAAGACGCTCGATGCGGCGGGCATGCGTCTTCCGCGAGCCGAGCGCGCCGATATAGAAGCAATCACGCGACAAAGCGTGCAGCAGCGCCGGATCGTCGATCTTCGGATCGTGGGTCAGCGCCACGAACGCCGTGTAACGATCGACGTTAAGAGGCGGCAGCGCCGTGTCCGGCCACTCCGCGACGATTTTCACGTCCGGGAAACGCTCAGGCGAAGCAAAGGCCGTACGCGGATCGACGATGGTCACGTCATACCCAAGCATCTTGCCCATCGGCGCCAGCGTCTGGCTGATGTGCACCGCGCCAGTGATGACAAGCTGCGGCGCCGGGACGTAGACCGTGAGGAAAACGCGGCCCTCGGCGGTTTCGGCCATGCCGCTGCGCCCGGTCCGCAAGCTCTCAGCCAGTGTCGTGCGCAACGGATCGTTGGCGATGTCGGCAGCCTTAACCAGGCGCTCGCGGCCGCTCGCTACATCGGTGACGACGATGACGGGGCGGCGCGCCGCGCGCTCGGCGTTGAGGGATCTGAGGAGGTCGAGTTTCATGGCGACTTAGTTCTACTCCACCTTCTCGACGAAAACCCGGATCTTTCCGCCACAGGACAGACCAACCTTCCAGGCAGTCTCGTCAGCGACGCCGAACTCAAGCATTTTCGGCTGACCGCTCTCGATCACGTCAAGCGCCTCAGTTACCACGGCGCCTTCGACGCAGCCGCCGGAAACCGAACCGAGGAAGTTCCCCTCGCCATCAATGACGAGGTTGGAGCCGACCGGACGCGGCGCCGAGCCCCAGGTTTCGACCACGGTCGCAAGTGCGACCTCGCGGCCATTTTTGCGCCAGTCCTCAGCGGCTTTGAGGATGTCGTCATTGGTTGAGAGCATCGAACGCCTCCGTGGTTTTCTTGGCTCAATCGCAAAAACGGACGAAAACGTTCGGTTTTTGCGATTTTCTAACTCGCGATTTGAAAATCCCACGCGAAATATAGGCCTTCAGGCGACCTTTTGCATCCAGGCTTTTGGGTCGCCTGCCTTGCCACCGTCGCCTTGCAGCGCCGCCACCAGCGCGTTCATGGACTCGAGGTTGTGGATCGGCCGGAACTCGTCAACGTAGGGCAGCATGGTCTTGATCCCGCGGGCCCGCGCCTCGAAGCCTTCGAAGCGCAAGAGCGGATTGAGCCAGATCAGCCGCCGGCACGAGCGGTGCAGCCGGTCGATCTCGAAGGCCAGCGTATCGTCGGCGTCGCGCTCGAGACCGTCGGTGATGAGCAGCACGACCGCGCCCTGGGTAAGCACGCGCCGCGCCCACTGCTTGTTGAACGCGCGCAACGACGAAGCGATGCGGGTACCGCCGGACCAGTCGGGCACGCTCGCCGAGCAGGCGGACAGCGCCTCGTCCGGGTCGCGGTAGCGCAGCGCACGCGTGACGTTGGTGAGCCGCGTACCGAACAGAAACGTGCTCACACGTCTGCGGGCGTCGGTGAGTGCGTGCAGGAAATGCAGAAAGATGCGGCTGTACTGACTCATCGAACCGGAGATATCGAGCAGCGCCACGAGCGGCGGCGGCTTGGTCTTCGGCCCGATAAAACGCAGATCGATGAAATCGCCGCCGCCCTTGAGGCTCGCACGCAGCGTACGGCGGATATCGATCAGATGGCCGCGCGGATGCGGGGCCAAGCGGCGGGTGCGCACCTCAGAGAGCGGCAGCACGAGCCGCTTCATCGCCTCCTTGGCGGCGGCAATCTCGGCGCTCGTCATTTGCGCGAAGTCTTTGTGCTGCAGCACCTCGCGGTCGGAAACCGTCAGGCGCGCGTCAAGCTCGATCTCGCGCTCCTTCTTGAGCTTGTCGTCGACGCCGGAGAACAGTGCCTCATGCACGCGCGTGGCGCCGGCCTGCGGCGCCGTTGGCTGCGATGGCGCCTGCGGCAGCATCATCGCCAGCATCTGATCGATGTAGCCGCGGCGGCGAAAGAAGATGCGAAACGCCTGATCGAACAGCACCGAATGCTCGTGGCGCTTCACGAACACGGCGTGGAGCGTCCAATAAAAATCCTCGCGCGTGCCGACCCCTGCGGTCTTCAACGCTTCCAGCGCATCGAGCACCGCGCCAGGACCGACCGGGATACCGGCCGCGCGCAGCGCCCGGGCGAAATAGAGGATGTTCTCAGCAAGCCTGCCGTGCTGCTCCGGCTGATCAGCCATGACGCATGCCTTCCCCAAGCTTGCGTCGCACAGCATCTTGGCCTAAACGCTGCTCCCGCGCGGGATGACCCGCGCCGTAAGCGTTTACGTCAATCAACGCGCCCGGCCGATCCCTGCCCGCTTGATGCAGGTGAACGCCTTCTGGCGCTTGGAGCTTTGACGTGACGCGCATTTTTAGATTCCTGACCGCCTCGTTTTCTGCATTTCGCGCTTCGCCGCCTGCCGCGCGCGTCGCCTCGTTCCTGTTCTTCTTGGCGAGCGTCGCAGACGGCACGCTGATGCCGTTCTTCCCGCTCTGGGCGCACAACGACGCCGGCATTCCCATTGAATATATCGGTTTGCTGCTCGGATGCTACGCGAGCGGCGAATTGCTGGCCACGCCCTTTGTCGGCGGCATTGCCGACCGGGTCGGGCGGCGGCCGGTGCTCCTGGCGTCTACGACCGGTATCGGCATCGGCTTTATTCTTCTGTTCTTTGCCCCAGGCGTGATCACCGCCGCACTGTCGCTCCTGGTCATCGGCCTATTCGAGAGCGTTCTTCACCCCACCGCGGCGACGGTCATTACCGACGTGGTGCCCGCGGACGAACGCCGCGACTATTTCGCCATGACCCGTATCATGTCGAATGCCGGGCATATCATCGGACCGGCGCTCGGCGGCATCCTGGCGCTGTGGTCGCTGCACTTGGTGTTCTTCGGCGCCGCCGCCACGGTACTGATCGGCGCTGCGGTGGTCGCGGCGTTCCTCCCCGAGACATGGCACGGGCGCAGCGAAGGTGAAGACGACGATGACGACGAGAGCCTCACCGCGCTCGGCGCGGCGTTCCACGACCGCCGGCTCGCCGGCCTGTTGCTGTCGACCTCCGTGCTCGAAATCGCCGTAAGCTGGATCGACGCCGTCACGCCGCTTTACGCGACCGGCGCGGGTGCCTTGACCCCCACGGGCGTCGGCATGCTGTTCGCCTATTCGGGCGTGATCGGCGTCATCTTCCAACTTCCGGTGACCCAAGCTTCGCAGCGGCTCAGCGGCTTCGCCACCGTGCTGTGGAGCGGCGCCATCGAAGCCCTTGCTTTTGTCTTCCTTCTGCCCGCTCCGGCGCTGCCGCTGCTGATCGCCGCGATCACATTGGCGACGCTCGCCCGCATGCTGTCCGGCCCGCTCGTGCAAGCGATCGTGTCCGAGCTGGCGCCGCGCAATTCCCAGGCAACCTATCAGGCAGCCTTTTCGGTGGTATTCGATATGAAAGATGCCGTCGGCCCAGCGATCGGTACTTGGCTTTACGCAATGGCGGCCGCCTTGCCGTGGGGCACCGGTATCGTTGCTTCGATCATCGCCTCAAGCACGCTGGCGATTGCGACGCGACGCCATGAAACCGGACAAACAAACAAAGGCGAGAGCGGCTGAACGTCCTACTCCGCCGCGCGCAGCTCCGCCTTCACCTCGTCGAGCATCTCCTTGACCTTGGAGCCTTCGAGGCGGGCGATGTCGTCCTGATATTTGAGGAGGACGCCAAGCGTGTCGGACACCGTCGCCGGATCGAGTGCTACCACGTCGAGTTCAGAGAGCGCGCCGGCCCAATCGAGCGTCTCGGCGACGCCAGGCGATTTGAACAGGTCCTGCTTGCGCAGCGCCTGCACGAAGGCAACGACCTGCTCGGAAAGCTTCTTGCCGACGCCCGGCACCTTCTTGCGCACGATGGCAAGTTCACGTTCGGCAGTCGGATAGCCGACCCAGTGATACAGGCAACGGCGCTTGAGCGCGTCGTGCACCTCGCGGGTGCGGTTGGAGGTGATGACCACGACCGGCGGGTGATCGGCCTTGACTGTACCCATCTCCGGAATGGTCACCTGAAAGTCTGCCAGCACTTCGAGCAGAAACGCCTCGAACGCCTCGTCGGTGCGGTCGATCTCATCGATCAACAGCACTGGTGCACCTGCAGGATCCGGCTCCAGCGCCTGCAACAACGGACGCTTGATCAAAAAGCGCTCGGAGAAAACGTCGTGCTCGAGCCGCCCGCGGTCATGCTCACCCTCGGCCTCGGCGACACGGATAGCGATCATCTGCGCGGCGTAATTCCACTCATAGACCGCCGCGGCGACATCGAGACCCTCGTAACATTGCAGCCGGATCAAACGGCGGCCGAGCGTCGCCGACAGAACTTTGGCGATCTCCGTCTTGCCGACGCCAGCCTCGCCTTCCAGGAAGATCGGCCGGCCCATCTTGAGCGCGAGAAAAAGCACGGTGCCGAGCGAGCGGTCGGAAAGATAATCAGCCTCACCGAGAAGCTCGACGGTGGCATCGATGGAGGCCGGCAGCGGCCGCGGCGAAGATTTGTTCATAGTCGCAATGTAATCGTGCCCGCCAGATTTGTCCCATTTATCGGACAAAGCTTTCGCGCCTAGCAACCCGGCGTAAGGCGTGACAGCCAGACCAAAAACGATGCGCAGCGCGAGCGTCCCGCGACCCCCACCTCAATCCTCCCCCTTTTCAGGGGAGGAAGGCGCTAACGGCTTGGTGTTCTCTCTCTAAAAGGGGGAGAGCTAGAGTGGGGGGCTGCTGACTCACGGAACTGACCGGCGTTTAGGCCGTCTATTTCCCGATCGCCTCGGCCACCGCACGGCGCGCCAGCACGCCGACGAGATGCGCGCGGTATTCGGCGCTGCCGTGAATATCGGAGTTCATGCCGTCAGCCGGAATGGTCATGCCTTCCAGCGATTTCGGCGAAAAGCGCTTCTTCAACGCCTCCTCGAACGACTTGACCCGGAACACGCCGTTGGCGCCGGCGCCGGTCACGGCGACACGGATTTCGCTGCCGCGCTTGCTGACGAATACGCCGACCAGCGCGAAACGCGAGGCCTGATTGCGGAATTTCTGATAGGCCGCCTTCTTCGGAATCGGAAAGCTCACTTTGGTAATGATCTCGCCGGGCTCCAGCACCGTCGAGAACATGCCGGTGAAGAAATCGTCGGCCTTGATGCGGCGCTTGTTGGTGATGATAGTGGCGCCAAGGCCGAGGCAGGCGGCTGGATAATCGGCGTTCGGATCGTTGTTGGCGATCGAGCCGCCGATGGTGCCGCGATGACGCACCGCCGGGTCCCCGATCATACCGGCGAGCTTGGCGATCACCGGCGCGGCCTGCTGCACCACCGGAGAGGTGTTGACGTCATTATGCGTCGTCATTGCGCCAATGGTGATGGAACGCCCGCTCTGCTCGATGCCGCTCAAATCCTCGATGAGCGACATGTCGATGATCTGCGGCGGGCCGGCGAGACGCAGCTTCATGGTCGGCAGCAGCGTGTGACCGCCAGCCAGCAATTTGGCTTCCTCGTTCTTGGCAAGCAAATTCGCCGCTTGCCGCACCGTTTGCGGACGATGGAAGGTGAAGGCATACATGGAAGTCCTCCGGTTATCTCAATCTCAGGTCATGCCGCGCGCGGCATCTTGTTGATCTTCTGTAGCGCCGCCCACACGGTCGCAGGCGTCGCCGGCATGTCGATGGACTCGGTACCGAGCGCATTGGTGATGGCATTCATCACCGCCGCCGGCGCCGCAATGGCGCCGGCCTCGCCGCATCCCTTGATGCCGAGCGGATTCGAGGGGCATTTGGTCATCGTCGTGTCGACCTTGAATGACGGCAGGTTATCGGCGCGTGGCATGGCGTAATCCATGTACGAACCGGTCACCAGCTGTCCATTGTCGCTGTAGACGGTGTGCTCGAGCAACGCCTGGCCGACGCCCTGCGCTACGCCGCCGTGAACCTGACCTTCAACGATCATGGGATTGACCACCGTGCCGAAATCATCGACCGCGGTCCATGAAGCAATTGTCGCCTCGCCCGTATCCGGATCGATCTCCACTTCGCAGATATGGCAACCGGCCGGGAAAGTGAAATTCGTCGGATCGTAGAACGCCGTTTCTTTCAGGCCAGGCTCGATTTCGCTGGTCGGGAACTTGTGCGCCACATACGCGCCAAGCGCGACCTCGCCCCAGGCCGCGGATTTGTCGGTTCCGGCCACCGTGAACTTGCCGTCCTTGAAGACGATGTCCGTGTCGGCGGCTTCGAGGAGATGCGCGGCGATTTTCTTCGCTTTGGCCTCGACCTTATCGAGCGCCTTCACGATGGCCGACATGCCAACGGCACCGGAGCGTGAGCCGTAGGTGCCCATGCCGAACTGCACCTTGTCGGTATCGCCGTGCACGATGTTGACCTGATCGATGGTAAGGCCGAGCCGCTCCGCCACCAGTTGAGCAAACGTGGTCTCGTGACCCTGGCCGTGTTGATGACAACCCGTCAGAAGCTCGACTGAGCCGGTCGGATTGACCCGCACCTCAGCCGACTCCCAAAGGCCCACGCCGGCGCCAAGTTGGCCAACGAGGGAAGACGGCGCTACGCCGCAGGCCTCGATGTAGGTCGCAAAACCGATACCGCGCAGCTTACCCTGGCGCTCCGACTCGCGCTTGCGCTTGCCGAAGCCTTTGTAATCGTGGATCTGCAGCGCCTTTTGTAGTGAGGCGTTGTAGTCGCCGGCGTCGTAGAGCGACGCCACGGACGTCTGATACGGGAACGATTTGACGAAGTTCTTTTTGCGCAAATCGGCCGGGTCCACGCCCAGCTCGCGCGCACCGGCCTCGACCAGGCGCTCCACCACGAAGGTCGCTTCGGGTCGCCCGGCTCCGCGATAGGCGTCGACCGGCACGGTGTTGGTATAAACCGCATCGACCTCGCAATAGATGTGCGGGATCTCGTATTGGCCCGACAGCAGGGTCGCATACAGGAACGTCGGCACGGCTGACGAGAAGGTCGACATGTAGGCGCCGAGGTTCGCCGTCGTGTGCACTTTCAGTCCGGTGATCTTGCCCTCGCCGTCGAATGCCATTTGGGCTTTCGTGACGTGATCGCGGCCGTGGGCGTCGGTGATGAAGCTTTCCGAACGCTCGCAGGTCCACTTCACCGGACGATCGAGCTTGCGCGCAGCCCACAGGCAAACGACCTCCTCGGGATAGATGAAAATCTTCGAGCCGAAGCCACCGCCGACATCCGGCGCGACCACGCGCAATTTGTTCTCCGGCGCAATGCCGACGAAGGCCGAGATGACCAGCCGCGCAACGTGCGGGTTCTGCGATGCGTTCCACAGCGTCAGGCTGCCGCTCGGGGCGTCGTATTCGGCGATAGCCGCTCGCGGCTCCATCGCGTTAGGCACGAGGCGATTGTTGATGAACTCGAGCGTGGTGACGTGCTTGGCGTTCTTAAGCGCCGTATTGGTCGCGTCGGCGTCACCGATATGCCAGTTGTAGATCGTGTTGTTGGGCGCGGCTTCGTGAATAAGCGGCGCGCCCTTGGCCGCGGCCTTGGTTGGATCGACGACGGCAGGCAGCGGTTCGTAGTCGATGGCGACTTTTTCGGCCGCATCCTTGGCCTGCGCCAAAGTATCGGCGACCACGACCGCAACTGCGTCGCCCACATAGTTGGCCTTGCCGGCGGCGAGCGCCGCGTGCGGCGCCATCTTCATCGGCGAGCCGTCCTTCGAGAGGACCATCCAACCGCAGATCAAATTCCCGAGCTTGTCGTCGGCAAACTGCGCACCGGTGAATATGCCGGCGACGCCGGGCATACCCGCCGCAGCCTTGGCGTCGATGTTTTTGATCTTGGCGTGAGCATGCGGCGACCGGATGAAATAGATCGCGGCTTGCCCCGGGCGGCTGATGTCGTCGGTGTAATGACCTTTGCCGGTGATGAAGCGTTGGTCTTCCTTGCGGCGCACGGAGGCGCCGATGCCGATCGTACTCATGGCAGGTTCCCTCCCGGGGAATAACAGCCCTTCCTTATTCGCCTTTTATTCGGCCGCTTTCGCCGTACCGCTGCCGCGCATGGCGCGCGCGCCGGCGGCGATGGCTTTGACGATGTTGTGATAGCCGGTGCAGCGGCAGATGTTGCCCTCGAGTTCCTCGCGGATCGTACGATCGTCGAGGTCGTTGCCCTTACGGCGGACCATATCGACCGCGGTCATGATCATGCCCGGTGTGCAGTAGCCGCACTGCAGCCCGTGATTCTCGCGGAATGCCTCCTGCATCGGGTGCAGTGGTCCGTCCGCCGCCGCCAAGCCCTCGATGGTCAGCACGTTGGCGCCTTCAAGCTGCAATGCCAGCACGGTGCAGGACTTGGTGGCCTTGCCGTTGACGTGAACAACGCAGGCGCCGCATTGCGACGTATCGCAACCGACGTGAGTGCCGGTTAGGCGCAGATTTTCGCGCAGCAATTGGACCAAGAGCGTGCGCGGATCAACTTCGGCGCTGACGGGTTTCCCATTTACCGTCAGCGAAACGGCTGCCGTATTGGCTGCCATCGGCTCCCTCCTTGAAAATAAAAAACCGGTCAAACGTCTCGATTTGCGGGTCGGCCTGGGCCTCCGCCGCCATCCAAAGGCGAAATCGTGGCGTTTTTGCCTGTTACCGTCCTTGGAACTGGAATTACTCTGAACCGCGCCCTAGGCACGGGTCAAGGGAGTTCAGGGTCGAAAAGCTGCGCGGAGCGCCGCAGCGATCGGGTATCGACCTAGGCGCTCTTCGGACTGACCGCGGCGGCGAAGTTCTGGAAAAAGTCGTCGGCGACCTTCTTGGCGGCGCCATTGATCAGGCGCTGGCCAAGCTGCGCCAGCTTGCCACCGATCTGCGCCTCGACGTTATAAGTGAGCAGCGTGCCGCCATCCTTCGGCGCAAGCTTGACCGTCGCGCCGCCCTTGGCAAAGCCGGCGACACCGCCTTCACCCTGACCGGAAATCTTGTAGCCGTTTGGCGGGTCGAGATCGGAGAGCGTAACGTTGCCTTTGAACTTCGCCTTCACGGGACCAATCTTGATGGTCGCCACCGCCTGGAAACCCGTGTCCGAAGTCTTGTCGAGCGACTCGCAACCCGGGATGCAGGCCTTCAGCACCGCCGGATCGTTAAGCTTCTCCCACACCGTCTGCTGCGACGCCGGAAGCTGATACTCTCCTGTCATCGTCATCGCCATGTCGCATCACTCCTGATCGTCGGCCAAAAGGGTGTTACAAAGTTGCGATTGAGGGAGGAAATAGCAATGCCCGACATCAAAGTCGATGACGGCTGCACCATCCATGTCGAGGTGGAAGGCCCGGACCGTGCCCCCGTGCTGATGCTGTCGAACTCGCTTGGCACCAATTTGCGCATGTGGGACGAGCAGGTCGGGCCGTTCACGCGGCACTTCCGTCTGGTGCGCTACGACCGGCGCGGTCACGGTAAATCGAGCGTGCCCAAGGGCCCTTACACGATGGAACGGCTCGGCCGCGATGTCGTCGCCGTGCTGGACAAACTCGGCATCCAGAAGATCAACTGGTGCGGCTTGTCCATGGGCGGCATGGTCGGCATGTGGCTCGGCGCCAATGCGGCGAACCGCATCGACAAGCTCATCCTCTCCAACACCTCGTCGTATTTTCCTGACAGGTCAGTCTGGGACGCACGCATCAAGCTCGTGCGCGACAAGGGGCTGGAAGGCATCGTGGACGCCAACATGGAGCGCTGGTTCACGTCGGCGTTTCGTGAGCGTTCGGCCTCAGCCATGCAAAAAATGCGCGAAATGTTCCTGGCCACCAAAGTCGACGGCTATGTGGGCTGCGGCGAGGCGATCCGCGACATGGATCACCGGCCGTTGCTGCCGGAGATCAACGTGCCGACCCTGGTGATCGCCGGCCGGCAGGATCCAGCGACGACGCTCGAAGCCGGCGAATACATCAAGCAGCACATTCCCGGCGCCAAGATTGCGGTGCTGGAGGCTGCTCATATTTCCAATCTGGAGCAGCCACGCGTGTATGCGGAGACGGTGCTGGGATTTTTGTCAGGAAAATGAGAGTCATTGCGACGAACGGTCACCCTCCGCGCTGATCGCGGAACTCATGAGGCGTGGTGCCGGTCTGCTTTCTAAAAAAGCGCGCGAAGTGGGACGGGTCGGCGAAAGCGAGCTCCGCAGCTATGTCCTGGATCGGCTGTGTGGTGAACACAAGCTGGCGTTTGGCTTCCGTGAGGACCCGCTGCCGGATCAGATGGCCGGCAGTGACGCCGGTCGAGCGCTTCACGTGATCGTTGAGGCGGTCGACCGTCATACCAAGCTTCTCGGCATAGAATTCGAGCAACCGCTCTTTGCGGAAGTATTCGTCGACCAGCGCCCGTAGCTGCGCGACGGTGGCGTCGGCAGGCTGCAGTGTCACCGTGCCCGTGCGGGCACGGCTTGCCGCCAAGCGCGCAACACCGACGGCGACCAGAACAAGCAGGCTGCGCATGGCCAAGCGATAACCCTCGCGCGCCAAGCTGTGCTCTTCGTTGAGTTCGACACAGAGGGCCGAAAGTCGTTGCCGCTCGGCCCCATCGCTGATCGGAACGATGGGATGAGCCGCAAGTGCCCGCAGTCGCGCCAGCGCCTCACCGGCGCGGCCCGCAAGCCCGGCTGCCGCATCTTCGGTGAAGCTCAACACCCAACCATCGGTGACCTTGGGCTCGAAGCGAAAACCGTGAGCGATTGTCGCCGGTACCAGGATGGCGGCAGGCGCCGAAAACGGCAGCGTTGCCGCTTCGAACGTCATCGTGCCGCCACCGCGCTCGATCAGCAGAATCTGAAACAGATTGCGATGGCGGTGTGCGCGGATAGTCCAATCGTGAATGGATGAGCGCGAGGCGATGGTTTCGATGTGAATGAAATCGAATGCCTGATCGTCAGGCGGATCGCCGTAGAGATGAAACAAGGGCAGCGCAACGGCCATGGCGCAAGCATAAGCCGATCGCGGCGGAGAAGAAGATGCCGCGAAAACGCGTACGCCAGCTTTGCACAGCAATACTTAAAAGGCAGCCCGCGGCTCGCGGGCTGCCGAGGCTTAACGTCAAATGTTAGCGGTTATCGCTTTGTTGGCCTCCGTGCTGACCACCTTGGTGCTGGCCACCCTGCTGGCCACCTTGGCCACCCTGCTGGCCTCCCTGGCCCGGCTTGTTCTGGCCACCTTGTTGCTGCTGGCCGGGTTTCTGCTGTCCGCCGCCGCCCTGTTGTCCGCCGCCCTGCTGGGGGTTGCTCTGGCGTTGCTGGTCATCGCGTTGCGGATTGTTCGACATTTGGACGTTCTCCAATCATTTTGAGGAGTTTGGCTGAGGGCCCTTTGCCGACCCACTCGGACAATGCGGGAAGGCATGCTTTGTTCCCTTCCCGATGCAGCCCACTCGCGCCCAATCGATTGAGAAATAAGCAGAACTACGCGTAGCCACTGCTCAAATTAAAGGCGGCCTACCACAATAAAACCGTGTTCGTTTTTGCTTTTTCGGATCCCGTCAAACCGGCTTATAGGCACGGTCGTGGTACACCAATGCTGGTGCGTTTGGGCCGAGCCGAACAGCCTGCACGGCGCCGAAGATCACGTTGTGCGAGGCCACCGCCTTGATTTCGACGGTGCGGCAGTCAAAAGCGACCACGGCGGTCGCCAGCACGGGCGATCCCGTTTTCAACGTGGTCCATTCGCCCACGGAAAAACGTTCTTCCAGATGTACACCGCTGCGGCCGGCAAAAATGTCGGCGAGGTTCGACTCGGCAGCCCCAAGTGTGTTCACGCAGAACACCCCATTCTGCGCGAGCAACGGCGCGCTGTTGCTGCGGCGATTGAGGCACACCAGCAGCATCGCCGGCTGATCGGTCACCGAGCAAACGGCCGTCGCCGTGAAGCCGGTCTCGCCCGCTGGGCCGGCCGTAGTGACGATGTGGACCGCGGCGCCGAGACGGCTCATCGCCTCGCGAAAGACCGGCGACTCGATGCTGATAACCGGCTCCGGCGCGACTGCCGTAAAGGCGCCATCCATCGCGTCGTCAGGTCTTTGGTCGATCCAGCTCATGCGCGCTCGGCATCGCCCGGAAAGGGAACGACGCAGTATCTACCCTGCTTGCAGGTCTTAGCAATGAGCGCCACGCATACGCGATGCGCCGCTACCGCGGAGAGTTAATCACTCCGCCGCGCGGCGCTCGCCCGGTAGCCCCGGATACGCCACATCGTCCGGATCGAGCCATGCCGGATCGGTCCAGCCGTTCTCGTCGTATTGGCCCATGCATTCTTCGGCGAGCGCCGTCATCTGCTCCATCATGCCCGAGCCGCGCGCATTCCACAGCGCCTGGATGCGAATGTCCTCGTGGTTGCCGGCGTAGTTGCGCTCATAGAGCTCGTGGCGGCCGCCGAATTCGGTACCGATGGCATCCCAGAGGAGCTTCATAATCTTGATGCGCTCCCGGTAATCGATGCCATGGGAACCGCGCACATAGCGCGCCAAATAACGATCGATGGCCGGATTTTTGAAATCCTTGGCGGAGGACGGCAGATAGATGAGCGACGAGGCGACGATCTTCTCCACGATCTCCTTCACGCGCCCGTAAGCGTCGCCGGCAAACACGCGATAGCATGAGCCCGACTGCAGGTTGGGCAGCACCGCCCCATTCACCCACGGCGTCGGGTTCATGGCCATCGCGTCCGTCAGCGCCCAGAACAGATGGCGCCACGCGATGATCTCGCCAAGCATGGCCTGGTTGCCACGGAACTCGTCCGAGCCCGCCGCGCGCAGCGCCTTGGCGATGACGCCAACCAAGAAGTCGAGTTTGACCGCGAGCCGCGTGCAGCCCTGGAATTGATAGCCGGCCAAAAAGCCAGACTGCGGGAAGAAAACTTTCAGCTTTTCCAGGTCGCGGTGCAGCAGCACATCCTCCCACGGAATGAACACGTTATCGAACACGAAGATCGCATCGTTCTCATCGAAGCGTGACGACAGCGGATAATCGAACGGCGTGCCCATCACGCTTGCGGTCATTTCGTAGGACGTTCGGCAAAACAACTTCACGCCGGGCGCGTTCATCGGCGCGATGAACATCACCGCAAGATCGGTGTCGTGCAGCGGCACGGCCGCGTTCTGGCCGAGGAAATTATAGTGGGTGAGCGCCGACGCGGTCGCCACCACCTTGGCACCGGACACGTAAATGCCGGCGTCGGTCTCTTTCTGGATGGTGATGTAGATGTCCTTGACCTGGTCCGCCGGTTTGGCGCGGTCAACGGGCGGATTGACGATGGCGTGGTTCATGAACAGCACGTGTTCCTGGGCACGCCGGTACCAAGACTTGGCGTTGTCGGAAAACTTTCCATAGAAATCGTAGTTGGCACCCAGCGTGTTCATCAGCGACGCCTTGTAGTCCGGCGAGCGCCCCATCCAGCCGAAGGACATCCGCGCCCAGTGCGAGATGGCGTCGCGCTGAGCAAGCAACTCCTCGCTGGAACGGGCAGCACGGAAGAATTTGTGCGTGAAGCCGCCGGAGCCGGTGTCGGTCGCAGCCGTCAGCAGCGGCTTGGTCTTGGCATCATGGAGCGCGTCATAGAGCCGCGCAATCGAACGCGCGGCATTGCGGAACGCCGGATGGGTGGTGACGTCCTTGACGCGCTCGCCATAGACATAGACTTCGCGGCCATCGCGCAAGCTTTCGAGGTACTCCGCGCCGGTGAAGGGGCGACCTTTAGCGCCGATGGAGTCCTCGCTTTTGACCCGGTTCATGAGGGCCCTCCGTGATGTTGCTTGCCCGGTTTGACGGGCGTGCACCGACCATCCAGCCGACGCTAGCCAGGTAATTTTAGCGCTCGTTGCACGCGTTTCTGCGCCGATTTCTAGGTTGTGCCGCTGCTTGTCAGCGGGGCTCGATTTCGGTAAGTTAGTTCAACCTGTTGAACTTATCCACGATATGAAACTAGGCCAGACCTTAGCTGTCAAGTCGCTCAATCGTGGGCTCGACATCCTCGAGTACGTGGCCGGCTGTCCCGAACCGCCGTCATTTTCGCAATTGCTCGAAAGTCTCCGCATCCCTCGCAGCAGTCTGTTTCATCTCCTCTCGAACTTGCTGTCGCGGAAGTTTCTGGAGCGCGATCCGGGCACTGACCGATACCGCCTCGGGTCGGAGGTTGTGTCGATCGCCCGCAAGGCGCAAAGCCCGTCTTTGAGCGATCGAATTGCACCGTTCCTGAATCGGCTCAGCGCGGAGGTTAGCGAAACCTGCGGCTTCTATGTCCAGGTCGGAGATTCGGTAGAGGTGGTTGCCTCGGCGATAAGCACACAGGCGTTGTCCTACACCATGAAGATCGGAATGACCGCGCCTCTCTACGCAGTCTCTGCCGGCAAGATTGCGGTATCGGAGCTGAGTTCGGAGGAGCTCGGTAGTTACCTCGGCCGCGTTGCATTCGCATCCGTAACGCCGCACACGATTCGCTCCAAAAGCCGTCTCAAAAAAGAAATTCAGCGCGTGAGAGCGACCGGCTTTGCCTATTCGCGAGAAGAATTCACGCTGGGCATCACCGCCATCGCTACGGCAGTGCAAAGTGGCGCGAAGTTTTACGGCGCCATTAACCTGGCCGTGCCCACGGCGCGCTTCACCCCCGCTCGCGACGTCGATTTTCGTGAGGCGCTACGGCGCACGGCGCAGATCATCGCGAAAGAGATAAGCCGGGAACTCTAAGTATTTCTTGGCGCTTAGACCGTCAAATCGATCCAAACACCGAGATGATACGGGGCGCGTCCAATGATCAAACCTTGGGTGTTTGAATTCTTGCCTGAACTCGGCGGCCCAGACGCCGAGCCGGATCCTCGCGACGTGGCTGCGCTCTTCGCGCGCTATCTCGATCTCTGGGCCCGCGACGAGGCTCTTGGGTTCGAGGGTATATTTTTCAGCGAGCACCATTTCGGCCGATCGTATTCCGCCTCGCCGAATCTTCTGATCGCCGCAATCGCTCAGCGAACAAAGAAACTGCGTCTCGGCGTTATGGGGGTTGTTTTGCCCTACTACCATCCGGCGCGGGTGGTCGAAGAGATCGGCATGCTGGACCATCTCACCGGCGGCCGACTGGAAATCGGCACCGCGATTGGCGTGCCGCAAGAGCTCGCTCGCTTTAACATGACGATGGCCGAGGCTCGCGAACGCAATGACGAAATCGTCGCGGTTCTCGATGCAGCCCTCGCCAATCGGATAATTTCTCACCGCGGAAAGTACTTCTCGTTCTCTAATCTCCGCGTTCTGCCGCGGCCGTTGCAGCAGCCGTCGCCGCCACGATGGACCACAGTTGTTAGCGAGGGATCCGCGCGACGGGCCGCTCGAAGCCGGATAAAGATCAGCACCGGCTTCAATTCCGTCCCTGTGATCAAACGCATCTTCGACGCCTATCGCGAGGAAGCGGAGAGCGCGGGCTATGAGGCGGCCGCCGACTGTTTCGCGCTGCGGCGGCGCGTGACTGTGGCCCAAACAAGTGGCGAGGCGAGGCGTTACGCGCAGGCCGTCGCCGACCGCCTGAAAAGCTTCGTGGCGGAGGACGATCGGCTGAACGCGAACGTACCCGACGCCCCTGCCCCGTCCGGCGGCTTCACACTGAGCGACGATGAGTTCGTCACCGGAACGCCCAGAGAGGCTGCACAAAATATCATCGAGCAGTGCAGAGCTGTCGGCGTCGGCCATTTCCTGACCGTGCTCAATTGGAGCGCGCCGGTCGACGAGGTCGCGCAAGCCCACGACCTGTTTGGTCGCGAGGCTATCCCTCTGTTGCGGGCAGCGTGACGAGAAGCGGGGCGACGAGCCGCCGCAATTGCCGCTGCGGCGGCCCCCTGTTAAGACTTTCCTGGGATTCGGAACAGCGCGGCGGACGCATGGAATATTTCGTCCAGCAGCTCATCAACGGCATCACGCTCGGTTCAATCTACGGCCTTATCGCCATCGGCTACACGATGGTGTTCGGCATCATCGGCATGGTGAACTTCGCCCATGGCGATGTGTTCATGGTCTCCGCCTTCATTGCGCTGATCACCTTCCTGATCCTCACCGCCTGGCTCGGCATCAGTTCGATTGCGCTGGCGTTGCTCATCGTCCTCGTCGTCGCCATGCTGTTCACCTCGCTCGTCAACTGGGCGATCGAGCGGGTGGCCTATCGGCCATTGCGCGGCTCGTTCCGGCTGGCGCCGCTGATCTCCGCCATCGGCATGTCGATTTTTTTGTCGAACTTCGTGCAAGTCACCCAAGGCCCGCGCAACAAGTCGATCCCGCCCATGATCCAGGGCGAGTTCGTCCTGATCAATCGAAACGATTTTCCGGTCACGCTGTCCTACAAGCAGCTCATCATCTGGGGCATCACCGCGGTGCTGCTGCTCGCGTTCTGGTATCTGGTCGCCAAGACGCGTCTCGGCCGGGCGCAGCGAGCGTGCGAGCAGGACCAGAAAATGGCAGCGTTGCTCGGCATTGACGTTGACCGCACCATCTCGACGACTTTCGTGATCGCGGCCGCGCTCGCGGCCGTCGCCGGCACCATGTACCTGATGTACTACGGCGTCGTGACCTTCTCCGACGGTTTTGTGCCGGGCGTCAAAGCCTTCACGGCAGCGGTGCTTGGAGGTATTGGCTCGCTGCCCGGCGCCGTGGTCGGCGGCCTTATCATTGGTCTGATCGAGACGCTCTGGTCAGCATATTTTTCCATCGACTACAAGGACGTTGCCGCTTTTTCCATATTGGCGATCACGTTGATCTTCCTGCCGCAGGGGCTGTTCGGCCGGCCCGACGTTGAGAAGGTCTGAAGTGGCCGCGCCTGCGCAAAGCGAGCGCATCGATCTTGTTGGCGCGTTCCGCGACGCCGCCTTTACCGGCCTCGTGGCGTTCGGCCTGTTTCTGCCGCTGATCGGCTTTCAGACGGTCACCAACATCAACGATGAACTGATCCTGGCCACGCGTTGGCCGCTGCTGTTCGCATTCGTTGCGATCACCGCCGCCGGCCGATTTGCCTACTCGGCTGCACTTGCGCCATGGCTCGCGGAGCGATCGCGCAGACCGCCTAGACCTGCGGCATCGCGGTGGCGCTTTTATCTCGGCAAGTGGTTCGTCCCCTTCGCCATCGCGTTTGTCATCGCTTATCCGGTCGCGGTCATTCTGGCCGTCGGATTCAGTGGCGCGCTCAAGTGGATCGACAATTTTGGCATCCAGATCCTGATCTACGTGATGCTTGGCTGGGGCCTGAACATCGTTGTCGGCCTCGCCGGCCTTCTCGATCTCGGTTACGTCGCGTTCTATGCGGTTGGCGCCTATTCGTACGCGCTCCTGGCAAAGAACTTCGGTTTCTCGTTCTGGATACTACTCCCGCTGTCTGGCATTCTCAGTTCGTTTTGGGGAATCCTGCTTGGCTTCCCCGTTCTGCGCCTGCGCGGCGATTATCTCGCCATCGTCACGCTCGCCTTCGGCGAAATCATTCGCCTCATCCTGATCAACTGGACAGCGCTGACCAATGGCTACGCTGGGATAAGCGGCATCCCACGGCCGACGTTCTTTGGCATTCCATTCACCGCAGCCGACAACGGATTTGCAGCCGTGTTTGGCCTGGAATTTTCGCCGCTCTATCGCGTCATTTTTCTCTACTACATTATTCTCGCGCTTGCGCTGCTGACCTCCTTCGTCACCGTACGCTTGCGTCGGTTGCCGGTCGGCCGCGCCTGGGAGGCACTGCGCGAAGACCAGATCGCTTGCCGCTCGCTCGGTATCAACACCACCAACACCAAGCTCACGGCGTTCGCCATGGGCGCGATGTTTGCCGGTTTCGCCGGCTCCTTCTTCGCCGCGCGTGAAGCTTTCATCTCGCCGGAATCATTCACGTTCATCGAATCCGCGACGGTGCTGTCGATCGTGGTGCTCGGCGGCATGGGCAGCCAGATCGGCGTCGCCATTGCCGCCATCGTGATGATCGGCGGCACGGAAATCCTGCGCGAGCTTGACTTTCTCAAGCAAATTTTCGGCTCGACGTTCGACCCCACCCAGTACCGCATGCTGCTCTTTGGCCTGGCCATGGTGCTGATCATGATCTGGCGGCCGCGCGGATTGATCGCCACGCGCGCCCCCTCGGTGTTCTTGAAGGAGCGCAAGACCATCTCGGTCGACCTGGTCAAAGAAGGTCATGGCTGATGATCGCGCGCGAGGACTCAATGCTCCTGAGCGTCGAACATCTGACCATGCGGTTCGGCGGCCTCGTCGCCGTCGACGATCTCTCCTTCCAGATGAAGCGCGGCACCATCACCGCACTCATCGGCCCGAACGGCGCCGGCAAGACCACCGTGTTCAACTGCATCACCGGCTTTTACCGGCCAACCGAGGGACGGCTCGCGTTGCAGCGCGGCGATCCCACACTGTGGAACACCCTCGAAAGCCTGACCCAGAGCGGCGAGCGCGGCGTGGTCCAGCAAAACGGCGCGCTGTTTCTCCTTGAGCGCATGCCGGATTATCTGGTCGCGCAACGGGCGCGCGTCGCCCGCACATTCCAGAACATCCGCCTGTTTGCCGGAATGACCGTGCTGGAAAACCTGCTGGTCGCCCAGCATAACCGGCTCATGCTCGCATCCGGCTATACCTTGCTCGGCGTTTTGGGCTTCCCCTCCTACGCATCCGCCGAGCGCGCTGCGATCGACAAGGCGCGCGACTGGCTCGACCGCTTCGGCTTGCTCGATCGCGCCGACGATCCGGCGGGCGAATTGCCGTATGGGGCACAGCGGCGGCTCGAAATTGCCCGCGCCATGTGCACCGACCCGGTGCTGCTTTGCCTCGACGAGCCGGCAGCCGGTCTCAATCCGCGCGAAAGCGCCGAACTCAACGAACTGCTGCTTGTCATTCGCGGCGAACACGATCTCTCGATCCTGCTCATCGAGCACGACATGAGCGTGGTGATGAACATTTCCGACCACGTCGTGGTGCTCGATTATGGCATCAAAATCGCCGACGGCGCGCCCGACGCCGTGCGCAACGATCCGAAAGTGATCGCGGCCTATTTGGGCGTTGCCGACGAAGAAGTAGCGCAAGTCGAAGCGGCAGTCGGCCTATGACGGCTCCGCTTCTCTCAATACGCGGAGTGACGGCGTTTTATGGCCACGTGCGAGCGCTTAAAGGCGTCGATCTTGACGTCAATGCCGGCGAGATCGTCGCGCTGATCGGCGCCAACGGCGCCGGCAAATCCACGTTGATGATGACCGTGTGCGGCAATCCGCGTGCGCGCGAGGGCCAGATCATTTTCGCCGACCGCGATATCACGCGGCTGCCGACCCACGAGATTGCCCGGCTGAAGCTCGCCCAGGCCCCCGAGGGGCGGCGCATTTTCCCGCGCATGACAGTGCTGGAAAATCTGCAGATGGGCGCGACCGTCGCGTCGCCGGCCGAATTCGAGCGCGATCTCGAAAGGGTGCTGGCCCTGTTCCCGCGGCTGCAGCAGCGCCTGCCCCAGCGCGGCGGCACCCTTTCCGGCGGCGAACAGCAGATGCTGGCCATTGCGCGCGCCTTGATTAGCCGGCCGCGCCTTTTATTGCTCGATGAGCCATCGCTCGGTCTTGCGCCGATGATCGTGCGCCAAATTTTCGATGCCATCAAGAAACTCAACGCCGATGATGGCCTCACCGTGTTCCTGGTGGAGCAGAACGCTTACCACGCGCTCAAGCTCGCCCATCGCGGCTATGTCATGGTCAACGGGCTCATCACGCTTTCCGGCAGCGGCAGCGAGCTGCTCGACCGTGAAGAAGTCAAATCCGCTTACCTCGAAGGCGGCCGGCAGCAAGTACAATGACCGACGACACCGGCATGATGAATTCGATTGCCGCCTTCCTCTATGAGGATGAGCCGTTCGGTATCTTCATCCTGGTTACGATCGTTCTCGGTGGCGGCGCGGCTGCCCTCGCTGGCCGGGCTATTGCCGCGACCTGGCGGCCGTGGTGGCAGGTCGTCGGCTATGCGCTGATCTTGGGCGCCGCGACCCGTTTCATTCATTTTGCCTTGTTCGACGGAACATTGCTGTCGTTGCACTTCTACGCCGTGGATACCACGATTTGCCTGGTGGCGGCATTCTTCGGATTCCGCACCGCGCGCGCCTTGCAGATGGTCACGCAATATCGTTGGATTAATGCACCAGACGGGCCGTTGCGCTGGCACCGCAGGCCGCGTTGACGTAACATCGAGCACTATTGGCTCTGCCGGCTCCACTTCGAGGGGAACCAACGATGAAGAGGATCACTACGCTCGGCCTCGCGCTAGGTCTCGCCTGCGCGCTCGCCGGATCCGCTGCCGCCCAGGTCAAGTTCGGCGTCGGCGGCCCGATCACTGGCCCAAATGCTGCCACCGGGGCGCAGATGAAGAACGGCGTCGAACAAGCGGCGGCGGACATAAATGCCGCCGGCGGCATCGTCGGTCAGAAGCTCGCTGTCACCTTCGGCGATGATGTCTCCGATCCAAAGCAAGGCGTTTCCGTTGCCAACAATTTCGTCGCCAACGGCATCAAGTTCGTGATCGGGCACTACAATTCCGGCGTCACCATCCCGGCCTCCGAGGTGTATCAGGAGAACGGCATCCTCGAGATCACGCCCGCGTCGACCAATCCCACGGTTACGGAACGAGGCATGTGGAACATCTTCCGCACCTGCGGACGCGACGATCAGCAGGGCAAGGTCGCGGGCACCTACATCCTCGCGCACTTCAAGGGCAAGAAGATCGCCTTCGTCAACGACAAGACCACTTATGGGAAGGGACTCGCCGACGAAACCTTGAAGACCATCAAAGCGGGCGGCATGAAGGACGTGCTCTACGAAGGCATCAACACCGGCGAAAAGGATTATTCGGCGCTGATCTCCAAGATCAAACAATCAGGCGCCGATCTCGTCTATTTCGGAGGCCTCTACACGGAAGGCGGGCTGATCGTACGGCAGATGCGCGACCAGGGCGTCAAGGCGCCGCTGATGGGCGGCGACGGCATTACGTCGGATGAATTCGCCACGGTAGGCGGACCAGGCGTGATCGGCACGCTCATGACCTACGGCCCCGACCCGCGCAACCGGCCGGAAGCAAAAGCGGTCGTGGCGAAATTTCGCGCCAAGAACTTCGAGCCCGAGGCCTACACGCTCTATAGCTACGCGGGCGTGCAGATCATCAAACAGGCCGCAGAAGCCGCCAAGTCGGTCGACCCGAAGAAGGTCGCCGACATGATGCATTCCGGCATGCACTTCAAGACCGTGCTTGGCGACATCTCCTATGACAAGAAGGGCGACATTACCAAGCTCGACTACGTGATCTACATCTGGAAAAAGGACGCCAGCGGGAAGATCACTTACGTGGAGTGCCCCTCTTCGGGTTGCACGTAAACGCCGCCTATCCATGACTTCGAGAGGCCCGCCCTCCCCCGGCGGGCTTCTTTGTTTGAAGCCCGCGATTTGGAAATTCACATCGCCAATTTGTTAAGATCGGGAAAGGCTTCCAGCAGCCAGCTTCCGAAGTCTGAAAACCATCCGGCGAAAAAGGCGATGCCGGCAAGCACCAGGAGACCGCCCATCGCCTTTTCGACCATGCCCAGATGCGCGCGGAAGCGAACGAGAAAGGCGGCAAACAACTCGACGGCCAAGGCTGCGATAATAAACGGCACGCCGAGCCCAAGCGAATAGATCGCGAGCAAGCCGGCACCCCGCGCTACGGTCGCTTCCGATCCCGCGATCGCCAAAATCGCTCCGAGGATCGGCCCGATGCACGGGGTCCAACCAAAAGCGAAAGCGAGTCCCATCAGGTAGGCGCCCCACAGTCCCACCGGCTTCGCCATCGCGAGACGGCGCTCGTGCATCAGAAACGCGATGGGCGTGACGCCAAGGAAATGCAGGCCCATCACGATGATGACGATCCCGGCGATTTTTCCGAGAACGTAGGAATAGGCGCGCAACAAGGCGCCGATGAAGCTGGCGCTGGCACCAAGCGCCACGAACACCGTGGAGAAACCAAGTACGAAGAGAAGTGCGGCCACGATCGTCTCGCGCCGCACTTGCGGTTCTGCCTCTGCGCCGGCGAAACGTTCAACCGAAGTCCCGGTGAGATAGACGAGATAGGGCGGCACCAGGGGGAGGACGCAGGGCGACAAAAAACTCAACATGCCGGCAAGCAGCGCGGCCGCGATGGTGACGTTGGGCATCGGGCGCACTCATGCCGACCGCGGCCTCCAGGTGCAAGCGCGCTGCCGGCCTGCCGCGAGAATGTGAAAGAGCTTTCCAATGTTCAATTCGCCTCGCCAAAACCTTGGGCAACCAGTTGACGTTGCCTTGAAAATCGTCTCCGCTTAAACCGTTTTGTGAGGACACTTTGCGCAATCTGATTACCGACGTTCCTGGCATCCTGGTCGGAAATGCCGAGGACATGCAGCTCGGTTCGGGCTCAACCGCGGTCATATTCGAGCAGCCCGCAGTCGCATCCGTAGACGTGCGCGGTGGCGGCCCAGGCACGCGCGAAACCGCGCTGCTCGATCCGGCTCAAACCGTCGAAGGCATCGACGCCATCACGCTCTCGGGTGGCTCGGCCTTCGGCCTCGATGCCGCCTCGGGCGTGCAGGCGTGGCTAAAGGAGCGCGGTCGCGGCTTTGCGGTGGGCACGGCCCGTGTGCCGATCGTGCCCGCCGCCATCCTGTTCGACTTGCTCAATGGGGGCGATAAGGATTGGGGACGCTATCCGCCCTATCGGGAACTTGGCTATCAGGCGGCCGCCAGCGCCGGAATCACCTTCTCCCTCGGCAGCGTCGGGGCGGGCGTCGGCGCCACGACGGCCACTTGCAAGGGCGGCCTCGGGTCTGCCGCGGTGCATACCGCGGAAGGCGCAACGGTCGGGGCGCTTGCCGTCGTCAACGCCGCCGGCAGCGTCCTTATCGACCGCGGTCCGTGGTTCTGGGCAGCACCCTTCGAGCTGAATGGCGAATATGGTGGCCGGGGCTGGCCACATCCCTTTCCACCCGGCGCTTTCGACCCCCTCCTCAAGGGGGCGATGCGGGCTAATACGACCCTCGTGGTCGTAGCGACCGATGTGATTCTGAATAAAGCACAGGCAAAGCGATTGGCCGTGATGGCTCAAAGCGGCCTCTCCCGGGCTATTTACCCGATTCACACGCCGCTTGATGGCGACCTGGTGTTTGCCGCCTCGACCGGGCAGCGGCCCCTCGCCGATTCTTTGCATGCCCTGACCAGGCTCGGCACCGCGGCCGCCAATGTGGTGGCGCGCGCCGTCGCGCGTGGCGTTTTCGAGGCGGTTGCCCTGCCGTTTCCCGGTGCGCTCAAGAGTTGGAGAGATCAATTTGGTGGCTGAAGCGCACCTCGGCAGCGCGAAGAAGTCTGAGAAACCACAATAATTATCTTTCCTACCCTCGGCCTCGTTTGCATTGACTTGGCGGCTAATTGCGCTTTCTCTTTGCCCGGGCTGGAGGCATTTTGCAGGTGGAGGGTGGAATGCGGGTGCTCGTCGTCGTTTCCGCGGCGGTCGCGACCTTAGGTCTTGCTGCATTTGGGATTTTTGCCGCGCAAAAGGCCGCTGAGCCGGGCGGAACCATACTGGCGGTGCTAAGCTCGCCCAGCGCTCCAGCCCCCGCTGCTTCAGCTATTCCGAACCAAGTGGCGCAATCGCCGGCGCTTACTGTGCCGGAAGCCGCGATCGCCCCACCGGCTTCCGTGCCCGCCGTGGCGCCACCTCCGGCAGTTCCAGCGGTGCCGACTCGGGTCGCACAGAACTCTCCGAGCGCAGCCATGGCTAGCGCGCCCGAGACCGGCTCTGGCGCGCCTGGCTCCATCCAGCCGTGCGACAAGCCGGGCGGCATGGGCCTTTCGCGTATCGTCGAGATCGACACGACCGGCGGTCCTGCCTTCGGTATGGAGCATTTCAAGCAGTACGATTTCCTGCAGGAGCATGAAGTCGTGCTGACGTTCGACGACGGGCCGTGGCCCGAAAATACTCCCATGGTGATCAAAGCCCTGACCGACCAGTGCATCAAGGCGACGTTTTTTGAGATCGGCGAGCACGCCATGTGGCACCCCGAGCTCAGCAAGATGGTCGCTGCGGCGGGGATGACGATCGGCAGCCACACTTGGTCGCACAAGGATTTGGCCAAGGAGCCCTACGCCAGCGACATAGAGCAGGCAAAAAGCGAAATCGAGATGGGAGTGAGCGCCGTCCAGGCCGCGGTCGCGGCGCCGATCGCGCCGTTCTTCCGCTTCCCGGACTTGCAGCAGCCGCCTCAGATGCTCTCCTATCTGGCCGAGCGCAACATCGCGACATTCTCGACCGACATCGACTCCTTTGACTTCAAGCTGCGACGCCCCGAGCAGGTGATCCAGTCGGTCATGACCAAGCTGAAAAAGAACGGCAAGGGCATAGTGCTCATGCATGACTTTCAGCGTCACACCGCCGAGGCGATGCCGGAACTGTTACGTCAGCTCAAGGCGAACGGCTTCAAGGTCGTGCACATGGTGCCGCGCGCGACTTTGGAGTCGTTGCCGAAATACGACGAGATGGTCCGCCAGCAGGATAAGCTGTCCGTGAACAACACGCGGCCGGCCAGCAGCGTGGTACGCACCATCAGCGGCAACTAGCCGCCGTTCGTCGCGAAGCGACGCATCAGTGCATGAAGCGCTCGGCCCCATAGGGCTTCGGGTCGCAGAACGGACTGGCGTCCGTCAGCATCTCGGCCATCAACCGGCCGGTGGCCGGTCCGAGCGTAAGCCCCCAATGCCCGTGGCCATAGGCGAGCCAGAGCCCGCACTGTCCCGGTGCGCGCCCAATCACCGGGCGTGAATCGGCAAAACATGGACGCGAGCCCATCCATGGCTGCGCCTCGACTGGCTCGCCGAGCGGGAACAACTCCCGCGCCGCCGGCAGCAGGCGATCGAATTGGACTGGCGTCGGCGGCGCATCGCGCGCGGCGAATTCGGCCCCTGTGGTCAGGCGGATGCCTTGTTCCATGGGCGTGAGGCAATAACCGTTCTCGGCATCGAGGATCGGGCGGCTCAAGGCAGCGTTGCCGCGCGCACGAAAATGACGGTGATAGCCGCGCTTGACGGCAAGCGGCAGCTTGATGCCAAGCGGATCCAGCAAGTCGGGCGTCCACGGTCCGAGCGCGACAACAACGTCGCTGGCATCGACCGGACCCGATGCCGTATCGACGCGCCAATACGGTTCGGCCCGATGCAGCGACCGCGCATCGCCGCTGAGCGTTATCCCGCCAATCGCGGCAAAGCGCGCAGCGTAAGCGCGCGTCAGCGCCAACGGATTGCTCACGCTCACAGCCCCAGTCCAATGGATCGCGTGACGGAAGACGGGCGCGAGCGATGGTTCGAGGGCGTGCGCCGCCTCGCCGTCGAGCGGGACATTGGCGATGCCGAGACTGGCGGCCATTTCCAGTTCCCGCGCCTGGTTCTCGAACGAACGATCGCCGCGGTAAAGCTTGAGCCAACCGTTGCGGCGGATGTAACGCTCGGCGCCCGCTTCAGCGACCAGAGTGTCGTGCTCGGCGATCGCGCGCGCGAACAGCGGCCGCATGAGTTGCGACGTTTCGAGCACCCGCGCGGGTTCCGACGCGGCGCGGAACGCGAGCAGCCAAGGCGCTACCGTGGGAAGAAACGCCAGATGATAATTGGCCTCGGGCGCGCGCTTGAGAGCGATGCGCGCGAGCGCCGCCCAATTGGATGGGAATACTTGCGGGAAGATGGTGTTGCCTTCGATGATGCCGGTGTTGCCGTAGGAGGTCCCCTCCCCGGCCCCGCCCCGGTCGATAAGCGCGACCGACGGTCCGCGCTTGGCGAGGTTGAGCGCAATAGAGGTGCCGACGATGCCGGCTCCCAGAACAATAACATCAACGCGCGCCACGTTGGCCTCCTGCGCGTTACCGGCTATCTGATTTACGCGTCTTGGATCAAGCCCCAAAGCTGTTTAGCGCATAAAGCGGTTGCTTTGGGTGCAAAAGTGCCGCCGTTGCCGGGCTCCCAGCGGCGTGTTAGGCGAGCGGCCATAGAGGAGAGCGCCGTGCAGCGTCCGCTCATCATCGCCCCGTCGATCCTGTCCGCCGACTTCGCCAAGCTTGGTGACGAAGTGCGCGCAGTCGACGCCGCCGGCGCCGATTGGATTCATGTCGACGTCATGGACGGACACTTCGTGCCGAACATTTCGATCGGCCCCGACGTGGTAAAGGCCATCCGGCCCCACACCAAAAAGCCGCTCGATGTCCATTTGATGATCGCGCCTTGCGATCCTTATCTGGAAGCGTTCGCTAAGGCGGGCGCCGACCACATAACGGTGCACGTTGAAGCGGGCCCGCACATTCATCGTTCGCTGCAGCATATTCGCGCACTCGGCAAACGAGCAGGCGTGACCATGAACCCCGGCACGCACGAGAGCACGGTCGAGCACGTGATCGACATCGTCGATGTGATCCTGGTCATGTCGGTCAATCCCGGCTTCGGCGGGCAAAAATTCATTCCTGACGCGCTCAACAAGGTGCGCAACCTGCGCGCCATGGCGAGCGGCCGCCCGATCGACATCGAGATCGACGGCGGCATCAC
>Ga0070731_10001040_pt1 | contig 30936 bp, 29 predicted proteins | sample Coa_R1_2_FD_66448 | JGI IMG/M metagenome (GOLD analysis project Ga0070731, IMG submission 66448) | Surface soil microbial communities from Centralia Pennsylvania, which are recovering from an underground coalmine fire - Coalmine... | ecosystem: Environmental > Terrestrial > Soil > Unclassified ... | reverse complement strand
ACGTGTTTAATGTCCGAGCTGCCGCGCCGTCGCCGGTCGAGCCGCATGCACCCGGGGCGGCGCAATCCGTCCCGTTGCGGCGTTTGTGGTGGGCCGCAATCGTATTGCTCGGATTGTCGGCCACCGCGGTTACGTGGACGATTTTCCAGCTTCGCAACGATGCCATTCGTGCTGCGATCTCGGAATCGGGCAGCATCGCTACTGTACTCGCCGGCCAGTTGTCCCGCTCGCTCCAATCTATCGACAGTGTGCTGCTCAATGTCAAACGTTCGGCGGAACAAGCAGGCCTCGGCGCGTCCGCAGGCTTTTCGACCGAATTCGACCGCGGCAGATTTCGTGAATACCTGGCCACGCAGCTCAGCCAGGTGCGGCAGGTTTTCGGCATGGCCGTGACGGATAAGAACGGACTGATCATCGCTGCCACGCTAAGCGGCGAAGGGCAGCACATCGACGTCTCCGACCGTGACTATTTTCAAAATGCACGCGATCGCCGGGACGGCCAATTAAGCATTTCGATTCCGGCAGCTAACCGCATCGACGGTGAGAAGACCATCGTGTTCGCCCGCCGGATCGACGGTCCGAACGGCGAGTTTGCCGGCGTCGTGTTTGCTGCTGTCAGCACCAGATATTTCGAAGACATCTACGATGCGATCCAGTCGGTACACAGCCTGTTGTTCACCTTGCTCAATCCAGGCGGCATCATTCTTTTTCGCCATCCGGATGATGGCGACTCTACCGGTCGCGAACTGTCCAACAGGGCACAGTGGCTCGAGGCGGTGTCAAAGGACGATCAAATGTTCCGCCTCCTCGGCAAAGCCGACGGCAACGTCCGTTACGTTTCAATTCGAAAGGTGCCGGATTATCCGCTTATCGTGGATATCTCTCTCACAGAGAGCACGGTTCTCGGTATTTGGGAGCAGCGGGCCGCATCGATCATTGTCGGCAGTTCGGTCTTTCTGATTTTTTCGCTCTATCTCCTCGCCGCAATGACGCGGCAAGTTCGCTCGCTGAGCGATTCCGAAGCGTCGCTGGCGCAGAAATCGCAGCAGCTCGATGCGGCATTGAACAATATGTCGCAGGGCCTGACTATGTTCGACGATCGGCAGCGCCTGATCGTATCCAATACCCAATTTGCAAAAATATACGGGCTGACCCGTAAACAGACCAAACCAGGCGTCTCACTGCGCTCGATTCTTGAAGCGCGAATCGCGGTCGGCAGCGTGCCGCCGCAGGATGTCGACCAATTCGTCGACAAGGCTCTTTTGCACGCGTCCAACTCAGTGGCTTCCGATTCCGTCTATACCCTGACTGACGGACGGATTGTCTCAGTTACAGTCCAGCCGATGCCCGACGGGGGGTTCGTCTCGATCCATCAGGACATCACGGCACAGAAGCGCATCGAAATGGAACTCGAGCACCGCGCACGGTACGACGCCTTGACCGGGCTGGCCAACCGGACGCTGCTGATGGAAAAGGTGGGCGAGGCGCTGGCACGGCTTCGCCGCCTCGGCGAGGAATTTTCCATCCTGATGCTGGACCTCGACCGCTTCAAGACGGTGAACGATTCATTCGGCCATCCGGTTGGCGATCTGTTGCTCAAAGAGGTCGGCCATCGTTTGCAGAATACGACGCGCGATGTCGATTGCGTGGCCAGATTGGGTGGCGATGAATTCGCGGTATTGCAGGTATCGGATAAAAATCAGGTCGGCGGCGTCATGGGCCTGTGCGACCGGATTCTCAGGGCCATCACCGAACCGTATGACCTGGAGGGGCGCAAGCTCATTCTCGAGACAAGCATCGGCATCGCATTGGCGCCTCGCGATGGTACCGACGCCGATGCGCTGATCAAGAATGCCGATTTGGCGCTCTACAAGGCCAAAGCGGAGGGCCGCAACCGCTACTGTTTCTTCGAAGCCGGCATGGAGGCAAGGGCACGTGAACGCCGCGAGCTCGAAGACGACATGCGCAAAGCCTTGGAGCGCAACGAGTTCGAGCTGCACTACCAGACAATCGTCGACCTTGAACGGCGGGAATATTGTGGCGCCGAGGCGTTGGTGCGCTGGCGCCATCCCGAGCGTGGTTTGATCCGCCCGGACCGGTTCATTCCGCTGGCCGAGGAGAGTGGTCTGATCGTGCCGCTCGGACAATGGATTCTGCGCCAGGCGTGCGCCGAGGCGGCCAAGTGGCCGTCGCACTTGAAGGTGGCGGTCAACCTGTCACCATCCCAGATCAAGCACGGCGATCTCCTTGCCATTCTCGATTCGGCGCTCGCTGAAACCGGTTTGCTGCCGCAACGCCTGCAACTCGAGATCACCGAAACCGTGCTTCTGGAACGGAAGCCAGAGCATCTGGCGGTTTTGCACGAGATCAAGGATCTTGGCGTGTCGATCGTGCTTGATGATTTCGGCATCGGCTATTCGTCGATGACGTATCTCCAGATGTTCCCGTTCGACCGCATCAAGATCGATCAGTCATTCATCAAGTCGATGACGGATCACGCCGCGGGCGCCGCGATCGTATGCGCCATCGCCGGCCTCGGGCGCACTCTCGACATTGCCACGACCGCGGAAGGTGTCGAGACCGTGGAGCAGCTCGTATTCCTGCGCGCCGCCGGCTGCCAATTCGCGCAAGGCTTCTTGTTCAGCCATCCGGTGCCGCCGTCCGAGCTTACCTTCGAGCTTCCCGATGCGCTTCGCCGCAATCTGAAAGCGGCTTGAGCGCCGCGTCACGCCACGCGATAGCAGGCGATGACGCTCTCGTCGACGTCGATGCCCAGCCCCGGTCCCTGCGGAACTTTCATGTGGCCGTCGCGGACATCGATTGCGTCGCCGAGCGGCGTCGCTTCGAGTTCGCAATAGAACCGCTCGCACATCGAATCCGGCAGGCAGGCGGCGATAACGTGGAGCGTCGCGATCAGCCCCGGGCCGAAATAGGGCGAATGCGGCATGACTCTCACGCCGTGCTGTTGCGCGACGGCGATCGCCTTACGCATGGCAATGATGCCGCCGATCTTGGTGACGCTCGGCTGAAAAATGTCGAGTGCGCCAAGCTCGATCGCCTGGCGTGCCTCGGTGACGTGGCCGATGTTTTCGCCGGCCGCGATGGTGACGCCGGTCTCGCGGCGGATGCGCGCCATCGTATCGTAGTCGTCGACCGGATCGACCGGCTCCTCGAGCCAGGCGAGATCGTAGACTTTGAGCTTGCGCGCCATTTCGAGCGCTTCGTCCGGCAGCCACGCGCAATTGGTGTCGACCATGATCGCGATGTCGGGCCCGGCGGCCTTGCGGCCCGGCGCCACAGTCTCCACCAGGTGCTCGTGCAATTTGATTGCGGTGTAGCCGCGCGCCACCGCCTGTTCGGTAAATTTGGCGACGAGATCGGGTTTGCCGTAGCGCAGCAGGCTGGCGTAGGTCGGAATGCGGTCGCGGGCGGCGCCGCCCAGCAGGCGATGGAGCGGCATGCCCTGCGCTTTGCCGGCGATATCCCACAGCGCGATATCGATGCCGGCGAGCGCGTAGCTGACCGGGCCGTGCCGTCCCATGGCGTGCAGCTTGCGCTGCAAGTCTGCCATGAAGGACGGCACGTCGGTGAATTCGCGTCCGGTGCATAACGGCTCGACGACGCGCACGATCGCCTCTCGCGTCAGCGCCGAAACGGCAAACCCGAACGCTTCGCCCCAGCCGGTAATCCCCTCGTCGGTGTCGACGCGCACGAACAGCGTCTCCATGCGCGTCCACGGCCCAAGCGGCCGCATTTGCTTGGGACCGCCGTGCTCATAAGGCACGGCGATGAAGATCGGTTCGACTCGGGTGATTTTCATTGCACGCGCTCCGGCCCTCGTTTTGCGCACAATGGCCCGCCGCACCGGTCCAGGCAACGCCTCGCAGTGCTTTTTCAGTCAAGGAAAGCGACGCAATTACAATGTGTTGTGGCGAAAGCGCCGAACTGTGCTTTGAGTCACATTCCACAGCAGAGGAAAGGAGTTTGGTCTCATTTAAAGAAGACTTTGGAGGCGGTTATGAATCATTCGATATACGGCGCCGATCGCCGGACCCATTTGAAGATTGTCATTGTTGGTCTGTTGTGCGCGGCCGTGGTCATGGCTATCGGCAGATTCGCGCACCTTAATGACCTCGATCTCGGTACCGCCGCGATCGTCAAGGCGGGCCAACCGACGGCCATGAGCGGCGGACTGCGCGATATCCGGTAGTGCAATTTTGATCTTGTAGATGTGAGAAAGGGAGGCAAGAGTCATGCTTCCGCTAGTCACCCGGCGTTTAGGCAGTTCAGGTTTTGACGGCGTCGAAATATTGATGCTGGTCGTGGGAGTGGCGATCGTTGTCGCCATCGCTCTCGTTCTTTGATTTGCCGTTACGGCCCTAGTACACCACAACGCTTCGAATGCTCTTGCCTTCGCGCATCAGCGCGAAGGCCTTGTTGATGTCGTCAAGCGGCATCGTGTGGGTGATCATCGGGTCGATCTCGATCTTCTTCTGCATGTACCAATCGACGATCCTTGGCACGTCGGAGCGGCCGCGCGCCCCGCCGAACGCGGTGCCACGCCATACCCTGCCGGTGACGAGTTGGAATGGCCGCGTCGCGATTTCCTGGCCCGCGCCGGCGACGCCGATTATGATGCTCTGGCCCCAGCCGCGATGGCAGCTTTCCAGCGCAATGCGCATCAAATGAATGTTGCCGACACATTCGAAGGTGTAGTCGGCGCCGCCGATCTGATCCGCGCCGCTCTTGGTCATGTTGACGAGATGCGCGACCAGATCGCCGCCGACCTCGGCCGGATTGACGAAATGCGTCATGCCGAAGCGCTCGCCCCAGGCTTTCTTTTCCGGATTGAGATCGACGCCGATGATCATGTCGGCGCCGACGAGCCGCAATCCCTGGATGACATTGAGGCCGATGCCGCCGAGACCGAACACGATCGCTTTCGCGCCGGGCTCGACCTTGGCGGTGTTGATCACCGCGCCGATGCCGGTGGTGACGCCGCAGCCGATGTAGCAGACCTTGTCGAACGGCGCGTCGTCGCGGATCTTCGCCACCGCGATTTCCGGCAGTACGGTGAAATTGGCGAACGTCGAACAGCCCATATAATGATGCAGCGGCTTGCCTTCGAGCGAAAAGCGCGAGCTGCCGTCGGGCATGACGCCCTGACCCTGGGTGGTCCGGATCGCGGTGCACAGATTGGTCTTGCGCGACAGACAGGACGGGCAGGTTCGGCACTCCGGGATGTAGAGCGGAATGACGTGATCGCCCTTTTTCACCGACGACACGCCGGCACCGACGTCGACGACGATGCCGGCGCCCTCATGGCCAAGGATGGCGGGGAACAATCCCTCCGGGTCGGCGCCCGACAGCGTGAACTCATCGGTGTGGCAGATGCCGGTCGCCTTGATCTCGACCAAAACTTCACCGGCACGCGGGCCGTCGAGCTTGACGGTGGTCACTTCAACGGGTTTGCCGGGACCAAAAGCCACGGCGGCGCGAACGTCGAGGGGCATTGCATTTATCCGCAAAGACTGGATCGTTGCCGAACGATGGCATCGGGAGGCTCGAATGGCAAACGTGGAAGCGCCGGCGCCGGAACTGGAGTTCATCTTCGGCGCGCAGGTGACGGTCGATCCGCCACAAGACCTCGGCGCGTTCAACAAGGGCCACCGTCGCGTCGTGCCGATTACCGGGGGGGTGTTTTCGGGCCCGGTTCTGCGCGGCACGGTCCTGCCGGGCGGGGCGGACTGGCAGCTTATTCGCCACGATGGCGTGGCCGAGCTCGACGCCCGCTACACGCTGCGCACCGAGGATGGGGCCGAGATTTATGTGCACAACCGCGCGCTGCGCCACGGGCCCGCCGAGGTGATGGAGGCACTCGCAGCCGGCCGGCCGGTCGCTGCGGACAGCTATTATTTTCGTGGCGCGGCATCTTTTCAAACCGATGCGGCGCACTACGCTTGGCTCGCCAGGCACATCATCGTGTGTGCCGCCGTGCGCGAGCCGTCGCATGTGAATTTGCGGTTTTTTAAGGTGCTGTGACTTGATCGGTAAAGTGAAGCGACTCCTCCCGGGCATTGCCTTCTGTATCGCGATCACGATCGTTGCGATCCTTCTGCAATCGGTCGAAGTTCACTTCGCCGGGCAGGCCTACCTCGAAGCACTGGTGCTCGCGATTTTGCTTGGCGTTGCGGTGCGGACAGCATGGACGCCGGCGCCGCGATTTGCTCCAGGTATCGCGTTCAGCGCAAAATTTCTGCTCGAGGTCGCGGTCGTCCTTCTCGGCGCATCGGTGAGCGCGGCGACGGTTTGGGCGCTCGGGCCGATCCTGCTGTTCGGCATCGCCTCGGTTGTCGCCATTGCGCTGTGCACGAGCTTTGTCATTTGCCGCGGGCTGCGCCTGCCGCTGCGCATGTCGATCCTGATCGCCTGCGGCAACTCGATCTGCGGCAATTCCGCCATCGCGGCGGTGGCGCCGGTCATCGGCGCCGACGGCGACGACATCGCGTCCTCGATTTCGTTCACGGCCGTCTTGGGTGTCGTCGTCGTGTTGTGCCTGCCACTGCTGGTGCCGATCTTGCAATTATCCTTGACGCAATACGGCGTGCTGGCAGGATTGACTGTCTATGCCGTGCCGCAGGTGCTGGCCGCGACCTTGCCGATTGGAGCCCTGAGCAATCAGGTCGGGACGATCATCAAGCTTGTGCGCGTGCTGATGCTGGGGCCGGTGGTGCTCGGCCTATCGCTGCTTGCCCGCGATCTGCGGAGCGATCGCGATCGGCCCAACCGGCGCCGCCCGAATTGGCACGAGCTGATTCCCTGGTTCATCACCGGCTTCCTGATCCTGCTGATCGTCCGCTCGCTCGGCCTCATTCCGCAGAGATTTTTCGCTACGGTCACGTCGTTCGCCTCCATCCTGACGACGGTCTCGATGGCGGCGCTCGGCCTGGGCGTCGATGTTCGCGTCGTGGCACGAAGCGGCGTGCGCGTAACGCTCGCGGTAACGGCCTCGCTGATCGTTCTCGGCCTGATCAGTTTCACGCTTATCCGTCTCGCCGGAGTTTCGTGAACGCCATGGCGCGCGACTTCAGCGGTTTCGCTTAAGCCACCGTTTGAGCAAAACGGCGTGGTTGTGGGTTTGATCGCGCGCCGCGTAGACCAGCGTGATCGGCGTTTTTCGGCTTCGCTCGCGCAAATCGGCGAAGGCGCTTTTTGCCGGTTCGTCCTTGAGCTCGCGGGCATAGGCCGCCACGAATTCGGTCCATTTGGACGGATCACCGTGCACCATGCGGCGCAGCGTATGGCTCGGCGCCATGTCTTTGGGCCACAGATCGATCCGCGCCTTTGCCTTGGGGACCCCGCGCGGCCACAGCCGGTCCACCAGCACCCGCAATCCATCGTCGGCGGCGGCAGGCTCGTAGGCGCGCTTGACGCCGATTTTGCACGGCACCTTTCGCGCGTGTGATTTTGGCGCCATTCCCGCTACGGCTTCTCGCTCGGAATGACGATCTGCGTTTGGGTCACGAGCGCGCACAGCCGGCCGTCATTGCGGGTAATGCGTGTCTGCCAGACCATCGTGGTGCGGCCGCGATGCAGCGGCGTGCACTCGGCGCGCGCCACGTCGCCGACCGGGATCGGCGCGAAGAAATTGGTCTTGCTCTCGATCGTCGCGGTCCGTTCGCCTTCGCGCAGGTTGGCGAAGGTCGCGGTGCCGCCGAGATTATCGGCGAGCGCCATGATGGCGCCGCCATGCATCATGCCAAATCTGTTGTTGAGCTCCTCCCGCATCGGGAGTTCGGCCTGCACTTTCTCCTTCGACACATGCGTGACTTTCATGCCCATGAGATCGGCAAAGGGCGGCTGCAGGTTGGGATCACGAACATCCATGGTCACGAAAGCTCCTGAATCTTATTCGCGGTCTGCCGCGTAAAGCGGGCGCAGCGGCAGGAAATCCGAGACTCGCGAACCCGGATAATAGGTGGCTTTGAAGGCCGGGCGCGCTTGCAGACGCTCGTACCACTCGCCGACATGCGCGTATTTCTTCTCCCAGACGTGCGACAGGCCGAGATCGGCCATCCGGTCGATACTGGGCATCACCAAGACGTCGGCAAGAGTGAATTGCTCGCCCATCAGCCACGGGCCTTGCTTCGCGATCGCCGCGTCCATGCGCCGGCAAGTCTCGGTGAGCTGCTCCAGCGAACGGTCGATCTCCCGTTTGGAAAAGCCCTTCGGCGAGCCCATACGCTGGAAAAGTTCGCGGCGCACCGGCCGCGGGCCGATTTCTTCGTTCTCGAATTGCGTCTGGTCTTTGTTTTCGAAGCGATACAGGAAGGCGCGGTTGAAGGAAGGCACCCGGATGGCGCCGACCGCGACCTCCTCGATATAGTGTGTCCAGGCCCGCATCCGCGCCCGTTCGAGCAGGCCTGCCGGCACCAGCGGATTGTGCGGATATTTCTCGTCGAGATATTCGCAAATCACGCTCGATTCGATGATCGGCACGCCGTCATCGACCAGCGTCGGGACCACGCCGTTCGGATTGAGGGCGAGATAGTCGGGCTTGAGCTGTTCCTTCTTGCCGAGATCGATCTGCACCGTGTCAAACTTGACGCCCTTCTCATGCAGCACCATGCGAACCTTCTGGCTGCATGTCGAATGAGCGGCGTGATACAGCAACAGCATTGCAATCTCCCGGGCCGACGCGGGTGGCCATTTAACGCAAAGAGCGCAGCCATGGCCACGCTCCTCGCAGTCCAGGCCGGAATTCTCGAATTTACTGCAGCGGTTGCGGCACCACGCGCATATACGGTTTCAGCGTCTTCCACCCGTCCGGGTAGAGCTTTTTCGCCTCGTCGTCGGTCACCGCGCCGGTAAGGATGACGTCCTCGCCTTGCTTCCAGTTTGCCGGCGTGGCGACGCGGTGCCTGGCGGTGAGTTGCAGCGAGTCGACCACGCGCAGCACCTCGTCGAAGTTGCGGCCTGTCGTCATCGGATAGACCAATACCAGCTTGATCTTCTTGTCCGGGCCGATGACAAAAACGTTGCGCACGGTCTGGTTGTCGGCCGGAGTGCGGCCTTCGGAAGTGCCGGACAGGCTGGCTGGCAGCATGCCGTAGAGCTTCGAGACCTTCAGATCGGTATCGCCGATCATCGGATAATTCGGTGCAAAGCCGACTACATCTTTGATGTCAGCCGCCCATTTCTTGTGGTTGTCGACCGGGTCGACCGACAAGCCGATGATTTCCACGCCGCGCTTGTCGAATTCAGGCTTCAGCCGCGCCATGGTACCGAGTTCGGTGGTGCAGACGGGCGTGAAGTCCTTTGGGTGCGAGAACAGCACAACCCAGTTGTTGCCGATCCAGTCGTGGAAACGGATTTTGCCTTCGGTCGTTTCAGCTTCGAAATCCGGGGCGACGTCGCCAATTGCAAGTGCCATGGAAATCCTCCGTTCGGTGGCCTGATCTGATTGTCTGAAATGTCGCGCGCCATTGTTATGTACGTTTGAGCCGCCGGCAATACCACCCCTGGGAACCAGTATTATCCGCTCCCAATCGGCAAGGGGCGACGAAAATCGGCTGTTCTTGCAATGCGTTATGAAACTTTTTTGCTCCCTCGGCATTGTGACGGCCAGCACAGCGTGACGGTGGAGCGAATGTTAGTCGTAGTGTGTGGTGGTGGCCAATCGACGATCACCCGGTGATGAAGCGAACCAGTGCATTGCCGCGAGTTTGTCATACTGCCGCCCTTGCAGAGCCACGCTGGCATTAGATTTTGAACGCTTGGAACGACTCGGCGCGACTAAGGTTTAGAACCCACGACAGGCGAAAGTCCGCAATGAGCCCGACACCGATTGCTGACCGTTCGGACCTCGAGACGATCACCACCGTGATCGCGCGCTCGCCGATCGTTGTGGCGTCGCAGACTGAGGTTCTTGCGCGCTTGCCGGCGGGTTTCGATGAGGTCGATGTGGCGATCCTGCGCTGGATCGCGCTCGAGAGCCGGCGCGCCGCGCTCGCCCGGCACTAAGCTTTTATTTGCAGCGACGATTTACCCCTTACTGCTTCGGTTGATAGCCGTCGGTCAGCGTATTGAGAAAGGCAACCACGTCGTCGATTTCGCTCGCCGAGAGCTTCGGCGCGTCGCCGGGCCGGCCGCCAAAGGGCAGCTCCATGTTGATATTGGCATGGTAAGCCGCCGGCAAATCGTCGAATTTTTGCACGCGCCCATCGGCGTCCCGCGGGTACCATTTCGCCGGGTCGGTGTCGCGTTCGACATAAAACACCACCGCTTCCCGCAAGCTGTGCACCACGCCGTTGTGAAAAAAGCTCTGCCGCAGCGCCACGTTGCGCAGCGTCGGCGTGATGAAGCGGCCGCAATACTCGCTGTTCCCGGAGAGATCCGTGCGCAACGGTCCGCATAGGCCAAGATCGAAGTAACTCGGGTCGGCATTGGCGGGTATCGCGCGGTTGCGCGGCACGCCGACAGCGATCATTCCATAGTCGGTGAATTGCGGTGGCGTGCCGTCCTTGCCGCGCTGGCTGCGATGGCAGTTGCCGCAATTGCCCTTTTCCGGATTGTCGAACAGCGCAAGGCCGCGCGCTTCCTGCTCGGACAGCGTCACGTGGCCGGCGAGGTAGGCGTCGTACTTGCTGCTGTACGGATAGAACGTGCGATAATCCTGCTGATAAACCTCAAGCGCCTCGGCGGCGGCGGCAAAGGCTTTGTCGGGATCGGCAAAGACGTCATTGCCGAAAATCTTGCGCAAGTCGCCAGCGTAGCGTCCGTCGCGTATCCGCGCCGCTGCATCGGCCGGCGTGCCGTTTGCCATCTCAAAGGGCGACAAGAGTGGAATACGCGCCTGATCGCGACCGCGGTTGACGCGGCCATCCCAGGTCAGGCCACCGGTTGGTCCGTTGTCGACGCTACCGTCGCCCTCGTCGTCGGATTCGTAATAATGCTCGGTGAACGGCGGCACGACCTGCAGATATTCGAGCGAAGGCACCGCCCGCAGACCCGGTTTTCGCATGTCCTTGCCGCCGAACTGTACCGGCAGAGCGTTGGATGGGCCGAAGGCATGCGCAGGATCATGACAAGTGGCGCATGGCATCTGGCCGGAAGCCGACAGCGAAGGGTCGAAGAACAGCCCACGCCCCAGCGTTTCGAGCTGCGTAGCGCGCGCATAGGCCTGTCTGCGTGTCAGCGCGAGGTCGGCGGTCTGCGCGGCCGCTACGGTTATGCCGAATACGCCGCACAGTACGGCCCCCCATAGGATTTTCAGATTTGGATGCATGATCATCGAAGGTCAATGCAGCGGCAAATTGCGCCCACTCTGTGACAGTTTTCTGACGAAGGACCGGTGCAAGTCTTCATGCAACTGCCACGGAACCCGGCCACAGTAACGCGCATGTCATTGTAGGCTAGAACGACACGACCAAAGCCCGCTCACTTTAGATCCCTTGCCACCGGAGCACCCATGACGTCGATCAAACATTCACTAAGCCGTTCCGTTTCGCTTTTGGCGATGCTGACCGCGGCTCCGGCGCTGTTCGCCGCCAACGCATCGGCGCAACCGGCCGCAACCGGCATCAAGACCATCGACACCGTGGTCGTGATCTATGCGGAGAACCGCAGCTTCGACAATCTGTATGGTTTGTTTCCCGGCGCCAATGGCCTGCGTAACGTGACTGCGGCCAACTCGATCCAGCGCGACCGGGACGGCTCGGTGCTCAAAATCCTGCCGCCGGCGTGGGGCGGCCTCACGGCGAAAGGCGTGACCCCGCCAATCACGGAGGCGCGGACCGCGAACCTGCCGAACAAGCCCTTCGCGATCGACGACCCCAAGGGCTTTAATGCCCAGCTCGGCACGACGACCCGCGATCTCTGGCATCTGTTCTACCAAAATCAGATGCAGATCGATGGCGGCAAGAATGACCGCTTCGTGGCATGGGCGGATTCCGGCGGCCTGGTGATGGGCCATTACGATGGCCGTAAACTGCCGCTATGGAGCGTGGCGAAGAAATACGTTCTGGCCGACAATTTTTTCCAGGCCGCATTTGGCGGTTCTTTCCTCAATCATTTCCTGCTCGCTTGCGCTTGCGTGCCAGTCTATCCGAATGCCGACAAGAGTATCATTGCGATCGTCGATAAGGACGGGATTTCGCTGACCGTAAAGCCGGATTCGCCGAAATCCGCGATCGATGGCGCGCCGAAATTCGTCAATATGTCGGGTCAGGTGACGCCCGATTTTTATGCAGTTAATACGCTGCAGCCGCCCTATCAGCCGAGCGGCGTCAAGCCGGCGCCAAACGGCGATCCGGCCTTTGCCGATCCGAGCGCGAAAAACCGGCTGCCACCGCAAAGTGAAACCACGATCGGCGATCTCTTGAGCCAGAAAGGCGTGAGCTGGGCGTGGTATGCCGGCGCCTGGCAGGACGCGCTTGGCGGCGACCGCGCCTCGCCGCCAACTTTCCAGTTTCATCATCAGCCGTTCAATTATTTCGTCAATTTCGCGCCCGGCACCGTCGCCCGCGCCGACCATCTCAAGGACGGCGGCATGAACGGCAGTGAATTCATCAAGGCAATCGACGCCGGAAGCCTGCCGCAGGTGACGTTCTACAAGCCGCAGGGCAACCTCAACGAGCATCCCGACTACGCCGATGTCATGAGCGGCGATCGGCACATTGCCGACATTGTTTCGCATCTCGAAAAGAGCCCGCAGTGGGCGCATATGCTGGTCGTCATCACCTATGACGAGAACGGCGGCTTCTGGGATCACGTGGCGCCGCCGAAGGGCGACCGCTGGGGTCCCGGTTCACGCACACCGGCCTTCATCGTCTCGCCGTTCGCCAAGCCGGGCTTCGTCGATCACACGCAGTACGATACGACGTCGATCCTGCGCTTCATCACTCTGCGCTTCGATCTGCCGGTTCTGCCCGGCATCAGCCAGCGCGACGCGGCATTGCGGGCAAACGGCAGTCCGCCGATGGGCGATCTGACCAATGCGCTGAAGCTCGCCAGTGCCGCGCCGCACCACAAGGCGGGTCAGGGCGCGCCGGTTCATCGCCATCCCGCGCATGGCAAGCGCCACAGCCGGCACGCGGTGACGCAATAACTGTCGCACTGACGGCGATATTTGTCCGACTGACCGGGTTGGCTCGCGGATCGAAAAAAAGCGGCTCCCGTACCGGGAGCCGCCAAACGGGACCGTGACAGGAGTGCGCCGCGGACCCTGACTTGCGAGCGGCCATCATGCCCGCAAGGAAGCACACAAGGAACGAAGTGCCGGTGGACTTTCGCCCACCGGCTCGTAGTGATTATTCGCCTTCGGTTCCGATCGCGTAGGCGGTCTCGCCGTGCACCGCGTCGTCGCCGACCTTCAGCGTCGCTTCGTCCATGCGCAGTGGCACGATGAAGCCGATCACCTTGAGGATAATGAAAGTGGCGATCGCGTTGTACACGATGATGAAGGCCGCGCCCTCTGCCTGAAGCAGGAGCTGAGGAGCGTTGCCATAGAGCCAGCCAGTCACGTTCACGCCAGGCGCCTCTTTGTCGGTGCCGATATATTGCAGCATGTCGGGATTGGCGAGGACGCCCAGGAGCAACCCGCCGGTGATCGCTGCGACGCCGTGGGTGGAGAAGACGCTCAGGACGTCGTCCACCTTTTTCATGAAACCAAGCTTTTGGAACTTGTTCATGCTGAGCCACGGGATGATACCAGCGCAGATGCCGATGATGATCGCGCCGATGCCATCGACGTAACCGGCCGCAGGCGTAATCGCAACGAGACCTGCAATCATGCCGTTGACCGCGCCTATGACCGATGGCTTACCGTAGGCCATCTTGTCCATGAGCGTCCAGACAAGCAGCGCAACTGCAGTGGCAGTGTTAGTATTGAGGACCGCAGCGCCGGCGTCGGCGTTGGCGAAGTATGGGTCGCCACCGTTGAAGCCGTTCCAGCCGATCCACAGGATGCCGGCGCCCACGAGCGTTACCAGCAAGCTGTTCGGCGGGAAATTGTCGCGGTCGGCCTGAATTCGCGGGCCGATGATCCACGCCCCGACGAAGCCGGACGTTGCGGCGGCAAGATGGATGACGTAGCCACCCGAGAAGTCCGCCACGCCCATGCCGGCGAGCCAGCCGCCGCCCCAGAGGCTGAACGCTCCCACCGTGTAGACGAGAGTCATCCACACCGGACAGAAGATCATCCACGCTGTGAAGTTCATGCGGCCAAGCAATGAACCGCCAAGGATGATGACGGTGATCGCTGCGAACACGAACTGGAAGTACATCAGCGTGGCCATCGGGAAGCCCATCGCGGGCATGCCCGACGCTGCCGCAGGAATTACCGCTTGGCCGGTCGTAAACGCTGCTGAAGTCGCCAATCCCGGCATACCCAGGAACGGAAACCATTGTGGCCCGAACGCCATGTTGTAGTCGAACAGGACCCAGACGACGAGGACCGAAGCGAAAGCGTACATCGCCATAAAGGCCGAGTTGATCGCCCACTTCTTCTTGACGATGCCGCCGTAGAGAACGACCAGGCCCGGGATGCTTTGCAGACCAACGAAAGTAGCGGCCGCTAACTGCCAAGCATTGTCGCCGGTATCCAGCCATTGTGGTGACGGAACGAGTGCCATGTGCCTTCCCCCAAAAATGCCCCTTGTGCGCGGACGGCACACGGGCGAACGATTGAACGAATACAATTTCTATGCCAGTTAATCGGACAGGTTTTTCAGAAGCTTGGCACCCGTTTGGGGTTGGTCTGATTAGAAAAACCGCAAAATGACTAGAAAGTAGGCAGGAAAAAGGTGCGGTCTATGGTGTGGAGTAGGCCTCTGGCTGTGACAATCCTTACGCTGGCGCTAGTGACGGCCGCCCCGGCGATCAGCGATGAGGCACAGCGTGGCGAACAAGCGATCACCTGCATGAACAAATTCAGCGGCACGACCTGGCAGATCAAGGTCGATTTCGATCACAACACCGTCGATGCAAACCCCGCCACTATCACCGACTACAAGATCGCTTGGCGCGATGCGAACGACGGTTGGCGCTACACGCTTGATCGGAAGACCGGGGATCTTACGGTGGTTCTCGCATCCTCGATGGGCGGCAACATGTACTTTCATCGCTGCCAGCTCGATCACTGAAGTTCATGAGCGCGAAATTTCACATCCCGCGCAATCGTCCACGCTGACCCGCGTCCCGCAAGCTTAGGAACAGGGACGATGGCTGAGCGGTTCTCCGGAGTTAAGGCGACCGTCGGTTTCACTTCGGAGACCGGACCGCGCAAAGCCAACGAGGATTTCGGCGGCGCCGTTTTCGGCTGGGAACTGCCGCAGCCGCGGCGCGACGTGGTGGCCGCCCTTGCCGACGGCATCGGCGGCGCCAAAGGCGGCCGCATCGCAGCCGAAACCGCCGTGCGCGGCTTCCTCGACGGCTTTTGCGATTTGCCGGAAACCATGGAAGTACGGCGCGCCTCGGCGACCGTCATCAGCTCGCTCAACGGCTGGATTTACGGTCAGGGCAAACGCGATCCCGAACTTGCCGGGATGGGTTGCACATTTACCGCGCTGGTTCTGCGTGGACGCATCGCCCATATCCTGCATGCCGGTGACTCGCGAGCCTATCGGCTCGGCGGCGATCGCCTGACGTTATTGACCACCGATCATGTGCGCGAAGGCACCAGCGGCACGGGACGCTCGAACATTCTTCATCGAGCGCTCGGTGTCGAAGCGGAAGTGCGGCTTGATTATGCTACGCAGCCGGTGGCGCTGCACGACAGATTCCTTTTGTGCAGCGATGGCGTACACGCATTTCTGACGCCGGAAGCCATCGCCGAAATCATGCGCGCGCGCTCGGCGTCCGAGGATACCGCCCGCGAACTGGTCCGGGCCGCACTCGACGCCGGCTCGACCGACAATTGCACGGCGCTGGTCGTCGATGTGGTCGAACTGCCTACCGCGGAGTCCACAAGCGAGGTTGGCAGCCACATTATGCAGCTACCGCTGATCCCGGTCCCGATCATCGGGGAGGCGGTCGACGGGTTTTTGCTCAAAGTGCTGGTGTCAGACGGACGCTACAGCCGCTTGTTGGGTGCGATAGACGAAATCGAGGGCGGCGAGGTGGTTTTGAAGTTTCCAAAACCCCAGGTCGCGGCGGTTGCCACCTATCACGCCGCGTTCGTCCGCGAAGCCTGGGTCGGAGCGCGTGTCAACAGTCCGTGGATCGGCCGCATTATCGAGTTGCCGCCCGGACGGCAGACCTGCCTCTACACCGTGATGCCGCTTTATCAGGGTGAGCTGTTATCGGGGCGGCTGGCGCGCCGTCCCCAGGTCGGACTTGAAGAAGGACGCAACATCGCGATCAAGCTCGCACGTGGCGCGGCGGCGTTGCACCGCGCCGGCATCATCCATCGCGACATCAAGCCCGACAACATCATTCTTGAGAGCGGCGGCTCGCTCAAGCTGATCGATCTCGGTGTGGTGCGCGTGCCGGGGATGGAGGACTTTCCGCCGGAAGATATTCCCGGCACCGTGGGATATATGGCGCCCGAAATGCTGGCCGGCGAACCCGGCAACGAGTCGACCGACATTTATGCACTCGGCGTCACCATGTTTCGCGCTTACGCCGGCGAATTCCCGTACGGCAATCTTGACGCTGTCAGTCCGCCACGCCGCACCCGGCCGATTCCGCTCGGTGAGTTACGACCGGATCTGCCGGCCTGGCTTCAGGCCGCGCTTGGCCGCGCCATCGCCACCGATCCCGCGGAGCGTTTCCACGACATGAATGAATTTGCCGTCGAGATGGAGCGGGGACCCGCGCGCGCTCCGCTCGCTGCGCGCCGGGCGCAGACACTTTACGAACGGTCTCCGGTCCGGTTCTGGCAAGGTGTCTCAGGGCTCCTGGCGGCGGCGCTGGTGGCGTCGTGGTGGCTGCGGCTTCGGCATTAAAGCAAAGGATAATTGCGATGCTCCGGACATTCTGCCTCGCGCTTTCGCTGTTTTCGCTATGCGCCGCACCGGCGCGCGCCGACGATTATCCGTCGCGGCCCATTCGCATCATGGTGCCTTATGCGCCCGGCGGCATCGCCGATATCGCCGCCCGCATCGTCGGCGCCAAACTCACCGAAGCGTGGGGCCAGCAGGTGCTGGTCGAAAACCGCACCGGCGGCAACGGCTTCATCGCCATGGAGACGACCGCGCGATCGGCGCCTGACGGCTACATACTGGTGATGTGCACGGTCGGTGATGTCGCCATCAATCCGGCGTTGTTCAAGGACATGCCCTATGACGTCGATACAGCCTTCGCGCCGATTGCTTCGGTGAGCAATGCGCCCATGGTACTCGCGACACACGGCGCCAGTTCCTACAAGAGCGTCGCCGATGTCATCGCCGCCGCCAGGGCTCGGCCCGGCATTCTCGACGTCGGCACGCCCGGTTACGGCAGCATCAACCAGCTTGTGCTGGAATCGATGGCGCTCAACACCGGCACCAAATTCGTCCATGTGCCGTACAAGGGCGGCGCGCCGGCGGCGCAGGCGCTGGTTGCCGGCGACATCCCGCTTGCCATTCTGGCGAGTTCGTCGGTGGCTCCGCACGTGCCAAGCGGCAACATCCGCGTGCTGGCGGTGACCACGGAAAAGCGTTCGCCGCTCAATCCGGAGTGGCCGACCTTGCAGGCGGAAGGCGCGGGCGACATCAACGCGTCGAACTGGACCGCTTTCCTGGCGCCGGCCGGCACGCCGCAGCCGATTCTCGACAAGCTCAACGCCGAGGTGGTCAGGATACTCAATATGCCCGACGTCAAGGAGCGGTTTGCCGGCGGCGGCGTGGTCACCATCCCGTCGAGCGCCGCCGAGCTTACGGCCCGTGTCAAGCGCGAGGCCGCCGTCTATCGCACCATCGTCGAGAAGGCCAACGTGCACGTCGATTGACATTTTCGCCACGCCGCCGCAAAGGCAATAGGCCGGTTCGCGGGATAATGTTCGGCAATGTTCAAGCGAATCCTGATTGCCAATCGCGGCGAGATCGCTTGCCGCATCATCAAGACCGCCCGCCGGATGGGGATCGCCACGGTCGCGGTTTATTCCGAGGCCGACCGCGATGCGCTCCATGTCGAAATGGCTGATGACGCCGTCCTGATAGGACCGCCGCCGGCCGCGCAAAGCTATCTGCTGATCGACAAGATCGTCGACGCCTGCAAATCGAGCGGCGCCGAAGCGGTGCATCCCGGTTACGGGTTTCTGTCCGAACGCCAGGCCTTCGCCACGGCGCTCGCCAAAGCCGGCATCGTCTTTATTGGGCCCAATCCCGAAGCGATCGGCGCCATGGGCGACAAGATCGAGTCCAAGAAGGCTGCCGCACGCGCCAACGTCTCGACCGTGCCCGGTCATCTCGGCGTGATCGAGGATGGCAATCAGGCCGAAAAGATCGCCGACGAGATCGGCTATCCGGTGATGATCAAGGCGTCGGCCGGCGGCGGCGGCAAGGGCATGCGCATTGCGCACTCCCGAAGCGAGGTGGCGGAAGGTTTTGCGCGCGCCCGCTCCGAGGCAAAGTCGAGCTTCGGCGACGACCGCGTCTTCATCGAGAAATTCATCACCGACCCGCGCCATGTCGAAATCCAGGTGCTCGGCGACAAGCACGGCAACGTCGTCTATCTCGGCGAGCGCGAGTGCTCGATCCAGCGCCGCAACCAGAAGGTCATTGAAGAATCGCCGAGCCCGCTGCTCGACGAGGCAACGCGCAAGAAAATGGGCGAGCAGGCGGTCGCGCTGGCGAAAGCAGTGGGCTACGACAGCGCCGGCACCGTCGAGTTTGTCGCCGGACAGGATCGCAGCTTCTACTTTCTCGAAATGAATACGCGGTTGCAGGTCGAGCATCCGGTGACCGAGCTCGTCACCGGCATCGATCTCGTCGAGCAGATGATCCGCGTCGCCGCCGGCGAACCGCTCAAACTCAAGCAAGCCGACATCATGCTCAACGGCTGGGCGGTTGAGAGCCGCATCTATGCCGAGGATCCCTATCGCAACTTCGCACCGTCGATCGGCAGACTGGTCCGCTACCGGCCGCCGGCCGAGGGCGTGCACGACGGCATCACGGTGCGCAACGATACCGGCGTCACCGAAGGCGGCGAGATTTCGCTCTACTACGATCCGATGATCGCCAAGCTCGTCACGCACGCGCCGACCCGGATCGCCGCAATCGATGCGCAGGCCGACGCGCTCGACGCTTTCACGCTCGAGGGCATCCGCCACAATATTCCGTTCCTGTCGGCGATCATGCAGCATCCGCGCTGGCGTGCCGGCAAGCTTTCGACGGGCTTCATCGCCGAGGAATTTCCCAAGGGGTTCGAGCGCACGCCCCCGACCGGAGCAATGGCGCGCACGGTCGCCGGCGTCGCGGTCGCGATCGATCTTTTGCTCGGCGACCGCAAGCGCCGGATTTCGGGGCAACTGAACACCGCGCTCCAGCGCGAGCGGCATCGCGCCGTGCTGCTCGGGGCGCTGGAAATCCTGGTCGACGTCGAGCACGACGGCGATGCAGTGGCGGTGCATTTCGACGATGGCACGGTGAGCAGGTTCTCCTCCAAGTGGCGGCCCGGCATGCCGCTATGGGCCGGCACGGTCGACAGAGCGCCGATCGCCGTTCATGTCCGCATGATCCCGAACGGGTTCGAGCTCGCCTACCGCGGCGTCGAAACGAAGGCTTTCGTCTATACCGAGCGCGAAGCGCGCTATGCGCGATTGATGCCGGTGAAGGTGTTGTCGGACAGCGGTAAGGCGGTGCGCTGTCCGATGCCGGGCCTGGTTGTCTCGCTCGCCGTCACCGAGGGCCAGGAGGTCAAGGCCGGCGAGACGCTGGCGGTCGTCGAAGCCATGAAGATGGAAAATATCCTGCGCGCGGAGCGCGACGGCACCATCAAGAAAATTCGCGTCAAGCCGGGCGACAGCGTCGCGGTCGACGCGGTGATCCTGGAATTCGCCTGAGAACAGACGCCGAATCTGGCATGATGCGGCTTCTTCGCCGGAGCTGTTCACATGCAGGCGTTGCGCTTCCTGTTTTCGCCGTCGGGACGGCTTGCGCCGCAGGCCTTTGTCATTGCCGCGATTGCCGTCTATGCCGCCGGCATGGCGGCGCAATACTTGACCGCGCCGAATATCCTGGCCCACACCGGCCTTTGGCTGTTCGCGGTGTCGCAAGCCTTGCTGACCTGGATCTGGTATGCGCTGCACGCCCGGCGCCTGCATGACGCTGGCCAGAGGACCGGGCTCGCGGCGGGAGCCGCCGTGCTGTACGCGCTCGCGGTGGTGCTGCTTCTCGTTCTGGCGTCAGGGTTCTTCGCAACATCCACTTCGGGGATCACCGGCACTGACGCTCCGGGCGCGCTGGCAGTCATTCTGCTGCTATCGGTGATCGCTGCTTTGGCGCAGTCGAACAGCCATGACGCCGGCTGGTTCATCGTGACTGCGCTCATCGCGCTGGCGTTCCTGCCCGTGATCGTTGCGATCGCCGTGTCGCTATGGGCGGCGACGCGGCCGAGCGCGGCGGGTCCGATGGCGTAATGCTGCACTTTGCCTACGGCTCGAACATGCACCGTGCCATTATGCGGCGGCACGCGCCGGATGCGTCGCCGATCGGCGCCGCCGTGCTGACCGACCATCGGTTCATCATCACCGCCGACGGCTATGCCTCGGTCGAGCGCGCGCTCGGGCAGATCGTCCGCGGAGTGCTGTGGCGGATCACGCCGCGCGACCGCGTCACGCTCGACGGCTGGGAAAATGTTGCAGGCAAGCTCTATCGTGCCGAGACATTGCCAGTGCGTCACGCCGGGCGCTTGCGGCTGGCGCTGGTCTATATTGCGCGCCCGCGCCTCGAAGGTCTGCCGAAGGCCGGTTACATGGAGATCGTGGTCGCGGCGGCGCGCGAATGGAAATTCCCGGAACCTTATATTGCCGGCCTCGAGCGATGGCTGCCGGAACGTCCAGCCGCAGCGGGAACGCGAAAGTTCGGAGACATTGCGTGGACGTGATCCGTCGCGTCATCATCCGGGGCAGGGTGCAAGGCGTCGGCTTCCGCGCCTGGACCGAATACACGGCGCTCGAGCGCGGCCTGCAAGGCTGGGCGCGCAACCGCCGCGACGGCGCGGTCGAAGCGCTGTTCGCCGGACCGTCCGATACGGTGGCCGCGATGATTGCCGCCTGCAACGAAGGCCCGCGCGGCGCGCGCGTCGACGCCGTCGATCAGCGTGACGGCACGGCCGAAGAATTCGCACTGCGCCGTCGGGGCGAACTGTTCTCGGTGCTGCCGACGGCCTGACTGCCGCAGGTCATGCCGAACAGCGGCTCGAACGCGGCGCGCAACGCCATGTCGACTTCGGCCATCGACGCGGTCACGCCGAGAGCCGCGAGCGAAGTGACGCCGTAGCGGGGCTCGTTAACGCCGCACGGCACGATGCCGGAAAAATGCGACAGGTCCGGTTCGACATTGAGCGCAAAGCCATGCGAGGTCACCCAGCGCGATATGCGAATGCCGATGGCCGCGATCTTGTCCTCGAAGCCGTCGCCCTTGTCGGGGCGACGCACCCAGACGCCGATGCGGTCGTCGCGACGCTCGCCGCGTACGTTGAAGGCGTCGAGCGTGCGGATGATCCATTCCTCTATGGTGGCGACGAAGCGGCGTACGTCCGGCGCGCGGCGCTTGAGGTCGAGCATGACATAGCCGACGCGCTGGCCGGGGCCGTGATAGGTGAACTGCCCGCCGCGCCCGGTGATGTGGACCGGAAAGCGCGCCTCGATCAGCTCCCGCGGTTGCGACGACGTTCCGGCGGTATAGAGCGGCGGATGCTCGATGAGCCAAACCAGTTCCGGCGCGTCGCCCCGCGCAATCGCGTCGGCGCGCGCGGCCATGGCCGAAAGCGCCGCCGCGTAATCGATCAAGCAGTCGCTGACGCGCCACTCGACGGCAGGCGAAGCGGTGTCCGGAACAAGTCCGATCGTCAGGTCGGCGCGCGTTTTAACCATCTGATAACCATAGCGGGGCGATAGAATAGCGCAGCAGCGACCATCGACAAAACCGGCGCGGGGGCCCATTGCCGACACTCGACAACGTCTCGATCGACATCGCGGTTGTGCTCGGCACGACGTCCATGCCCATCCACCAGGTTCTCCGCCTTGGCCGCGGCGCCATCATCGAGCTCGACTCTTCGGAGGAGGATGAGGTCCGCATCGTTGTCAACAATCTGCCGGTGGCAAAGGGCACGGTGATCGTCAGCGGCAACAAGATCGCCGTCGAAGTCAAGGAATTGCTGCCGCGCTCGCCGGAGGCAGCCTGAGAATCCTCGAGGGAGCACGATCTTACCGGAAACCCGGCTGCCGCTTTCCGGATCGTCTCGTGGCCCTTGTCCACCCCGGGCCTAGCTGTTAAATCGGCGCCCACGCGCCAGCCGGGCGCGCATCCAGCCCACAATGCGGCCGTGGCGGAATTGGTAGACGCACTAGCTTGAGGTGCTAGCGGGGCAACCCGTGGAGGTTCGAGTCCTCTCGGCCGCACCATTCTAAAAAAGATGATGTCATTCGCTCTCCGGCCGCGTCATCATTAACCGCCGTTGCAGGTGGAAGAACCGGAATTGGCGTCCCAGCAACTGGCAGAGTTCATCTCGGTTTTTCGGCACCCAAGGACACGTCATGAACAAGCTCAAAGCGCGCCTCAAAACAGGCAAGGCCTGCGTCAATGCCTGGTTGGCTATCCCGTCCGGCTTTTCTGCCGAAGTCATGGCCCAGTGCGGTTGGGACAGTGTCACCGTGGACATGCAGCACGGCGTGCAGGATTACCAGTCGATGGTGCAATGCTTCCAGGCGATGAATGCCCATCCGGTGACGCCGATGGTGCGCGTGCCGTGGAACGAACCCGGCATCATCGGCAAGGTTCTCGACGGCGGCGCCTGGGGCGTGATCTGTCCGATGGTGAACACCCCGCAAGAGGCCAAAGCTCTGGCCAACGCCTGTCTCTATCCGCCGGCCGGCAAGCGCAGCAACGGACCGATTCGCGCCTCGATGTACGGCGAGGCCAGTACCTATCAGACGATTGCCAATGACGAAGTTTTGGTCATGCCGATGATCGAAACGCAGGAGGCCATCGACAATATCGACGCCATCCTCGACGTGCCCGGTATCAGCGGCATTTATGTCGGTCCGAGCGATCTGGGTTTTTCGCTTGGCCTGAAGCCGGTGCTGGATCGTGAGGAGCCCCAAATTCTCGCAATCTACGAAAAGCTGGTCAAGGCAACCAGCAAGCGTGGCCTGTTCGCCGGAGTCCACAATGCAACCGGCGCCTACGCGGCGCGGATGATCGGAATGGGATTTCGCTTCGTCACCATCTTCAACGACAGCGGATTGATGGCGCGCGCGGCACGCGGGGAAATAGCCATCGCGCGCAAGAACGCCGGGGAAATCGCAAACTGACGATTGCGGTCGACGGTCGCTTTCGACTGTGTCCATGCCTTGACCGGCGTCGGAACGCCGCTCCGGCTTATTGCGCCGGTTCAAAAAGCGTCGCGAGCGTTGCCGCCTAACCGGCGTGCTTGTCGGTAGCCGTCGGCCCACGCGCATGATGATGCGCGCCGCCCCGTCTGGTGAGTTTGGCGTCGTTCTCGCTGGCCGGACTCCAGGCGCTTGGCTTGGCGGCATGCGCACGGCTTATCTTGGCTAGCTTCGCGCCATTTGACTTGGCGGCAGCAGATTTGCCGGCAGCGGACCTGCCGGCAGCCGCGGTGTCATGTCTGGCTTTGGCAAACCGTCCGTGACGGGAGCGGCCCTGCGCGGACGCAGCGGTTTTGGTCCTGCTTTGTTGGGGATCCGACTTGGCGTCTGAGGCGCGGTCTTGCTTCCCGACGGGCCAGCCAATGTCCTCGATGCTCGGCGCCGGCAATTGCGGGTCTGCGGCAGCAAGTGCGGCGTCGAGTTGATCCGGCCACGTTGTTGCCTGCTCTGGCGCCACCGCTTCATTGCCCGAAGCTACGGCAGTCCGGATCGTACCGGGCACTGTCGCAGGCGCGAGCAAATAATGGATCGCGAATGCGTCGGCGTCGGGCGCCACGAGCGTCACATGCTCCGGCAGCGAACCGTTGCTGAGTGCGGGCCAGATCGGCGCGGTGCCGCTGTCGTCCATGATGTCTTGCTGAGCCGATGTCCACGCCACCGATATTTCGGCGGCGGCAGGCACCACGGTCTCGGGCCTGCCCGGGCCGGCCGGCACAACCTGCACGATGCGGAAGCCGTTATCCTTGAGTTGCTTGAGCAGGCCGGGCAGCGCGTCCGCCGTCCACGGATGGATATCGTGGAGCAAAAGGATGCCTTTGCCGCGTTTTTCGAGCCGGCTCAATGCCAGCGAAATGATCTGCTTTGCGGTGATGTGGCGATGCCAGTCGTCTTCGACGGTGTCCGTGCTGAATACCGCGAGGTGGCGCGCGGCAAGTTCATCTTCGACGAGATTCGAGCGCGCGAAGCCCGGAATGCGGAAGAACGGCGCAAGCTTTGCCGGATCGCCAAGGGCGGCGCCGACGTCGGCAATGCCCTGGTCGATCTCAAACCGCATTTTCTCGATCGGCAACTGGCCAAAACGCAGCGGATGATGCTCGCTGTGCGTGCCGATAGTGTGGCCGTCGTTATAAATGCGCTGCACGGTCGCGGGGAACGAGTGCGCCATTTCGCCGACCAGGAAGAACGTCGCCTTGACGCATTGCGATGCAAGGACGTCGAGCACTCTGGTCGAATAGGGCGGCAGCGGGCCATCGTCGAAGGTGAGGACGACCTCATGGTCCTGGAGCGGCAGCGTCTGGCGGTATTGCAAGGTGCCGACGCGCGGATAGTCCGCGGGATCGATGGCGATGACGCGGCTGGTCCCGATGGCGTCGGGATTCCCGGGACAGGTTTGTGACATCGCGGGTGTCGCAACCACAAAGCCGGCGGCCAAGCTAATGGCCGCGGCGAACACTGTCTTGCGTGAAATAGCCGCCGGGATACCCATACCAACTCTCGGAACAGACTGTGCGATTACCGGAAACCGCTACATCCGTCCGCAGCTTACGCATTTCGTGGATTAACGGGACATTAACGGACCTGACCTGTTGATAAGTAAGGGTAATGCGTCAGGCTTTTCCTTGCCGTTAATCATGCGTGCCTATGCTCCGCGGCGGCATTTCCATGGCGGGGCGCGTGAGTATGAAGGCCGTAGCGGCAGCCCGAAACTGGTGGGCGGCACTCCGGCGGCGTTCGCGCGAGCCGGCGCGCGGCTTCGCCTTCAGCGCGGCCGCTGCCCACAGCTCCTCCCACGCGCTGATGGCCTTGGCGGTCGCGATACTGGCATGTGCCCTCGTCGGCCTTGCCGTCACGCTGCACGAGGACAATCGTCTCGCCGCCGGGCGCCATGCCGCGCTGCAACTCGCCCTCGATGACTTCCAAAGCGCGGCCGGCCAAAGCCAGCATTTTGACGCCGGCCAGATCGCGGCCATAGCGCGGCGCACCGGCTTGGAGGATTTGCGCTTCGACAGCGACGATGCCGGCATTTCCGGCCGCGAAATGCAAACATTGCACGACGGGCAGGGCCGCATCGTCGGCTGGCTCAGTTGGACGCCCGACCGCGCGCTGATCCTCGACCTGATCTGGCTCTGGGGCATCGTTGGCGTACTCGGCGCCGCGCTCGGGTTGTGCGCATTTTTGGCGGCCGGTTTGATCCTGCGGCTCGCCCGTTCGCTCGCGGTCAATCTGCGCACCATCGCGAGGCTGACCCGCGAGGACGCGCTGACCGGATTGCCCAATCACCGGGTCATGCTCGAGAAACTCCATGACGCGCTGGAAAAACGCCGGTCCGGTGCTGTGGTTCTGGCTCTGATCGATCTCGACAGCTTTCGCGAGGTCAACGATATGCAGGGGCGCAGCGGCGGCGATGCGCTGATGAAGGCCATCGCCGACCGGCTGCGAACCAACCTGCCGGCAGGCGCGCAATTCGGACGCTTCGAGGACGACGAATTCGCCGTCGTCATGGCGAGCGACGATCAGCGCTGCGCGGCCGTGCTGGCTGAGTCGCTTCGCGCCGCGCTGTCGCGTCCCCTCTTCATGGAGCAGAACTGGCAGATCACCGCCGGCATCGGATTGGCCCAGGCGCCGGCCGACGGCAGCACTGCCGAAGAACTCAGCCGCCGCGCCGATCTTGCCTTGCGCGCCGCCAAGCGCGGAGGCCGCGGCACGGTGCAGAACTTCGAGCCCTGTATCGAAATGGAATATGGCGAACGCAGCTTCATCCGCCGCGAGCTTGAGGCCGCGATCGTCTCGCAGTCGCTCGAGCTCCATTACCAGCCCATCGTGGCGGCGGCCGGCGGCAGTGTCATCGGCGTCGAGGCGCTGTGCCGCTGGAACCATCCGGTGCGCGGCGCGATTGCGCCGGCGGTTTTCATTCCGATTGCCGAGCAGAGCGGCCTCATGCTGCAACTCGGCGAATTCGTGCTGCGGCGCGCGCTTTCCGAAAGCATCCGCTGGCCGAACCTGACGGTGGCGGTGAACCTCTCGCCGCTGCAAATCCGCGATCCGAAACTGGTCAACGTGGTCGGCGCGATCATGCGCGAGTGCGAGGTGGCGCCGTCGCGCGTCATGCTCGAAGTGACCGAAAGCGTGCTGATCGACGACACGCAAGCCACGCTGGAACGGCTTGAAGCGCTGCGCGCGCTCGGCGTGAGCATCGCGCTCGACGATTTCGGCACCGGCTATTCGAGCCTGAGCTACCTTCAGAAATTTCCCTTCAGCCAGCTCAAGATCGACCGCGCCTTCGTTGGCTCGCTCGGCACCACCGGCAATGCCGGCGCCATCATCCAGTCGATCGTCACGCTCGGTCATGCGCTCGGCATGAAGGTGCTGGCGGAAGGCGTCGAGACCGACGAGCAGCGCGTGCTGCTGCGGCTTGCCGGCTGCGACGAGATGCAGGGCTTCCTGTTCGCAAAGCCGCGGCCGGCCGCAGCGATCGACAAAGTGCTGGCGCGGGCGGCGGCGGGGCGTTCGGGGCTGAGGCAGCCGCGCGATCGCGCATCCTGACACGCCCGCCCCCAAGGGCTATCTATTGAGTGCAGCCTTCGGCTCCCGCGGCCGCGGGATGGGAGCATGCAATGGTCCAGAACAGCTTTCCCGGCCTCGACTTCGGCCTCGGCAGCGACATCGACATGCTGCGCGACACGGTGCGGGCTTTCGCCCAGAACAAGATTGCGCCGCACGCCGCCGAGATCGATCGCGCCAACAGCTTTCCTCGCGAGCTGTGGCCGCAGCTCGGCGAGCTCGGCCTGCTCGGCATCACAGTGGAGGAGGAGCTCGGCGGGGCGGGGCTCGGCTATCTCGCCCATTGCGTGGCGATGGAGGAGATTTCGCGGGCGAGCGCCGCCGTCGGCTTGTCTTACGGTGCGCACTCGAATCTTTGCGTCAACCAGATCCGCCGCAACGGCAACGACGAGCAGCGCCGCCGTTATCTGCCGAAGCTGATGTCGGGTGAGCACGTCGGGGCGCTGGCGATGTCGGAGCCGGGTGCCGGCTCGGATGTGGTGTCGATGCGCACGCGCGCCGACAAGAAGGGCGGCCTGTACATCCTCAACGGCGCCAAGATGTGGATCACCAACGGGCCGGTCGCCGATACGCTGGTGGTCTATGCCAAGACCGACCGGACCGCCGGCGCCCGCGGCATCACCGCCTTCATCGTCGAGAACACATTCAAGGGATTTTCTGCGGGCCAAAAGCTCGACAAGCTCGGCATGCGCGGCTCCGACACCAGCGAAATCGTGTTTGCCGACTGCGAGGTACCGGCCGAGAACGTGCTCGGCGTCGTCGGCAACGGCGTCAACGTGTTGATGTCCGGCCTCGACTACGAGCGCGCCGTGCTGGCGGCGGGCCCGCTCGGCGTGATGCAGGCATGCCTCGACCTGGTCATTCCATACGTCCATCAGCGCACCCAGTTCGGCCAGCCGATCGGACGCTTCCAGCTCATCCAGGCCAAGCTCGCCGACATGTATGTGACGCTCAACGCCTCGAAATCCTATGTCTATGCCGTGGCGCGCGCCTGCGACCGCGGCGAGACCACGCGCGAGGACGCCGCCGGCGCGATCCTTTACGCAGCCGAGCGCGCCACCTGGATGGCGCTCGAGACTATCCAGTGCCTCGGCGGCAACGGTTACATCAACGATTTTCCCGCCGGGCGTCTCCTGCGCGACGCCAAGCTCTACGAGATCGGCGCCGGCACCAGCGAAATCCGCCGCATGCTGATCGGCCGGGAGATTTTCGAGAAGACGCGTTAGGTGCGGCGTCCGATACGGACGTCGAGGCCGCAAAGCAGAAACGATCGATCCCGATTCACTTCGCTTTGACCTTGGCAATCCAGCCTCTGACTTTTTGCTGCCAATCGCCCAGCCAGGTCGAGGGGCTCAAGACAGGCTTGAGGTTTGCGATCATCCATATGCCCATCTCGGGAGCGGCGGCGGCGCTGTAGCGAATTGAACCGATCTTGGTCGTGAACGTGGGCTCATCGGCTTTGACCATCGCATTGAATTTATCGACCAGCGCGGTCCGCTGGTCTGCCGGTAAATCAGGATTCGCGATCTGAACGATCAGCGGCCAGATTTTTGCATCCTCTTCGCCGAATACCGTTGGGATCGTCTCGCCTTTTCGAAGCGTGACAACCGTTATGCTTCGGGGCGTGTCATCGGCTTTGCCGCCAACGACAACTTTTGTGTTGTCGCTGACTGAGTACAGACACGCGGAGAAGATTACCTTTCTACATTCCTGCAATGTCGCCGACTTGTCGACGTTGCCTCGCTTCGCCATCTCGTTGAACACCTCGGCAAAACCATTTGTCTTCATGGCGATCGGTTCGCAACGCGCCGACGTACTCACTGTAAGAATCAAAAAAATCGAGCACAGTATCTGCGTCAGTGTGCTTTTTGCCGCTGCTGTTGCCATGCGCGCCTCCCAAGTGTTTGACGTCCTTGCTATCCCAACCTTCGATCAAACTCCAGCACCGCATTGAGCAGCACTTGCGCCCCCGCCGCGCATTCGTCGAAGCTCGTGGATTCCGCCTCGTTGTGGGAAATGCCGCCGGCGCACGGCACGAAGATCATGGTGGTCGGCGCGACCCGGGCGACATAGGCGGCGTCGTGGCCGGCGCCGGAAATCATGTCGCGGGTGGTGAAGCCCGACTTCTGCGCCCCGGCGCGTACGCAGTCGATCAGCTCCGGGGCGAATTTGACCGCGGGCGAGTGCCAGATGCGCGCTTCGCTGTATGTGAGTTTCAGCGGCGGCAAAATTTCAGCCAGCGCGGCATGGAATTTCGCCTCCATGGCGTCGAGAACGTTCTCGTCGGGATGGCGGAAATCGACCGCGAAAAAGACTTCGCCGGGAACGACGTTGCGGCTGTTGGGCTTGTTCTCGATCAGGCCGACGGCGCCGACAGCGTCGGGCGCGTGCGCGTTGGCAATGGCATCGATGCGGTCGATCATCCGCGCCGCGCCAAGGAGCGCGTTTTTCCGCAAGCGCATCGGCGTCGCTCCGGTATGGGCTTCCTGGCCGTTGACCGTCACCTCATACCAGCGCATGCCCTGAACGCCCTGCACGACGCCGATCATGCGGCCCTCGGCTTCGAGGATCGGGCCCTGCTCGATGTGCAGCTCGAACATCGCCGAAAATTTTCGCGCGCCGGCCGGCTCAGGACCCTTGTAGCCGATCCGCTCGAGTTCATCGCCGAAGGTTTTGCCGTCGCGATCCGTGCGTGCGTACGCATAGCCGGGCGTGAACACGCCGGCAAAGACGCCGGACGCCAGCATGGCCGGCGCAAAGCGCGCGCCTTCCTCGTTGGTCCAGTTGACGATCTCGATCGGCGCATTGGTCTCGTAGCCGAGATCGTGCAGCGTGCGCATCGCTTCGAGCGCGCCGAGGACGCCAAGCACGCCGTCGAATTTGCCGCCGGTCGGTTGGGTGTCGAGATGCGAGCCCATGGCGATCGGCGCCAGGTTCTGCGACTTGCCCGGACGGCGGGCGAACATGTTGCCCACCGCGTCGACAGCGACGGTGCAGCCGAGCGCCTCGCATTGCGCCTTGAACCAGTCGCGCACCTGGCGGTCGAGATCGGTCAGGGTCAGCCGGCAGATGCCGCCTTTCGCCGTGGCGCCGATCTGCGCCGTGTGCATCAGCGTGTCCCAGAGCCGCCGGCCGTCGATCTGCAAGTTTTGCATCAGAATGTCCCTAGCCTGATCCGCTCGTCCCCGCGAAAGCGGGGACCCGGAAGATTGCACCGCAACGCAGGAGCAAGCTCATCTCGATTCCCGCTGGCGCGGAAATGAGCGGAACTAGCTCTGGCGCATTACGGCGTGACGTCCGTCCGCTCGACGGGCTGGGGCGCTGAATGTTCGCGCCACACGGCATTGGCGACATGCACCGCCGGGAACGGATCTCGCGGGACATACTGGCCGGCGCCCGCCGCCGCCCGCAACTCGCCGTCGAGCCATGTGATCTCGCCGCGCGACAGCGTCGCGCGCGGCACGCCGGTGCAGCGAAAGCCTTCGAACACGTTGTAATCGATGCGGCTGATCTGCTTTTTAGCCGAAATGGTCTTGGTGGCGCCGGGATCCCAGATGACAAGGTCGGCGTCGGAACCCACCGCGACCGCGCCCTTCTTCGGATAGACGTTGAGGATGCGCGCGGAATTTGCCGACGTGACGGCGACGAATTCTTCCTTGGTGATCCGCCCAGTATTGACGCCGGCCGTCCACAGCACCGGCATGCGGTCTTCGAGCCCGCCGGTGCCGTTTGGTATCTTGGTGAAGTCGTGGCGGCCGAGGCGCTTCTGTTGCGTCGTGAAGGCGCAGTGATCGGTGGCCACGACTTGCAGCGAGCCCGATTGCAGGCCGGCCCACAGG